>Ga0213881_10000076_pt1 | contig 81816 bp, 69 predicted proteins | sample BarmaccoBMER_R08_FD_160104 | JGI IMG/M metagenome (GOLD analysis project Ga0213881, IMG submission 160104) | Barbacenia macrantha exposed rock microbial communities from rupestrian grasslands, the National Park of Serra do Cipo, Brazil - ER_R08 ...
CGCCGCCACCGCCCGGGAATACAGGACGAACCGGCTGTCCGGTAGCATGACTGCCCGGCGTCATCAAGTGCGGCTGCGGCACTTGACACCCCACGGCTACGAGTTACGCGACAGCCTCTATTCGTACATTTAATTTCCACTCAGCATGGATGTTCCGTCTTGTTTATCCCGGGGGGTAAAAACCAACCCCCCGGACCCCCCGGCTTGCGACGCTTCTCGCCGTTAGTTTCGCCCGGCCGGGAGGGCCTTTCAGGCCCTCCGCGAGCCGGGCGACCGCGAAGCTCGCTTCGCTCGCCGCGGGGGCCGGACGTTTCCGCGCGGCCCCCCGAAATTTAGTACATGTGGAGTTTGGATTCTAGGGCGGCGCGGGCGCGCCATGCCTCGATGAGACGACGTTCGGCCTTCTGCTCCGTGCGCCTTGCCCGGCTCAGCGCCCGGTACTTGCGCGCGGACCTTATCTGTTTCGCGTGCTCGAGATGGCTGCGTATTCGCTCGCTCGCCAGCTCCTCTGTCAAATACATCGCTGGTCTCCATTGTGTGGAACGTTCTTGGACTGTGCGTGTCGCGGATTACGCGGCTACCTCGGTCTTGTCCGGCTGTTCGGACTTGCGTGGCCTTCCTCGCGGACGCTTGCGCGGCACGATCGCGCCGCGCATGAGCAGCTCACCGCCCCAGACACCCCAGGGCTCCCTACGCTCAAGCGCACCGGTCAGGCAGGCCAGGCGCGCCCGGCACCCCCGGCACATGGCCTTCGCCTGCTCGACATCGCTTGGCGACTCGGCGAAGAACAGTTCCGGATCCTCGGTGCACGGCAGGTCCAGACCTACCGGCAGGGGCGGCGCGGAGAGCGCCGCGGCCATGCCGAACTCGTCTGCCGGGCCGACCTGACCGCTGACCCGTCCCTCGTATCCGGGTCCCTCGTAGCTGGCCTGGCCGAACTGGCCGATTACCTGACTGACATCTGGCTCCTGCCGCGCCGCCCGGGTGTCACCCACCCCGCTGACGGTGGCATCGCGCCACTGCATCGGTGCCATCCCCTTTCGCTTGCCGGTCCTAGTTGTCCTCATGCGATCTCTCGCCTGTCCCCGGGACCTAGGCCCTTGAAATATCTAAGGCCGCGGACCCTGTGTGCGGGTCCGCGGCCTCGAAGGGGATTCTCAGCCGGCCTGGGCTTAGGCCGGTTCCCGCTTTCGAGGCGGACCCGCTGCGCCAACGCCGGAGGCGTTGACCGTGGTCACGTACTGCTTCTCGATGTAGGTCTGGTTATTGGTCGGCTCCCCGAACAGCTCCGTACCCGGGGCCACCATGAGCGCGGCAGCGGGCCGACGGCGCAGGCCGTCGTGCATGGCAACGGAATTGCGCCCTGTGCCACGCGTGACACCGGACACAGCGGTGCCCAGCAGGCTGGCAGCCGAGAGGCTCGTGAGCAGGAGGGAAGTGTCCGTCTGCGCACGCCAATGCGGAGGCTGAGTGGCTATCTCAATCTTCGACACGCGGGACACCCCCTTCCTGGAGCGTCGACAACCGTCCCACGGACATGTGTGCAGCTTACGTAATGCCCACCGAGTGGGGCAATATATTTTTGACCTGGCCTTTTACAATTCTCGCCTGGCGAGACGCGACCCGGCTCAAGCACCCTCGGGGACGGTCCGGATCAGACCTTCCTGGACCACAGAAACCACCAGATCACCCTCTGCGGTGAACACCTCGCCGCGGACCAGGCCGCGGGCTCCGTAGGCGATGGGCGACTCCTGTGCGTACAGCAGCCACCGGTCGGCGCGGAACGGCCGGTGGAACCACATCGCATGGTCAAGGCTCGCGCCCGTGGTGCGCCCGTCCATCCAGGACAGCCCGTGCCCGATCAGGACCGTGTCGAGCAGGGTCATGTCGGAGGCGTAGGTCATCAGGCACACGTGGAGTAGCGCGTCGTCAGGCAGTTCGCCGTCGACTCGCAGCCAGACCATGTTCCGGGTGGTTCGCAGCGACGGGTCACGTTGCGCCTCGATCGACAGTGGCCCGGCATAGCGCAGGTCGAACGGGTTCTCCATGGCTTCCCGCGGCAGGTCCACGTCAAGCAGCCTGGCCAGCCGGTCCCGCGAATGCTCGATCGCCTCTGGCGGCAGAACCGAAGGCATCGGCTTGGCATGGACCGGTCCCGGCTCCGGCAGGTGGAATGACGCGGACAGGGTGAAGATGGTCCGGCCATGCTGGATCGCCGACACCCGCCGGGTGGTGAACGAACGCCCGTCACGCACCCGGTCCACCGTGTAAACGATCGGCACCGTGGGATCACCCGGCCGGATGAAGTACGCGTGCAGCGAATGGACCGGCCGGTCGGCGGGGACGGTCCGCCCGGCCGCGACCAGGGCCTGCCCGGCCACCTGGCCGCCGAACACCCGCTGCAGCCGCTCCTTGGGGCTTCGCCCGCGGAAGATGTTGACCTCGATCTGCTCGAGGTCAAGCAGGTCCAGCAGCCGGTCCAGCGCTTCACCCATGACGCCCACCTAGCCGAATCTCGTTCAGGAAGCGTGAGCGTGACCGGGACGGCCGGGCACCCGGTGCGCGAGCCGGGGACCACGACAGGTAGAGGTACTCACGCGCTCGTGTCACCGCCACATACAGTAGCCGCCGCTCCTCGCTGACCGCATCCGGAGTCTTGGCGTGCACGATCGGCACGACGCCCTCCACCAGTCCCGGCAGCAGCACCGCGTCCCACTCCAGCCCCTTGGCCGCGTGCATGGAAGCCAGCGTCACGCCGTCGATGACCGGCGCGTGGCCGAGTTCGGCGCGTTGCGTCATCTCGGCGGCGAACTGGCTCAACGTGGCCGACGGCTGCTGGGCGTGCACGTCCTCGGCGAGCTGGGCGATCGCGGCCAGCGATTCCCACCGCTCCCGCGCCGCCGGGGCGGGGCCGGGGACGGCCGCGGTGAAGCCCATCCCGGTCAGCACGTGCCGAACCGCGTCCGGCAGTTCCTGAGTTCCCGGGGCAGCGGTCTCGGCACGGGCGGCGCCCCGCAGCAGTACCAGCGCCTGCTTGACCACAGGCCGGTCATAGAACCGTTCCGCACCCCGCACCACGTAGGCCACTCCGGCATCGGCCAGCGCCTGCTCGAACCGCTCCGTCTGCGCGTTTATCCGGACCAGCACGGCGATCTCGCGGGCCGGGACGCCGCCCGCGATCAGCGCGCGGATCTGCACCACCACCCCCGCGGCCTCGTCAGATTCGTCGCCGTACTCGGTGAGCAGCGGCGACGGCCCCGGCTTCCGCTGCGCGACCAGCGGCGCAGCGGCCCGGCTGAGCTGGTTCGCCACGGCGACCACCTGCGGCGTGGACCGGTAGTCCCGGACCAGCCGCACCACACTGGCGGCCGGGAACTCGACGGTGAATCCGGTCAGGTACTCCGGCGTCGCCCCGGTGAAGGAGTAGATCGTCTGGTGCGGGTCGCCCACCACGCACAACTCGTCCCGGTCCCCGAGCCACGCGTCGAGCAGCAGCTTCTGTAGCGGGTTTACGTCCTGGTATTCATCCACCACGAAGTACCGGAACGCATCCCGCACGTGGGCGGCGGCCGCGCGGTTCTCCAGCAGCATGGCCGCCGTCAGCTCGAGCACCGACTCGAAGTCAATCAGCTGCCGTTCCCGCCGCAGCCGTTCGTAGGTGTCGTACAGGGCCGCGAACTCGGCGAGCCCGCCCGCCGCTGTGCCGGCGCGGTCTTCGGCCGCGGCCACCGTGGCGTACTTGTCCGGGCGCACCTGCATGCTCTTGGCCCACTCGATCTCCGAGGCGGCGTCCGAGACCGCGTCCAGCCGGACCCGGACCAGTTTCGCCGCCTCCCGGATCAGGCTGCCCTTGGCGTCGATCAGCCGGGGCGGGGGTCCGCCCACGATCCGCGGCCAGAAGTAGTTGAGCTGCCGCAGCGCCGCGGCGTGGAACGTCGAGGCCCGCACCTGTCCCGAACCGAGCTGGCGCAGCCGCCCGCGCAGCTCGCCCGCCGCCCGTACCGTGAAGGTCAGCGCGAGCACGTGCGCCGGATCCATCACCCCGCTGACCGTCGCGTACGCGATCCGGTGGGTGATCGCCCTGGTCTTACCGGTGCCAGCGCCGGCCAGCACGCAGACGGCGCCCCGGGTCGCGAGCGCCACCTCCCGTTGCTCCGGGTCCAGGGCATCGAGCAGGTCAGCGGCACGCATCCGCTCATCCTCCCGCACCGGGAACGCGTTTGCCCGCCGCGGTGTTACACGAACCAGTAATTCTCACCCTTAGGAGGCGGCTGGTGCCGGAACTGACGATGTACACGACCTCATGGTGCGGTTTCTGCCGGAACCTGAAGCGGCAACTCGCCTATGCTGGCATCGAGATGGCCGAGGTTGACATCGAGAAGGACCCGGCCGCCGCCGAGTTCGTCATGTCGGTGAACGGCGGTAACCAGACGGTACCGACGATCCTCTTCCCGGACGGCAGCACGATGGTCAACCCCTCGGCCGCTCAGGTGAAGCAGCGCCTTACCATGCTGAGTCCCCGGTAACCGCACGCGCCCACTGTTCGGAAGAACGGAATTAATCACGAACGAACTGTGGTGCGAGTCTTGAGCTTGGAGCACACTAAGTCTGGGGAACACCGAGCCTTGGGTACACCGACAGGTGGGGGGAGATGAGCGGGGAGATCGTCGAACAGAGCGAGTACGTTGATCCGTCCGATGCGGTAGTGGTCCGCCGGTCGGAGTCCGGCTGGCAGGTGGCGGGCGAGGATACCGCGGACCTGACCAGCGCGATGGTGCTCGCTGACCTGCTCGCCGCCGATGTCGGCGGCCCGGGACGCAGGCCGCCCGAGCGGGTTTCCGAAGAAGATGAGGCCGCGCGGCTGGCGGTGACCGTCGCCCAGCTCGAGCACGCGCTGACCGCCAGGGTGCGGGTCGAGCAGGCCATCGGCGTGCTCGCCGAACGGCACCGGCTGCGGCCGCGGCAGGCCTTCGACCTGCTCCGGAGGGTGGCGCGAGCCGGCGGCCGGCGCGTCATCGATGTTTCGGAGACGGTCGTCGACAGCGCCACCAACCCGTTGCTTCAGTTGCCCGATGAACTGGCCCGCAAGCAGGCGCCGCCGAGGAAGCGCGGCCGCTCCCCCCGCCACGCGCGCTCCGGCTAGCCCCGGCCATCACCCCGACACCCTCCCCGACCTCCCGGAGAATGTCGGCGGCTGGCGCTAAAGTGCCGGAAGGATACGACGGGATATACCTGCGGAGGAGGCCGGCGTGGCGGATCTTGACGTGGTCGAGATCTGCGCCGGGGCGGGCGGCCAGGCGCTCGGGCTGGAGCAGGCTGGTTTCGAGCACGCGCTCGCGGTGGAGCTGGATCCGGCGGCCTGCGCGACGCTGCGCGCCAACCGCCCGGCCTGGAAGATCGCCGAGGGGGACGTGGCGGATCCGGCGGTGTGGCGTCCGGCCGACTATCGCGGCGTGGCGCTGCTGGCGGGCGGCGTGCCGTGTCCGCCGTTCACCGTGGCCGGCCGTCAGCTCGGCGCTACCGACGAGCGTGACCTGTACGCGTGGGCGGTGGAGCTGTGCGGCATCATCCGGCCGCGTGTCCTGCTGCTGGAGAACGTGCGCGGGCTGAGCACGCTCCGTTTCAGCGCCTACCGGCAGCACGTCCTGGACCGGCTCCGCGAGCTGGGCTACGTGCCTGACTGGCGGCTGCTGCAAGCCGCCGACTTCGGCGTGCCGCAGTTGCGTCCGCGCACCGTGCTGGTGGCCTTGCGGGAACAGGACGCGCCGTGGTTCCGCTGGCCTTCCGGATCGGACCGTCCGCCCACGACGGTCGGCGAGACCCTGGGCGATCTGATGGCGGCCCGCGGCTGGTGCGGAGCGGCGGCGTGGGCCAGCCGCGCGGACAAGATCGCGCCTACCATCGTCGGCGGATCGAAGAAGCATGGCGGTGCGGACCTCGGGCCCACTCGCGCCAAACGCGCCTGGGCCGCGCTGGGTGTGGACGGGCTCGGTATCGCGGACTTCGCGCCGGACGCAGCCGCTCCCCCGACCCTGCTGCCCCGGCTGACCTGCGAGATGGTGGCCCGGTTGCAGGGCTGGCGGGATGACTGGGAGTGGCGGTTCAGCGGCCTGAAGACCGCACGCTACCGGCAGATAGGCAACGCGTTCCCGCCCCCGGTCGCGGCCGCGGTCGGCACGGCCATCCGGCGGGCGCTGGCGCACAGCGGAGCCCCGGCGCAGGCCGTGGACGCCCCGGACGATCCGGTGTTCCGGGTGTTGCGGTCCCGCACCACGTTCCTCACCGTGGGCCAGATCGCGGAGCGCGCGGCGCTGCCGGCGGATGAGGTGGTGCGGCAACTACGCAACCTCGGTCAGGACTTCGAGCTGGAGTCGGCCGAGATGCCCGAGGGGATCGGCTACCGGCTGGGAAGCTTCAAGGCGTTCCTCGGTCAGCGCAACCACGCCCGCCACGAGCGCTTCGCCGCCAGCCGGTCAACGATCAGCTGACGCTTACGGGCCGTCGAGCCCGTTCCCGCGCGAGCCGTGGGCGGCATGGTGACCGTGCGCCGCGGTGCCGTCGGCGACGGCAACGGTCGGCACCAGCGTCCCGAGCAGCATCGCCGCGCCGGCCACGAAGGCGGCCTTCACCGCGATTCTCCGGGGTGCCGGCGATGCCTTGGCCCGGGGCTCGGCGCTCGTTGTGACAACGTCGACGACCTGGGGTGGTGTCAGCGAGACCGGGGTGGCACACGCGGCCACTGGCCAGTTACCCCGCATGAAGTCTTCCCACATCCGAAGACTCCCTCCAGTGATCACTTATCGTGATCAAGCACCTACATTTAGACAAGACAATACGTACCATGTCACCTCACCCAGTGGGAAGACCCCAATACTTTCCGTTACTATCCGGCCGTGGTCGCCTGGGCGACCGAGGGGTTGGCCCACGGGCGGGTGTAGCCGACCGGCGGGCCATCGGCGGTGATGAGGGCGATGCGGATGGGGGTACCGGTCGCGAACGCCTCGATCATCTTGCCGTTGCCGATCACCAGCCCGACGTGCCCCGGTGACGTGACGGTGCCGTCCGACCCGGGGAAGAACACCAGGTCGCCGGGCTCCGCCTGGGACGCGGGGACGCGCGGCCCGAACGTCCACTGGTACTCCGAGGTCCGCGGAATGTAGACACCCGCCGCCCGGTACGCCATCATCACCAGGCCGGAGCAGTCGAACGCGTCCGGTCCGGTGCCGCCCCACAGGTACGGCTTGCCGATCTGCTGTTCCGCGAACGCGATGGCCGTTGAAACCGCCTGGTTGGGAGCGTCGATGCTCGGCAGGGTGGTGGACGTCCCGGCACACGCGGCCGACGGCAGCTGGGCGGACACGGTGGTGTACTTGCCGCCCGCGTAGGCTCCTGCCCAGTACAGCACGCTCTGCACATAGGACTGCAGGTGGTTGTACGCGAAGACCGCCGCGGACGGGTTGGTCTGCACCCCCGCGTCGAGCAGGTACTTGGCCGCCCCGGCGATCGCGTCGGCCGGGTCGTACACGTTCGCGATTCCGTTGCCATCCTCGTCGGTCGCGACGCCGCTGACCACCTCGCTGGCCGGGTGGATCGCCGCACCGCCCCAGACGTCGGTCGCCCTTCCCTCGATTCCGATCTGCATCGGCCCGGCCGCGCCGAAGGCATTGGCCCCGCTGTGCACGCCCGGGAGCGTGGACTGCCCGTTGTCGCTCTCCACCGTCCCGATCCCGGCCAGCAGTGTCCACGGCACGCCGTACTGCTGTCCGACCGCCTTGTACCAGTGCAGGTAATCGGCCGGGATCCCGTTCTTCGCCTTGGCGGCCGCCTGGGGCTGCCCGGTTATCCCCGTCTGCTGGCCCGAGCATCCGGCGTTCTCCGCGAAGAACATGTTCGCGCCGATGAGGATCGGGACGGCCAGCAGCGCCAGCAGTCCGGCGCCGATCAGGCCGATCGCGCCGAACAGCACGATCCGGGGGCCGCCGCGGCGTCCGGAGCTGATTTCCTCGCGCCGCTCGAGGAGCCTCGACGTCACGTATTGCCCGCTTGCTGCAGCTCCACGTCGTTCACCTGCCAGCTCTCGCCCGAGCCGGTCAGCGTGACCGCGTACTGCGTGCTGCTGTTGCTATTGCCCTGCGAGCTGACCAGCCGCTGCCCGATGTTGACAATGAACGTCATGCTGTCCCCACCGAAGGCGCGCAGCGAGACGATCGCCGCGGTCGCGGTGGACACCTGCCGCTGGGAGGTGCGCAACGTGGCCGTGCCCGGGGTGGAGTAGGCGTTCTGGAGCTGCGCGGCCAGTCCCTGGGTGATAAGGCCGTTCATCTTGGCGACGTAGCTGGCCGGGCTTTCGGTATAGGTAAAGGTGTCGTAGTCCACGCTGAACTGGTCCGCCACCGCGGCCGCGCTGGCCAGATCCCGCTGGGTGAACGGCAGCCAGTTGTAGATGTCGACGGTCCCGGCCGGCGCCTGGCTCCCGCTGGGCGCCGCCGCGGCCGAAGGCCCAGGCTGATTCAACGCGGTGGACGGCGCGCCGGTAACGGCCGGGGCGGCCGGTGTGCTAGGTGCCGCGGCGGGCTTTGCGGCCGGGCTCTTGTGCAGCGCCGGAACCACGAGGAAGTAACCGACCGCCGCCAGCATTACGACAATGGCCATGAACAGCAGCTTCTGCCGGCCTGGGCTCAGTTCCATGGTGGCCGCCCGCTACTCGTCCCGCCGCGGCGGACGCAACCAGAACGGCATCGGTGCTTCCCCGCCGTCGCCGTTACCCTCCTTGGCCTGGCCACCACCGCCGTTCCCGGCCGACCCGCCGTCAGGGAAGGGGGGAGGGGAGGCGGGTGGGGGAGCGGGCTTGGCTGTGCTACCCGATCGCTGCCGCGAACCCGACCACTTGCTGGTCGGCCACGCCGCAGGTCCCCCGCCGGCGGCCGGAGGTCGGGCACCCGAGGCGGGAGCCGATCGGCCCGCGCCGCGGGACCAGCCGGATGCGGAGCGGGACGGCAGTTCCAGCGGCGGCGCCGCGCGGCCACCGCTGGCTGAGTTGCGGGTACTGTCGGTCGCTTCCGCCGCGGCTCGCGCGCGAGCCGCGGATGCGCCGCCGGTTCCCCGGCGGCCGGCGCCTTCTGTGTCGATCGCCGGCGGGGCGTCGGGCCGCATCCGGGATCCGTAGGCCTCCCCGGCCGTGACGGCGTGGTCGACGCCCACCGCCACCGTCCCGTCGGTCCCTGCCGTCCGGCCCGCGGCGGTCGCTCCGGCCGCGGCGCCTGCCGCCGCGCCCGCGCCCGCGGTGCTGAATTTGCCTGGGCCTCCGGCCGCGGCACCAACCGCACCCGCCGCCAGCGCCGCGGCCTGGGCCGGGTTCCGGCGCGCCCAGCGCGCCGCGCGGTAGCCGGCGACTCCCGGGATCGCGCTGGTCGCCGCCGTGATCGTGGAGCGCCGGAACGTCTCGCTGGCCTCGCGCAAGCTGATCTCGGCCCGCTCCTGCGATCCGATGGAGCCGTAGCCAACCGCGGAGAACAGGTGCTGGAACGGCTTGCGGTAGATGAACACGGTCACCGTGACCAGCGCGATCATGAGGATCTTCAAGGCCCACGGCAGCACGTTGTCGGTAGTCCCCATGATGAGCGAGTAGCAGTAGAGGAGCACGCTCAGCACGATGGCGATCGCCACCTGTTTCATCAGGACGCCGACGAGCATCTCGAACCAGCGAATCGCGATGATCCGTCCGAATCCCGGATGCGTCCCGATGATCAGGAAGAACGGTCCGGCCACCAGCAGCAGCAGGAAGCCGAGCTTGAGCACGATCAGCGTCAGCGCGATCAGCAAGATCAGCATGCCGGCGACAAGAGCCGCGAACAACGCGGCGAAGGCGATCTCCAGCCGGTTCGTCCACTGGTTGCCCTGGAACAGGGGATAGACAGCCGGGTTGTTCTGTTTGATGTCCGCCGCGATGCCGTTATAGATGGACTGCTTGGCGCTGATCAACGAGGCGGACGGCTTCTCGTTCGCGGCGATGGCCTGCGCCCACAGCAACTGCCGACCGTAGGTGTCCACCACGGTCGGCGCGCCCTTCCCGTTGTTGTACTGGGTGGTGCCCAGCTCGCCGTACAACCACGGCTTGCAGACCAGGACCGACCACAGTTCGTCGGCGTTCTGGTCCACCAGCCCGTTGCCGGAGGTGAAGTTGTAGTTGCCGACGGCGCTCTGCTGGTCGCCGGCCTTCACCGGCAGGCAGTCGGCTCCGCCCGGATTGGGTAGCTTCGCGAACGCCGTGTTGAGCACCTGCGTGGCACCGTTGGACACGGCGGTACCGACGCCGGTGAAGTCGGCGGGCCGCCCGATCAGCGCTATCGCCGCCGTGGCCGCCACCACCATCCACAGCGTGCCTTCGATCGTCCGCGTGGCCCGCTTCCGCACCAGCCCTTGCCAGGCCAGCCACACCGCGCCCAGCAGCACGACCGGAGCGAGGTACGGGAAGTAGATCGCGTTACCCAGCGCCGAGATCAGCCGGTCCACCGCGTTGCGCAGCCAGGTGAGGATGCCGTCGCCGGCCGCCGACTGGTACACGGTGATCGTCACCCGGTCCAGCGCCTTTGATGCGTCGAAGACCATTCCGGCGACATTGTTGCCGACCAGCGACGTCATGTCGGAGCACTGCATGTCGTGCGCCGCCCAGAACTGGCCGGCCACTCCGTAGTTGTCGTACAGCGTCTTCCCGCCGGCCGCGGCGGCGGGCGGCTCGATCATCGAGTTCAGCCCGCCGGTCGCCTGCTCGGGCTGCGGCAGGGATGGCTGGCAGATGTTGTTCAGGTCCCCGATAATCCCGCTCGACCCCTGAGAACAGAGCCCGACCAGCCCGCCGATGTCCCCGATCCCCGGCACCTGGCAGACCCCGTCCGGCCGCCCCGGCGTCACCTTGTCCGTCAACGTGGCCGATGTGACCGTAGCGGCACTATGAGTGATCAGCGAAACGCGGTGCGCATGGGGCGCCGCCGCCTTCGGTGCGGGCGTGGCCGCGAGCGCCGGGGCACCGATCCCGAGCATCGCGCCCGCGATCACCAGCGCGCCCCCCACCCACCGCAGCCCCTTCAGCCACTGCAAACGCGACAGCCACGGGAGGTGCTCCGGCCGCCGCTCGGCGGCATGGGGTGAATGTGCCATCGTCCCCCCTGGAGGGGGTGCGCTGGCACATTCACCACCCTTGCGGGAGGGGCGACTCCGCGGCGAAGAGCCGACGGTCGGAGACGCGGGATTGGCGGGACGTGGGTTGAACATCGGGAACGGCTCCGGTGGGTCTGCGGTTAGGACGGTGCCGAATTGGCCTGGGCCTCCGGCCGCGGCGGCTCGGCCGCTGGTGTGCTGACCGCCGGCTGAGACCTGGCGCCGGAGGTTATATCAGTGGCTGGCTGTGCATTACGTGACCTGATATGGGTGGGGTTTGTGTCAATCCAGTCGCGTAGTTCCTCGGAGACTAGGTCGATGCCGATACGGCCCGCCCGGTCATCCAGATCACGGAAGATGCACTCGCCGTTGCCGAGGGCACGCAATACCGCTTTGTGCTCATCTGAGGCCGCGACGCCGAGGAGCGACATGACGTTCGCCACCTCGCCCCGCTCGGTCGACCGGAAGGCGAACACGCTGGACAGGCAGTTCGTCACCTGCTCGTTCAGCAGGTCGCCGGCGTTCTGCGAGACCAGGATCAGCGCGGTGTTCCGCGACCGGCCCATCCGGGACACCTCGGGGACCAGCTTCGCCCCCTCGGGAGTCGACGTGATGGCCCAGGCCTCGTCCAGGAAGATCGCTTTGGGCAGGGTGCGGTCGATGCCGTTCAGCAGCTTGCGGGCGAATTGCGACACGAGGTAGAGCAGCGCGACCGACAGACGCTGCTCATAGGAGTAATCGTCGCGGCTGATGGCGGTGTCCGGCAGGGTGAGCCCGGCCAGCGTGAACACGGTGGTCCAGCCCTCCGCTTCGATCTGCTGCCCGACCGATGGCGCGAAGCACAGCCTGGCCAGCCGCATCTCGGAGATCGACCGCATGACCGCGCCGGTGTTCTTCCAGGCCGGATCCTCGGACTCCTCCAGGTAGCGGACGACCTTGCCCAGGCTGGGCCGGTCGCCGCCGGCCACCGCGCCGACCGCCTGGATCATGGCGCTCTCCCGCTCCTCGCTCATCCGCGGGAGCAGCAGGCGCAGCGTCTCGGTGGCCATCGTGCGTTTCTCGGCCAGGTCGACGCCGAACGAGAACGGATCGAGCAGCCCGGGTGCGGCCGCGCCCAGCGGCAGCACCCTTGCCTTCCTCCCCTGCAATTTGAGGTACTCCACCAGCGATTCCGCGTCGCCCTTCGGGTCGATCACCGCGACGGTCGCGCCGCGCAGGGCAAGCTGGTAGATGAGCAGCAGGGCGAGCGTGGTCTTACCGCCGCCGGGCTCGCCGGTGATGGCGATCGCGGTCGGCCGGTTCCGCGCCGCGGCGAGCAGCGGGTCGAAGTGCACGATCGACCGGGCCCGGCCCAGCGTCTCGCCGACGTACGGGCCGATCCAGCCCGCGCCATTGTCGATCCGGTCGCCGAGTTCCACGGTCGCCGTCGGCATCCCGCCCGCGATTGTGTACAGCGGCTGACGCTGCACGTACGACGTCAGCCTTATCCGGTCGCCCGGCAGCGATTCGCACAGCAGCGAGAACTGGTCGCCGGTCGAGTTGACGACGTCAATTCCGATGTCCCGGAAATGCTCCACGACCGCTTCCACCCGGCGGATGCACAGCTCCTTTGTCGGGGCGGTCACTGCCAGCCGATGCCAGCCATAGACGAACGGCAGCCGCTCCTTTGTGATGCCGTGCTCGAGCATTCGCGCGGCCGCTATCTGCTCCGCCAGCGCGATGGGCGCCTCGGCCCCCGCCTCGCGAATATGGGCGTCCATGTCCCGGGCGTGCGCGAGCCTACGGCTCACGTCTTTGCTCGCCTTCGCCGGCGGGATCAGCTTCATCCGCGAACTGATCTCGACCGGGAACGGCAACGAGTCCGCGAAATGCAGCCACGGCTCCCCGTCCGGGAATGACATCACGTCCGGGAAGCGGGCGAACGACACAAACGCCGCGTACGACTCACCGGTCATGTCTTCCAGGCGCAGGACGGTCCGGCCGTTGTGCACCTGGCCTTCGTACAGTGCCTCGATTTCCCCGGCGCCCCATTTCCGCCGCTTGGTCGATGACGGCGGCGGCTCCCCCGCCGACCCTTTCAGGCTGTGCTTAACCAGCCACGCGATCTCCCCCGCGCTCGCATGCCGGGCAGCCAAAGCACTTGCCGAAAGGGCGCGCCCCAGCCGTTCGGAGATCTCTGTCCATTTTGAAATCTCGGCGGTGCTGACAGCTTCATCACCCAACCCCAGCCGGGGCTCGGTGAGCCGGTACAGCGAGATGAACTGGCTCAGCACACCGCCGGAGAGCTGAGCGCGCATGCCACGCTGCCCCAGGCGGACACCGAGGTAGACCTCCTTGCACCAGAAGTCCTTCGTCCAGACGTGCTGGTAGGACTGCTCCAGGTAGGGACGCCAGCCGGGGCCGCCGTCCGATGTCGCGTCGAGGCCGGTCGCCCACGCGTGCGCCGGGTAGGCGCGGTGCGCGATGCGCAGGTGCACCTCGGCGTCCTGCATCCGGATCGCGGCCAGCGCGACGGTCAGGTTGGTCGCGAGCGCCTCGCGCTCCTCGCCGGTGGTGAACTCATACGACACCGTGGGCACGCGGTAGTACGCCCATGCATGCGTGTCGGACAACAGGATCCGGTCGTCGAAGTACCGGATGCCCAGTCTGGCCTTGGCCTTCGTGCTCACCGGGACTCCTTCGGCACTGCTTGAATGGGCGCTTGCGGTGACGCGCCTGATTGCGGCGCGGGCGCGGCCATGCCCGCGATGACCACGCCGGCCAGCGCCGTGTAGGCCAGCCGGGTCTGCGCAGCCTGCGGGACCTGCGGGTTTTTCGGCGGGACGGTGAGCCGCTCGTCCCACGGGACGCGTACGATCGCGCGGCATCGGCCCCTGGCCACCGACTCGGCACGCAGCACGTCGCTCATGGCCTCCTTGGTGACGCCGTTCAGCACGGTGACGGCGCGAGCCGACAGGTCGCCGTGGCCGTGCGCGTCGAGCCACTGCTGGGTGTTGGCCAGCGAAGTCCCCGCCTCCGGCGTCGGCGGGACGACAAGGACCAGCTGGTCGGCCAGGTTGAGCACACGGGTCAGCGCCGCCGGTACGGGGTCGACGATGGCCAGCGGGTACTGCGCGGCGAGTTCTTGGTAATCAGGATTCTGGCCGGTGGCGATGATGTCGAGATGGCCGCCCGAGACCCTCGTGCCGGGCGCCGCTGAGGTAGCGGTCCCCGAGTTGGCGGCACCGAGGTCGAGCGCGGCGACCGGGTGGTTGCGCAGCGAGGCGAGCATGCGGGCGATCATCAGCGTGGTGACGGTCTGCCCGGCACCGCCATGGCAGCCGAGGATGACGACGCATCGCGGGCCGGGCAGCGGCAGCCGCGCGCGGTCGCGGTCCAGGCTCTCCATATCCCGCTTGCCAGGTCCCTGGCCGCCCGCGACCACTTTAACCCGGCGGCGCCAGCTCAGGTCACGCCGGGAACTGGGAGCGCTGAGCGCACGCTCAATGGAAGGCATCGGGCGTTCGTTGTCCAGGTCCACGATCCTCGGCGGGCGGGGCGGAGACGTCGGCGTCGGCCGCGGTGTCGTCGCGGGCGGCGGTGTCGTCGCGGGCCGGCGGGGGGCGGCGGCGCGCGCCAGCGGCAGCTCGGCGCCGGCGTACCACTGGGCCGCGTTCTCAGGAGCGTCGTGCGAGACCTCCAGCGCTCGCGCGAAGTCCGGCTCGCTCGGCCTGGTGGCCTCGGGGAGGCTTCGGCCGGCGGGTTCGACTGCAGGCGGCGGCGTGGGAATGGGCTCGGGCTCGGGGTCCTCGGGAGCGGGTGCATCGGGAGCGGACTCGGGCGCATCGGGAGCGGGCCCGGGCGTGACAAGAGCTGGTACGGGTGTGACGGGAGCCGGCGCGGGCTCCGGCATCGACGGCGTGGGCGGCGTGGGCGGCGTGGGCGGCGCCGCGGGGGCGGGCTCTTGCGCGGCGGGAGCCGGATCGGGCGCGGCGGGAGCCGGATCGGGCGCGGCGGGAGCCGGAGCGGGCGCGGTGCTCGATTGGCCTGGGTCTCCGGCCGCCGCCGCCGGTGGAGCCAGCGGCAGGATCGGCGCGGGCCGCGGCAACCAGCCTCCGATGACCGGCCTTGCCGCGGTGGCGGGCCAGCGGCCCTGATCGGGCCTTGACCGGGGAGTCCAGACGTCGTCGAGGCTCCTGGCCGGAGTCGCCTGCCCATCCTCCGGGGACGCCGATGCCGGTGCTACCTCGGATGCCACATCGGAAACGGGCACGGCGGGCGGCTTGTCCGCTGGCTCGCGGGCTTCGACGTCGGGCCACGGACGCGGCCGCCGGTTGCCGTCCGCGGGATCGGCCGGAGTCCGCTCCGGTGCCGACGGCCAGGGCTGAGCTTGCTGGAACCGTATTGTCGGCATGACCCGCACCGGCCGCGCCGCGGATGCGGGCGTCGCCGGAGCAGCGGCGGCAGACGCGGTCGGTATGGGCGGGTTGGGCGCGGCTAGGGCGGGCGGGGGCGTGACGTGAGCGGGAGCGACCGACGAGGTCATCCGCATTGGCGTGGCACTGGGTGCGGGCGGGCTCTGCCTCGACGGCGTGTGCCCGGACGGCGTGTGCCCGGACCCGGGCGGCATGTGCCCGGGCGGCCGCATCTCCGCTCCTGGCGGCACGACGACGTGTGGTCGGCCCGGCGTCGCCGGAACCCGCTGCGGCGCGGCGTGCTGAGCGGCATCTGGGGCCCGCTGGGCGACGTGCGGAGTGGCGATCCGGCCATGCTCTGCCGCCGAGACCGCGATCGAGGGCCGGACATGCGGCGGCCCTACCTGCTGCGCCTTTCGCCGACCGCGCTTGCCGGCCTTCGCGACTTTGGCGCCCTGAGTGGTTTTGGCGGTCTTAGCGGTCTTAGCCGCCTTGGCGGCTTTCCGGCGAGCCTTCGGCGGATCCCTGTGCCATACCCGGATCAACACGATGATGTCGTCTTTTTCGCTACTGGGAGCCATCCGGCACCAAGCCCGCGGTTCGGCCAGGTACCGCATTTGGGATCCGATCAACTCGGGTAGTCTTTTGCTTTCAATAACGGGCCGCGTGGTAAGCCACGTCAGCACTCCGGGCGGCAATACGTAAAGCCATACCAAGTTATGATCAAAAGGCAGTCCAACCGCGACAAGAAATACCACGTACGGCACCGTAATGCCGGTAAAGACCGCAATCCAGGTAATGGGCAGCGGGGCTGGCAGGCGAAAATCGTACAGTTTGTATAGTCGCTTCTCGATACGCCATATATTGGTATATGTGGGAAGATCCACTGCTTTGGACCCTTTCGACCAGGACGGAGAATCAGTGGACTCCCAGCGCCTTTGCTATACCAGTAGCGAGGGACTGCACGATGTCCGGCGTATAGAACACAACACCGATGGCCACCGCAAGCACCAGAAACTGGACGAACCGGGTGATTTCCCGGGTGAACAGGAAGAAGATGGCGACGATCCCCACGATGCCGAGGAACAGCGGCCCGAACAGTCCCTGAAGGTAGGTGACCAGGTTCTGCGTGCTGAGCGCGACGGGGCCCATCGCAGCAGCGAAGTGAGACATAAGTTGTCCCTCCCGGGATTTGTTGACCTTTTTACGGCTCGCCGAGCCCCTGCGGCACCGGGCCTGGCATGCCACCGGCGACTGGCCGCCGGCCACGGATCCTCTCGCCACGGGTCATCCGGCCGAGCCCGTTCGGGGTCGCCACCAGACCCGATGACCGCGACCTGGGGGCATGAGGGCATGACGGTGCCAGCCATCACTGACCAGGTCATTGGCCTCCCACCGCCTCAGTCGACGCACTGATTCCTTTTACGTACCATTTGCCGCTTTGAAGGTCGACGACCGACACGCCGTAAGTCATGGTGAGTTTCGCGGTCGTCGGGTTTCCTTGGTTTAGGACCTGCCAAACGACGGTCACGGTTATGTGCCGGGTCGAACCACCGCGCGGAACCACAAGGCCGGTGATGGAGTCAAACGCTACACCGCCCCCCAGACCGGTCAGCGACGTGCCGGGAACAAGGAATCGGTTAAGGGCGGCAGCGTCACCGTTAGCGTAAGCCTGAAAAAACGCTGGAAGTTGATTCATCAACACGGCCTGAGTGGCCGGGTCCGAACTCACCGTGGCAGGGGATGGCGGGGAAATTACGGGCGGGGCGGATAGCCACGCGGGCTGGCCTGTGACCAGCACGCTTCCGCCCGACACATAGACGGGCACGCCCAGCTCCATGAGCTGCCCGCTGACCATGGCGAGCACGTTCACCACCGCGTGCTGCGCATCTTGCACGGCTATGCCGGCGACCTGCTCCGACTGGAGGTGCGCCTGACCGGATCCGTTCCAGCCGAGGTCCGGGTTGGCGGTGGCGACGGCAGCGGGCACGAAGCCGGCCAGCTGCTGCTCGCGCTGGGCCTGCGTCTGGGGATTGAAGTTCAGGTACACCTGCCCGAAGTCGAGCGCGTACGCCTCGGCCAAGGTGACCGGGAACTGGCTCGACGCCGCCGCAGGCGACGGGTTGGCGGCGGTGGTCGCCGGGCTGTTGTTCAGCGCGATCGCGGTGATGCCGCGATACGTGATGACGATCAGAGCCGCCCACAGAATCGCCCGCAATGGCCAGATCAGCCACCGGCCGCCCGCGCCCGCCCAGGACCGCTTCGCGGACAGCTCATAGATCCGCAGATCGGCTTCCGCGTGGCGGGCTCTTGGGCTTGCCGGCCCACGATGCCGCGCCGTTCCTGTAGTGTAGGCGGACGACCACGTTCTGTCGCCAAAGTTCGGCATACGAACCATCCGCACCTCCGCACGATTCCGCACCCGGAGATCCGAGGTGCGGCCCGTCCCTTCGCGCCGGTCTCGTGGTCCATTGTGCGACATAAGACCTCGGTGAGCGACCTGTTACAGGCAATCACCTGGACATTCGCACGGACAAAGTGACCTGCACCCTGATATACGTGGCGGACGCGCCCGGGGTTCGGATTAATTCATTACGCATTTCTTTCGTGAACTGCCCCCAGCGCAGCGCTAACGTATTGTCCGATATGCCCTATATATGACAAATTGCCTGGTCAGGCTGCTGCTGCCGCCCCCTACCTCCTCCGTGGAAGCAAAGAGCCCCTCGGAAGAAAAGGCGCCGTAAACCAGCGCCCAATCCTCCACAAGGCCCTTTTCATCCACATCTCCACGCGGACAAATAGGGCATGTCCCGAAATGTCGGTTAAGCCGACGGGGGCGATAAGCGCGACGGGCATGGGAGTGGACTGGGACGGGCGGGACGGGCAGGACCGGCACGACGGCGGGACAGGCGAACCAGTGCGACCGGGACGGGCGGGACCAGCGGGACCGGGACGGGCGGGACCAGCGGGACCGGCAGGACGGCGGGACAGCGTCAGCGGTTTGAATTCGGATCCTGTTCGGATGGATGTGGCAGTCACCCGGTTATAACCGGGTGACTGCCACATCCATCCGGTCGCGGTCCCGGTGCGCCCTGATGCAGGAGGGATGAGAGTGGCGACATGTGTACCTGAGCTCCCTGCGCCAGGGCCTGCCGGGCCGGTACAAGCCCACGACACTTGGTGACTGGCCACCGGTGCCCCCTCTCGAGACGCCGTACGGCGTGTCAATGACGCCACACCTGGCACAGGAGTCTCGCTCGGCACCTATTTACGTATCAGCTACGGTCTCTCATGCGACCGTTAGGGCTACAGTTGTATCGCTACGGACGTCTTTGTATGGCGGACCGCCCCGCAAACCGGCACATACCGGACGCGGAAGCGGCTCTCCGCCACACGAACAGTTGTAGCGTTACCAGTGGTGCTTGTGCTATCAGTGGTGTCGGCGGGCTCCGGGCTGCGACGTTACCAGTGGTGCCAGAGTGGCACGAGGGCGGGGATGCGAGCAGGTCAGACCTGGGTCTCCATCCGCCTCCGTTCTAAGTGAACCTAGGTCCCGGGGGCTAGACGTTGAAGCGGAACTCGACTACGTCGCCGTCTTGCATCACGTAGTCCTTGCCCTCGATGCGGGCCTTGCCCGCCGCGCGGGCGGCGGCTACCGAACCGGCGGCGATCAGGTCGTCGTAGGAGATGACCTCGGCCTTGATGAAGCCGCGCTGGAAGTCGGTATGGATCACGCCGGCCGCCTCCGGCGCCGTGGCTCCGGCTTTGATCTCCCAGGCGCGGCTCTCCTTCGGCCCGGCGGTGAGGAACGTCTGCAGGCCGAGCGCGCGGAAGCCGGCGCGGGCAAGCTGGGCCAGGCCGGGTTCGCCAAGGCCGGCTTCGGCCAGCAGTTCGGCCGCGTCGTCCTCGTCCAGCTCGACGAGCTCGGCCTCGGTCTTCGCGTCGAGGAAGATCACCTCGGCGGGAGCGACGAGTTCGGACAGCCGCTTGCGCAGGGCCTCGTCTCCCAGCTCGGCCAGGTCCATGTTGAAGACGTACAGGAACGGCTTGGCGGTCAGCAGCTGAAGCTCGCGTACGGCGGCCAGGTCCGCGGCGGTGAAACCGCTCGTCCCAGAGGAGGCGGCGGCGGCCGACAAGGTAATGCCCTGGTCCAGTGCCTCCTGCGCGGCGGCCGCCGACCTGGCCACCTGGGCGCGCTGCGGATCCTTCGCGAACTTGGTCTCCTTGGTCAGCCGGGGCAGCGCCTTCTCGACCGTCTGGAGGTCGGCGAGGATCAGCTCGGTGACCACCGTCTCGATGTCACGTTCCGGCGACACGTCGCCGTCGACGTGGGTGACATCCGGGTCCGTGAACACCCGGACCACCTGGCAGATCGCGTCGGTCTCGCGGATGTGCGCGAGGAACTGGTTACCGAGGCCCTGACCCTGCGATGCGCCGCGGACCAGGCCGGCGATATCGGTGAACCGCACGCTGGCCGGGATGATCTTGGCGCTGTCGTAGAGCTTGGCCAGCTCGGCCAGGCGAGGGTCGGGAACGCCGACGACGCCGACGTTCGGCTCGATGGTCGCGAACGGGTAGTTGGACGCGAGCGCCCCAGCCCGGGTCAGCGCGTTGAACAAGGTGGACTTGCCGACGTTGGGGAGGCCGACAATGCCGATGGACAGGCTCACCCCGAGAGTTTAGGCGAACTCAGCGGCCGGGCTGTCGATTCGGGGTGGTGCCGTTCGACTACGGGGAAAGACCCTCACGACGAGAGGCGATACCGATGAAGTACATGATCCTGCTCTACGGTCCCGAGCTGCCAGAACAGGGGACGGCGGAAGCGCGGAAGCTGATCGATGACTGGACCGTGGCGAAGCAGGCAATGGACGACGCGGGCGTGCTGATCGACTGCGCCCCGCTCCAGCCGGTCACGGCGTCCACCACCGTCCAGGTTCGCGACGGCGAGACCCTGCTCACTGACGGCCCGGCGGCCGAGATCAAGGAGCACTTCGGCGGGTTCACGCTGATCCAATGCGGCGATCTGGACGAGGCACTGAAGTGGGCGGCGACCCTGCCGACGGCGCATGACGGCCGGGTCGAGGTGCGGCCGGTCATTCCGACCTGAACCGGTAATCCCCGATATGAGCGACGACTACAGCGACGTGTTCCAGGACTGCTGGTGGGGTGCGGTGGCCACCCTCACCCGGATGTTCGGCGACCTGGGAGCAGCCGAGGACGCCGTTCAGGAAGCATGCGCGCTCGCGGTGGAGAAATGGCCGGCAACGGGGGTGCCGGCCAACCCGCGGGCATGGCTGACCGGGACGGCGCGGCACAAGGCGCTGGACCGGCTGAGACGGGAAGCGGGACGGGCGGAGAAGGAGGCGGCCGCGATGCGAGAGCTGAGCCGGCCGGAGGACGCGGGAGACGACGACGAGCTGGCGCTCGCCAGCGCCGAATTGGCCTGGGCCTCCGGCCACGGCGCCGACGACGAACTGGCGCTCGTCAGTGCCGACGACGAGCTGGCGCTCGTCAGTGCTGACGACGAGCTGGCGCTCGTCTTCATGTGCTGTCACCCCGCGCTGGATCCGGCGGTCCGGGTGGCGCTGACACTACGGTGCGTGTGCGGGCTGGCCACGGCCGAGATCGCCGCCGCGTTCGTGGCGCCGGAGGCCACGATCGCGCAGCGGCTGGTCCGGGCCAAGCGAAAGATCAAGCAGGCCGGGATCGCCTTCAGCGTGCCGGCTCGCGACGACCTTCCCGGACGGCTCGGCGTGGTGCTACGAGTGATCTACCTGGTGTTCACCGCCGGGCACCGGGCCGCGCACGGCTCGGTGCTGGTCCGCGGCGACCTCTGTGATCAGGCGATCCGGCTGGCCCGCGGGCTCACCGTCCTGCTGCCCGATGAGCCGGAGGTGACCGGGCTGCTCGCCCTGCTCCTGCTCACCGACGCGCGCCGGGCGGCCCGGGTGGATCCGGCCGGGGACCTCGTGCTGCTGGCGGATCAGGATCGCGGCAAGTGGGATCACGCCAAGATCCGCGAGGGCGAGGCGCTGCTGCAGCGCGCGCTGCTGGCCGGGCGCCCTGGCGCGTATCAGCTGCATGCCGCGATTGCGGCGTGTCATTCGTGCGATGAGACCACCGACTGGCACGAAGTGGCCGCCCTGTACGGTCAGCTCGTCCGCTACGAGCCCACGGCGGTGGTACAGGCCAACCGGGCGGTGGCGGTCGCGATGGCCGACGGGCCCGCCGCGGGACTGGCCATCCTCGAGTCGGACGAGCTGAGCACACGGCTGGCGAACTGGCCGCAATTCCACATCGCCCGGGGCGAACTGCTGCGGCGACTTGGCCGGGACGCCGATTCGGCGGACGCGTACCGGACCGCGCTGCGGCTCGAGCCGCCCGGGCCCGAGCAGGCCTTCATCCAGCGGCAGATCAAGGACCTCGGCGGGTAATGGCGTGGCGGCGTGTCGGTCCAGAGGTTCCTGCGGCGGATGCGCCAATACTGGACGTATGAACCTGCTCGCCGGACTCCTGATCGGGATCGTCATCGGCTGCGTGATCGGGTACTTGCTGGCCAAGTCCCGTCTCGCGGGGGCAGGCGAGCGTGCCCGTGCCGCGGAGGAAAAGGTGGCGCTGATCGAGGGCCAGCTCGCCGAGCGATTCGAGGCGTTGTCGGCGCGGGCGCTGGACGCCAGCACCGCGCGGTTCCTCGATGTCGCCGAGGGCCGCCTGGAAAACAGGCGCGCGGCGGTGCAGAACCTGGTCGAGCCGCTGAAGGAAACCCTGGCGCGGGTGGAGGCACAGCTACGGGAATCCGACGAGGCCAGGACCAGGTCGCACGCGGCGCTGGCCGAGCAGGTGCATCTGGCCCGCGGCGTTTCCGAGCAACTGCGCGATCAGACCCAGGCGCTGGTAACCGCGCTGCGCCGCCCCGAGGCCAGGGGCCGGTGGGGCGAGATGCAGCTGCGTCGCGTCGTCGAACTCGCCGGGATGAGCGCGCGCTGCGACTTCGACGAGCAGGTCAGCATGGCTTCTCCCGACGGCTCGGTGATGCGGCCGGACATGGTCGTGCATCTGGCCGGAGGCAAGAACATCGTGGTCGACTCCAAGGTGTCGCTGGCGGCATATCTGGAGGCGGCCGAGGCCGGCGATCACGCGGTAAAGTCCGCGCGGCTGGACGCGCACGCGCGACACCTTCGCGACCATGTGGACGGGCTGGCCGGAAAGGCCTACTGGGCCGCGCTCAGCCCCTCGCCGGAATTCGTGATCTTGTTCATCCCGGGCGAGGCTTTCCTCGCTCCGGCCCTGGAGCGCGACCCCGGTTTGCTGGAGTACGCGCTGGCCCGGCGGGTTCATATCGCGACGCCCACCACGCTGGTCACCATGCTGCGCACCGCGCAGTACGCGTGGCAGCAAGCCGCGCTGTCCGATCACGCCCGTACCGTGTTCGACCTCGGCCGGGAGCTGTATGACCGGCTATCCGGACTCGGACGCCATATGGATCGGCTCGGTCGCACGCTGACTTCGGCGGTGACCGCGTACAACCAGACGGTCGGGTCACTGGAGAGCCGGGTGCTGGTGAGCGCGCGGCGGCTGAACGAGCTCGGCGTGGTGGACGCCGAGCTACCCACGCCGGGTGTGGTGGAGGACCAGGCCCGGGCCCTGACCGCGCCAGAGCTGGCGGCTGGGGACGAGCTCGCTTCCCTCAGGTAAAGCCCGGTAGCGCCACACTGTATTTGCACGACTACACTGTGTGGCCGTCATGGATACCCGGAGGCAGCCCGCCGGCCGTACCCAGCTCACCGCGCGCGGTGCGGTGCTGGGCCTGTTCGTCGCGTGCTTTGTGGCCATACTGCTCGCCAACTGGACCGGCTGGACCGCGCTGGCCGACCTGGCCTTCGTCGCGGCAGGCGGCGCGGCGGCCCGGCACAGCAAGCGGGGCGCGCTCCTCGCGGTGGCGGTGAGCCCGCCAGCGATCTTCCTCGCCGCCAGCGTGTGCGCCGAGTCGCTCACCACGTCGGGCAACCTGGCCACGCTGACCAGGATCCTCGTCACGCTCGGCACCTCGGCGCCATGGCTGTTCCTCGGCACCGCGCTCGTCCTCGTCGTAGCGCTGTACCGCGGAACGATCCGCTAGCGTCCCGCGCGCAGCTCCCGGGGCGGAGCGAACGACACGCGCTCCTCGACCGCCTCGACTTCCTCCACGGCGCCGAAGCCATTTTCCGCGAGCACTGAGAGCACATCAGCGACCAGGTTCTCGGGTACCGAAGCCCCGCTGGTCACCCCGACCGTGCTGACCCCGTCCAGCCAGCCCGGGTCGATCTCGCTGGCGTCGTCCACCAGGTAAGCGGCCGCCGCGCCCGCATCCCTGGCCACCTCGACGAGGCGGACCGAGTTGGAGGAGTTCGGCGATCCGACGACGAGCACCAGCTCAGCCTGCTTGGCGATCTGCTTCACCGCGGCCTGCCGGTTCTGCGTCGCGTAGCAGATATCGTCACTGGGCGGGTCGAGCAGCGCGGGGTACTTCGCGCGCAGCGCCTGAACCGTCTCGATGGTCTCATCCACCGACAGCGTGGTCTGCGACAGCCACACCACCCGGCTCGGGTCCCTGACCTGGACTCCGCCCACTCCCTCCGGCCCGTCGACGAGCTGGATCCGCTCCGGGGCCTCGCCGGCGGTCCCGACGACCTCTTCGTGTCCGGCGTGGCCGATCAGCAGGATGTCGTAGTCCTTGGTCGCGAAGCGCCGCGCTTCGCTGTGCACCTTGGTGACCAGCGGACAGGTCGCGTCGATGACCCGCAGCTCGCGGCGTTGCGCCTGCTCGCGAACCTCGGGCGCGATCCCGTGCGCGGAGAAGACGGTCACGGCGCCCGCCGGCACCTCGTCGAGCTCGGCGACGAAGACCGCGCCCCGTCTTTCCAGCTCGCTCACAACGTAGGTGTTGTGCACGATCTGCCTGCGCACGTAGACGGGAGCACCGTACCGCTCGAGCGCCGTCTCGACGGCTTGCACGGCCCGGTCCACCCCAGCGCAGTAGCCACGCGGCTTGGCGAGCAGGACCCGGCGGAGACTCTCAGCCATGTCTCCCATGGTAGGCGAGCGTGTCCGGTATCAGGGTGCATGGTGTGACAAGCGGATGTTGTTGCGGGTGCGGGGCGAAGGCGCGAAGATAGCCCGGCAGGGAACCAGCGCGATAGGAGAAGAGTGAGATGCGCGTCCCGCACGTCAGTGATCGGATCAAGGAAGCCCCCGCAGTGGCGCTCCGCGGCGTACTCGCCGGCGTAGGCCAGCTGCTTCTCGTAACCGACAAGCTGCGGAACAAGGCTCCGGCGGACGACGTCCCCCAGGCCCGCACCCCCGCCGCATCGGAAACCGTCCCGGAACCCGCGTCCTCGGCCGCGACAGCTACGGCGACCGCCGCACCCGAAGCCGCCGCGCCAGCCGAAGCCCCTGAGGCGTCCGTGGCCGCTGAGGTGACCGAGGCACCCGAGGCGGAAACACCCAAGCGGCGTGATCTCAACAAGACGGGAAACGTCCGCCTGATCGCCGAAACGGGGACCGAGCCGGACACACCGGCCGCGGAAGCGCCCGAGGCGACCGAGGCGACCGCCGACGAGCCCGCCGCGCTCCCGCTGGCCAACTACGACGAGCTCTCGGTCGCTTCGCTCCGGGCCCGGCTGCGGAACCTGACCGCGGCCCAGGTCACGGTGCTGGCCGAGTATGAGCGGTCGCACGCTGGCCGGCCGGAGGTCGTCACCATGTTCGAGCGCCGGATCGCCAAGCTCGAAGCAGGCGGCTAGGGTGCCAACGGTGCCTGCCCCGGCAGGCACCGTTGGGAGGGGGGAATTGTGGCGCTGGAGACGTCGGCGGAGCAGCCGGTGCCGGTCCGGACCGTGCTACAGCTCGTGGCGGGCTGGATCGGACGGCTGGGCCGGGTGTGGGTAGAGGGCCAGATCGCGGAGTGCAACCGCCGCGGCGGCACCGTGTACCTGACCGTGCGCGACCCGATCGCGGCCGTGTCGGTTCAGGTGGTGGCCACCCGGCCGGTTTACGACGCGAGCGCCCCGGTCGAGGGCGCCCGCGTCGTGGTGTGGGCCAAGCCCGACTTCAACGCCAGTCGTGGCTCCTTCATGCTCACCGCGCTGGAGATCCGCGCTGTCGGCGTAGGTGAGCTGCTGGCCAGGCTGGAAAGGCTGCGGCGCGAGCTGGCTGCCGAAGGGATCTTTTCCAACGAACGAAAACGCCTGCTTCCCTTCCTGCCTCGAGTCATCGGCCTGATCTGCGGACGTGAATCGGCCGCTCAACGAGACGTTCAGGAGAATGCGGGGCGGCGCTGGCCGGCCGTGCGGTTCCGGGTGGAGCAGGCCGCGGTGCAGGGCCCGTACGCGGTGCCGGAGATCACCGACGCGCTGCACCGGCTGGACGCCGATCCCGACGTGGACGTGATCGTCATCGCCCGCGGCGGCGGATCCATCGAAGACCTGCTGCCGTTCTCCGATGAGTCGCTGATCCGGGCCGTCGCGGCGTGCCGTACTCCGGTGGTGAGCGCGATCGGGCATGAGCAGGACACGCCGCTGCTCGACTTCGTGGCGGACGTACGGGCGTCGACACCGACCGACGCGGCCAAGCGGGTGGTGCCGGATGTCGCCGAGCAGTTCGCGCTGATCGGCCAGCTCCGCGACCGCGCACGCCGGTGCGTGACCGGATGGCTGGACCGGGAGATCGCCTGGCTCTCGTCGACCCGGTCACGGCCCGCGCTGGCCGACCCGGTCCGGGAGATAGAGCGCCAGTCCGAACAGGTGGCTGGCCTGCTGGAGCGGACCCGGGTGTCGCTGGACGCCAGCCTGAGGCGGGGCACCGACGACCTCGCCCATGTCCGGGCCCGGCTGCTCGCGCTGTCCCCCGCGTCGACGCTGCGCCGCGGCTACGCGGTCGTGCAGCACGCCGATGATGGCGTGGTGCGCAGCGCGGCCGAGGTCAGGCCGGGGGAAGACCTGACCGTGCGGTTCGCGACGGACCAGCTGGCCGTGACGGTTCGTGACAGATAGTGTTGCTGACGTGGCGGACGAGTCGCTCTCGTATGAGCAAGCCCGGGACAAGCTCACCGCGGTGGTCAAGCGCCTCGAAGCCGGCGGGCTGACCCTGGAGGAATCTCTCAAGCTGTGGGAACGCGGCGAGGAGCTGGCCACCATCTGCGAGGAGTGGCTGGACGGCGCCCGGGCCCGCCTGGCTGCCGCCATGGCCAAGCGCCGTGCCGCCGACTCCGACTCCGACGGCCAGGCTGACGCGCCCTTCTGAGCCACGTTTGGGTAGCCGCTGACCGGGCAGTTTCTGCTCAGCGGCAGGTGGTGAGCGCAGATGAATCCTGTTGAGCGGACCGTCCGGCGGATCGATGCCTTTCAGCAAAGGCATACACCAACAGCGTTCATCTTCGGGGTCGTCAAGAAGTACGGCGACGACAACGGCGGCGTGCTGGCCTCGAACCTCGCCTATTCCGGCTTCATCTCCCTGTTCCCGCTGCTGCTGATACTGATAACGATCCTCGGACTGGTCGCCTCGGCCGATCCGGCGGTGAAGACCGACGTGATCAACGCCGTATCCGACCAGGTGCCCATCATCGGGCACACGCTGACCGAGAACGTCCACCAGCTTCAGCGCAACAGCGTGATCGGGCTGATCGTCGGCCTGCTCGGCCTGATCTGGGGCGCGACCGGCCTGGCCCAGGCCGGGCTGTTCACCATGGAACAGGTATGGAACGTGCCGGGTCCGGGCCGGCCCGGGTTCTTCCCCAGGCTGCTGCGGGCTCTGATATTCCTCGGCCTGCTCGGCATCGCCGTGATCGTGACCACGTTGCTGGCCTCGCTCAACACCTACGGCCACAACAGCGCGTGGCTGGTGGCAGGGGCCGAGATCGTGGCCGGAGCGGCCAACGTGGGCATGTTCATCGCGGCGTTCCGCATCCTCACCCCGAAGGGCGTACCGACCCGCGCTCTGCTGCCCGGCGCCGCGATCGGCGGCATCGTGTACACGATGCTCCAGGTGCTCGGCACCTTCCTGGTGCATCACTTCCTGCACAGCGACTCCGCCTACGGCGTTTTCGGCACCGTGCTCGGTCTCATCGCCTGGATCTACCTGGCCGTCCAGATCACCGTGTACGCGGCGGAGATCAACGTGGTGCTGGCCCGGCAGCTCTGGCCGCGCTCAATCGTGCAGCCGCCGCTCACCGACGCGGACCGGCACAGCCTGGCGTTGCAGGCGCTGCAGAACCAGCGCCGGAACGAGCAGCAGGTCGAGGTGAAGTTCACCGGCGCTGACGCTGACTCTGACCAGGACGGCCCGGTGCCGCCCAAGCCGCCGCGAACACCCGACGAAGTCAAGCCGCCCGCGCGCTCCTAGTATCGACCCATGGAGCAGCAACCACACGAGCCTGCCACGCACGCCCCCGACCGGAACCTCGCCCTCGAGCTGACCCGGGTGACCGAAGCCGCCGCCATGGCCGCGGCCCGCTGGGTCGGCCGGGGCGACAAGAACGGGGCGGACGGCGCCGCTGTGAACGCGATGCGGATGCTGATCAACTCGGTGTCCATGCGCGGCGTCGTGGTCATCGGCGAAGGCGAGAAGGACAACGCGCCGATGCTGTTCAACGGCGAGGAAGTCGGTGACGGCACCGGAGCGGCCTGCGACGTGGCGGTGGACCCGATCGACGGCACCCGGCTGTGCGCCAACGGCATGCCGAACGCGATCGCCGTGCTGGCCGTGGCCGAGCGGGGCTCGATGTACGATCCCTCGGCCGTGTTCTACATGTCCAAGCTGGCTACCGGACCGGCCGCGGCCAACGTGGTGGATATCACCGCTTCTCCGGCGGCCAATGTCGCGGCGGTGGCCAAGGCCAAGGCGTGCTCTCCGCAGGACGTCACCGTGGTGATCCTGGACCGGCCGCGGCACGCCGAGCTGATCTCCCAGGTGCGCGAGGCGGGGGCGAGGATCCACCTGATCACCGACGGGGACGTGGCCGGCGCCATCATGGCCGCCCGCGAGGGCACCGGTATCGACCTCCTGCTCGGCATCGGCGGCACACCGGAGGCCATCATCGCCGCCTGCGCGCTGAAGTGCCTGGGCGGTGTGATCCAGGTTCAGCTCGCCCCCCGCGACGAGGCCGAACGCCGCCGCGCGCTGGACGCCGGGCACGATCTGGGCCGGGTGCTGAACACCGACGACCTGGTGTCGTCGGACGATGTGTTCTTCGCCGCGACGGGAATCACCGACGGGGAGCTGATGGCGGGCGTGCACTACCGGTCCGGCGGCGCGACCACGCATTCGCTGGTGATGCGCTCCCGGTCCGGCACCATCCGCAGCATCAGCAGCGAACACCAGCTGTGGAAGCTCCGCGCCTACTCCTCGGTCGACTTCGGCTGAGGACAGCGTTAGCGACGCGGGAACAGCCGGAAGCGGCGCGGTCTGGGCGGCGTGCGTACCTCCAGCTTGCCGCCGAGTATCAGGCTGCGGACGTCGATGACCGGCGCTTCCGGCCCGGCGGTCGCGATGGCGGCGGCGCCGCCGGTGTTGCGGCCGAGCGCCCTGCGGCCAAGCAGCGCCCGGCCGGTCACCTCGACCCGGATCCCGTCCGGCACGATCAGCAGCACCTTGCCGACCACCACGGTGACGTTCACCGTGACGTGGCTGGCCTGCAACAGCGCTTCGGTGAAGTCGACCTCCACGGTGCCGCGGACGGCGGTCACCGTCACCGCCTCCGGCACCACCCACCGGCCGTCCCGGCGTGCCGAGGCGAAGATGCCCGCGATCGCCTGCCCGCCGTCCAGGCGCACCAGCGGCACCTCGGACAAATCGGCGGTAAGCCCCGCGAGTTCGCCGAGAGTTTTCGCTGAACAGGCAACCGACGCCCGTTCGTGGAATTCGTCTTGAGTAATTCTCCCGTCACCGACAGCATCGGCCAGCACCGCGAGTACCCGATCGCGGTCACTATCGGATGCCCGCAGGTCACGCGGTGCCTGCCGGGAGCTCATGTGCAAGACAGTACCCGTCCCGGCGTGCTACCCATTAGGGCATGACGGACATCGACATTGACACCAGCCAGGTCCGGCTGGTGCGGTTCCTGTACGCCGATCACGGGGGGATCATCCGCGGCAAGGCCGCGGGTTCCGACCAGCTGGTCCAGCGGATGGCCAGCGGCATCGGGCACACGGTCGCGATGATGGCGATGTCCATGCTCGACCATCTCCAGCCGGTGGAAGGCATGGGCCCGGTCGGCGAGGTCCGCATCGTGCCGGATCCGGCCACGTTCGTGGCCCTGCCGTACGCGCCAGGCGCCGGGGCGATGCTCGCCGACCTGGTGCTGCCGGACGGCACGCCGTGGGACGCCTGCCCGCGGACGTTCCTCAAGCGGGCCGTCGCGGAACTGGCCGCCGAGGGCTACGGGATCCGGGCGGCCTTCGAGCCGGAGTTCACGGTGGGGCACCGCGAGTCCTCCCCCGCCGGGCCGGCCATCCCGGACCGGCTGATCCCGCTGGAAGACAGCCTGTGCTACTCCAGCACCGGCTTCCACCGCGCGCACGACTTCACCATGGAACTGGTCGGCGCGATGGAGGCGCAGGGCCTGACCGTCGAGCACTACTATCCGGAGCTCGGGCACGGGCAGCACGAGATGTCCATCCGGCACGCCGACGCGGTCCGGGCCGCCGACAATCATGTGCTGTACCGGGAGACCGTGCGCGGCGTCGCGTTCCGTCACGGGCTGTGGGCCAGCCTGGCACCCAAGCCGATCCCGGACCAGGCCGGCAACGGCTGCCATCTGCACGTGTCGCTGACCATGGCCGACGGGAACAGCGCGTTCACCGACCCATCCGACAATTACGGACTGTCGCAGGTCGGGTACCACTTCATCGGCGGGGTACTCGCGCACCTGCCCGCCCTGGTGGCGCTGACCTGCGGCAGCGTGAACAGCTACCGGCGGCTCGCGCCGCAGATGTGGAGCAGCGCGTATACCTGCTACGGGATGGACAACCGCGAAGCGGCCGTGCGGATCTGCTCGCCGCTGCGCGGCGATCCGGCGTCGTCGGTCAACCTGGAGCTGAAGCCGTCGGACTCCAGCGGGAACCCGTACCTGGCCCTGGGCGCGCTCATCCACGCCGGACTGGACGGCATCCGGGGCAAGATCGACCCCGGCGAGGCGCTCAACATCGACCCGGCTCTGCTGTCGGACGCCGAACGCACACGGCTGGGCGCGCACCGGCTGCCCGCCTCGCTCAGTGCCGCGCTGGACGCGCTGGTCGTCGACGACGTGCTGATGAACGCGCTGGGGCCGCTGCGGTCGGCCGCGTACCTGGCCGTGAAGCGGTCCGAGGCGGCCCACTTCGCCCAGTCCACCGACCCCTATTACGAGTGCTTCCACCACTTCACGAAGCTTTAAAGCCGGACCGGCGGCGGATGAATGTGGCAACCACCCGGTTACAACCGGGTCGCTGTCACATCCATCCGCCCGGAAGGCCTCAGGAGCCGGGGGCGGAGCCCAGGCCGCCGTGCTGGCCGGTGCGGAAGATGGCCTCGGCCGGCTTGCCGATGACCGAGAGCGGCTTGGCGACGTCCTCAAGCGCCTTGCCTTCGGCGTCGACGGCGAAGAAGACCGCCACCAGGCCGCCGATGATCATCGCGCCGGCGCCGAGCAGGTAGCCCCAGTAGAGACTGTTCGGATCGTGGCCGTTGCCGATCAGGTGCCCGTACAGGTGTGAGCCCGCGAAGCCGAAGCACTGTGCGATGGCGAAGAACACCGCGATCGCCTTGGCCCGGACCTCGAGCGGGAACACCTCGCTCACCGTCAGGTATCCAGCGCTCGCGCCGGCCGAGGCGAAGAAGAAGATGACGCTCCAGCACAGCGTCTGCGTGGTCGCGTTCAGCGAACCGGCCTTGAACAGCTGGGCGGTGATGATCAGCAGCACGCCAGACAGCAGGTAGGTGAAGGAGATCATCTTCCGGCGGCCGATGGTGTCGAACAGCCGCCCGATGGTCAGCGGACCGGCCAGGTTCCCGACAGCGAACGCCATGAAGTAGTACGGGGTGTTCCCGGTCCTGACGTGGAAGAAGAACTCCAGCACCAGCCCGTAGGTGAAGAAGATCGCGTTGTACAGGAACGACTGGGTGATCATCAGCGCGGCGCCGAGCACGGAGCGGCTCGGATAATACCGGAACAGCGTTCTCAGCAGGGCTAGGTAGCCGATGTTCTCGGTAGGCCGGATCTCCAGTTCCTGGCCACGGTCCACTGGTGGGAGGTTGCCCTTGCTGGCGGCGACGTCCTCCTCGATCTCCCTGATCGAGCCCTCGGCCTCGGCCGCGTGGCCGTGCATGATCTGCCATCGCGGGCTTTCCGGCAGGTTCCGCCGGACATAGATGATGACCAGCGCGAGCACCGGGCCGACCAGATAGGCGACCCGCCAGCCGAGCTTGGTCTCGATGTGGTTGATGGCGATCAGCGTGACGATCGTGCCGAGGAAGGCGCCGGCCCAGTAGGTGCCGTTGACGGCCAGGTCCACCCGGCCGCGGTATCGCGCCGGGATCATCTCATCGATCGCGGAGTTGATCGCCGCGTATTCGCCGCCGATGCCCGAGCCAGCCAGGACCCGGGTGGCGTACAGGAAGATGAACCACTTCCCGCCGGCCGGCGTGGCCGCCGTCAGCCCGCTGCCGATCAGGTAGACAGCGAGCGTGATCATGAACAGGTTGCGGCGGCCGAGCTTGTCGGACAACTGCCCGAAGAACAGGGCCCCGATGACCTGTCCGATCAGGTACCAGGTGGCGATGTCGGCGACCGCGCCCGCGGACATGTTCAGCGTGCCCTTGAGCGTCAGATCGGGTCCGACGTTGCTGGCAATGGTGATCTCCAGCCCGTCAAGCACCCAGGCGACGCCGAGCGCCACCACCATCCGGGTATGGAATCTGGACCATGGCAACCGGTCGATCCGTGCGGGGATAAGGCTCCGGATCGCGCCGCTGTCGGTCGCGGTCTGTGGCGCTGCCCTCATGGGCGCCTCCTCTGCCACGCTGCAAGGGACACGTGGCTGACTGGCTACCCGGGCTTGGGCACTTATAACCAGGCATTTCCCGAACGGAGCGGGACCGCAAACGATTGACAAAATACTTGTAGAAGTGGCGGCGGCGCCGCTGCTGAGCCGGACGCGGACGGGGGCACCGCGTGCTTAGCGAACATCGCGCGGACGGGGGCACCGCGCGGCGCGGCGCCGCCGCATATGGTTCAAGATACAAGAATGCTCAAACATGTACAAGTCGTGACCGGCATGACACTCAGAATTGCTTTCCCAGCAGGTGAGAAGGGCGACGGCGAGCGTGCCGAGCATAGCGCGCTAGTCCAAACATATGATTGATTACTACACGGAAACTTCTGTCCGGACGAACTTAACAGCGGGTCGACGTCCCAGCCAGTAGCTCCCGGGCCGGACCGCGGCACCGGGATGATCCACCGAGATCGATGGCGCCATCGGAAATCTCGATTTCCCCGCGAGCCGGCCACGACCCTGAGCGGACGGCGAGCCCGGCTAGGCTTGCGCGGAAGAACTACTGAGAGGGTTTCGAGTGGCGGAGTTCGCGTTCACCGAGTTGCTGCCGGCCGGACCGGATACGACCACTTACCGGCTGGTGAGCCGGGAGGGGGTGTCGAGCCACCGTTCGTTCGGTCGGAATTTCCTTGAAATAGACCCGCGGGCGATGACCCTCCTGACAGCCACTGCGATGCATGACATCGCCCACCTGCTGCGACCTGCCCACCTCAGCCAGCTACGGTCCATCCTCACCGATCCCGAGGCGAGCCCGAATGACCGGTATGTGGCGCGTGACCTGCTGAAAAACGCGTGCATCGCGGCGGGCGGGGTGCTGCCGATGTGCCAGGACACCGGCACCGCGATCGTGATGGGCAAGCGCGGCCAGCACGTGCTGACCGACGGGCGTGACGAAGAGCACATCGCGCGGGGCGTGTATGACGCTTACACGACCCTGAACCTGCGGTACTCACAGCTCGCGCCGCTCACCATGTGGGAAGAGAAGAACACCGGCTCCAACCTGCCGGCCCAGATCGAGCTGTACGCCACTTCCGGCGAGGAGTACAAGTTCCTGTTCATGGCCAAGGGCGGCGGCTCGGCCAACAAGTCGTTCCTGTACCAGGAGACCAAGGCCGTGCTCAACCCGGCCCGGATGCTGGCGTTCCTGGAGGAGAAGATCCGCTCCCTGGGCACGGCCGCGTGCCCGCCGTACCACCTGGCCATCGTGATCGGTGGAACCAGCGCGGAGTACGCGCTCAAGACGGCCAAGTACGCGTCGGCGAAGTACCTCGACAGTCTGCCCCGTTCCGGGTCGGTGACGGGGCACGGGTTCCGGGATCTGGAACTCGAGGCGTCCGTGCTGGATATAACCCGAAAAATCGGGATCGGGGCGCAATTCGGCGGTAAGTACTTCTGCCACGACGTCCGGGTGGTGCGCCTGCCGCGGCACGGGGCCTCGTGCCCGGTGGCCATCGCGGTGTCCTGCTCGGCGGACCGGCAGGCGCTGGGGAAGATCACCGCTGAGGGCGTTTTCCTCGAGCAGCTCGAGACGGATCCGGCGCAGTACCTGCCAGATGTCGACGAGTCGGAGGCGTCGGCGGACGTCGTCGCGATCGACCTGAACCGGCCCATGGCGGAAATCCGGGCTTCGCTGTCGCGGTATCCCGTCCGCACGCGGGTGTCGCTGACCGGGCCGATGGTCGTCGCACGGGACATCGCGCATGCCAAGATCGCCGAACGGCTGGACGCGGGCGAGCCGATGCCTTCCTACCTGCGCGACCACCCGGTGTACTACGCGGGACCGGCCAAGACCCCGGCCGGCTACGCGTCGGGGTCGTTCGGGCCGACCACCGCGGGACGAATGGACTCCTACGTGGAGCGCTTCCAGCAGGCCGGCGGATCGCTGGTGATGCTGGCCAAGGGAAACCGGTCCGCTGCCGTGACCGCGGCCTGCCAGCGTCACGGCGGGTTCTATCTGGGCTCGATCGGCGGCGCGGCGGCGCGGCTGGCTTCGGAGTGCATCACGTCGGTGTCGGTGCTCGAATACCCCGAGCTGGGCATGGAAGCGGTGTGGAAGATCGAGGTGCGTGACTTCCCGGCGTTCATCGTGGTAGACGACAAGGGGAACGATTTTTACGGGGGTTCCTCCGGGCCGCTGCTGTCGATCGGATCGCGGCCGTGAGCCGTGACTGACAAGATACGCTACGGTGACACTTAATCAAGGCTTAGCAGCCCGCCAGGCATCTGACAGCGAACACCGTGTATGGTCCGGCTATGCACCCTTTGGCGGACACGGGACGGGTCATCGCCGGCCGCTACCGCCTAGAGGCGCCGGTCGGCCGGGGCGCCATGGGCGTCGTCTGGCGTGCCCGCGATCAGCTGCTGGACCGCGACGTGGCCGTCAAGGAAGTCCAGATCGCCGAGACGCTGACCGACGACGAGCGGGCCAACGCCTACGAGCGGACGCTGCGCGAGGCCAAGACCGCGGCACGGCTGTCCCATCCTGGCGTGGTGTCGGTGTACGACGTGGCCTCCGAGGAAGGCCGGCCGTGGATCGTCATGGAGCTCGTCCACGCCCGGTCGCTCGATCAGGTGCTCGCGTCCGACGGCCCCCTGCCGCCCCGGCAGACGGCGGAGATCGGGCGCCAGCTGCTGTCCGCGCTGTCGGTGGCGCACGGCGCCGGAGTGCTGCACCGTGATGTCAAGCCCTCCAACGTGCTGCTCAGTCCGGAGGGGCGGGCGGTGCTGACTGACTTCGGGATCGCGACCTTTCAGGGCGACCCGAAACTGACCCAGACCGGCATGGTCATGGGATCGCCGGGGTTCACCGCGCCCGAGCGGATCCGCGGCGGCGACGCGACACCCGCCTCGGATCTGTGGTCGCTGGGCGCGACGCTGTACGCGGCCGTCGAGGGACACGGCCCGTACGAGTCGCGCGGCGGGGCCATCACCACCATGTCCGCGATCATCAACGAGGACGCGCCGTCGGCGCCGGCCGCCGGCGCCCTCGGCCGGGTGATCGACGCGCTGCTGCGCCGGGAGCCGCTGGACCGGCCGGACGCCGTCACCGCGTCTCGGATGATTTCTGATGTTCTGCACCTGTTGCCCGATCGGCCGGCCGGGGCGCCCGGGTACGTGCCGACGGCGCTGTCCGCTTCGCGGCCGCCTTCGCCTGCGCCGCCGCCCTCGCCTGCGCCCTCGCCCTCGCCCTCGCCCTCGCCTGCGCCCTCGCCCTCAGCCTCGGCTGGGGCGGCTGGTGCCGCGGCGGCGGCGGGCGGGATGCTGGGGGTTTTTGGACCCGATGAGGCGTCGCTGGATATGCCGGCCGAGGCCCCGGGGGGAGCGTCGCCGGGCGGAGCCGCACTGGGCGGAGCCTCACCGGGCGGAGCCTCACCGGGCGGAGCGTCGCCGCCGACGACGCCGGAGCCGGTGCTTGGCGATTCATGGCCGGCGCAAGGGGCGGGCGATGCCGCGGCCTCCAGGTTCGCCACACCGCCGGCGCCCGATTTCTCATCGTGGTACAGCTCGTCGCCCAGTTCTGGCTCCCGGTCGTCCTCTGGTCACGGTCCCTCCGGGTACCGCGAAGCCCCGCCGCCTCGCGGCTACAGCCCTCAGCCCGCTGGTTACCGCGCGTCACCCGACAGCCCGCCGGCCTGGGTCTCGGGCCCATCGGGCCTATCGGGCCTATCGGGCCTATCGGGCCCATCGGGAAAAGGTCCGCAACGACCCGGTTCGTCGGGATTGTGGTGGAAACTCGTCCTGGTCATGCTGGCCGTCATCGGAGCGGCCGCGGGTGCTGCCGCGATTATCGCGTACAAGCACCACCACAACACCGCGTCGCCGGGACAGGGACAGAGGCAGGGGCAGGGGGTGTCGACGGGCGCCGGCGGTGTGGCGAACCCAGCTCCGGGCCTCCAGATCGTCGACGCGATTAACATGCACACGTCGGCCGCGGGTCCGCTACCGAGCGGTTTCAGGACGTTCGCCGACCCAGTGAGCGCCACGGGCACCACGGCCGGCTTCCAGCTCGCGTACCCGTCAGCGTGGACCGTCATCAGGACTTCGGCCCTCCGGACCCGGTTCCAGGATTCCCAGGACCAGCTCACGTACCTGGCCGTCGACCTGACCGCGCATACCAAGCAAGACATGCTGGCCGAAGCCACGTACATCAGGAACCAGTCGCTGGCTCAGGGGCATTTCCCTGGTTACAAGCAGCTCAACCTCCAGCGCTGGACCATCCGCAACAGGCCGGGTGCGTACTGGAAGTTCACCTGGATAGACAATGGGGTCAAGGAAGAAGCGCTCGACCTGTTGTACATCGCCGACACTTCGGCCGGACCGCAGTCCTACGCGCTGTACTTCACCGCGCCAGCGTCGGAATGGACCGCCATGCACACGTACTTCAACGAGGAAGCCGAGACGTTCGCCCCGCTGCCCTGACCGGCCGTGCTGCGATAGTACGCCGAGCCGAGGGCCGCGTCAGGAGCGCTAGTGCGCAACCGCCGGTGAGGACAGCCATCACGATCAGCAGCACCCGGTAGTCCACGAGGCTGATCAGCACGGCGCCGGCGGCGATAGAGATGGTCTGCGGGCCGGTGATCGCCATGAGTACTGCGGCGTTGACCCGGCCCTGCAGCGCCAGCGGCGAGTAGCGCTGCGCCGCCGTCATGACCGCGACCGGCAGCCACACCGAGCCGATGCCATCCAGTGCCGCGCCCGGTTGCCGACCGCGGGAATCCGATCTCCGGACTGCCAGCGGCCTGGAGCCACACCGCCCCTCAACTCCTAAGCGGCCGCCCTGGTCCACCCAAAATTGGGCGATTTATGTGGATAAGAATGACTATATTTTCCAGCGCTAAGCCAGTTTTTCAAATACTTGTATGCTTAGATTGAGTTTGATTTTTAGTGCTGCTATGCTTTATCTATCGATGACTTATCGAAGGGGCTTCAATCCGAACGGACGGTGGTTTCATGGTCCAGGGCCCGTCCCCCGGTCATGGCGAAGACGGCGAAGAGCTGCCTGGTTCCTCGCCGTCTTCGCCTGCTGGGGGCGGCGGGCGGGATGAAGCCGGGGCAGGGCGGACGCGACGCCCGGATGAGGCGGCGGGGTTCGCGGATGGGGCGGCGGCTGATGTGCTGGCGCCGGGTCCGCAGCTGGCCGGGCTGCTGCACGCGGTGGCCGGGACGGACGGGGCGGCGCTGGGCACGCTCACCGAGGCCGAGGTGCTCGGGGTGGTCGCGGCGGCCCGACGGATGGCGGCATGGGGAGCGTGGGCGGAGACCGTCGCCTTGGCCGAGTTCGGCCAGCGGCGGGCCGCGCCCGGAGAGCCGGCCGGGGTATCCCGGGGTGCCGCCGATGAGATCGGCTGGAAGAACCGGATGACCTGGCAATCCGCCGCGGACCGGATGGCCCGTGCCTGCGCCACCGCCGAGCGGCTGCCGTGCACCCTGGCCGCCCTGCGGGACGGCCGGATCGATCCCGGGTGCCTGACCATGATCGCCGACTTGACCAGCGTCCTGACCCCCGAGGACGTGGCCGAGGCCGACCGGCTGCTCGCCGAAGCCGCCGCGCACAAGACGTACGGTGAGCTGCGGGCCGCGGCGGCCCGGCTGGTGATGCGCCTGGACCCCGACGCGGTCCGCCGCCGCAAGGAAGAAGCCGCCAAACGCGACGCCCACGTGCGGCTGTTCCGCGAGGACAGCGGCAACGCCGGGCTGATGGCGCGAGAACTGCCAGCCGCCGACGCGCTGGCATCCTGGCAGCACATCGAGCAGCGCGCCCTGGACCTCCGCGCCGCCGGCGTCGAGGGCAGCCTACGCGAGCTGCGCGTGCTGGCCACCCTCGACCTGCTCCAGGAACGCGACACCCGCGACAGCCTGCCCCCGCCTGGCGAAGCCAGCGGCCCGCCCGGAGACAGTGACCCCGGCGTGGGCAGCGGCCCGGATGACGGGTCCGATGAGGACGGCAGGTCAGCCGATCCCGGATCGGGTGGGCCAGCCGGAGCAGGCGAGGGCGATGCGCCCGCTGGGGACGGTGCCGCCAGCTCGCGCCGGGACGGCAGGAACAAACGGGGCCACAGGAACAGACGGAGGAGCAGCGGGAACGGGCAGGGCGGCGGCACGGGGCTGGCTGCGCAGCCGGTCATCGTGATCCCGTGGGAGGCCCTGGCTGGCGGACCGTCCGGGCCGGGCGAAATCCCCGGGTTCGGGATGCTGGACCCGGAGACTGCGCGGGACCTGCTCGCCGCCGCGTGCCGGAACGCGCAGACCAGGGCTTGCGTGACTATCCTCGGACCGGACGGCACCGCCCGCTTCCATGGCTGCGCCCCCGGTCGGCCCGATTTCGGCGAATATCTCGCAAAACGGACCACAAGAGCGAGAGCCGGACCGGAGCGATCCGAGCCCGGCGCCACCAATACGACAGCCGCGGAGCTGATCCGTCGGCTGAGAGTCCGGCTCGTTCCGATCACCCGGGACACGTGCGGGCACCAGCATGCCGAGCCGGGCTACACGCCCAGCCGACGGCTGCGGCACCTGGTCAGCGCCCGCAACACCACGTGCACCGCGCCCGGATGCGGGGCAGCCGCGTCCAAGTGCGATCTGGACCACACCATAGCTTGGGACAAAGGTGGCATCACCTGCGAATGTGATCTCGCGCCATTGTGCCGTCACCACCATCGGGTAAAACAAAATAACGATTGGCGGCTCGAACAGCCGGAACCGGGTCTCCTGACCTGGCGGACACCGGCCGGACTGGAATACACCACTGGGCCAACCGACTACCGAGCCGCTTAACGGCAGACCCAGGATCCATATACCGCGGGCGGTGCCTTGTGTGGACGCACCGCCCGCGATCCCTCACCTCGGGAAGGGACTGACGGCTTAGTACCAGCCGTCACTTTCTTCGTGTGCCCATGCCGCGCAAGGAGATCCATAGATTTCCTTGATGTATCCGAGGCCCCACTTAATCTGAGTAGCAGCGTTGGTCTGCCAGTCCGCTCCGGCGCCTGCCATCTTGGAGCCGGGGAGCGACTGGGGAATGCCATAGGCGCCGGAGCCGGCGTTGTACGCGGTTACCTCCCAGCCGCTCTCTCGCTGCCACAGCGGCTGCAGGCAGGACATCTGGTTGCTCGGCCAGCCGAACTGGCTCAGCATCGCCTGGGCGATCTGCTCGGGCGAACCGGTCGGTGCCGGGCTCGTCGTCTGCCGCTGCGCCGACTGCCGGACCTGGTGTCGTGACGCCTGGGTGGCCTGGTGTCGTGCCTGCTTGGCGGCAGCTTGCGCCGCTTGAGCGGCTAGCGCCTGCTTCGCGGCGGCGGCTCGCTGGGTTGCCTGGTGGGCAGCCCGCTGGGCAGTGAGCTGGCTGGCCACGTTCAGCTTGGCCGTTATCTGAGCCGCTTTGGCGGCGTTGATGTGGTCCGCCTGCGGCGTCGTGGCGTAGCCGGGCCGCTCAGCCGCCAGGGAGGCAACAGCCTGGTTGAGCGTCACCGTGTCCGCGGCACGGGCCGGCGCGCCTCCACTCGGCCCGGTCAGCGCCGTCGCCGTTCCGGCGGAAAGCGCGGCGCAGGCCGAGGCCAAAGCCATGCGCTTCAATCGATTGCGGTGAGTTTTCCTGTGCTGAGACAAAAGCACTCTTCTGTTACGCGTTGTTACGCGATGTTTCACCCCTGATCGCTCAGGACGGGATCGGCACGTGGATGTGACGCGGGGCAGGGCGTCGGGCAGCTAGTGGCTGCTGTCACACGGGCGGGGGTGCTGTCGGCAATCAACCATGCCTGATCACAATGAGTGCTGTGACCGAATTCTGGTGACGTAGGTCACAACACTCATCTCGCGAACAGCGGGGCTGTGGAGAATCCCTTGCCCCCATAGGCATTTCAGCGCGTTAGCGAGCAGCCAAATTTAGGTCTATGGCGAAACTCACACTGGTTCGCAAAGCGCCCATTAGCGCCATCTGAGGATGACATCGGACACGTGCATCGCAAACGCTGGCAACCATTTGCGTGATTGCGCCGTTACATAGTGCGGCAGCGCTCGCACTGAAGTATCCAGTCAGATACAGATAGCATCCAGTCAGATACAGGGAGCCATTCTCAGTAGTAGTTGTTGGCTTCCTCGAAAGCCCAGGCCGAGCAGGGAGTGCCGTACTGCTCCTTGATGTAGCCGAGGCCCCAGCGGATCTGGGTTGCCGGGTTGGTCTGCCAGTCGGGACCTGCGCTGGCCATCTTGTAACCGGGCAAAGCCTGCGGGATGCCGAAGGCACCGCTCGGGTTCTCCGCGACGTACGACCAGCCGCTCTCACGTTCCCACAGGTCACGCAGGCAGCCGAAATAGGTCGTCGGGCTGAACCCGAAGCTGCCCATCATATTGTACGCGATGGACTGGGCCGTGTTCGGGTTGGGCGGGGCCGAAGCCACATAGGTGATGCCGGTTGATGTGGACGGGGCCGATCCTGGATTCGACGCGGCGACCTGGCCGGGAGAGGCGAGCTTGGGCTTGGTCACCACGGTGAGGGTGCCTGCCGCGGCGCTCATGGCGATCATCTGCTGGCGTTCGTCCTCCAGCACGGCCATGGCGTGCGAGTCGGGTATGGCGGCGATGGCGGCGGCCGCCCCGCTACCACCGGGACCAGGGGAGAACACGTAGGCGCCGACCGCGACGGCGATGACCGCTATCGCGGCGATCACGGCGGCCGGGAAGACAATACCGGTACGCCGGATCAGGCTCCGTTTCCGTCGAGAGCTGCGAGCCCCAGTCCCGTGTCGCGACAAGGCATTCCTTTCCGAGCCGAAGCAGGCATGGCTCGCGTTGCACACGTACCGCTGGCGCCTCAGAATGCCAGAAAGACGAGGCCGACGCCCGGCACTTCGGCAAGAAAATCCACGGCCGGCACCCCGCCGCGGCAATCACGAGCCGGTAAACACGGCAATCCGAGCAGCCCGGCACCGCGAGGCTGACACCCTGCGCGACCACACGGCAACCGTTTTCCCTCTTGTGCGAAGAAGCCAGGAGCTGTCCACTTGAGTCCAATGTTGTCGCGAACCGAAGGGACCGTCGTGAGAAGGATGTTCAGACGCGCGCCCGGGCGCTGGCCCAGCGGCGCGGTGATTGCGATAGCGGGGGGCATCGCCGCGGCTACGGTGATCGCCCCCACGGTGATCGCTCCCGCCGCGCACGCGCGTCCCGCAACCCCCGCAGCGAAGCACAGCGCAGTTCAAGCCAGTGCCGCAACACAAGGCAGTGCCGCAACACAAGGCAGTGCGGCAGCTCAAGCCAGTGCCGCAACACAAGGCAGTGCGGCAACACAAGGCAGTGCCGCAACCGAAGACCGGCAAACAGCACCTATCGTTAACTGGGGCCTCAGCGGCACCGCCAGCGCGACCAACGCCGAATCCAGCAACCCGGCGGCGAACGCGATCGACGGCGACGCCGGCACCAAATGGTGCACATCAAGCTGGACCGGCACGCTGACTGTCGACCTCGGGCAGGTCAGGACGCTCACGGACCTGGGCATCACGCTGGATGCCAGCAGCCCTTCGGCCTCGGCAACGATCCAGCTGGCGGCCACGTCGGGCAACTGGCAGCAGATACGCGCTCTGCGTGACATCGCACTGGATCCGGGCAACCCCATGTACTTCCCGCTGCCGTCGACCGTCCAGGCTCGGTACGCCAGCCTGACCGTCTTCAGCGACACCGGCGCGGATGTGTGCGTGGGCGAGTTCCGCGCCTTCGGCCCGGATCCCGCGGCGTCCGGTATGTACGAAGGCGGCGACCTCTCCTTCACCCCGCAGGAACTCGCCGCCGGTGCGACCTTCACCTACCAGGGCCGGCCCGGTACGCCGGTGACGATCATGCGCGAGGCGGGCGCCAACTACGTGCGCATGCGGCTGTGGGTGAACCCGCCAGCCGGATACAGCGACCTGGCCACCGATCTCTCCCTGGCCCGGCGGGTGCACGAAGCCGGGATGAAGATCTACCTCGACATCATGTACTCCGACTTCTGGGCGGACCCGCAGCACCAGGACATCCCCGCGGCATGGCAGGGCCAGGATCTCGCCCAGCTCACCGCTACCGTCAAGTCCTACACCCAGCAGGTGATCTCCGCGTTCGCCCAGCAGGGAACGCCGGCGGACATCGTGTCGATCGGCAATGAGATCCGCAACGGCATCCTGTGGCCGATCGGCGAGGTCAACTGCACGAACTGCGGCGGGTGGAACAACCTCGCCCAGCTGCTCAAGGCCGGAGTGGCGGGCGCCCAGGCCGGCAATCCGAACGGCCACAAGCTGCTGATCATGATGCACTACGACCAGGGCGGCAACAGCGCGCTGAGCACGGCTTTCTACAGCCAGCTGACCTCACTGGGCGTGCCGTTCGACGTGATCGGGCTGTCCTATTACCCGTTCTTCCACGGCGCCATTTCGGCGATGCGCGCCAACGTCGACTCGCTCGCGGCGAAGTTCGGCAGGCCGATCATCATCGCCGAGACGCAGTACGCGTGGACGCTGGCCAATGGCAACTCACCGCTCGGCGACAGCACCGGCGACTTCGTCTGGCAGACCAGCCAGCTCTCCCCCGGCTATCCGGCCAGCCCGGGCGGCCAGCTCTCGTTCGTCACAGACGAGCTGTCCATCCTGGCCCAGATCCCCGGCGGCCTCGGCGCCGGGCTGTTCTACTGGGCGCCGGACTGGATTCCCGGCGTGCCGTGGACACCGGGCCCGGGCATCGGCTCGCCGAACGTCAACCTCACGCTGTTCAACTTCGAGGGCGCCGCGCTGCCCTCGATCGGCATCTTCCAGAACCCGGCGGCCGTGTGCGAACGGAACTCTCCCGGCAGTTCCCCGTGCGTAGTCGGCGGCTAACCCCCGGTTAACTGACAAAGCGGACGACCGGCCGGCATGGCAGCCCGCGAAATGTCACTGCCGGCCGGTAGTCTCCCGCCATGCGCGTAGAGCTACTTGGCTTGGAGCCGGATTCGCTCGCGGACATAGTCGGCGAGGAGTGCTACGAACTGGCGCTGCGCTATGTCCGCGACGGCGCCGTGACCCAGCAGGTATGGGTCGATGAGCAGAACGCGCTGTGCGGCATAGTCCGCGGACGGCACGGTGGTTTCTATACGCCCGCGGTCTATTTCACGTCGGGCGCCCGGGTCACGGTCAGCGGCGCGCAATGCAGCTGCACGTCCCGGTGGGGATGCGAGCACGCCGCGGCGCTGCTGCTGTCGGCGGTCCGCCCCCCGGACGGCGGGGACACGAATGCCGGGGCGGCGTGGGAACGGTCGCTGGAGGAGCTGCTGACCGCGAGCGACGGCACAGCGAGCGACGGCGCCGCGGGTTACGGCGCCGCGGCCGGGACGCCGCTGGCCGTCGAGCTCAGCCTGGCTGGGCCGAGCCTGATGGCGCGCCTGGTCCAGCCGGGAAAGAACGGGGGATGGATCTACGGCTCACTTAGCTGGGCCAAGCTGGACAACTACGACTATCACGGCGGCTACCGACGCTCCCACGTCCGGCTGTTGCGAGAGATGCTGGCGCTGCACCGGACCCGCGTCAACCAGTCGTACTACTACTACTCCTACGGCGACGAGCGGCAGATCGAGCTGACCGCGTTCCAGTCACCCAGGCTGTGGCCGCTGCTCGACGAGGCACGGGACGCCGGCCTGCGGCTGCTGCGGGCCGGCCGCCGTGAACCGATGGACCAGCACCGCGAGGCCGAGCTCTGCCTGGACGTGACCGGCCGCGACGCCCTCCTGATCGCTCCGGTGATCCGCCTGGCCGGAGACGACCGGCCCGTGGTCGCCGTCGCCTTCATCGGGGACGATGGCCACGGTGTCGTGTACACCGACAGCGCCGGGCGCTTCCAGCTGGCCCGGCTGGCCCGGCCGGTGCCGGACAGCATTCAGCGGCTGGCGCTGGGCGGCGGCCACCTGCAGGTTCCCGACACCGAGGCGTTCCGCACCCGGTACTACCCGCGACTGCGGCGGACCGCGACGCTGATCTCCTCCGACGGATCCTTCGCCCCGCCGGAGATCTCCGAGCCGACCCTGGTGGTCCAGGCCAGCTACGGTGACGATCACGACGTCGAGCTCGGCTGGGAGTGGCTGTACCAGGTCGGCGGCAACGAGTTCCGCCTGCCACTGCACGAGGGGTCGCCGCACGGGGGTCAGCACGGCAGCGACTACCGCGACCCCGCCGCCGAGCGCGCGGTGCTGGAGAGCCTCCCGTCCGGGCCCAGGCCGGGCACGCTCAGCGGCCTGGACACCATGCGGTTCACCACCGAACTGCTACCGCTGCTGCGAAGCCAGCCCGGCGTCGCGGTCGAGGTCAGCGGCACGCCCGCCGACTATCGTGAGGCCGCCGCCCGGATCGGCGTCTCGACCGACGAGCGGGCCGGAGACACCGACTGGTTCGATCTCGGCGTGACGATCACCGTCGAGAACCACGATGTTCCGTTCGCCGAGGTGTTCAAGGCGCTCAGCCGCGGTGACACCCACCTGCTGCTGGCCGACGGCGCGTACTTCAGCCTGGAGAAGCCGGAGCTACAGGCCCTGCAGAAGCTGATCGAAGAGGCCCGGGCCCTCCAGGACAAGGAGGACGGCCCGCTCAAGATCAGCCGCTTCCAGGTCTCGCTGTGGGACGAACTGGCCGCCCTCGGCGTGGTCAGCCGCCAGGCGGCGGCGTGGAGCGAGGGCCTGCTGTCGCTGCGCGGCGCGGCGGACCCCCACGCGTCTGAACCGCCGCGCGCGATCAACGCCCGGCTGCGCCCCTACCAGCTCGACGGCTTCCAGTGGCTGGCGTTCCTGTGGCGGCATCGCCTCGGCGGGATCCTGGCCGATGACATGGGCCTGGGCAAGACGTTGCAGACGCTGACGTTGATCAGTCACGCCAAGGAGGGGGCTGCCAAGGAAGGGCACGCGCAGGCCAGCCGACCTTTTATTATCGTCGCGCCGACCAGCGTGGTGCCCAACTGGGCAGCCGAGGCGGCGAAATTCGCCCCGGACCTCACCGTCGAGACGATCACCAGCCGGGCCCAGCGGATCGGCGAGCTGGCCCGGACCGCGGACGCGATCGTCACGTCCTACACCCTGCTCCGCCTGGACTTCGAGGAGTACGCGGACCTCGAATGGAGCGGGCTGATCCTCGACGAGGCGCAGTCGGTCAAGAACCACCAGTCGCAGATCTACCAGTGCGCCCGCAAGCTGCCCGCTCCGTTCAAGGTCGCGATCACCGGTACCCCGATGGAGAACAACCTGATGGAGCTGTGGTCGCTGCTGTCGATCACCGCTCCGGGCCTGTTCCCCCATCCGGCCAGGTTCAAGGAGTACTACGTCCAGCCCATCGAGAAGAAGGGCGACGCCGAGCTCCTGGCCCAGCTCAAACGCCGGATCCGCCCGCTGATCATGCGCCGGACCAAGGAGCAGGTCGCCAAGGACCTGCCACCCAAGCAGGAGCAGATCCTCGAGGTCGAACTCCACCCGAAGCACCGCAAGATCTACCAGACCCACTTGCAGCGGGAACGGCAGAAGGTGCTGGGCCTGCTCGGCGACCTGAACGCGAACCGGTTCACTATCCTGCGTTCGCTCACCCTGCTCCGCCAGCTCAGCCTGCACCCGGCGCTCATCGACACGGTGCACGGCGACGTCCCGTCGGCCAAGATCGACACGCTGATCGATCAGATCCGGGACGTCGTCGGCGGCGGCCACCGCGCGCTGGTGTTCAGCCAGTTCACCGGTTTCCTCACCCACGTCCGCATCCGGCTGGCCGCGGCCGGGATCCAGTACTGCTACCTGGACGGATCGACCCGTGACCGCACCGGCGTGCTGAAGGCGTTCAAGGACGGGACCGCGCCGGTGTTCCTGATCAGCCTGAAGGCAGGCGGCTTCGGCCTCAACCTGACCGAGGCCGACTACTGCTTCCTCCTCGACCCGTGGTGGAACCCGGCCACCGAGGCGCAGGCGGTGGACCGCACGCATCGCATCGGCCAGACCCGCACGGTGATGGTGTACCGCCTCATCGCCAAGGACACCATCGAGGAGAAGGTGATGGCGCTGCAGGCCCGCAAGGCCGAGCTGTTCGCCAGCGTCATGGACGAGGGGAACACGTTCGGCAGCCGCCTCACCGCCGAAGACCTTCAAAATCTTTTCGAATGAACGGCTGTGGTTCTTCACCGTCCTAATCTGGATACGTGGAGACAGCTCTTTCACCAGTGGACTTCGCCCGCCGCACTCGCCGTTTGCACGGACACCGGGAGGCGGTGGTCGATGGCGACCTACGGCTCACCTATGCGCAGTTCTTCGACCGGTGCGACCGGTGGTCCTCCGCGCTGCGAGCGCTGGGAACCGGCCGCGGTGACCGGGTGGCCACGATCGCGCCGAACACGCACGCGCAGCTCGAATCCTTCTATGCCGTGCCGCAGCTCGGCGCGGTCCTGGTGCCGATCAACTACCGGCTGACCCCGGACGATTTCGTCTACATCGTCAACCACTCCGGCGCCACAGTGGTCTGCGCGCACAGCGACTACCTGGACGCGGTGGACGGTGTCCGCGATCAGATGCCGGACGTCAGGCACTTCGTCGCCTTCGAGGGCTCGAAACCGGGATGGCTGGACTATGAGCAGGCGATCGCCGAGGCCAGCAGCGAGTTCAGCAAGCCGGAGATCGACGAGCGGGATCTGCTGACGATCAACTACACCAGCGGCACCACGGCCCGGCCGAAGGGCGTGATGATCACGCACCGGAACGCCGCCATGAACAGCATCGGCACTCTGCTGCACCTGCCCATGGGTGTGGGTGAACGGTATCTGTGGACGCTGCCGATGTTCCACGCCAACGGCTGGACCTACACGTGGACGGTGACCGCGGCCGGGGGCACGCACATCTGCCTGCGCAAGGTCGACCCCGCGCTGATCTTCAAGCTGATCAGGGACGAGCGGGTGAGCTGGCTGTGTGCGGCGCCTACCGTGCTCATCGGGCTGGCCAACGCGGAAGCTCCAGCGGACCTCCCGCAGTGCTCGCCGATCGGGGGTGTGAATGTGGTAACCGCGGGCGCGCCGCCGGCGGCGGCCACGATCGAGCGGCTCGAGGGCAAGTTCGGCTGGAACGTCACCCACGTCTACGGCCTGACCGAGACCGCGCCGTTCATCACGGTGTGCGCGCCACTTCCCGAGCACGAGGGCCTCACCCCGGCCGACCGTGCCGTGGTGAAGGCCCGGCAGGGCGTGGAGCTGATCACCTCTGGCGAGCTGCGGGTGGTGGACATCGACGGCCGCGAGGTGTCACCTGACGGGGAGACCGTGGGCGAGATCGTGGTACGCGGCAACGTGGTCATGGCGGGCTACTACCAGGATCCGGAGGCGACCGACCGGGCCATGGGCGACGGCTGGTTCCACTCCGGCGACGCCGCGGTCGTGCACCCGGACGGTTACGTCGAGATCCGGGACCGGCTGAAGGACGTGATCATCAGCGGCGGCGAGAACATCTCATCGGTGGAGGTCGAAGGCGCGTTGCTGCGCCATCCGGCGGTCCAGGAAGTGGCGATCGTCGGGCTGCCGCACGAGAAATGGGGCGAGACACCCCACGCCTTCGTAGTGGTTCGTGACGGTGCCAGCGTGACCGAGGACGAGATCATCGCGTTCGCTCGCGAGCACCTGGCCCACTTCAAGGCCCCGCGCGGAGTGACGTTCGTCACCGAACTCCCCAAGACCGCGACCGGCAAGATCCAGAAATTCGTGCTGCGGCAACTTACCAGCTGAGTGTCTCGGCAATGCTCCTGTAGTCGAACAGCTCGGACTCGTCGAACCACAGGCTGACCTCGTACTTCGCCTCGTCCCGGTTGCCGGAGGCGTGCACCAGGTTGGCGACGGCCTTGCCGGTCGCCGCGGCGGCGGCCTTGGACTGGTGGGCGAAGTCGCCGCGGATCGACCCGGGCTGAGCCTCGTTCGGGTAGGTCACGCCGACCAGCTTGCGGACGGTAGCGACCGCGTCCTCGCCCTCGAGCACCAGCGCGATCACGGGGCCGCGCTGCATGAACGCCGCGGTCGCCTCATACACCGCCTTGCTGGTGCGTTCCTCCAGATCGAAATAATGCTTGCGGGTGAAGTCCGGGTCCAGCGTCCGCATCTTCATGCCGACGATCTTCAGCGAAGCGTCTTCGAACCGCTGAAGTATCCGGCCCGCCAGACCGCGTACGACGGCGTCCGGCTTCAGTATGACGAGCGTGCGCTCCCGCAGATCCATGGAGACAGGGTAGCGGCCGGCCATGGTGCGCCAGTACGTGCGCGGTCAAACCTGACGGGATTCGAGGCGGAGCAGCTGCTGTTTCCGGGTGCTGCCACCACGGTATCCACCGATCGCGCCGCTCGCGGGCAGCACGCGGTGGCACGGGACGATGATGGGAATCGGGTTGGTGGCCAGCGCCGTCCCCGCCGCGCGGAAGGCCCTGGGGCTGCCCGCCGCGGCGGCGATCTCGTTGTACGTGGTGGTGCCGGCGTACGGGATCCGCGCGGTGGCCTTGAGTACCTCTCGGCGGAATCCCCGGGTTAGCGTCCAGTCGAGCGGCAGGTCGAATACGGTGCGCTGCCCGGCGAAGTACTCGTCGAGCTCCCGGCGGGCCGGGTCCAGGCGGGCGGGCGCGTGCAGTATCCGCGGTGAGACCTTCGCGGCCAGTTCGTCGAGCACGTCTTCCAGCCGCTCGTTGTCGTACGCGATCCGGACGACGCCGCGGTCCGTGACGGAAATGGTCAGCGGGCCGACCGGGCTGTCCACCGCGGCGTAGGCGACGTCGAGCAATCCTCGCTGCGCGGCGCGTTCAGCCAGGTCCGTCCGTAGCCTGGCCATCGTCTCGTCACTCGGTGCGGGTATGTGCATGGTCATCGGTTACCTCCTCACGGAGCGTCTTGAGCGCCTCGTGGACATTGCGGCGGGCGGCTTCGACGCTGGTCTGCATGGTGTTCGCGATTTCGTCGTAGGGCAGGTCGAGGATGGTCCGGAGCGCGACCGCCTGCCGCTGCTTGGGCGGCAAGGCTCGCACCCGGGCCCAGAGGTGTTCATCGGGGAGTTCGGGTTGCCGCGTCGCCGCGGGCTCCGGGGGCGAGGCAGCCGGGACGGGCGCCCGCGCCTGGGCCCGGGCGAAGTCGATCACCTTACGCGCCGCGATCTTGAGCAGCCAGGACTTGACCGACTCCGGCTTGCGCACATCCCGGTAGGCGGCCAGGGCGGCGAGCATCGTCTCCTGGAAGATGTCGTCGGCGTGAGCCGGGCCGAGCTGGGACGCGGCAAACCGCCACACGTCAGCGCCGTACCAATCCAGGATCAGTTCGAACGGGGGCAACTGGCTCACTGATGTGACTCCTCAGGGAGGATCTGGCCGAGGCACGCCGGGCAACCATACACAGCCAGCCCCGGTGAATTCCGGGTTCCTTTGGTCGCTTCATGCCCACCAGACGCGCGGACGCCCGGAAACGTGAGATCATGGCGCAGCGCCGCTGAGCAGCGGTTGTGGGGAGCAAGGGTGGGTAAAAGAGAAACCGGGCTCGTGGCGACACGAAGCGTTCCAGAGCCGACGCGACGCGAGCCGTCATGGCCGAAAGTCATCGCGACCACGCTTCGTCTGTGGATGCAGCGGCGGCGGCGCCGGATGCGGGTCAGCATCCTGGCCGCCGGCCTGGTCGTGGCGGTGGGTGCGGCCGTCGCGGTCAGCCTGGTGCTCGCCGCTGGTGCGCCGGTCCGGGGTGACCTCGTGCAGCGCGGAGCCGATCGGAGTCTCAGCGCGGTGAATGATTCCGCCGTGGCGGCGGCGGCGTTCGGCCGCGACTTCGAGGCGGCCATGACGGCGGATCTTCAGGCCCGGGTCGCGGCCGGCCAGCAACTGCTGCATAACAAGAACGTGCACGCCGGGTCCGCCGCCAGGACCGCGCTGACCGAGGGCAGCGTCGACGCACGACTGCTCGTCGTGCTGGCCAAGCTGGCCGGGCAGCGGCGCATAAGCATAGTCTTCATCGGCGCCAACGTCCCGTTGCGCGAGGCCGAGGTGGCCGCCGCCACGACCGGCCAGCTACGGTCGATGCTCTCGTTCCTGCGCGGTCAGCAGGCGCCGTACCTGCCGGACCAGGCGGGCCTGGTCCGGGTAGCCCGGGGCAAGTACTTGCTGGAGATCCAGTACGACGCCCCGAGCCCGATCGGCCTGCTGGGGTGATTAGTGCGCGGGGAAGCTGAGGTAGTGCAGGCTGACGAACGGCGGGTTGCCGCCCGCGCCTGAGACGAATTCCAGGTAGACGTTGTGCGTGCCGGTGACCGTGGAGATGTTCGCGGGGATCGTCCGCCACGACGTCCAGCCGCCGGTGTTCCCCACCGCGAAGCTGCCCACCGGCGAGTTGGCCGGGTTGTCAAGCACCACCTCCACCAGGCCGCTGACCCCGCCGGCCGCGCCGGATGCGACCCGTGCGTCGAACTGGCTGGAGCCGGACCCGAAGCTGACGTTGCTGTACTCCAGGTAGTCGCCGTTGGTGAGCTGAGCGGCCTGGTTCCCGTCGACGCCGCTCGGGTTGGTGTCCCCGGTGGCCGGCGTGACGTTTATCGTCCCCTGGTGGTTGCTGAAGCAGTCGGCGGAGATGTCCGAGGTCGCGGTGGTCGTGCAGGACGAACCTCCGCCACCACCGCCACCCCCGCCGCCACCACCGCCGCTGCCGGTAGTGGTGTAGACGGCTACGTAGCTGACGCTCATCCCGGCGCCCGAACTAGTCGCGCTGGTCGGGGTGGTGCAGCCACACACGCCGTTCGGGAAACCGCCGCCGATCGCGACGTCCAGGATCAGGAAGAAACCGTGGTCCACGGCAGCCTGCCAGGTGGACGTGCCCACCTGACTCTCGTTCACCGTGAAGTACGCGTTGCCGTTGAGGTACCAGGTGATCGACTCGGCGCTGGTGTTCGTCCGGTTGATGATGACCGAGTAGGTGTTGTAACCGGTCTGGCAGCCCGAACAGGACACCAGGCCGCTACCCTGCCCGGTTGTCTCGTTGCACGGGCCGCCCGGATCGACGCCGCAGTGCAGGGTGCCGGCGACCTGGGAGCGCGCGTTGACGTCCTCCATGATGTCGATCTCTCCGGTTGATGGCCAGTTCGAGCACGTCATCGTGCCCGAGGTCCCGGCGCCGCTGGCGCGGAAGCCGGCGCCGAGCATCCAGAACGCGGGCCAGTATCCGAGCCCGCTGCCCGGGTTCGGCTGGCGGACCGAGGCACTGACTTCCATCTCGCCGCCGGCCGGCGCCGCGAAGCTGTCGGCCACCGTCTCGATCCGGCCTGAGGTCCAGGAACCGCCGGAGTTCACCGGGGTCACGTTCAGGTGACCGCTGCCGTCCTCGGAGACGTTGGCCGTCGAGTTCGTGTTGCTCTCAACCTCGCCGGTGCCCCAGTTCGCCGCGCAGCCGTTGCCGGAGTACTGCGTACCCTGGTCATATGTCCAGCTGGAGTCCACGGGGGATCCGGCCGAGCCGGTGAACCCGTCGCTGAACATGGTGGTCCATCCGGATGGCGGCGGCGGGACAGTGCCCGCCGACGCCGCCGGCGCGATCGCGGCGGACGCCAGGAACGTGATCGCGGGCACCAGCGCGATGAGCGCCAGCCTCGTTCTCGTCAGGTCCGGTTTTCGCATGACGATTCCTCCTCGCGGGGATGGGTGGCCCGCTCCTGACATCCGCAGCTAGCGCGGAAGACCGCGGCCGTCGGCAGCATCTCCGCCCGTGACGGCAGCGTGGGTTCACCGATCCGGGCCAGCAGGCGCTGGGCGGCACGTGTACCGAGGTCGCGTACCGGCTGGCTCACCGTGGTCAGCGGCGGATCCAGGAAGCGACTCGGGTACACGTCGTCGAATCCGGTCAGCGCCACATCCCCGGGCACGCTGATGCCGGCCCGCTGGAACTCGCGCAGCACGCCGATGGCCATCTGGTCGTTGGCGCAAACCACCGCCTCGGGCAGCGATCGGCGATCGAGGCGATCGATCAGCACGCGCGCGGCGGCCGCGCCGCTGCCTTCGGAGAAGTCCCCGTGAATGACCTGCTCGATGACGCTGTCCCGGGTGGCCAGGATGGCCTCTTCGAAAGCCGCCTGCCGCTGGCTGGCGTCAGGCGCGTCCTTCGGCCCGGTGACGAAGCACAGCCTCCGGTAACGGTGCCGCACCACCAGATGCGAGACCAGCGCGGTCATGCCGGAGTGGTTGTCGGCGACGATCACGTCGAGCTCGGATTCGTCACGGCGGCCGGCGATGACGACCACCGGGATGCGGCGGGCCAGGCTGCGTAGTTCCCCGGCGGGCAGGACCTCCTCGGCCACGAGCAAGCCGTCGACCTTGCCGGACAGCGAACGGATCCGCTGCTCGAACTCCTGCCCACGGCTGCCGAACGTCAGCAGCAAAGAGAACCCGGTGCCGCGCAGCACCGCCTCGGCGGCGTGCACGATCTGGTCGACGAACAGCACGCTGCTCTGCTCGATGTCGATCTCTTCGCCGCCGCGTTCCAGGGCCGCGAAGCCGATGATGTCCTTGCGGCGATTGCTGAGGCCCTGAGCGTAGGCGTCCGGCACGAAGCCGAGGGCGTCGATCACGGCGAGCACGCGCTCCCGCGTGTCCGGTTTCACGAGGGTTGACCCACGGATTACCCGGGACACCGTGGCGGTGGAGACACCGGCCACGCGGGCGACATCGTAGACGGTCGGCATCGGCCCGTCCCCTGCTCGCAAGGTTTGAAACCGGTTACAAAGCTTGAACTGTACTGATTAAGACACAGTTATGTAACCGGTGTCAAGAGCGGGGGCGAGCGCGGATGTGCATACGTTCGCCCTGCGGACCGAACAGGACGAGGAGTTCGGCGGGCTCCCGGCCGGCGCTGCCGAACCAGTGCGGGACGCGGGTGTCGAACTCGGCGGCCTCGCCGGGCTGCATGACGAAGTCGAGGTCGGCGAGCCGCAACCTCACCTGACCGGACAGCACATACATCCAGTCGTAGCCTTCGTGGGTGCGCTGTTCCGTTTCGATGTCGGGTTCGCGGTCGACGGGCGGAAGGATCAGCTTGTAGGCCGCTGGTGCGCCCGGTCGCTGAGTCAGCGGGATGAGGATCCGGCCGTTGCGGCGCAGCGGCTTGGCATGGATACGCGGGTCGCTGGGCGGCGGCAGGCCGACGAGTTCGTCGAGCGGCACCTGGTAGGCGCGGGACAGGGCCAGCAGGAGCTCGAGGGTGGGCTTGCGGCCGCCGGATTCGAGCCGGGACAGTGTGCTCACCGAGATGCCGGTCGACGCGGACACGCTGGCGAGCGTCACGCCTCGTTGCTGGCGCACCGCTCGCAACCGCGGGCCGACCGTGCCCAGAACGGTATCGTCGGTCATGGCTACTATTGCCGCTTTGGCAAAGAGATTTGTCAAATCAACGTCCTGCGGCGCATCTTTGGACGCATGGACGAGAGCTATGACGTAGTGGTGGTCGGCGGGGGCGCCGCCGGGCTGAGCGGAGCGATGGCGCTGGCGCGATCCCGGCGCTCGGTGCTGGTGGCTGACGCGGGCGATCCGCGCAATGCGCCGTCGGCCCATGTACACAACTTCCTCACCCGTGACGGCACTCCGCCGGCCGAGATCTATGCGATCGGCCGCGACGAGGTCGCCCGCTACGGCGGCCGCATCGAGGCCGCCCGGGTCACCAAGCTCAGCCGGGACAACGCGTTGTTCCGGGTGGAGATCGGCGACCGGACGGTGACCGCGCGGCGTCTGCTGGTCGCGACAGGCCTGCGAGATGAGCTCCCCGACGTGCCGGGCCTGGCCGCCCGATGGGGCATCGATGTCCTGCACTGCCCGTACTGCCACGGGTGGGAAGTTCGCGACCAGCGCGTCGGCATCCTTGCCACCGGCCCGAACGCGGCACACCAGGCGCTGCTGTTCCGGCAGCTCACCCCGCACGTGACCATGCTGCGGCACACCGCCCCGGACCTGGCCAGCGAGCAACGGGAACAGCTGGCGGCGCTCGGCGTCGCGATCGCCGAGGGCACGGTCGCCGAGGTCGAGGCCGATGAGACCGGGTTGACCGGGGTACGGCTGGCCGACGGTAACCGCGTAGCCCTGGACGCGCTCGCCGTCGCGCCGAGGTTCACCGCTCGGGCCGAGTTGCTGGCGCCGCTCGGCCTGACCCCGGTCGAGGTACGGATGGGCGAACAGGTGATCGGAACGCGGATCGAGGCGGATCCGACCGGAGCCACCAGCGTGCCAGGAGTATGGGTGGCGGGCAACATCACCGACCTCATGGCCCAGGTCATCTCCGCCGCGGCGGCCGGGCTGACCGCCGCCGGGGCGATCAACGCCGATCTCATCGCCGAGGACGCCAGGCGTGCCATCGCCGGGGGGCACGCGGGGCACCAGGCCGTGATAGGCGAACAGGCCTGGGACGAACGCTACCGGTCCAAGCCGGAGATCTGGAGCGGCGACCCGAACACCGTGCTGGTCGCGGAGGTAACGGACCTGCCGCCTGGGACGGCCTTCGACGCCGGATCCGGCGAGGGCGGCGACGCGATCTGGCTCGCCTCCCGCGGCTGGAAGGTCACCGCCGCCGACATCTCCGGTGTGGCGCTGCAGCGTGCGTCGGCACGCGCCAGCAAGCTCGGCCTGGACATCCAATGGGTGCACGCCGACCTCGCCCGCACTCCGCCACCAGGCACATACGACCTGGTCACCGCCCACTTCCTGCACCTGCCCGCCGCGGACCGCAAGACGTTGTTCCGCCACCTCATCGAAGCCGTGGCGCCCGGCGGTACCCTCCTGGTGACCGGTCATGACCGGAGCGACCTGGCCACCACGATGCGGCGGCCGGCCCTGGCCGAATTCGGCTGGACCGCCGACGAAGTGGCCGCGGAACTGGACGAAGGCTGGACCATCGAGGTAGCAGAGGCTCGCCCGCGCCTGGCGACTGATCCGGACGGCCGCGAGGTGGCCATTCACGACGCGATCCTGCGCGCCCGCCGGGAAGCGGGTTAGCAGAGGTTGAGCCGGAGCCGTTCCAGATATTGAAGGGCGTCGACCCGCCTGGCCCCCGTACGGTGGCGAGCCGACGCCCGCACTCTGGAGACTACGGCCGGTCGTTTGCGTCGTGATTGATTGCCAAATTAACTTAGGATTTCGTCACTGATCCACCATCGTGGCCCACGCAGGCTGGCGGGCGAGCCTGCGGCGCAGCGCGTCCTGGGCGGCGGCGGGGAGCAGCGCCGCGACCAGCGCCATCCGCCGGGCGTTCTTGCCGGCCAGATAGCACGTCCGCGGCCGCGCCGCGGTGAGGGCGCGCTCCACGGCCTCGGCCACGCCATCCGGCGGGCTTCCCTTCTGGTGAAGGGCGGCGAAGAAGGCCACCAGGTTGCGGAACGCGTCCTCGTAGAGCGCCCGGCCCTCGGGGGTGGCCAGGCTGAGCACCTGCCGGACGTCGGCGTCGAGCTTGCCCACGGCCTCGCTGTGGATACTGCCCGGCTCGACCACCGTGACGCGGATGCCGAAAGGGGCGAGTTCCTGGCGGAGCGCGGTGCTCATGGTGGTCAGTGCGCTCTTGGATGTGGCGAGCGGGCCGATGAACGGCGGAGTGAACCGGTTGCCGATGGATCCGATCATGACGATCCGGCCACGGCGACGGCGAAGCATCGGCAGCAGAGCCTGCGTGACGGCGAGCTGGCCGGTGAGGTTGACCTCCAGCTGGCGACGGAATTCCTCGACGGGAATGAGCTCGAGGGGTCCCACCAGGCCGATACCGGCGTTATTGACGAGCCCCGCCAGGCCGGCGTCGCCGGTGTGCTCCGCGATCGTGTGCGCGGCGTCAGTGATCTGCCCGGCGTCGGTGACATCCAGCAGCAGCGGCGTCAGTTCCCCGGACGTGAACGTGGACAACGCGGCGCCGTCGGCCAGCTTACGTACCCCCGCATAGACGTGCTGGCCGTGATCCGCCAGGCGCAGCGCCGTGGCCCGGCCGATCCCCGAAGACGCTCCGGTGACGAGGATGTGCAAACGAGTGCAGGTGTTCATCAGCTCTCCTGGAAACCGCTGGCAGAGAAATTCTGGCAAGGCGCCACCGGGCACAGGAAGGACAAAACACGCCAGAAACGAAGGACCGGCGGTCAATGGCGCGGGCGGGGCTGAGGCGGTTGAGGCGGTTGAGGCGGTTGAGGCGGGCAACGTCCGCTACACGAGCTAGCCGGCCGGACTCGAAGGACTAGCATCGGCGTCATACTCGCGGGGCCGCCTCGCCGCAGCGGCACACGGCCCCGTCGCGGAAGTCGCCGCTTAGCGCCGTTACCGGATTGCCCTGAATTGTCCGATAAGTATCGAACGGGATTTAGATTAAGGCGGAACATCTGTGCTACATGGAAATTAAATGTACGAATACGGCGGGTAAATTTCCACGTAGCACCGAATTTCCGCGCTATATGCGAGCGAAAGGCAAAGGTCTGGGCCGCGCCCGCGCCCGAGCCGATGGCGCCAGTAGCACGCTCTTACGGATCCGATGGGACCATCGACACGCTGGAAACCCCAGAGCTTAGCTCGGGCGCGCGCTGCCCTGGAACCGTTGGATTTCACGCAATCGATGCCCGCCGTGAGATGCGCGATTTATGCGTTTCTATACATATCTTATATTTTTACCGATTTGTAACAGTCGGCGAGGCTCCACGTGCCGACCGCCAGCACCCCCGCGAGCTCGACCGAGCAGGAGACGACGGCGACCCGCCGGGCCGCCGGGCCCGTGTGATCCACGAGGAAGCCCAGTGCTGCCACCACCACCCGTTCGTTGGAATGAATGGAGTCAGATCAGCACGGATGCAGCTTCTCTACCCAGTCATAGATGCCGGCCAGAGTCTCCTGGCGCGCCTGTTCGCCGAAGGCGCCGAGCCCGCCGGGGACCGGGTTGACTTCCAGGATCACGTAACCGTCGCCGGTCGGGATGGCGTCCACCCCGGCCAGCGTGAGGTCCATCAGCCTGACCGCGCGGAAGGCAAGGTCCTCGAGTTCGGCGGGAGCGTCGACCCGCTCGAACGTCGCCCCGGCATGAGTGTTGCAACGCCACATACCCACCGGAGGCAGCTTGAACATCGTCACGCACGAAGTGTCGCCACCCACCGTCAGCCGGTACTCGCCGTACTCGGTCGGAAAGTACGGCATACACGCCAGCGTCCGGTAGCGGTTCAGCAGATCGCCAGCCAGGTCGGCCTGGGCCGCCAGGTCGGTGATCCGCTCCACGTCCTTTCCGGTCGTCTCGAAGGACGGCTTGACGATGAACGTCCCCCATTCCCGCTGTGCGAGCTCAAGCTCCGCCATGCAGGTAGCGGACCGGGTGGGCGGTACCGGGATACCGCCCGCCGCCAGCCGCTGGGTGCATTGCAACTTGCTGTATCCGCGGACCCAGGCATCCGCCGGTGCGTGCAGGCGCACTCCGGGAACGTTGCTGAGCAGGGTCAGCCGTTCGACCCTGTCCTGCCAGTCGTCGCCATAGAGCTTGGCCCGGGAGATGATCGCGTCGAAAGACCGCGCCGGCTCCCCGGCCAGGGAGAGGTCAAAGCCGCCGGAGGCACGCGCCACGTAAGTGACGTCCTCGAGCGCGAACATGGAGATCTCGTGGCGGCGGCCCCTGCCGAACTCGGCCAACGCGGGCTCGTCCGGGTCCAGCCCGGTTTTGTCCCAGGTCAGAATGCCGATCTTCATGATGATCTCCCGGACGTGCGCGGCCTGCGCGGTCTCGCCTTGTCTGTTCCCCGCCCTCGTGGCCACGCGTTTGCGACATTCGCGGTAAAGCGTGCCTTCCGTCCGGCATTTTCACTAGCACGGCGCATGTCCGCCCTGGGTAAGCCGCTCCTTAAGCGGAGCTCAGGAGGCGTATGTCCACCGCAGAACCGGAAAGCTTCTGGCGCGCTTCCCCGTGGCGCGACCTCGGGTTTCCCGGTCGGGAACAAGCCGCGCGGTTCTATGCCGCCGGGTGGTGGCGGAAGCAGACCTTTACCGACGACCTGACAGCCGCGGCCCGGAAGCGGCCGGATCATCCCGCAATTGTCGCGTACGAGGGCGGACAGCTCGCCCGGTCGCTGAGCTACGCCGAGCTCGACGCGCTGGTGAGCCGGTTCGCGGCAGCGCTCACCGAACTGGGCGTCCGTCACGGCAGCGTCGTGGTGCTCTACCTGCCGAACCGGTGGCAGCTCAGTGTGCTCTACCTGGCCTGCAACCGGATCGGGGCGGTCGTTTCCCCGGTGATCCCCAGCCTCGGCGCCCGCGAGCTCGGCCAGGTCCTGGCCTACAGCCAGGCAACGATCTGCGTGACCATGTCGTCCTACGCCGGCGACGACTATGCCGCCCGGCTCGCCGAGGCGGCACCGGCCAGCCTGAAGCACCGGGTCGTGATCGGCGACACCGACCAGGCCGGCGCCATCGGCTTCGACACCTTCTTCACGAGTACCCCGTGGGAGGACCGTCACCCATTGGCCGCGGTGGCACCCTCGGGTCCCGACGAGCCGTCGCTGTTGATCTACACGTCCGGAACCACCGGGCTGATGAAGGGCGTGGTACACAGCCAGAACACGCTGTACGCCGCGATCAGGGCGGAAAGCGACCCGCTGGGGCTCGGTCCCGGCGACGTGCTCTGCGTTCCCCATTACCTGGCGCACATGGCTGGCATGTACGGCTGTTACATGGCGCTGATGCTGGGCGCGACCAACGTGATAGCTGACCCCAACACCGACATGGACCTGCTACTCGACCTCGTCGCGTCGCACCGGGCCAGCTATGTCTATGCCGCGCCCGCGTACGCGCTCCGGATGCTCGAGGAGCAGCGGCGGCACCCCAGGAACACCGCGAGCCTGCGTCACTTCGTCACCGGCTCGGCTCCGATCGCGCCGGAACTGGTGACGGCGGTGCGGGACGTCTTCGGTATCGAGCTGCGGGCGCTGTGGGGCATGACGGAGACCGGCTGCACCACCATCACCCGCACGGATGACCCGCCGGGCTGGGCGGCGCACAGCGACGGCAGCCCGGTGCCCTGGATGGATGTGCGCATCGCGCCTGATGAGGAGAGCGGAGACGACGGCGGCCAGTTGCTGGTCCGCGGCGCGTCGTTGTGCCTGGGCTATCTCGGCCAGCCGGACAAGTACGCGGAGTGCGTCGACGGCGACGGCTGGTTCAGCACCGGTGACCTAGCCCGCGACGACGGACGCGGTGGCATCAAGATCGTGGGCCGCCGGAGCGATCTCATCACCCGGGCCAACGGCCAGAAGGTCTCCACGCTAGAAGTCGAGTCGGTCCTGTCGACCCATCCAGCCGTGGCTGACGTGGTGCTCGTCGGCTACCCGGACCCGGATGTGCTCGGCGCCGAGATGGTTGCCGCGATCGTCGTGCCCGAGGGGATGCCGCCGACCATCGCCGAGGTACACGCGTATCTGGCTGAGGCACGGATGGCCGAGACGCTATGGCCGGATCGGCTGATGTTCGCACGGGAGCTGCCCAGGAATTCACTCGGCAAGGTCCAGCGGGGCGAGCTGCGCGAGCGGCTCGAGATCGCCGCGTCGCGGCCTCGATGACAGCTCTGGGGACATCCGGCGGGCAGCCCCGTCCGGCGGCCGCGGGGGGCCTGACCGAACGCTGGCCGGTCGCGGTCCTGTCCATCGCCCAGCTGATGTTCCTGCTGGACGCGACGATCGTCAACGTCGCACTGCCCGCTATCCAGCAGGCGATGCGGCTGTCCGGGCCCTCCCTGGAGTGGATGGTCTCCGGCTATTCGGTCCCGTTTGGCGGGCTGTTGCTGCTGGGGGGAAGAGCCGGCGACATTATCGGCAGGCGACGCGTTTTCACCGGCGGGCTGGTCCTGTTCACCGCCGCGTCCGCGCTTGGCGGGCTGGCTCCGGTGTCCTGGTGGCTGCTGGCCTGCCGCACCGCGCAGGGAATAGGAGCCGCCGCCGCCTATCCGACGACCCTGGCATTGATCACCGCCACGTTCCCAGACGGCTCGCGGCGGCAGCGAGCTATCGGGACGTTCACCGTGATCGCGGGGACCGGCAACGTGGCCGGGCCGCTCGCCGGGGGCATCATCGTCTCATACCTGTCCTGGCGCTATGTGATGTTCGTCAACGTGCCAATTGGCGCGTTCCTGCTGGCAGGAGTATCTCGGGTGCTGCCGGAGACGGTGCCGGAACCCGGCCGGTTCGACGCCGCCGGCGCGCTGTCGGTGACCGGTGGCGTCGTGCTCGCGATCTACGCCCTGATCACTGGGGCAGCGGGCCAGGACGGGCGGGCGCACTGGGGCTCAGCCACGGTGGTGGCCTGCCTGGCCGCGGCTGTGGTGCTGCTGATCGCCTTCGTCGTGGTGGAGCGGCGAGGCCGTCAACCGCTCGTTCCCCTGCGGATCTTCGGTGACCGCGGCCGGAACGGCAGTTACGTGGTGTCCATACTGCTCAGCACGTCTATGTTCGGGGTTGTATTCTTCCTGACGCTGTTCGTCCAGCGGGTCTGGGGATACAGCCCGCTGCAAACCGGCATCATCTATCTGCCGCTGGCCCTGGTGCTACTCGCCGGCACCTGGAGCGGCGGGCGCATCATGCGCAAGACGGGGGTCCGGCTTCCGCTGTGCGTCGGACTGGCCGCGGGTGCGGCGGGAATGGCCTGGCTGTCGCGGATCGGACCGGGCAGCGGTTACGCCACCGGATTGCTGCTGCCAAGCGTGGTGGCCTACGGCGGACTCGGCCTGACCATGGCGCCCCTCACGGCCGCCGCGGTGGCCAGGGTCGAACCGGGGGAGGCTGGCCTCGCGTCCGGACTGTTCAGCGCGGCCAGGCAGGTGGGCGGGGCGACAGGTCTCGCCATGCTCGGCACGGTCACCTGGACCACAGTGGCCGCTCGTCAATCGCTGACCGCGGGAATCGAACGCGGCTTCGCTGTCGCGGCCGGCATCGTGGGCCTGGCACTGCTGGCCGCGGCCGTGGCGATTCCGCGGGAGGTCTCGATAAGGAGCGCCTGGCCGTCATGACCCGACCACCGCTCAAGATCCTTTGTATCACCGGCTGGTGCCGCAATGGCAGCACCATCATCGGCAACATCCTGAACGAGCTTCCGGGCTTCTTCCACGTGGGGGAGCTTCACTTCCTGTGGAAGAACGCGGCGGGCTGGGGTGCGAACAACCTGTGCGGCTGCGGCCGCCCGCTGATCGAGTGCCCGATCTGGTCGCGGATCCTCCCGCTCGGCCGGCCAGCCGGGCTTTCGGCGGAGTCCTTCGCCGAAACGGTGGTGGCCCGGCAGCGCGCCTACGTCAGGACCAGGCATACCTGGCGAGTGCTGCGCCGAGGGCTGTATTGCGCCGGGACACGCGAGCATGCCGATCTCATGACGCCGGTCTACCACGCCATCGCCGAGCTGACAGGCGCGCGTGTGCTCGTGGACACCACCAAGATCCCCGGCGAGTCGGCCCTGCTTCCTCACCTCGCGGGCATCGAGCCCTATTACGTTCACCTGGTCCGCGATCCGCGGGCGGTAGCCGGATCGTGGCATCAACCGAAGGACTACGCCTACGCCATGTCCTCAAGCAAGAGCACCGCATACTGGTACGGCTTCAATCTGGCGGCCGGGGCCATCACCCGGCGCCATCCGCAGCGGTCGATGACGGTGCGGTACGAGGACTTCATCGCGGACCCGGCGGCCATCGTGGCCAGCATGCTGCGGCTGTGCGGCGCCGAATCCGCCGTCGTTCCGCTGCGGGACCGGGTGATCGAGCTCGGTGTGAATCACACGGTGACCGGTAACCCGGACCGGCTCCGCAACGGCGCCACGGTCATCAGGGACACAGATGACTCCTGGAAGGCCAACCTGCCGAGGCCGGCCAAGCTGGCCGCGGCGGCGCTGTCGTGGCCGCTGTTCTGGCGCTATGGCTACCGCTACGTGACGGGAAGGAGACTTGGTGGACCTGGGGCTTGAACACAAGGTCGCCCTGGTCGCGGGCGGCTCGAGCGGACTGGGCCTGGCCATGGCGAAGGAGCTGGCCGCCGAAGGCGCACATGTCGCGATCGGCGCCCGCGACCGCGGCCGGCTCGCCGATGCCGACCGGGCCGTCAAGGCCCTGGCGCGCGGCGAGGTCACGGCCACCAGCGTCGACATCACCGATCAGGCAGCCGCCCGGCGCTGGGTCGAGGAGACAGCCGCCCGGTTCGGCGCCCTTCACATCCTCGCGGTCAGCGGCGGGAGCCCGCCAGTAGGCGGGGCTTCGCAATTCTCGCCGGCCGACTATCAGGCGGCCTTCGACGGGACGTTCCTGCCGGCGGTCAACCTGGCCCTGTCGACGCTGCCGCACCTGAGGGCGGCCCGGTGGGGGCGGATCTTGTTCGTGGCATCGGAGACAGCCGTCGTACCCATGGCCACGCTCGCGCTGTCCGGCGCGGCTCGGGCCGCCCTGACCCGGTTCGCTCAGTCGCTGGCCGCCGAGGTGGGCCGCGACGGCATCACCGTCAACGTGCTGGCACCCGGGGCCACCCGGACCCAGATGGTAGAGCGTGCGGCGGCGAGGCTGACCGAGAACGGGGACATCGAGGCACCGCTTCAGGCCATCGGAGAGCACAGCGCGGTGGGCCGTATCGGGCGGCCCGACGAATTCGCGGCCGTGGCTGCCTTCCTGGCCAGCGAGCGGGCCTCCTATGTCACCGGCGGCGTGCATCTGCTGGACGGCGGGGCCAGCGTGCTGGGGCAGCAGGTCAGGCAGTACACGACCGCGTCCAAAGACACCTACACGTGACTCGGGAAGGAACCGGAATGTCAGTGGCCAGCCGCGCCTACACGGAACAGGACGTCGAGGACTTCTTCGACAAGACCCTGCACAACTATCTGAGCTTCTGGGATACGGATGGCGTCCTGCACACCGGCTACTTCGCCGACGGCAACGCCGATGACTACCATGCCGCCGCGGCGCATACGTCCGCGGTGCTGGCCGCGGAGGCGATGATCGACAGCTCGTCCCACGTCCTCGACGTGGGCAGCGGCTGCGGCAACTTCCTGATGTACCTGGCCGGGCATTTCGACTGCAGCGGCGAAGGACTCGACCTGAGCGAGCAGCGGGTGAGGTTCGCCATGGCCAGGCTCGCCGGCGAGAAGAGCCTGCGCATCACGTTCCGGCATGGCTCCGCAACGCAGATGCCCTATCAGGCGAGCACCTTCACGCACGTCGTCAGCCAGGACTCGTTGTGCCTGGTGCCGGACAAGCCACGCAGCCACGCCGAGATCATGCGCGTGCTGGTCCCCGGCGGCATCTTCGCCTTCACCGACTTCCTGCAGCCGAAGAAGCAGGTCAGCGAGCGCGCCCGCAAGCACGTTTACGACCGGGTGCGCTGGAACGGCGGCTATTCCTTCATCGGGTATCAGGAGGCACTGGACAGCCGCGGGTTCGAGATCATGGTCGCGCGCAATCTAAGCGGCCATCTCCGGCAGACCTACCGCGTGCTGGGGAAGACGGCGGAGGAGCGCGCGGAAAGCGTGCCTGACCTGACCGCGCGAAACTGGATGCTGGCCTTCGCCGACTCGTGCCGGGAAATGCAGGTCGCCATCGATGACGAAGAGTTCGGCTGGGGGATCTTCGTCGCGCGCAAGCGGACACGGGCATGAGCACGGGCATGAGCACGGGCATGAAGGAGACCATGGCGGAGGTCCTCGCCGAGCGGGGGACGCAGATGTCACCCGGCCGGATGTTCGCCGAGGCGTACGCTACCGCTGGCGTCCACGCGCGCGTCGAGTACGACGTCACGATCACCGACTCACTGACCAGCTCCCGGCGCAAGCGGCGTTATCCAGCACGCAACATGCTGAAGATCGTCGACCTGTCCAGGAACCCGCAGCGGTTCTACTGGCACGAGAGCCCCGCGCAGCCCGGCGATCCCGACCTCACCGAGGGCGGCATGAGGCGTGAGCTCGCCCATCGTTTCCACCGCTCGCCGGTTCCGGAGTTGCTGGCCACGAGGGCATGGGTACAGGTCCCAGACGACCTGGCCGACGACGCGGAAGCGCTCGAGCTCTTCATCAACTACCGGCTCATCGCACGCCTGGGCACGGCCGAGAACCACACGATCATCCGCGGCGAGGGCGGCCTGCTGAACATCGAGGGCATCGAGCGGATGACCTCGAAGGGTCCCTTCGCTTCGACCATCCTCGCCGCGTGCAACGCGGCGGAGCAGATGGGCGGCACCGCCGACGGCCTCATCCTCAACCCGGCCGACTACTACCTGTTCATGGGGCAAGGCCAGCTCATGGCTGACCTGGAGCGGAACGGGGTCTTCATCGTCCGGACTCGCCTGGTAGATCCTGGGACCGCCATTGCCGGCGACTTCGGCCATGGCGCCATGCTGTTCGATTCGGGACGCTCGGTGATCCGCTTCGCCGAGCCACCGCCGGGGATCTTCGCGACACCCGGTGTCGCGCTCATGGCCGAGATCCACGAACGCGTCGTGGTCAACCTCCCGACCAACTTCTACGTCGTGACGCTGTAGTGGCCTGTAGTGGCTGTAGTGCCTGAGTGGCTGAGTGGCTGTAGTGGCTGTAGTGGCTTAGCGGCGGCGGAACGCTGCCGACACCTTGGCCACTGCCGTCACCAGGTCATCGCAGTCGGCGACGGTCAGATTGGCGGACAGCGGGATGTCGATCGCTTCACCCACATAACGTGCCGCCCGCGGCAGAAGGGCGCGGGCCTGCTCCTGGTCTGGACCGAACAGGAACCGCCACTGCCAGAACGCGCGCACATTCGCGTCGGCTGGGTCGCCAAGCGCTCGGGCGTCGATCCCCTCGGCGGTGAGGGCGCGCGCGAATCGCGCGCACTCCGTCGGCGTGGCGTCAGGCAGCCGGAACATCAGCGCCTCACCGAGGTAGGCGCCGTCGGCCACCGGGCGGCGCAACGCGATTCCCTCCTGGCTGGCCAGTTCGGTCACCACATAGTCGTGGTTACGCCGGTGAGCGGCCAACCGCTGCGGAAGCCGGCCGAGCATGGCACCGGCTAGCGCCGCACGGATCTCGTCCATGCGGAATCCGTAAATCGGGTAAGCGAGGTCGTCGACGGCGGGAACGTCACCGGGGAAGTGCCGATGCATTCGTCCTTCGTAGGCGCCGGAGTACACCAGCGCCCGGGCATAGGCTTCCGCGTCGTCGGTCAGCAGGAAGCCACCCTCGCCGGTGTTCAGCGACTTGTCCGACTGCGTGCTGAACGCTCCGAAGTCGGCGAACGTGCCGAGGTAACGGCCGCCGAGGCGGGCGCCGAGCGCGGGCACCGCGTCCTCGACCACCCGGACGTCATGGGTACGAGCGAGGTGCATGACCGTCGGCATGTCACTGGCATAGCCGCGCATGTGGACGACGACGGCTGCCTTGGCTCCCCTATCGAGGACCTCGCTCAGGTGGCCGACGTCGAGATGCAGGTCGGCATCGCATTCGACCAGTACGGGGCGGTGCCCGGCCAGCATGATCGCGCTCGGTGTGGCGGGAAAGGTGAACGCCGGGCAAGCCACCGGCGAGCCGGGTGGCAGGTCCAGGGCGAGCAGGCCGAGGGCGAGTGCCGTCGTCCCGCTGGCGCAGGCCAGCGCGTGCCGGACGCCGAATGTCTCACACAGGCTGCGCTCCAGCCGCCGGGCCCAGGTCTGCTCGAACGGACGGTCGTCGTAGCGGGAATAACGACGCGCGCGGATGGCCGACGATGCCGCCGCCTCGTCTTCGGGAGAAATGAACACGTCTCCCTTTTCGTAGGTAGGCCATGGCCGTGTCCGGACGGGGTGCCCGCCTGCGATCGCCAGCTTGGTAAATGCGGGTCGGCGTACTCGCGGGTCGGCAGAGGTCATCTGCGCTCCTAGCCGTGTTCTGGGCTTCGATTAGCCATCTTGACCCTGCAGCCTAAAGAAGCCCTGCTCGGCGGGGGTGCGGTGTACCTGGTGAAAATGCCGGGGAGGTCCGCGCCGATTACAACGAACGTCGCATGCGCGCGGTACAGCGGGAGCGAGCGGACGCGGCAGCGGTTCCGCTCGCCGCTGTGGCGGCCCGGGCGGCGGCGAACAGCAGGATGCCCTGAACGCTGGTCGGAGAGATGCCAACGAGCTGCTCCACCCGGTTAAGGCGATAGTCGAGCGTGGAGCGGTGGATGCCAAGCCTGCGGGCGGTCCTGCCGCGATCCAGATCGGCTTGGTAGAGCTCGCGAAGTGTGCCCCACAAATCCGGCCGCGAGGCAACGTCCGCGACTCGGTCGGCCAGTCGCTGCCGCAGTCCGTCGTGCGAGCCGACCAGGACGTCAAGGGTTATCTCCTCACTGAACGCGACGCGGCGCCTGTCGGAGCGCGCCAGCACGGTCGAGATATCGACGGCTTCCCAGGCGGCCCGGCCGATTGTGGCCGCGGTATCACTCATGGCCAGCCCCGCCGCGAAGGCGTGGCCGTAGAGGGACTCGCAGGCGTCGACCGCTCGTTCACCCGTCTTCCTGATGGCTCGCACCGATGTCCCTACCGATGACGCCGGTATTCCGAACACCGCGACCAGTACAGAACGTTCCCAGTTCGGCGCGCACAGCATGCCGGGCAGGTCGCTCAGCGCCTCATGCACGCCGTCAGGCGGTGTGGGAAACGAAAAGTCCTGGCCTGGGCCACTTGTGTCGGCACAGGCGAGCGCCAGCACGCCGCAAGGTTCCGGCAGCGGATGACCCACCGCGCATGCGGCCGTACGCGCGTCTCCGCCGTCGAGCAGCGTTCCGATGACGATGTCGTCGTCGCGCCGTCTGCCGCCGAGCCGCCGGACTTCGTCGATGTACGCCGCGCGCAGCGCGGCCAGCGCGTCTGGCAGCATGTCCGCGGCCCACCGGCTCAGCCCCAGCATGGCACCGCAGTTGCTCGGCTCGATCGTGTCCCAGAGCACCTTGCACACGCAGCCGAGGACGATCTCGCAGGCACGTTCGCATTCATGCAGCGGGACCCAGTCGCGGGCGGCGTGCCGGGCCGCGGCCTCGAGCCGACCGCGGTTGCCGTTGTTCAGATCGGCCCGTACGACGGCCTGCTCGAGGACGGTGGCGACCACCGGGGGCAGCAGCTCAGCCCAGCAGTACTGCTGTCCCGCGGCGGGCAGATTGGCAGCGATCAGCTCCCGGGCACGGATGGCGATGGGCTGTACGATGCTCTGCAAATCCGGATATACGGTACGGGGGTTCACGTTTCCAAGATCACGTATGTAAGGTCCGGCGTCCATCCTCGGCTCTGCTTGATCAATCAGGCGGCGGCATCGTGCACGCCCCATGACTATCCGTTTGTAGCGTTTTGCCGATTAAATGTCCACTTGTCGCTTAACGTCGGAACACTAACGTCACTATGTCACCTCCGGCCCGATGGGTGCATTAATAATCAGGATTAACAAGAAGCTAGTCAGCGATGCGCGGCGGCTTTACTATGTTCGCGCCATAGCGGACAAATCAGGGACCTCCAGGAGTAGGCAATGGAGCCGCTGGAATCACTCGAGGCACAGTCTGTTACACGCATAAATCGCGTTATCTGGGATCTGACCTATGCTTGCCCACTGCGCTGCATTCACTGTTATTCCGAGTCAGGGCGCCGGCCTGCGCGAATGCTTGATCGCGAACGCATGCGCCAAGTCGCGGAGGTGATCATCGCCATCGGGCCCGAACGCGTGTCCTTCAGCGGCGGCGAGCCGCTGCTGGCACCGTGGTGGGACGAGGCCGCGAGCCTGCTGCGCGAGGCGGGGATCCCGGTGACCGTCTTCGCGAGCGGGTGGGTGATGGACCAGAGCGTGGCCGACAGGCTCAGCCAAGCCGTGACCGCGGTGACCGTGAGCGTCGACGGCGCCGACGAACAAACGCACGACGCGATTCGCGGGCGGACTGGCTCCTACCGGCGAGCCATGGCCGCCCTCGAGCGACTCAGCCGGGTCAAGCTGGCGTGTACGGAACGGGCCGAGCCCTGCTTCCGGCTGGGCATTGACTACACCGTCACCCGAAGCGGTTACAGTAATCTCGGCAGTTTCGTGGCCACGGCGACGTCCCGGTTTCCGGGTCTGGACTACGTGCGCTTCGGCGCGGTCATGCCGGTGGGACTTGGCCAGGAAACCGGCTTTGCCGCCGATGAACTCCTCAGCGACAAAGAACTGGAAGCGCTGGTCGACGCGGAACCGGAACTCAGCTCACGGGCGAGCAACGGCATCGAGGTTTCCGTCACGGATGTGCGCAGCTTCCTTCCTACCTCGCCATTGAGCGTCGAGGGCGAAGGGATTGCCCAGATCGAACCGGATGGCCAGCTCAGGGCGTTCGCGTGTTACGAAGCAAAGGTCGGTAATGTCCTCGACGAGCCGATCGACGTGCTGTGGGGCCGTGCGCTGGCCTGGCGCGCCAGTCCGTTCGTGCGGGAGCAGACCAATACGATCCATAGCCTGACGGACTGGGCCCGAGCGACCCGCATCCTCGACCGCCGCTACGGATCGGAAGCGGACAAGGTCCGTATCGCGCACCGCAAGTGAGGCGCCGGCCGGTTAGCTTGCCGGCACCGAATATCCTGTGGGACCTGGGCATATTGCATCTATTGTCACACAAGTCCCACGAGTTGTTATAGTGACGCTATGCCGTTATTTTGTTATCTTTAACGGGAGCATCCAGGAGCAGGTAATGGAGGCCGAACCCGTTACGCGCATAAACCACTACCGTTATTTCGAGTCCGGCTGCCGCCCCGCGCGGATGCTTGCCGGGCCGGGGCATTAGGGCATGGGTGGTCCGGCCGTATGGGTGACCGGTCGGCCCATTGACCGGGACGTTCAGCATCGCGCTGTGATCGGGCGGCCGTGGTGACCAGCGAGCGCGCGGACAGCCATCTTGTCCCCCTGCCCGGCAGCGGGTGGGCGGTCTGGCGGGACGCGCAACTCCGGTCCGCCGGATTCCCCGCCGTAGGCCTGGATCGGTTCTCGGCACCGGAGTGCGCCGCGGCGGCCGATGCTTTCCTCGACGGGCGGGCCGAGCGGGCGGATGTGGAGGCAGCCCATGCGGCGGCGGTTGCACGAGAGAGTAGGGTGGTGGCGGAAATCGCCGCCGATCCGCTCTTTCGTGAGGCGCTCACCTGGCAGAACCCTGGCGCTGCCGCCCGTATCGCAATGGAGGCCCCGGCCGGCCAGAGCGCCTGGCAGCGCAGGAACCGGAGTAAGGCCAAGGACAACCTGATCACCCGGTACTGGCAGCGCTACTGCGGCAAGAACGACACGATCGGTTTCTTCGGGCCGACTACCTGGGTCAGTCTCGATCCGGAAGCACCCGCTGTGCGCGTCCACCACGGTGACCGCTTGGTCCGGGCCCGCACTGTCTACTTCGAGTACTGGGCGCTGGAAGCCTTCGCCAGCCATCTCGCCGCTGACCCGCAGATCCGGCCGTGGCTCCCGGTTGGCCCGCAGCCGCACATCACCGTGGACGGCCGCCAGGTGCTGATGCCCGGGCGGGATCCGCTGCCGCTGAGCGAAGCCGAGGCGGACCTGCTGACCCGCTGCGACGGCCGGACCTCCGCTGCGGCAGTGGCCGGCGGCGCGGAACATGCTCCAGCGCTTGCCCTGCTCGACGGGCTTGCCGCACGGGACGTGATCTGGTGGGGGGTGAACATGCCGCAGGATCCCAGCGCGGAGGAGGCGCTGCGGGCCACCGTGACCGCCATCGCCGACCAGGCGGCAAGGGAGCGGGCGCTGGCATGGCTCGCCCGGCTGGACACCGCCCGGGACGCGGTCAGCGCGGCGGCCGGTGACCCGGACAAACTGGCCGCGGCCCTGGGTCATTTGGATGCGGAGTTCACCAGTATTACTGGCGCCGCGGCTGAGCGCAGGCACGGGCAAATGTATGCGGGCAGGAGGATCTGTTACGAAGAGACGGTCCGCGATGTCGAGGTGACCTTCGGCGGGCCAGTGCTCGAGGCGATGGCCGGACCCTTCGGCGGGGTGCTGCTGCCCGCGGCGAGGTGGGTGTCGGCGGCCCTGGCGGGCGCCTACACGCGAGCATTCGCGAAGCTGTATGCGGATCTTGGCGGGCCCCGCACGGCAGGGATTCCGCTGGACCGGTTCTGGACGGCCGCCCTGCCGCTGCTCACCGATTCAGGGCCGGTCGTCAGTGGTGTCGCCGACGAGTTCACAACGCGCTGGGCCACCCTTTTCGCCCTGGACCAGCTGCCGCCAGGAACCCACCGGATAACGCTGTCCAGCGCCGAGCTGGCAGGGCCGGCAGCAGAGCTGTTCGCCGCACCACGGCCGGCCTGGGCCGGAGCCCGGATTCACAGCCCGGATCTGCACATCTGCGCGGGGAGCGTGACGGCGCTCGCCCGTGGTGAGTTCACGATCGTCCTCGGTGAACTACACGCGATGTGGCCAACGCTGGACAATGCGTCGGTCGCCGACCGCCACCCCGAACCGGCCAGGCTACGGGCCGCCGCGGCCGCCGATATCGGCCCGCAGATCGTCCCGTTCTACGCAAGCTGGTGCCCGCAGGCCACTCCTCGCATGGCTTCCGTCCGGTCTGATGACTACCAGCTCGCCTTCACGCCCGAGTCAGGCGCCGACCCGGCCAGGCTGCTCCCGGCGATGACGATCACCGTGACCGAGCAAGACGGGGAACTGATCGCGGCGGCCCGGGACGGCCGCCGGTGGCCACTGCTCGCGATGTTCGCAATACCCATTGCCTGGTCGGGCAGTGACCTGTTCAAACCGGCCAGACCCGGTCGCCACAGCCCGCGAATCACCATTGACCGGCTGGTGGTGGCCAGGGAGAGCTGGCGCACAACCGTCGCCGAGGCATGGCCAACCAGATCCGGCGGGCTGCCCGAGTACCTCGCGGCTCGTCGTCTGCGGCGGGCGCTTGGCCTGCCGGAGAAGCTTTTCGTCAAGATAAGCACCGAGGTCAAGCCGGTCTATGTCGACCTGACCAGCCCCCGTTATGTGTCCGCGCTCGCCACGATGCTGAGAGCCGCACGTAACCGAGCGGGCGACGACGTAGCGGTGGTGATGACCGAACTGCTGCCCAGTCCCGACCAGGCATGGCTCCCGGGCCCAGGCGGCCAGCGCTACTTCAGCGAGCTGCGGGTCCAGGTGCGGGACCCGGTACCGGCCGATGGCGTTAACCGCATGGAGGATCGATGAACGACGCGACCCAGGCTCATCAGGCGTATTACCGGGCTGGGTGGTGGCGGGACGAGACCTTCCTCGACGACCTGGATCGCCACGCGAGGGAACGGCCGGGCAAGACAGCGGTGATCGGGCACCACCTCGCCACCGGGCGGACTGACAAGATCGACTACGCGGAGCTGTCCCGGCTGACCGACCGGATGGCCCACGGCCTAGTGAATCTCGGAGTGCATCCTGGTGAGTGCGTCGGCGTCCTGCTGCCCGATATCTGGCAGATGCTCCCGTTCACCCTGGCCTGCATCAAGGCAGGCGTACGGATCGTTCCGATCCCCCCGGAGTTCGGGCGCGCCGAGATGGAGTTCGCGCTCCGGCTGACCGATGTCCGGTTGCTCATCGCGGCCACCGAAACGTTCGGGGGGCGCTCGGCCGATATGGCGCTTGCGCTCTCCCGCGACATCGGCCTGCCCGAACGCATCGTGGTGTTCGGCGATGGCCGGCCGCCTGGCACGCTGTCGTTCGCCGAGCAGTTTCTGACCGAGCACGGTCGCCCGGAGGGTGAGCTGACCGCTCGCCCCGGGGGTGAGCTGGCCGGCCGCCGCCTGGGCCCGGACGAGCCATTCATGGTCCTGTTCACCTCCGGGACGACCGGCACCACCAAAGCGCCCGTGCACAGCCAGAACACGCTGTACGCCGAGATCCGCGGATACGCGGGGGCACTCGGCTTCGACCGGACGCTGGTCAACACCACAGCGCACAGCAACATGTACCGCGCGGGGCTGGTGACTCGGTTGCTGACCTCGCTGGTTCTCGGCGGCACCGCCGTCTGCCTGGACACCTGGGATCCGGCAGCAAGCCTTGAGCTGATCGTGCGGCACGGCGTCACCACCTTCTACGGCTCACCGCACTTCGTGCGCGAACTGCTGGCCGCCGCCCGCTCTCGCCCACCGGGGGCCACCCATCTCGCCAGCATCGTCTCCGGTTCAGCGCCGGTGCCACCGCAACTCCTCGACGAGGTCCGGGCGGCGCTCGGCGTGCGGATGTTCGCGCTGTGGGGTATGACCGAGAACGGGGCGGTCACGTGTACCCAGCCGGCCGATCCCGAAGACTGGCCGGCGCACAGCGATGGACGGCCCACCGGGGGAATGGAGATCCGGATCGATCCGGTGGATGGCCTGGAGAAGGGGGCAGGTGCGCTGTGGGTCCGCGGTCCGGCCCAGTGCCTCGGCTACTACAAGCAGGACGACATCTACGCCGCCGAACTCGATGTGGACGGCTGGTTCAATACCGGCGATCTGGTCCGCGACGACGGGCGGGGTGGTATCCGCATGATCGGCCGGACCAAGGACATCATCATCTACCAGAGCGCGAACGTGCCGGTCGCCGAGATTGAGGCAGTGCTCGGAAAGCACCCGAGGGTGGCGGACGTCGCGCTTATCGGCATTCCGGATCCGGCGACGGACGAACGGATCTGTGCGGTCGTGACGGCCGCGGCCGGATCGCCGCCGACACTCGCGGAACTGAGGGATTTCCTGCGCGATGCCGGGATCAGCGAATGGTACTGGCCGGAGCAGATGGAGGTGCTCGATGACATGCCGCGGACGCCGATGGGAAAGATTCGCAAGGCCGATCTCAGGAAGCGCTATGCGGCATGAGTGCGGTTTCGGTCAATGCCGACCGTTATGCGTCACTTGAGTATCAGGGCATCTACCTGCGCAATGAGTGGGGTGACGTCCTCTTCCCTGACCTGCGCCCCGACGGCGCCGAAACTTCAGCAGAAGCGGAGCCCCTGAAACCGGACGAGCTCATCGGCGATGGCCGGCCCGGGCGCTTCTACCAGCGGACCGCGGCCATCACGGCTACCTGGGCCGAGGGCCTGGGCATCACCGCACGCCGGGTCTGTGACGTGGGTGGCAGCACCGGCCGCCTGCTGCACGATCTGGCCAGGCGCCTGCCCGACGCGGAGGAACTGGTGCTGGCCGAGCCGTCGGCCGCCTTCTGCACGTGGGCCAGGCGACTGCTGCTTGGTGAAGATTTCGACCGGTGGGTGCCCATGCCTGGCCCTACCTTGCGGACCGACCACCGGCGGGTCGAACCCACCTGCCTGCCCAAGCCGATACCGCAAGCGCTCGTCTACCAAGTCACCGCGTCGGATATACCCAGGCCCGAAGGCTACTTCGACGTCGTGACGTGCGCGAACGTCCTCGACCGGGTGGACGACCCCGCGGCGTTCGCGGGCGAGCTGACACGCCTGCTGCGGCCGGGCGGTCTCCTGGTCATCGCAAGCCCGATGCATTTCGACGAGCATTACACCAGCCGGGACAGGTGGATTGGTGACGTGCATGAGGTCCTCGATCCCGCTTACTGGCACGTGGACGACCGCGAGGTAGACGTGCGCTATGAGGTCTGGCAGACGCGGCGCCGGATCATCTCCTATCTCAGCCAGGTAGTGGGGGCGGTCAGACGAGCTGAATCATGAAGCAAGCGGCTTGCGTCCGACTCCGGCCAGGATGCACCCGCCGTCTCGGTTGGAAGGCGAAGCCGTGCCGCGGGTGGCCGGATCCCACTCCCGGGCATCGACCAGGCCCGGGCCGACGAGCTCCAATCCCCCGAAGAACCCCGCGATCTGCTTCGGGGAATGGTTGTACAGCGTGCCCGCCTTGTACTCGCGGTTCAGCGTCCCGCCGGTCTCCTCGTCTCCTGCGCTCACGCTCATCACCACGTAGCTACCGGGCACGATGGATTCCGTCAGTTCAGCGGCGACCTTGTGAGCGGTGCCGAAGTCGAAGAAGTGCAAGACCAGAGCGAGGATGACGGCGACGGGTTCCCCGGCCCGGAACAGCCCGGTCCGTGCGGCGGCAGCGAGAACGGCGGCCGGGTCACGCAGGTCCGCTTCAATAGCGGCCACCCCGGTGCCGGCCAGCAGGGCTTGCGCGCGCGCTACGACCGCCGGGTCATTGTCCGCGTAAACGATCCGGCAGGCCGGGTCGTCGTCATGTGCGACCTCGTGGGTGTTGCGGGCCGTGGGCAGTCCGGAGCCGATGTCGAGGAACTGGCGTATCCCCTGCCGGGCCAGCCAGCCGACGGCCCGTGACAGGAACAGCCGGTTCTCCCGGACCAGGACGGGCATCGAAGGGAAGCGCTGGATCATGCGCTCGGCTTCACCCCGGTCGACGGCGAAATTATCCGTCCCGCCAAGCAAGTAGTCGTAGACTCGAGCGATGCTCGGCCTGGTCGCGTCCTGGCCCGCGACCGCAGGGTCGGCGCTGTCCTTGTCCTCCCGTGTTGCCATTGACGCCCCGTCATCGCATCCCGCGCGGCCACCGACAGCGAACCACATATGCGGGAAACGTGCAAGATCGGCCTAAATTACATAGTGCCGCGCCGCAAACGACCTTGATAGCATTTGTCGAAAATTACCTGACGGACGGGACGGGCCGCCCGGATGGCTGACGGACGACCGCCGGACAGCAACCCGAAAGGAAACAGCAACCCGAAAGGAACCGGCACGCGCTATGTGAGGAGTCGCCTTGACGCTGACTCATCTTCCGGACCAGGCCCTCGGGGACATCCCGTTCTACCCGATGACCCGCGCTGCTAGCTGCCCGCTGGATCCGGCTCCCGTGCTCAGCGACCTGCGAGCTAAGGTGCCGTTTGCCCGGGTCCGGCTGTGGGACGGCAGCACGGCATGGCTGGTGACCCGGCACGCCGAACAGCGTGCCCTGCTGGCCGACCCGCGGGTCAGCGCGGACCCGTATCGGCCGGGCTACCCCTTCCAGAGCCAGGGCCTGCGGGACATCACCGATGAGACGCAAACCTTCCTTAACATGGATGATCCCGAGCATGCCCGGCTGCGCCGGATGGTCGCCGGAACGTTCACCGTCCGGCGGATCGAGGGAATGCGGCCCGTGGTCCGCAAGATAGCCGACGATCTCATCAGCGATCTGCTGGCCGGCCCGAGGCCGGCCGATCTGGTGTCGCGGTTCGCCCTGCCCGTTCCGTCTCTGGTTATCTGCCACCTGCTCGGTATTCCTTACGCTGACCGCGACTTTTTTCAGCTCGCCAGCGCGACGCTCATTAGTCGTGAAACCTCTACCGCGGCCATGAAGGACACCATGGCAGAGGTGAGCGGCTACCTTGAGCAGCTGATCAGCCGCAAGCTTGCCGCGCCGGCCGACGACCTGCTATCCCGCCTGACCAGCGAACAAATTCAGACCGGTCAGATGACCCGGCAGGAGCTAGTCAAGCTGGCCCATCTTCTGCTGCTCGCGGGGCACGAGACCACTGCCAATATGATCACGCTTGGCACGCTGACGCTGCTGCGCAATCCTGGCCAGCTCGCCCAGCTGCGGAACGCCGATGACCCCAAGCTACTCGCCGGGGCTGTCGAGGAGCTCCTGCGCTACCTATCCATTATCCATACCGGCCTGCGCCGACTGGCCCTGGAAGACATCGAGATCGCCGGGCAGGTGATCCGCGCTGGCGAGGGCCTGGTCATCCCCATCGAAGCCGCAAACCGCGACGAGACGGTATTCCCTCGCGCGGGGATGCTCGATATCCGTCGTAACGCCCGCCAGCACATCGCATTCGGATTCGGCGTGCACCAGTGCGTCGGCCAGCAGCTGGCCCGGGTGGAACTCCAGGTTGCCTACGCCGCCTTGTATCGCCGGATCCCGACGCTGGCCCTGGCCGTCGATCCCGGTGATATCCGGTTCAAGCATGACGGGCTCATCTACGGCGTCCATGAACTGCCCGTGACCTGGTAACCAGAATGACTTGAGGGAGCAACTTATGCGCGTTCAGGCTGACCAGGACAAGTGCGCCAGCTCAGGGCAGTGCGTCATGACCGCGCCGGACGTCTTCGACCAGCGCGAATACGATGGTGTCGTCTTCCTGCGAACAGACAGGCCGTCGCCAGAGCAAACCGAAGACGTCCGTTACGCCGCCTTGATATGTCCGTCACGGGCGATCACGGTCACCGAGGAATTACCCCGGCGGGGAGGCCAGGCAGGCGGCGCGGATCGGCTTGCTGCCGGCTAGCACCGCGATCGCGCCGATCAGTCCCGCGCAAACCGGTACCACGAAGGCGTAATCCGCCCCGAGCGGCGCGATTGTGGCGCCGGCCAGGGAGCTCCCCGCGGTCATGCCGAATGCGATCGCCGTCGTGTCCCAGGAGATCGTCTGCGTCAGCATGGCGGACGGCACCACACGCTGCATGACCTCCATCGCGGTAACCGTCGCCGGCGCCATCGCCACGCCGGCGAGCGGTAGCAGGCCGATGAGGGAGAACAGCCCGCGGGCGGCGAGCAGCGGAATTCCACCTGCCGCGAACAGCGTGACGCTGACAATCAGCCGGCGATGCAGCGGCATCTGCCCTTTCAGCGCGCCGTAGCAGAGCCCGGCGATCAGGCTGGTCACGCCATATAGTCCGAGAAACAGGCCGCTGAACGCGCGACCGTGATGCGCGGTCGCGAACGCGATGAGCGATACGGGCATCGCGCCGAACACGGCGCCCACACAAAACCGGGCCGCGTACAGCGCCTGCAGCGCGGGGATGCGCAGCGAGTTGCCAACCCCGCCGCTCGCAACCCGGCCGGCCGGCTCGGGCTCAGTGCCGCGCTGGGCCGCCAGGGCCAGGGTTCCGCCGAGCGCGCAGGTCAGCACGGCGGCAAGTCCCGCCAGCGGTCCGATGCCGGTGACGAGCGCGGTGACCAGGATCGGCCCGGCGATCTCAACCGTCTCGATGGTGGCGCTCTCAAAGCCGTAGGCGATGCGAAGCTTGTCCGTTCCCTGGTAGATCTTGGTCCACCGAGCCCGCACCAGCGGGCCCGCCGCCGGCATCGGTACGCCGGCGGCGGCAGCCAGCACGACGAGGCGCCACTCTTGCTCGCGCGCCTCGACGGCGATCGTCAGCAGCAGCATCAGCGCGCCGAAGGCCAGCACCTGGGGGACAAGCACGCCGTGCTGCCCGTACCGGTCGATCAGCCTGCCGAAGACCGGAAGGGCCAGGCCAGCGGCCAATGTGAGCGCCGCGATCACCGCCCCGGCCGTGGCGTACCCTCCACCGCGCTCGGTGATCGCAAGGATCAGGCTAACGAACACCATGGACGAAGTAAGCCGCGAGACAAAGCCGGCGGCTACGAACCCCTTGGTACCACGCTGATCAAACAGACTGATGTAGGCCCGTAGCACACGTATCGGCGTCCGGGACCCGAAGCTCAAGATCGTTGCCTGCGGTAGACAAAGAATGCTCGTTCCGATTCGTCGTCCGGTGTACCTCCGGCTGAGTCGGCGAGATCCAGCAATTCGAAGTCAGATGACATTGCTTCCAGGACCTGACGGATTTCTACCGCGAGCTCGCGGACCTGGCGGTGATGGAGCCGATACTGATTGCCGACCACCTGTTCGAATATCCGCAGGTCCCACTCGTAGATAGGGCGCTCTTCGGCGCTGACATTTATGATAACCGTGTTGCCGTCGAATTCGTGCACCCGAGGCTGTTCGCACGCCACCCTGTTTAGCTGACCAACTGTATTTATGTCAAAGATGAAAAGCCCGCCTTCTGTCAGGTGTTTGCGCGTGCACGCGAAGCACGAGATCCAGCGATTAAATTCCGTCAGATGGTTCAGGACGTCGTAGGTGCATACAATGACATCGAATCTGCGCTCAAGGTCGAAAGATGAAATATCGCCTTGTATAAATTGTACGCTCGGGAGCCTCGCCCGTGCGATGTCTAGCATATTGGGCGAGATATCCATGCCGGCCAATGAGCCCACGGCCGATAGGCCGGAAAGAACTGCGCCCGTCCCGCAGCCGAGTTCAAGAAGGGACGAAGCGGTTGGGCCATAACGCTCAATGCAACGCATAACCTGGTTGCTTCTGAGCGATGAGTCACTCATAAGCCGGTCGTAGAATTTCGCAAGCAGATCGTAGTCGGCCATATACCAATGGTATACGCGGGCCAGCTTCATCCCTTGAGGAGCTGCCGCGCCATCACAAGCCGCTGGATCTGGTTGGTGCCCTCGTATATCTGGGTGATCTTCGCGTCGCGCATCATGCGCTCGACCGGGTAGTCGTTCACGTAGCCGTATCCGCCGAGCAACTGCACCGCGTCGGTGGTCACCGCCATGGCGGTGTCCGACGCCAGGCACTTGCACGCGGAGGAGATGAACGTCAGGTCCGGCACGGTTTCTCCGGCCATGGCCCGTTCCGAGCGCGCCGCGGCGACGTAGGTGAGCTGCCGCGCCGCTTCGAGCTTCATCGCCATGTCGGCCAGCATGAACTGCAGGCCCTGGAATTCGGCCACCGCCCTGCCGAACTGCTTGCGCTCCTTCACGTATCCGATGGCGTAGTCAAGAGCCCCCTGGCCGATCCCCACCGCCTGGGCCGCGATCGTGATCCGGGTGTGGTCCAGCGTCCGCAGCGCGATCTTGAACCCCTCACCCTCCTCACCGATGAGCCGGTCAAAAGGAATCAGGCAGTCGTCGAAATACAGCTCCCGCGTCGGCGATCCCTTGATCCCGAGCTTGTGCTCCGGCGCGCCGAACGTGAACCCCGCATCGGAGGAGTCCAGCACGAACGCCGAGATCCCGTTCGCACCCGCGCCGGGATCGGTCACCGCCATCACCGTGTAGTACTTGGACACCCCGGCATTGGTGATCCACCGCTTGACGCCGTTCAGCAGGTAACCGTCGGATGTGCGCACCGCGCGGGTGCGCATGGCCGCCGCGTCCGACCCTGCCTCGGGCTCGGACAGCGCGTAGGAGAACATAGCCTCCCCGCGCGCCACCGGCGGCAGGTACCTGGCCTTCAACGACTCAGATCCGGCCAGCATGAGCGGCACCGTGCCGAGCTTGTTCACGCCCGGGATCAGCGACGAGGAAGCGCACGCCCGCGCGACCTCCTCGATGACGATCACCGCGGCGAGCGCGTCACCGCCCGCCCCGCCGTATTCGGCCGGAATGTGCACGGCGTGCAGATCGGCCTTGACCAGGGCTTCGTACACGTCCTGCGGGAATTCCGAAGTACGGTCGACCTCGGCGGCCCGCGGTGCGATCTTGTCCTCGGCAAGTTCCCGGACGGCCTCGCGCAGTGCCTCATGCTCCTCGGACAGCGCGAACACGGGACAATCGTTGCTCATACCCCATCGTAAGCTTGCCTCCCCGCCGCCGACCACGAAGGTAGGCTCCGGTGCCGTCCGTTACACCCCTTATGTCGTGGAGCATCAGAGCCTCGCGGAAGCTAGGGCGCCGCTTTCCGGTGCCTTTCCCTCCACGAAGCGCTTATCTTCCTTGCGACCGGCGAGAACCGGGCTCAGCGAACCTCAGCAAATGGTGATATGTCGGGCGCGCGCCGCCTCAGGAGGCTCCAGGAGGGGGTCTGGGGGGGTGGTGTTTACCCCCCAGAAAGACAAACCCCTTAGGCTCGTTCCGGCACAGGAAGGGGCTGATGGTGTCACTCCGGCTGACCGTACTCGGTACCGGCTACCTGGGCACGGCCCAGGCAGCCTGCCTGACCCGGCTCGGATTCGAGGTGCTCGGCGTCGACACGGACCCGCGCCGCGTCCACGCTCTCGGCGGCGGAACCGTCCCGTTCCACGAGCCGGGCCTGGAGCCGCTGCTCCAGGCGGGCCTGCGCTCGGGCCGCCTCTCGTTCACCACCGACTACGCCCGTGCCGCTCAGTTCGGCGACGTGCACTTCATCTGCGTGGGCACCCCGCAGGCCCCCGGCGCCAACCGTGCCGACCTCACTCAGCTGGAATCCTGTGTCGCCACGCTGGCTCCACTGCTGGATCGCCGCTGCCTGGTTGTCGGGAAATGCACGGTGCCGGTGGGCACAGCCAACCTTTTGAACGAACGGCTCGCACTGCTTGCCCCCGGCGCCGAACTCGCCTGGTGCCCAGAATTCCTGCGCGAGGGCCATGCGGTCCCGGACACGCTGCGGCCCGACCGTATCGTGGCCGGCGTCAGTTCCGCGCGCGCTGAGGCGGTCTTGCGCGAGATCCATGCGGAGCCGATCGCGGCCGGTACCCCGTTCCTGGTCACCGACCTGGCCACGGCCGAGCTGGTCAAGGTGGCGGCGAACGCCTTCCTGGCCACGAAGATCTCGTTCATCAACGCGATGGCCGAGGTCTGCGAGGCCGCGCATGGCGACGTGATGGTGCTGGCCGAGGCGCTCGGGCACGATCCGCGGATCGGCCCGGCCGGGCTCCGTCCCGGCCTCGGGTTCGGCGGCGGCTGCCTGCCCAAGGACATCAGGGCGTTCATGGCCCGGGCCGAGGAACTCGGCGTGGACCAGGCGCTGTCGTTCCTGCGTGAGGTGGACGCGATCAACCTGCGGCGCCGCGCGCGGATGGTCGATCTGGCCCGCGAACTGGCGGGGATGGACGGCTTCGACGGCGCCAAGGTCGGCGTGCTCGGCGTGGCGTTCAAGCCGGATTCCGACGACATCCGCGACTCACCGGCGCTGGATGTGGCCAGGACGATTCACGATCTGGGTGCGGCTGTCACGGTCTACGACCCGGTGGCCGTGCCCGCCGCCCGCCAGGCTCATCCCGAACTGGGCTACGCGTCCACTGCGGTGGACGCGGTCCGGGATGCCGATGTGGTGCTGCTGCTCACCGAGTGGGCGGAGTTCCGCGACGCGGATCCCGAGCTACTGGGCAAGGCCGTCGCCCGGCGCAACATCGTGGACGGCCGTAACGTACTCGACCCGGCCCGCTGGCGCGCCGCTTCCTGGCACTACCGTGCGCTGGGGCGGCCATTACGGCCTTCCGGTCACAGCGACGTTGTAGATCCGGCCCTGGTAGGTGCCGATTCCGTCCGGGGGCAGCACGGTGAACCAGACCAGCAGGTAGCGAGCCTGGACGGGGCTGGCTGGCTTGAGCTGGATCGTGCCGCCCGCGCCTGCCGACGACGCGACCGCTGCCAGGTCCGTCATCGTCGGCGTGCTACCAGCGCGCAGCTCGACGTCAGCTCCGGGCGCGGGGTCGAGGGTGACCTGAACGCTGGTGATGGTCTCGGGCCGGCCCATGTCCACCAGCAGGCCAGTGCCCGCCTGGAGCCCGGCGAACCGCGGCGTCGCGTACCAGTCGGTCCGCCAGTT
>Ga0213881_10000077_pt1 | contig 81215 bp, 76 predicted proteins | sample BarmaccoBMER_R08_FD_160104 | JGI IMG/M metagenome (GOLD analysis project Ga0213881, IMG submission 160104) | Barbacenia macrantha exposed rock microbial communities from rupestrian grasslands, the National Park of Serra do Cipo, Brazil - ER_R08 ...
TGGAATCGGCGGCGATCTCTTCGCGATTGTGTACGAAGCCGGGAGCAAGAAACTCTACGGGTTGAATTCGAGCGGCTGGGCGCCTCAAGGGCTCACCATCGAGTTTCTGAAATCGAGAGGCATCACAAAATCGCTTCCTGGCGGAAGTATTCAATCGACAACCGTGCCAGGAGCGGTGGCCGGCTGGGATGCATTGCATCAACGCTTCGGTAAATTGCCGCTTGCGCGCGTGCTGGCGCCTGCTATTTATTACGCGAAGGAAGGTGTTCCCATCGCGGAGATGGTCTCGCGGGTCTGGGCGGCTGCCGGCCGCCAGCTTGAAAATCAACCAGGATTCCGGCAGGTCTTTCTTCCTGGAGGTCACGCTCCCAGAACAGGAGAAATTTTTCGCGATGCCGATTTAGCGCAATCGCTCGAGCTCATTGCCCTGCACGGCCGGGATGGCTTTTATCGCGGCCCGCTCGCGCAAAAACTTCTGCGGTTCTCACGCGAGCAGGGTGGAACTATGTCCGAACAGGATCTCGCCGATTTCCAACCCGAATGGGTTACTCCGATCTCGACTGCCTATCGTGGCTGGACCGTCTCCGAGCTACCACCGAACGGGCAAGGTATCGCCGCGCTCTCGATGCTCAACATTATGGAGCAGTTTCCGCTGCCGGAATACGGACACAACAGCGTCAAAGCGCTGCACATCATGATCGAAGCGAAGAAGCTGGCGTACGCGGATTTGATGGAATACACCGGAGACCCGCGTTTCTCGCGCATTCCGGTTGATCAACTTTTGTCCAAAGATCTCGCGCGGAGACGAGCCGATTCGATTGATCCATCGCACGCCCATTGTACGGTTTTGCCTTCCGATTTTACGGCCAAACTCAACGCTATGGGGAGCGAGACGACATATCTCACGGCGATCGATCAAAACGGCAACATCGTCTCACTCATTCAGAGCAATTTCGCTTCGTTTGGCACGGGTCTTGTCGCGCCGGGAACGGGATTCGCTCTCCAGAATCGAGGCGAACTGTTTACGCTCGAGCCCGGCAAGCCCAATTCGCTCGCGCCGCATAAGCGGCCGCTCCACACCATCATTCCCGGGTTTATGCAGAAAGGCGAGGAGGTAATCGGCTTCGGCATCATGGGCGGTTTTAACCAGGCTCAGGCGCATGCTCAGTTCGTCTCGAACATCGCCGATTTCGGTATGAACATCCAGGCGGCGCTCAGCGCGCCACGGTTCACAAAGCCGACGTTTGCCGGTTGCGATCTCATCATTGAATCGCGCATTCCCGAAGCCGTGCGCGATCAGCTCGCGGGCATGGGCCACCAGTTGGATCTGGTTCCTGAGTACTCGCCGGAGATGGGGCGAGGAAATGCGGTTATGACGGATGTGCGTGGCGTGAAGTACGGCGCTTCCGATCCCCGCGGGGACGGCGAAGCGATCCCGCAAACTCCGCGCGCTTACGCGCAATAATTCGCTACAGTAAACCTGAATATGCACTGTCCAAATTGTGGGCTGGCCAATCCAGACAACGCGAGGTTCTGCTCGAATTGCGGCACGCAGTTTTCTCCCGTTACAGGCGCGCAGCAACCCCCATATCAGCCTCAATACCCACAGGCGCCTCCGCAATCGGTTCCCGGAGGGAGCCCCGTTATGAGGAACATCGCGCTTGGATGTTTAATCGTGCTGCTCATCTTTTTGCTTTTCGGGCTTTCCTGCACACGTGCCTGTTTTCGCGGCCGCCGCTATTACCGGCGGTACGGCGCGATTGTTCGGTCGATGGATTCGCAGTTCGCTGAGTCAATGCGTACCGTCACACGTGATAAGCTGCGGGCCATAGGAGGAATGGAATGGATCACACCTCCCGACGCGATTTCTTAAAGGCTGGGTTCGCCGCGGCCGCGCTCGCAGGGGCGGGAACGGTACCCATAAAAGCAGCTCGCGAAACGGCAACGGATTGGGTCACGCTCGGCAAATCGGGCGTGAAAGTAACACGCCTCGCACTGGGAACGGGGAGTATCAGCGGGGAGGTCCAGCGCGATCTTGGACAGGACGGATTCACGCGCCTGGTGCGCCATGCATACGATCGCGGTATTCGCTTCTTCGAGACCGCTGAATCGTACGGCGAGATGCATAAGATGCTTGGGGTCGCACTGAAGGGTATTCCGCGCGATAGTTACCGCCTGATGTCGAAAGTGACGACGCGTGAAGGCGTGAATCCGCAAGAGAAGATCGATCAGTTGCGCAAGCTCGCGAATACCGATTATTTCGACATTATGCTTCTTCACTGGCAGCACGTTGCATCATGGCCGACCGATACGGTGAGATGGCAGGACGGCATCCTCGAAGCTGAATCGAGGAAAGCCGTGGTAGCTCACGGCGCATCCGTGCATGGGCTTCCCGCATTGCGGCGCTTCCCAGGCAACAAGTGGCTCGAGGTAGCGATGATACGGATGAACCACAACGGCACGAAGATGGACGCCGAGGATTATGCGACAAGCGGGCCGGGAAACGTCGCCGAGGTGGTCCAGCATGTCAAGCAAGTCCGAAGCGACGGCATGGGCGTGATCAGCATGAAGCTGGTGGGAGAAGGCGCGTTCACGACTCGCGAGAACCGCCAAGCGGCGATGCGGTTCGCTTTTCGGAATGCGGGTGTCGATGCTGTGACAGTCGGCTACAAGAACACCGCAGAGATTGACGAAGCGATCGAGAATATCAATCTCGCCCTTGTGTAGCCGAAAGAAGCGCATGGCAACGTACGCGCCGCTGGGCTCGAAACGCTATCTGAGATAGCCATCTTCACTCCCGATTACCGGTTCCAGCCGTGTCTCGTCCAGCGTTGACAATAAGTCCAAGCTTATATAAACTGATACTTATTAAGACTCTGGATGCCGGACCTCAATGCCGCCTTCTCAGCTTTGGCCGATCCGACGCGACGGGCAATTCTTGCTCGACTCGCACGAGGCGAAGCTACAGTCATGGAACTGGCGGAGCCGTTCAAGATGACGCAACCGGCCATATCTCAACACTTGAAGTTGCTGGAAATGGCCGGGCTGATTGATCGCCGAGTCGAGGGTACGAAACGTCCTCGCCGCCTCGCGAAGGACGGCTTAGAAAGCATCGATCAGTGGCTTGCAATGCTGCGAACAGGTTTAGAGAAAAACTATGACCGGCTGGATAGGGTTCTGGCCGCAATGGAACGAAAGCAAGGAAAACAATGCAAAGGAAAAAAGCACAATGAGCAAGTTGACGCTAAAGACTGAGGGTGACACGCAGGTTATTGTGACAAGGCACTTCGATGCGCCGCCGAAAGCTGTGTACCGCGCGCACACGGAGCCTGAACTGATCCAACAATGGTTGCTCGGGCCCGAGGGCTGGACCATGCCCGTTTGCATCAACGATGCACGGCCTGGGGGCAAGATTCGCTACGAGTGGTCCGACGGCAAAGGCCACGGATTCCATCTTACGGGTGAATATTTGGAACTGGAGCCCTATAACAGGACCGTGCACGTCCAGCGAATGCACCTGCCCGACCCCACGCCCGACAATCACATCGAAACAAGGTTTGATCCGGACGGTACGGGCACGCTGATGACAATGCGAATGACCCTGCCTGACGCTCAAACTCGAGCCGCTATGCTCGCCAGCAATATGGAAAGCGGCATGGAAGCGAGCTATGCCCGGTTGGAAAAGATGATCTAAGTGCTACCTATTCGGCTGGGGTTGGATTAAATATGCCTGAAACTAAAATCAGATTCTGAGCTTTTGTGGCAGACCACGAACCTCGATGGTCTGCCCCACTGGCTAATGTCAAGCTGGACCCATTGTGAGCTTTTATGGCAGACCACGAACCCCGATGGCCCCCACTGGCTAATGTCAAGCTGAATCACATTCTGAGCTTTTATGGCAGACCACGAACCTCGATGGTCTGCCCCACGGGCTAATATCAAGCTGAATCAGATTCTGAGCTTTTGTGGCAGACCACGAACCCCGATGGTCTGAGCTTTTGTGGCAGACCACAAACGCCGATGGTCTGCCCCACGGCTTCTAGGACCAATGAGGTAGTTTAAAGAGTTGGACCCGCGACCTTTGCGGAGCGGCAGATGCCTTTACGAGCACAGGAGGACAAAAGAATGGCCGTAGCAGAAAAGGTAAAGCAGATTATCGTTGAACAACTTGGAGTGGATGAGAGCCAGGTTGATCCAAATGCGTCCTTCGTCGATGATCTGGGAGCTGACTCGCTCGATATCGTTGAGCTCGTAATGGCATTTGAAGAGGCTTTCGACATCGACATTCCGGACGAGGACGCGGAGAAGATCACGACTGTAAAGCAAGCGATCGATTACATCGAAGCCAAGAAGAAATAGCTCCAAGCGCCGTATGTTTCTTCTTTCGCTATGAAAGATGGAGCGAGCCGAAAGGATTCGTGCCAAGAAGAGTAGTTGTCACTGGAATTGGGTTGCTGAGCTCCGTTGGGTCCGGCACTGAGGAGTGCTGGTCGGCGATTCGAAATGGGAACAACGGGATTGAGCTCATAACGCAGTTCGACGCTTCAGAGTTCAGTTGCCGCATTGCCGGCGAAGTGAAAAACTTTGATCCCTTGTTATATGTCGACAAGAAAGATGTCAAAAAGATGGGCCGGTTCATTCAGTTCGCCATGGCTGCGACGGAATTCGCGGTGAACTCGGCCAGCTTGAAAGTTACTCCTGCGGAGTCAGAGCGAGTTGGCGTGTATATCGGCAGCGGTATCGGCGGATTCGAAGTAATTGAGCGAGAGCATAAAACACTTCTTGAGCGCGGACCGAGCCGCATCTCTCCTTTTTTTATTCCCTCATGCATCGTGAATTTAGCGAGCGGTTACGTATCGATTCGCTACGAAGCTAAGGGCCCGAATTCGGCGACTGCAACGGCATGCACCACTAGCGCCCATTCCATCGGTGATTCATTCCGGCTGATTCAGCACAATTATGCGGACGTAATGATTTGCGGCGGGAGTGAAGCTTGTGTGACGCCGATGGGCATCGGTGGGTTCGCTGCCATGCGCGCGCTCTCGACGCGAAACGATGAGCCTCGCAAAGCATCCAGGCCGTGGGACAAGAAACGCGACGGCTTCGTTGTTGGGGAAGGTTCGGGCATTCTCATTTTGGAAGAGTTGGGTCATGCGAAGCGCCGCGATGCTCCGATTCTGACCGAAATCGTCGGATATGGGATGAGCGCGGACGCTTTTCACATCACATCGCCGCCAGATGACGGCGAAGGCGGCTATCGCGTTATGCGCAACGCCTTATGCGACGCCCGCCTTGATCCGTCTCAGGTGCAGTATGTGAATGCGCATGGCACGTCTACGGGTCTCGGCGACCGGGCTGAGACGATCGCTGTGAAACGCGCATTTGGAGTTCACGCAGGTAAAGTCGCGGTCAGCTCGACCAAATCCATGACAGGGCATTTGCTGGGAGGCGCCGGCGGCTTGGAGGCCGGAATCACGGTTCTTGCGATTCGCGACCAGATCGCGCCTCCTACCATCAACTACGAGTTTCCCGATCCGGAGTGCGATCTCGATTACGTTCCGAACCACGCGCGCGCTATGCAGATTGAGTATGCGCTCTCGAACAGTTTTGGATTCGGGGGCACGAACGGCTGCCTGATATTCAAACGCTTCGAGGAATAGGAGACCGGAAGCCTCTGCGCGTCCTGCATTGTTTGTGCAGGTTACGATATAGATGCTCAGGCCTCCCAAGCCGGTGGCCCAAGTAATCAATGAAAATTATTGTTTCCGTCAAGCAGGTACCAGCCCGCGATTCTACGCTCCGAGTGAACCAAAGCGGTAAGTGGCTGGAAACATCGGACCTCAGGTACGAGATGAATGAGCCGGACGCGTATGCACTTGAAGAAGCCCTGCAATTGAAAGAAAAATCGAGCGGCGAGGTGATCGTGATATGCGCCGGTCCGCAACGCGCGCTGCAGACCGTTCGCGAGGCGCTTGCGAAAGGCGCGGATCGCGCGATTCACGTTGAGACTGACGAGATTGCTTTCGATGCATTAGCGACGGCGCGCTTATTAGCGAAAGCTATTACTCCCGAGTCGCCGGATCTCATTTTGACCGGCCTTCAATCCGATGATCTCGGCTACGGACAAACGGGCGTGATCTTGGCCGAACTACTTGGATTTGCGCACGCAACGATTGTCATGGAGGTGGAAGCGAAGGGCCAGACGATACGCGTGAAGCGTGAGCTAGAGGATGGATGGTTCCAGAACGTCTCTCTCCCGCTTCCGGCAGTTTTGACGATTCAATCCGGTATCAAGAAGCTCCGATACGCAACGTTGATGGGAATTAAAAAGGCCAAGACAAAAGAGGTAAAGACGATTCCGGCAACGCAGCTAGACGCCGATTCAACTGCCTCGATGCTGATTGAATGTGTGTACTTACCACAACGTCACAAGCAAACCCAGATCTTCTCGGGTGAAGCAAAGCAGGTTGCGAAACAGCTTGTCGAGAAGCTGAAATTCGAGGCTCGGGTCTTATGAGCGTCCTAGTAGTTCTCGAGCAACGAAGCGGCAACTGGAACCGTATGTCCTTCGAGGCCCTTACGGCGGGGCAGAGAATTGGTGAAGCGCTCGGTATTCCTGTTGAGGGCGTGGTTATTGGCGCGGATATCGCGGAGCTTGCGAAAGAGGCTGCAAGCTATGGATTCTCTAAGCTTTTTGCGGCAACTCATCCGCTGCTCGCGCAGTACACGCCTGAGGCCTATACAGCGGCCTTAGAACAACTGATCAAGGCGCAAAACGGGAAAGCTATCGTATTTCCCCACACCTATCAAGTGCGGGATTACGCACCGAAGCTGGCGGCGCGATTCGGTCAGAGTCTCATCTGTGACGTGGTCGATCTGAAGCCGGATGGCGCGCAGCTCATGTATGTCCGGCAATTGTTCCAAGGCAAGCTGAACGCCGATGTCCGGGCGAGCAGCGATCCCCAATTCGTTTCTATCCAGGCAGGAGCGTTTCGGGCCGCCGAGCCGGGAACTGCGACCGCACCAATCGAGGATTTCGATGTTCAACTTGATTCGTCTCAAATCCGGAGTAAGCCGGAAGAGCCATTCCGGGAGGCGCAGCGTTCAGTCGATTTGAACGCGGCAGACGTGATTGTATCCGTGGGGCGCGGCATCAAGGAAAAGGATAATTTGCCTGTTGTTGAGGCGCTTGCGCGCGCGCTGGGAGCTGAGCTGGCTGCATCGCGTCCCATCTGTGACAACGGCTGGCTACCTATGGAACGTCAAGTCGGAAGCTCGGGTCAAACCGTTTCGCCGAAAGCGTATTTCGCTGTGGGGATTTCCGGGGCGATTCAGCATCTGGTCGGCATGAAAGGCTCGAAAACGGTCGTGGCGATCAACAAAGACGAGAACGCGCCCATTTTCGAAACGGCTGATTACGGAGTAGTTGGAGATCTGTTCGAAGTTGTTCCTGCGCTCGTTGAAGAGATTGAAAAGGCAAAAAAATAGCTCCAAGATGAGGCCAGCGATTAGCCGCGTGCGGCCCCATATCGTACTTTTCGCGCTGCTTTCGCTCGCAGCCTGCAGGAGTGCGGTTTCAACAAACGTTGCCGCGGCTGTGAACGGCCGGCCAGTGACCTACTCGGATTTGGATCGCGCAATCGCGGCTCAATTCCCGAACAGCAATCTCAAGCCGAACGACGATCAAACCATCCAGTTGCGGCTCGACACGCTTCGCGCTTTGATTGACAACGAAATCATGCTGCAGCGCGCGGAAAAAGAAGGCTTGCTTGCCGCTGACGGCGACGTGGAAGCTAAATTCAATGAGCTAAAGGCGGGCTACACCGAAGAACAGTTTCAAAAGCTGCTGAGCCAGCGCAAAATGAGTGTGGCGGATTTTAAGGCTCAAATCCGCCGAGATCTCAGCGTCCAGAAGCTGTTCAACAAAGAGATCGGGTCTCACATTTCTATTTCCGACGCCGATGTCGCCGCGTTTTATAACTCCAATAAAGCGACTTTCAATCTGTCCGAAAACCAGGTTCGGCTTGCGCAGATCCTGGTTACACCCACGCCCGATGCGAACGTGCACAATCTGAAGAACGACAAAGCGCAAAGCGATCAGCAGGCGCGCAACAAAATTCAGATGATTGAATTGCGACTGCGGCAAGGAGAAGATTTCGGCGCTCTCGCCCAGAACTATTCGGAAGACGCCTCAGCGGCAAATGGCGGCGATCTCGGTTTTGTCCCCGAGTCTACGCTCGATAAAGCCAATCCCGAGCTGCGCAAACTCATTCTGGACATGACGCCGGGGCAGGTCTCGCAAATGATTCACACCGCCGAAGGTTACCGTTTGATCAAGCTGATCTCTAGAGAACCGGCCGGACAGCGCGAATTAAGCGATCCGCGTGTTCAAGAAAATATCCGGCGCGAGCTGTTTCAGCGCAAGGACCAGCTACTCAGGTCGGCGTTTTACGAGGTCGCGCGGAGTGAAGCCAAAGTGTCGAATTATTACGCCGAATCAGTCTTAGCAAGCAGAGATAAGAAGTAAGTAATCACCGCGATAAGTCGAGACAGGTTTATTTCTTGGGCTGTTTATGCACTTGTTCCATGTATTCGCGAACGTATTGCTGATAAATCAACGGGATCTCGTCACGGTTGATTTCTCCGCCAAGATCGGAGTGGCGGCCCACTTGTTGTGAATATTGGGTTTTGAGCTGCTGTTTGCCTGAGCTCGTCTCCACCACGACCTCGCCCGTCAGGCTGGCTGACCGCTTCCCGATAATTTCGGCAAGCTTTCCCATAGCCCGAAGTTGCTCTGCCTCTTTCAATTGCTTGTCTCCATCCTGACTGCCAATCCCGGACTGGGCATCGGAACCGTGATTGGCCGATGAGCCGTTGGATCCACGGCCTCGGGAAGACTCGCTGGGCGCCGCAGCTTGAGGACGCTCTGTTGTTTCCGACGTTTGGTTCGGGGTAGTGCCATCGTTGTGATTTCCGCGCGCCGCTTGATTGTGGTCATTACTACTTGCCTTGTCTGTAGAAGCGTTTTGAAACGGCTCCCGATCTCGCCGTGATGGATCTGAATTCCGCGCGTATCCCATCTTGCCGAGCAAGCCGGAAACAGCATCTTCCATTCGGTTCAAGAGACTGGCGGGGGGCCTCATTGCGTTTGTAGAGGGGTCGAGCGCATTGGAGGCCGCTTGTTGCTGAGTCATACTCTGCGCGCTTATGCTTTTCGCCGTATTCGCGTCGAGAGGAGAGCGCCCGGAAGTGCCGGAATTCTCGCTCTGCCCAGTTTCAGTATTGCTGTTCTGCGCAGCAACCGTTCTTTGATCTGCCGGTTGATCTTTGGGCTGGGCACTCACTCCCGCTGCTGTGTTTTGCCGCAGTGAGGCTTCATCAGCGGGATGTTGGTCTTCTTGCGCCACATCTAAGGCGTTGTGTCGTTGACCGGGAGCAGGCGAATTACCGGGCTGAGTCCTAGCTGAGAGTGACTCTTCCAGCCGCTCGATCGCAGCGCTCAGTTGAAACGGAATCAGGCTCTGCTCGAAATTGAGCCTATGCTGAACCACATACCGCGTGATGAACAGGCTGACAAAAACTGCGCTCAAACCTATCGCTAGCACCCATCCGCGCTCGCGTCTAAGCGGAAATGCAATCGTTGGGTTTATCGAGTCTGCCAGTTGCTCAGCTTGCTTGATCTGAAGGCGGTTCATGCCGCGCTCGAGGTCGCAGCGCTCGGTCAATAAAAACCATGCCGTCGAAAGCGAGTCGTCGAGGCGCAGCCGTTCGTCGAGGACTTGGGCAATTTGATACCGGCTCAACATTCGGTGGCGGATTCGTGTCACCGCGATCGCAATGCCAGCCACAACCGGCAGTTCCAGCCAGGGCCAATCGAGAATCTGCGTGCCCAAAAGCAAGATCACAATGCCGCCGCCGACAACGACAGCGACAGCGAAAGCGAGTTGCTCAATGGTGAGCACCCAAAGCCGCCGCCAACTAGCCGAAACAATGACAGCCTTAACTCGGCTCGGATCTGAGCCGTGAAGTCCCATCAAATAATCTCCGCTTACACGAGTATTAGCACTTCTGAATCCGGCCGCCATTACAAGGCCGGGGAGGGCGCCGCCTCAAAGGCTCAGCTTCAATGGTTCCGCTAACATAAGCATTTACCGATGCTGCGCTTTGAGACGGCGGGCGAGTCGCACGGAGAGTGCCTCGTGGCTACGTTGACCGGTCTTCCCGCTGGGATCCCCATATCGATTGAGTATCTCGATCGCCAGCTTTGGCGGAGGCAGCAGGGTTACGGCCGGGGTGGCCGAATGAAGATCGAGGCGGATCGCGTTCACATCATTTCAGGAATCAGGCATTCGCAAACCATCGGATCCCCCGTTGCCATTCTTATCGAGAACAAAGATTGGAAGAATTGGACGGCCAGCCTTCCCGTTGAGTCTAAAGACGCCGAGCCTGGAAAGGACAAGCCGATTCACCGCCCAAGACCCGGTCACGCCGATCTTGCAGGGGCGATTAAATACAACCTGGCCGAAGCGCGCTACATTCTCGAGCGGGCAAGCGCGCGAGAGAGCGCTGCGCGTGTTGCTGTCGGCGCGCTTGCGAGGGTTTTCCTGAAGCAATTCGGCATCGAAGTTCTGAGTCACGTGATCGCGGTTGGACCTGTCCGCCTGGAACGCGCTGTCACGTGGGAAGAAATTGTAGCCGTGACCGAACGCGAAGAAATTTTGCTCGGGTGCGCCGATCGAGACACAGAGCAGCGCATGAAGGAAGCCGTCGATCATGCATATCGGACAGGAGACACTGTAGGCGGCATTTTTGAAGTAGTCGCGCGCGGTGTTCCGCCAGGATTGGGCTCGCATATCGCCTGGGACACGCGGCTCGACGGGAGATTGGCACAGGCTATTGTCTCGATTCAAGCTGTCAAGGGCGTGGAAATCGGATATGCGGAACAAGGCGCACTCTCGTATGGGTCGACCGTGCAGGATACGATTCATTACGATAAACCCCGGCAGGAGTTCTACCGTGGCTCAAATCGCGCTGGAGGCTTGGAAGGCGGCATCAGCAATGGACAGGATATTTTTGTGCGCGGCTTACTGAAGCCGATATCTACTTTGCGCCGCCCTCTGGAGTCAGTCGATCTGCCAACTCGCGAACCAGCCCTTGCCGCATATGAGCGCAGCGATGTAGCTGTTGTTCCCGCTGCGGGCGTCATTGGCGAGGCCATGGTCGCCCTAGTGCTTGCGCAAGCCTTCCTGGATAAATTCGGGGGCGACTCCCTCCACGAGACGAGGCGAAACTTCGACGGGTACGTCACCCAAGTGAGGAATTTCTAGCCTAGGCGCGCTTGCCATTCCGGGAATGATTCGAAAAATTCTAAAGTATGGCGCACCCGTGCTTGAGCAAGTAGCCGAGCCAATCACCGATTTCGAAACTGCTGAGGTCAGCGAGATCGTCGTTGATATGTGGGAAAGCATGTATGCGGCAAAGGGCGTCGGCCTTGCTGCGCCTCAAATTGGAATTCCGAAGCGCATTTCTGTAATCGACGTCAGCGCCGGTGAAGACGAAACGAAAAAGCTCGTGATTGTCAATCCTGAGATCGTCGAGAAAAGCGGATCGCAAACCGGAGAGGAAGGCTGCCTAAGCGTGCCTGGGTTTCGGGAACCTGTGACCCGCGCCAATCATGTGGTTGTCCGGGCGAAAAATGAAAAAGGCGAGCCCATCGAGCTCAGCGGCGAGGAATTACTTGCCCGCGCCTTTCAGCACGAAATCGATCATCTGAACGGCATCTTGTTTATCAATCACCTCAGCCCGCTGAAGCGCGATATCATTCGCCGGAAAATCAAGAAATTGCAGAAAGCCGGCGAGTGGGAGTAGAGAGCGGGCGGCTCGCATGCGGGTTGTTTTTCTGGGTACCCCTGAATTTGCCGTTCCATCGCTCGAGACTCTCATTTCTTCTGGTCACGAGGTGGTCGCAGTTTTCACCCAGCCGGATCGCCCGAAAGGCCGCGGCAAGGAGTTGACTGAATCGCCTGTGAAAATCGCAGTGCGTTCCGCAGGATTGACAATTTATCAACCCGAACGGATCCGCCGTCCAGAAAATCTCGAGTTACTAAAGAGTCTCGCCCCTGAGCTGATGATAGTCGTCGGTTATGGGCAAATCATTCCGCAAAGCATCATTGATACCGCGGCCCGCGGCATTCTGAATGTGCATGCGTCGCTGTTACCGAAATACCGGGGAGCAGCGCCCATTCAATGGGCTATAGCGAATGGTGAGACCGAGACCGGCGTAACCATCATGCAGATCGATGCAGGCCTTGATACAGGAGACATGTTGCTGAAGGCCGCCGTTCCGATTGAGCCTGATGAAACTGCGCCGGAGCTGAGCGTACGCCTGGCTCGCCTTGGGGCGCAGCTCCTAATTAGGACCGTCGAACAAATGATCGCCGGAACTGTTCGGCGGGAACGTCAGGACGATACCGAGGCGACGTACGCGCCAATTCTAAAAAAGCAGGATGGCTTGGTCGATTGGTCCCTCAATGCGCGCCAAATCTATAACCGGCTGCGCGGATTCACACCCTGGCCAGGAGCGTACACGATGTTTCGCGGTCAACAACTGCTGATATTGAAAGCGCGGATCGCCGAAGATTTGTGGATTCCATCCGCCACTCTGAAGCCTGAAAAGCGAAGACTCTTTGCGGGTTGCGGCGGGAATAGTACGTTGGAGCTTCTCGAATTACAACTGAGTGGAAACAAGCGAATGCCGGCGCAGGCATTTTTGAACGGCTACAAACCAGCGGAACATGAGAGATTAGGAGACTAGCTTGAATCTCCCCCGCGGCTACAGATACGCTGCCACGTATGCGGGCATCCGCAGTGAGCAGCGTGATGATATTGCGCTTATAGTGCCAGACTCGCCCGCCGCGATCGCCGCTGTTTTCACGCGTAACCTGGTACAAGCTGCGCCCATTCGCATTTCGAGGAAACATCTTAAAGCTTCGAAGGGGAGAGTTGCTGCCGTATTAATCAATGCCGGCAACGCAAACTGCGCGACCCGAACGGGCGAGCGTGTGGCTCTCGCGTCCTGCAAAGCTGTCGCAAAGGAGCTCAGAACCAAACCCAAGTACGTGATTCCGGCATCGACCGGCGTCATAGGAGTCGAACTAGATCCAACGCTGTTGATCAACGCGATTCCCGATCTTGTAGCTCGCCTTTCGCCTGATGCCTTTGAAGCTGTAGCTCAGGCCATGTTGACGACCGATACGCGTCTGAAAACGAGTTATGACGAGCTTCAATTCCGTGGCCACACTGTTCGAATCGCTGGAATGACAAAAGGAGCGGGGATGATTCACCCGAAAATGGCTACGACGCTGGGATTCGTAATGACTGACGCAGATATCGCTCCGAAACTTCTGCGCGAAATTCTTTTGTCCGCAGTGGATCGCTCGTACAATGCCTTGACCGTGGACGGCGACACGTCCACGAATGACATGGTTGCTTTAATCGCAAACGGCGCATCGGGCTTTGATCCGGGCCGCAAGCATCGCAGCGTACTTCAGGATTCGATCACGCGGGTGATGGAGAGTTTAGCCCGACAGATTGCCGCGGACGCTGAGGGCGCGCGGAAATTAATTATTGTGCGTGCGGCGGGTTTTAAATCTTATGAAGATGCATCCCGCGTTGCGAGATCAGTAGCTAACTCGTTGTTGGTGAAGACAGCTATCGCGGGCAGCGATCCAAACTGGGGCCGCGTGCTCGCTGCGGCTGGATACGCGGGCGTTGATTTTGATCCCTCGAAGGTAGACATTTACCTGCAAGACGTTCAAGTCTGTCGGGCTGGATTGGCTGCGAGTTTCGATGACGCAGAGCTCAAACAAAAACTCGATCAGTCCGAGGTGGATGTTCGCATTGTTCTAGAAGGGCGAAGCAGGCCCGAGGCTCGCTTTTTCACCTGCGACTTGACGGAAGGCTACATCCAAATCAATGCCAGCTATCGCACGTAACCTTGCGCGATGGCGCTGTTGTCTTGTCGCGTGCCTCGCGTTATTTATGCTCGCCTTACCTCTCACGGCAGATCGCGCCGATGATATCCTCGCGAGCCTGAACTATGTTGCAACCGCACTTGCCGACGAGAACCCGGATGACGCTATGGCGCGCTTCGACAAATCCTTCGTGAATTACTCCAAGCTGCGCGATTACTTTGCCGCGCTTACGATTAGCTCGCAGGTTGTCAGCGAAATCGACATAGCAGATGAGCAGGATTCCGGCTCGGAGTCGAAGGCGACCGTCGAGTGGACTCTTAGCCTGACCAATAAGACTACTCTCGAAACCGAGCGCCGTACGGGCGAAATTCAGGTCCGGCTCGTAAGCGAGAAGGGTAAATGGAAGATTGTCGATTTCTCTCCCATCGAACTATTCAATCCGCGAGCAGGGAAGAAACCGAAATAATTCGCTCCTGTGCAACACTTCTAGTTGTGCGGATAAATCGTTGGGTTTACGCTGTTATTCTTTGGGTCGGCGTCATTTTTTTCTCGTCGACATCGCTTGCCGCCGAGTGGTGCGAAAGGGCCTTTCACTTTTTGGCCGCAATTCTCTTTCGGGGTCTCCGCCCTGAGGACCCGCCGTTTGGATTTCTTCATCTGTTGGCGGACAAGGGATTCCATATCGCTTTGTTCTTAGTTCTCGCTGTCCTGCTTTGGAATGCCGTTCCAAACACACCGAGGAAGATTGCCGTGATCCTTGTCTGCGGAGCGGTAGTCGGCTCCGCGAGCGAGTTCCTTCAGCGCTTTTTTCCCGGACGCGATCCCGCAATTCGGGATGTGTTGATCAACATCGTGGGTACTGCTATTGGCGTTGCGCTCTCTGTCTCTTCGTTAAAAGACAAGATCGTGAGACACAAGACGCGCGGCGAGGCGCTCGCCTTAAAGTAGCTTCCGAAGTTCCTCGTAGTTCCGTCTCGTCACTAGCTGAAACTCAACCGGCAATCGTGTGAAATTCTTTAGCTCTTCGAAGAGATTCAGAGGCGGCACTCGCGATCCAGCAACAAAAAGCCGCCCGTCCTGGAGCTCGAACGGCACGATACCAAAACGTCTCTCGACGTGAGCGGGCAAGCTTCGGACCACTCCCTTCCTGACATGTCGCGGTTCTATCCGGGCCGCCGGCACTCCCGATTGCAAGCTGATTGCTTTACACAAATCGTCATCGGAAATGATGTTGTTTGCCAGGAGAAAGTCACCCAGATCGTCGCCAGGCCGCATCTCCGCTTGAACTTGAAGGCGTAATTGCTCAGTGAGATAACCCGAGCTTACGAGCACATCGGCCAATTCGCGCCGGTGCATCAGAAGGGCGTCCCTGCTGGGATAGCTGTGCTCGGTTTTTATCCACACTAGAGGCCGCCCATGCAAGCGCGCGGAAGCATACCGGCACATGGCGGCGAACGAGGCCGCGCAATTGATCATGTTGCCGTGAAACATGCGCGCCGGAACGGCAAGCGCGAAAACGTAATCGAATATTCTCCCGACGCAAATCATGCGGATGGCAATTCGTAGAGATTGCAGCGCAAGCGTTGCGGCGCATAGAGCCACAATTCTTGGATTTGCGATCGCGAACTGCCAGGGCCGCTGCTCTGTGATGCTGGCGACCCAATCCGTTGCGCCGATTATGAAGACCAGGTTTGTAACAAACGTAAGCGGGTTGGAAAGCAAGCCCTTACGGTCCCGCCAGAACCAATATCGGGTCCGCCACGAGCCTCGCCAGCCGCTCCGTTCCCAGCACTGCAAAGCAATGCCTGTCACCCATCGCGTACGCTGGCGTATCGCCGATCGAATTTTGCGGGGAAAGTATTCGCGCGTTGCAATCCATCCTTTGTCACTGCATTTCAGAGGAGAGAACAATTGGCGGTATCCGCATTGATGCACGTGCAGGCCGATTTCGTAGTCCTCTGTCAGGCTCGCGGGATCGAAGACGCGATTTCCGCGCTCGCGGGCCAGCTCTTCGAGAATCTCTCTAGCAAAACCGGTTCCCACTCCGTTCGAGGGAATAAATGAACCGCTGAATTGTCTGGCTGCCATGTCAATGATTTGAAACTCGGCGAATTCATCGCAGTAGATTCCGTGTGTAAAGTCCTTGAGTGAAGTCGCTAGCGGCAGTACGGGCATTTGCACCATCGCATACCTGCTCCGTTCCCGGTTGATTACCGCGAGCGCTTCCGGATGGATCAAATCTTCCGCATCATGCAAAACGATCGTGTCGAAATAGACGCCGTGTTCCTCCTCATAGAGCAACATCCGCTGATAAATCCAGTTCAGGCAGTCCGCTTTCGAGGTAGGGCCGGGATGTGGACAGCCCGCGACATGCACATTGCGAAACGATTCGGCCAACCGGTCGGCGGCTCTGAGCGTCGGCTCATCGTTTGGATAGGCGCCGAGAAAAAAATCGAAATTGCTGTAGCAAATGGCCGCCATGTTATGGCGAACCATGTTGCCGATCACTTCCGATTCCTTCCAGCAAGGCACGAATATCGCGATTCGCCGTTCCGCCTTGAGGAGTTCCTGCAGGATCGCGCTTCCGGACGGTTTTCGCGTTTTTAGCCAGTGCTTTACACAGATGATTACCGGTATCAGGTCATCGATACCGCTAAGGAGTAGGAGCAGGGCTAAAACGGCCAGGATCGACGGCCAAATAAAGGAAAACTGGGGAAGAGACACCAATCCTCGCTAGAAAAAGTGCCCTTCTCATCCGCCCATTCGCAAAAAATTTCGTAGACTTTTGTGTTCTGCAACACACTTCTTTAATTGACTCGCGCAGGATCAGAGCGGCCCAACTTCGTCTCTTTCAGCCAACTGGTTCAAGAGTTAATTAGCGGGACTGTCGACCGCCATGTCTTCACTCAATGGGAGTTAGAGTTACTGCTTGATCTTCAGACATGCGCTGTTCGAAAGTCTGCCAGACCGGATGTCCTACGGCGCTATTTGAAAGCTGTGCAGCAGAATTTCTCGCAAGATGCTTCCGCGCCATTGCGCCTTTCGGCATTTCTCGAACAGGAAATGCAACAGCGTGCCGGATCAGATGCTGTCGCTCAGCCGCGCCTTGCCGTCGGCGCCCGTGGATCGAGCTGAGTCCAATTAGTGATGCGCGTCCTGGAGACTCGCAACGCGCCGGACTTTACAAGAAATTCATATTTCCGGGAGCGACTCCGTGCTGGGCTATTCTCAAGATAACGAGCAAGGAGATTTCGCTATGGCAACCACAACCGGTTCGAGCCCCGCAACCGAGCGCAAGGTTTTTTGCGTGAAGCTGCACAAAGAACTCCCCGGCTTGGATGAAGTCCCGTTTGACGGCCACCCGCTTGGACAACGGATCTACGAGAACGTCTCGAAAGAGGCTTGGAGGATGTGGGTAGAGCAGATGAAGATGATCATGAACGAGTACCGGCTCAATTTGGGAACGCCGGAGGCCCAGGAGTTTCTGCTCAAGCAAATGGAAGAATATTTCTTTGGCGAGGGCGCGGCTCATCCGCCCGGTTACGTCGCTCCAGGACACTAAGTACTTTCTCTTTGGTGCGCACTGCACGCTTTTCGTTAAATATTCGTCTTCAAAAGTTGAACCTTCGTTTACTGGTAGTAAATTTCTGCGCCTTAGCGTGCTTTGCGGCGAGTGACCCTGTTGCAGCCCGGCTGGCGCGAGAAGCCCGAGAAGCCCAAAATTCCGGCCAGTTGGTCCGAGCTTATCTGCTTTTCGCAGAAGCTGCGGCGCGCGAACCTGGTAATTCCACCTACCGTGCCAACCGTGACGCTCTGGCTCCAGTTGCGCAGCTACTCGCGAAAGCGAATATCGAGAACGCCGAGATTTCTAGCGATATCAAAGCTGCAGGAGCTACTAATCCATCTCCTCCGGCCACAGCCAAAGCCTCATCGGAGTCGCCGCCTGCGGGAGAGCCTGGCCTTGGTACCGAGACCTCAGCCGATTCTATATCCGCGAAGCAGATCCGGCGAATCGAAGCTCTGGCTCCGCTCCCAAAGCTCATACCGGATTCGTCTCTTCATGACTTCGATTTGCGAGCGGATGAAAAGTCTTTGTTTCATACGGTCGCGTCCACGTACGGCATTCGCGTGATTGTAGACCCCGAGATGCAGCCTGAGCACCCGATTCACTTCCAAATCGATCAGGCCGACTTCCGTACTGCTATGGACGCGCTTACTGCTGCCACGAACACATTCGTTTTCCCTGTCAGTGCCGACACTGTTTTCTTTGCCCGCAACACCGCGTCCAAACGCTCCCAGCTCGAGCCGATGATTCTGCTTACCGTGCCTGTGCCCGATGCGCTCGATCAGAAAGAGCTCGCTGAGGCTGCGAATGCGGTTCGTGGCGCGCTGAACCTACGGTCCATGGCCTTTGATTCTGAGACTCGTGAAATCGTCGTGCGCGACCGAGTTTCGAAAGCGCGCGTCGCACGATCTCTTTTGCAAGCTCTCGTTTTACCGCGCGCGCAGGTTTCGATTGAGGTGCAATTACTGACTGTGGACTCCGATCGCATTTACCACTATGGCCTCTCTCTACCAACCACTTTTCAGCTTCTTGATTTCGGGCATATCGGAGGGTTTCAAAACATTCTTGCGAGTGTAAGTACTCCTATGAATTTCTTGGCATTCGGTGGCGGCGCGACTCTCTTCGGTGTCGGCTTAGCGGACGCAACCATTTTTGCCATGTACTCGAAGTCATTTGCGACAAATCTTTACGATGCAGCTGTGGTTGTCGATAATGGCCAAGCTGCGAATTTTCACGTTGGAGATAAGTATCCGATTCCGCAGTCCCTCTACACCGGTTTCCAGCAAACAGGTTCGTCAGCTCTCTATAACCCGATTGGGGAAGTAACCATGGAGGACCTAGGCTTGGTACTGAAGTTGACACCTCGCGTGAATGGGGATTCCGAGGTTTCGCTAGACGTTGAAGCTCAATTCAAGGCTTTAGGTTCGCAAAAGCTTAATACCGTGCCGACCATCAATCAACGCGAATTCAAAGGCGGCGTGGTCTTGCGGGAAGGAGAATGGGCGGTTCTCGCAGGCATTGATGAGGACACGCACACGGTCACCCGAAACGGCCTGCCGGGTATCAGTCAGATACCCGGACTCAATCAGCTTCTGAGCGAGAATACGCGCGAAGATAAGACCGAGAAAACACTACTCGTCATCAAGCCGACCATTACGCGCCTCCCCATGTCGGCGGGAATCAGTCCGCAATACTTGCTTGGGCCATCAGCAGGCCCGTCCGTTGTGTTCTAGCCGGCTTCCGTCTAATTTCGCTCTGTTATCGTCTCTAGCATGTCCACCATGCGGGAGGAAATTCGCCAGCAGCCCTCTGCTGTTGAGCGTACTCTCAAAGCCGAGTGGAGAGCTGCCGAGAACTTGCGCAGCCATTTTGAACGGAATCCCGTCCGGCTAGTGATCCTGGTCGCGCGAGGCACATCGGATAACGCTGCTCAATTCGGCCGCTACTTGCTTGAAATCTCAACCGGAATTCCGGTGTCCTTAGCGGCCCCTTCTGTCTGCACTCTTTACCATTCCCAGCTCAAGCTCGACCATGTCGCTGTTATCGCTATCTCGCAATCGGGCGAATCTACTGACACCAACCTCGTCCTGGAGCAAGCCAAAAAAGCAGGCGCCTTCACCATTGGCATAACAAATGAAAGTAACAGCACCCTAGCGCGTATTGCGGAACATATACTGCTGGTGCGCGCGGGTAAAGAAAAGAGCGTGGCCGCGACAAAAACCTACACCGGCCAGTTGGCCTGCCTTTATCTTCTCGCCCATGCGCTGGGTGCGTCAATTCGGCAGCAGGATCTCGCGCGTATTCCCGATTGGTGCTCAGAAGCGCTAAAGCTAGAGGACGAAATCCGCGGACGCGCGGAGCGTTATTGTTTCATGCGCCACGCCGTGTGTGTGGGACGCGGGCTCAACTATTCGAACTCCTTCGAATTCGCTTTGAAACTGATGGAGACGTGCTATGTGGTAGCGGAACGTTTCTCTTCCGCCGATCTGCTGCACGGTCCTATCGCGATGCTTGAGACTTCGTTCCCCACGTTTCTGTTTTGCCCGCCTGGAGTGACATGGAAGCCGATGTGCGAGCTTCTGGAGAAGCTGAAAAACATTGGGGCCGAAACGCTTCTCATCACCGACCGGAGCAACCGAGCAATCTCGTCCTCGAGTGAGCTCGTCCAGGGGATTTTGACCATCCCGGCCACGCTTCCCATTAAGAATCAAGCGCCCGAGGATCTCTATACTCCGATTCCCTACATCATTCCCGCACAGCTCTTTACCGCGAGTTTGGCTGAAGTGAAGCATCTCGATCCAGATCGACCACGCACTATTAGCAAGGTGACGCGGACGATTTGAGATGGCGAGAGAACCGCAGCCGACGCAAACCCGGGGTACTTTACTTTCGTGCGCCCCGCGTAGTTCCCTTGACAGCAGATTGCCGTCGCTTCTTCTCCGTGCGTTTGGGTTTTACGATACGAAATGTGCCGCTTCCCAAGTACTCGGCTTCGTAGATGTTTTCTTTCTGCTGGATTTTGGGCGAAGCCGCATGCGCGACCTTGCCCGTCGAAGTTTGCTTATTATTTGCCATACCTGTTCTCAATTAAGTCTGACGTATTCATCAGTTCGCGTTCACCGGCAACACGGCGCGATAGCTTCGATGTCCGCCTCGCGAGCCGTCGCCTCCGCTCGAGTCAATTACGGTTAGAAAGTCATACTCAGAGATCACAGATTCCAACGCTGGATGGGTGTAGATCATGTAGATCTCGCGCGGATTTTCTTGTAGCGATTGCCTCAGATTCTCGAGGACCAACCGCATGATTGGCTCCGGAAAGGAGTTGAAGCAGTAAATCACGAGTGGGGTTGAGGGAAACTCGTATGCTGTCGCGTCCGCCTCCACGACGTCAATGTCCTTGCATTTCAAATTGAAATTGCGCTGGGTCTGAATATTTTTTCGAGCAATCGTCACTAGCTTATGCGAAAGCTCCACGCCGATAACCTTAATGAACGGCAATTGCGCCGCCAAAAAAAGCGTTTTCCCTTTGCCGGCGCCCAGATCGACGTACGTGTAAAGCCTCCAGTCCAAATTCAACCGTTTTAGGCGCTCGGGGAATTTCCAGCTTGCGCTACTGCTGTAATCTCCATTCCAGCCCGGCGTGACGTACTGTTCAGGTGGTTGCGAATAGGACGAACCATCGAGGCCCAACTGCTTCAGGGCGACTTGGTGCCGCGTTTCGACTCCGTGCCAGACGTCCCAAGCCCAGTGCCTCACACTGTTCGTCAAAGACTGCCATATTGCCACAAGCACTCCCTTCCAGCCCAATCGGTCCAGGCTGGATGGAATCCTTGTGATTCTTCGCGCTATGTCCTTCATTGCGCTAAACTAGTATCGCTAGCTCTTGGCGAGTTACACGCTGCAAACAATAATCCTCTCATAAGCTTAGCCCGCCGAAGCACGTGAAAGAGACTATCGGACCAACTCCAGGACGCATTCCGCAGCTCGATGGCTTGCGTGCTATGGCGATGTTGCTTGTCTTCGTTCACCAGGCCCTCGATGTTCCTCTCTTGTGGATGGGCGTCGATGTTTTTTTTGTACTTAGCGGATTTCTGATCACCGGAATCCTCATGCAGCGCAAGGAAAGTGGAGGTTCGTATTTCGGCCATTTTTATAGCCGGCGAGCCAAACGCATTTTGCCGCCATATTATTTGCTGATGATTGTGGCCTCGCTGCTCTTTGGCACCGCATGGATGAAGGAGTGGTATTGGTATGTTTTCTTCTCAACCAATATTCCCGAAGCTTTCAATCATGTGAGCCATGAAAGCCTCAGTGTCCTGTGGTCTCTAGCAGTCGAAGAGCAGTTTTATCTAGTCTGGCCCATTATCGTTCTTCTTGTTCCGGAGGCCTTTTTGCCTTGGACAGCCGGAGGATTATTTCTGCTCGCCCCAATGTTGCGGATTATCGCAACGCCGATAGTTGGGAACTTCGCTCCTATTTACCATTTGACTCCGTTCCGGATGGATCTCCTTTCGGCCGGCGCGCTCATTGCGATTGCGTGGCGGAAGAACCCGGACATTATCCGAAAATATTCCGGGGCGGGGAAGATTACGCTGCTGGTTTCTTTAGGCCTGTTGTTAGTTCTCTCCCAGTTCGTCTGGTTTCGGACTAATCAAAACACAACCTTTACAAACGTATTTATCTATCTGCTCACCTTACTGTTCGCAGCGGGTTCTTTGACCTGGGCGCTAAACGGTCGCACGGTGTTCGCGTCAATTCTATCTTTGCCTGTTTTGCGCTACTTAGGGCGAATTAGCTATTCGATGTATCTTATTCACTTCAGCGCCATTCTGTTCGTTAAGAAGTGGTTTCACAATCCTGTGGCCGTAGTGTTGCTTTCCTTCGCCGCAGCGTTCCTGTACAGCGCTGCTTCCTGGCATTTCTTAGAAAAACCGATTTTGGGTTCTTCTAACAACAAAGTAGGCGCTGAAAAGCTTGTGCCCGCCGGAGCTCGCCCAGCTAATTAGAGACAAATCTTTTGATTATCCTCAAATTTGCTGGCTTGATGCTGATGTAACCATGTCTTATACTGAGGATGCTTCTATGAGTAACTCTTTCCAGTTTCTATCCCGCGCGTTGGCGAGATATACGAAATTTATTGGTTCGGTAGTCCTGCCGTTAACCAGCCTTGTGATGCTTTTTGTCTATCCAGCAATGGGTCAGAGCAATTTTGGAGCCACCGGCGACATTCGCGTGGTGGGTGATTTCGACGGTGATGGCGAAATCGATTATGCGGTGTGGCGGCCGTCAAACGGAACCTGGTATGTGTATCTGTTTGCCAATCCCACAACGCCGATAATCCAGCAGTGGGGCGCGCCCGGTGATATTCCGGTTGCGGCCAGTTACTTTGGTCATTCAGGAGTTAAGGGATTCCCAATCACGGATTTCGCAGTGTGGCGTCCGTCTACTGGGACGTGGTACATCCTTCCGAGCACCGGAACGAATAGCAATCCTGGGCCGCCGATTACTCAGCAATGGGGTGCTCCCGGCGATATTCCTGTGGTAGGAGACTTTAATGGTGACGGCAAGGCCGACCTGACGGTCTGGCGGTCCTCAAACGGTTTTTGGTATCAACAACTGAGCACCTCAACGGCAGGAGTCTACACGCAGAAATCCACGCAATGGGGCAATCCCGGCGATGTTCCTGTTACCGGAGATTGGGACGGAGACGGAACCCAAGACCTCGCGGTCTGGCGGCCAGCAGTGGGCACGTGGTACATCATTCCGAGTGCCACGCCGAACTCTCCAATCAGCTACCAATTTGGAGCTCCAGGTGACATTCCAGTCCCGGCAAACTATGATTTGAATACGCTTGGCGTTAACGGAGCGGGGGAGACGAGCTATGCTGTGCAGCGGCCATACCAAGGAAACATGTACTTCAAGCTCGCTGCCAATCCGAACGTTATCGTTCAGGAATGGGGTCCTCCGACTGGCGGTCCTGCGGTCGATCTAATCACCAATGCCCTGAAACTCTGCGAAGTCGGGAAATCCATCTATGTCCGGGTCCCTGGCGACTTCGATGGTGACGGACAACCGGATGATGCGTTCTGGCGTCCCAGGGATGGCACGTGGTTTATTCGCTACAGTAGCGGAAAAAGTGATCTTATTACGCAGTTTGGCGCCCCTGGTGATGTTCCAGTACCTGGCAATTACTTGGGAAACGCTGTGGGAACTCATCCGGTTAGCGATCTAGCCGTCTGGCGTCCGGGGAACGGGACATATTACATCACTCCAGCGGCCAATCCGAGCAACACCAGTCCTACTGTGCAGCAATGGGGCGCACTGGGTGACATCCCGGTAACCGGCGATTTTGACGGTGACGGAAAGATCGACTTTGCCGTTTGGCGGCCGGGGAATGGCACATGGTACATCTTGCCGACTTCAGGAGGCAGTCAGATCACTCAGCAATGGGGTGCGCCAGGCGATATTCCAGTCACGGGCGATTATGATGGCGACAAGAAATCGGATTATGCGGTTTGGCGGCCGGCAAGTGGCACTTGGTATGTGATCCAGAGCTCCAACGGAAATCAAACGGCAACGCAGTTCGGAACTCAAGGTGACCTACCTCTCGCGGGTGATTTCAATAACGACGGAAAGACCGATTATGCAGTATTGCGGCCATCCGCTCAGAGCTTATTCATTCAGCTCAATGGGACTACAACGACGACTCAAACGCAACTAGGTGTGGACACGAACCAAGTGATCTATAACCTGCCGCCTCTGTCGACCTATCTTGGACCGGCTGAGCGGGAAAAGTGGGGTGGTGAGGCCGCGCCCCAGTTCCAATGGGGATCCGGTTCCTGCCCGGCAGACTAAGCGCCCATCGGGCAAAGTATAAATCCAGTGAAGGCCGGACCTCAAGCGTCCGGCCTTTTCCGTTCTAATTTGTCCTCGATCTCTTCTGCTTCGTTCAGTCGGTCCCCCAGTATCCGGGAGGCGTCCATCATTTTTTTCGGCACGCTTCTGCTTCTGTCCGCCGGTCTGATCATCTATTCTCAAACTCGGGCGTTCTCACTCGATGAAGGCTTCCATCTACTCGCAGCTCAGCTAATCAATGCTGGGAAGAAACCGTATCTCGATTTCTGTTTTCCCCAGCCCCCGTTGAGCACCTATTGGAATGCCGCCTGGATGAGAGCTTTCGGAGATAGCTGGCGTTTGCCGCACTTTCTCGCAGCCCTTATGACCTCGGGCTCTCTGATCCTAACAGCCGAGTTCGTATTTTCGCGTTTTCCGGTCAGCGAGTGGCGTTTTCCGGCGGCTATCGCCTCAGCGTTCATGCTCGCCTGTAGTGTTCCTGTCGTTCAGTTCGGCACCGTGCAGGCGTACGGAATCTGTCTGTTCCTCATCACGGCTTCTTTCCGCGTCGCACTTTTGATGCTGGACCGCAAAAGCCTGTCTTGGCCGCTCGCAGCAGGTGTTCTCGCGGGTGCCGCCGCAGCTTCTTCTCTCTTGAGTTGCCCAGTCATTCTAGTTCTTCTGCTTTGGCTTCTCCGGTACAACCGCACGGGAAACCGATGGATTAAGTCTGCGGTGCTGATCCTCGGAGCGGTTGCTCCATTTCTGCCGGTGCTCTGGCTTTACTGTAAAGCGCCTGGCCCTGTATTCTTCAATCTCGTGCAATACCAGCTTTTCTATCGGCGGTATAACTGGGGAGAAGCGTCGGCGCATGATTTCGATGTGCTTCCGCATGGGTAGACTCTTCGCCCGCAATGATGACGGGACTACTCGCGATTGTGGGCGTTCTCTTCCTACGCATCAAATGCAACTGCGGCGACCGCCTTCGCGCCGAGTTCTATCTCGCCGCATGGCTTGCCGCGGCGATCACTGCTTTTCTTTCTCTGGCTCACCCAACTTTTGAAAGATATTTTCTTCTAGCGGTCCCTTTTTACGCGATTCTCGCTTCACTCGGAATGTATACTCTCGCTTTCCGTCTAGGCCGGCGCGAGCGTTCCTTTTGGCCGGCAACCTTGGTGATTCTGTTACTCTGCTTAGGGCTCGCTAAAAGGTTGTTCGACGACCGTGATTCCTACACCTGGAATGATTATCAGAAGATTGCGGATAAGGTGGACCAAGTCACCTCGCGCGGCGCACCGCTCTGGGCCGATGAAGTGGTCTACTTCCTGACGCGCCGCCCCCCTCCGCCCGGCATGGAGTTTTCCTATTCTCATAAGCTTGAAATGCCCCCGAAGCTTGCAGCTTCCCTCCACATTGTGTCCCAAAGCGAGCTAGATCGCCGCGTGAAGGCAGGTGCTTTTCAAACGGTCGCAACTTGCGCGGATGAAGATGAAATCGACCGGCTCGGTTTGCGGCGAATCTATTCTCAACACGCCGAGGTTTCCGATTGCGAGGTCTTTTGGGATAAAAGATAATGTTTATCCTGTGACACCGATTATTTCTTTATCTCGTTCGACTCTGGCTTTAGCGGCCCTCGCAACGGCGCTTCACGCGCAAACCAAACGCGCACCGCTGACGATTGACGATCTTTTTAGTTATGTCGAAATCCGTTCCGCCAAGCTGGCGCCCGGTGGCAAGGCTGCCGTAATCGCGACTACCCGCGCCGATTGGAAGCATGACCGTTTTTGTGACGATCTGTGGCTTTGGCAAGAAGGCCGCGATTCGCTCGTCCCGCTTGCCCAGTCTGGTCACGACGAGAATCCGGAATGGTCGCCTGACGGCAAGTACATCGCTTTCATCTCCAGCCGTCCGATACCGTTTGAAGATGCTTCAGAGAGTGGAGAAAAACAAGGCGAGGAAAGCAAATCGAGCGAAAAGGAGATCGGCCGCGTCTGGGTCATTTCACTCAACGGCGGCGATGCTTTTCCGCTCTACTCCGAGCCATTAAAGACCCACACGTTTGCATGGAGTGCCGATAGCACGGCAATCCTCTCCAGCGTCCCGGAGCCCCTTTCGAAGGAGGCCAAAGAAACTGAGCGCCGCAGTTGGAAGGATGTGGCTCGTTGGCGCGAGCAGGAACGTGGTGACCTCCTTCTGGAGATTGCGCTACGGGATGCCATCCCTGCGGCTAAGCCATTCTCTATCGCTGAAACCCGAAAAGCCGAGGCGGAAGACGAACCCAAGAAAGAGAATCGCGCTGACGCCGCGGAAACTCTTCCTAAATGCGCGCGAATCGTAACCCGCAGCAAATACGCGATCGGCGAAATCGCAGTCCCTCCCGTCGGCAGCCAGATTGCTTTTCTTACAAACTCGATTTCCGGAAGATTGGAACACCTCGACGCCTATGAAATCTATGTTGTCCGGACGGATTCGAATCGGGAATCATCAGCCATTCAACTTACCCACAACGAGGCCCTTGAGCGTGAGCTTCGTTGGACCAAAGATGGGAAGCAACTTTATTTCGGCGTCTTTGCAGCGAGCGGCAGTCTCGAAGGCAAATATACGGACGTGCAAGGAAGACTTTACGCCTTGGACGTGGACTCCCGAAAACTCCAGCGGCTTGGCGCGGCTTTCCCGGGCTCCTGGACCGACTACACGCTTGCTGATGACGGTAAGCTATTCGGCTTGGGCCAGCTCGGTACCGAAGTCCAGGCATACTCCATTGACGAATCGCGATCCAGAAGGCTTGACGGAGCCTCCGGCACGTATGAAGGCTTTACGGCGGCCGAACACAGCCAGCGCGTATTGTTTCGCCATTCGCGTATCAACGAGCCGACCGAGCTATATCTAGCCGAAGACGTTTCCCATCTCGCTTCAGCGAAGCTCATCACGCATCTGAACACGCGCTTCACCGAGCGCGATCTCCCACATTGGAATCCGTATCGGTGGACCGCCGATGACGGCAAATCCATCGAAGGTGTTTTGCTGTATCCCCCGGGGAAATTCAACGCGAAGCATCTTCGCATGCTCACGCTGATTCATGGCGGTCCGGCGGATGCCGATGGCGACCACTTCGGAGCAGATTGGTATAGCTGGGCTTCGCTCGCTGCTGCCAACGGCTGGCTCGTGTTTGAGCCGAATTATCGTGGGTCATCCGGCTATGGAGACGACTTCATGACTGAGATCTCGCCGCATATTGTTTCGCGCCCGGGCAAAGACATTTTGGAAGGCGTTGATGCTTTGGTGAAGGCTGGTATTGCTGATCCGGATCATCTCGCGATTGGAGGGTATAGCTACGGCGGATACATGACCAACTGGCTGATCACACAAACAACCCGCTTCCGTTCGGCCGTATCGGGCGCCGGAGCCGTGGAGCATGCTTCGAATTGGGGAAACGATGACGAGACCTTCGATGATGCTTGGTATCTCGGCGGGACTCCGTGGGAAAAGGCAGACGTCTATCAAAGTGAAGCGGCGCTATTTCAATTCGATAGAGTCAGAACGCCAGTCCACGACGTAATCGGTTCCGACGATGTTCGCGTGAGCGCATCGCAAGGCTATCTGCTCGAGCGGGCGCTCGATGCGCTCGGAATTCCTCACAGGCTTCTCGTGTTTCCTGGCGAAGGTCACGGCCTCGGGAAAAATCCGTGGCACGGCTACATCAAAGTTCGAGAAGAGCTGAAGTGGCTGGAAAAGTACGACAAAGTTGAAGTTAGCCAAAAAGCTCCGCTGAGCTAACCTGAGACTTTGAGCTCCCCTGCGCACTCCTACTCCACATGTCTGCAACCCTAGTTAGCGTTCGCGAAAGCCGTCCCGCGCGCTTCTGGGATTCGACAAACGGTCAAAAAATCGTAATGGGGATCACCGGCGCGATTCTATTTGTCTTTGTCATCGCCCATCTGCTGGGAAATCTTCAAGTCTTCTTAGGCCCTGAAGCACTGAATGCGTACGGCCGTTTTCTGCGAGGCGTCCCAGAAATACTTTGGATCGTGCGAATCGTCCTCTTGGCCGCTGTTATTCTTCATATCTGGTCTTCCATCAAGCTTGGGCGCCGTAAGCTGCGAGCCCGTCCGATCGGCTACTCGCGTAAAGAGAATATCGCTTCTACCTACGCCTCGCGAACCATGTATTGGAGTGGGCCTATCATTCTTGCGTTTGTCATCTATCACCTGCTTCACTTAACTGCAGGTATCGTGCATCCCGGGTTCGATTTCGTAGAGGGCGACGTCTATCACAACGTCGTTGCCAGTTTCCAGGTCTGGTATGTATCCGCCTGGTATATCTTCTCGATGGTTCTTCTCGGTTTCCACGTCAGGCACGGCGCCTGGAGCATGTTTCAGTCGGTCGGCATCAATCACGCTCGCCATACTTCGATCCTCAAGAATGCCGCTGCCGTCGTGGCTGTATTGCTTGTGCTAGGTTACGTCTCAATTCCTCTCGGCATCCTTCTCGGTCTGGTGAAGTGATGCAGCTCGACGCAAGAATTCCCTCGGGTCCGATCGAGGCTGCATGGGACAAAGCGCGCTTCAACATGAAGCTGGTGAACCCGGCCAATAAGCGCAAGCACTCGATTATTGTCGTCGGCTCCGGGCTTGCCGGCGCTTCCGCGGCAGCTACGCTTGGCGAGCTCGGCTATCGAGTCAGTTGCTTCTGTTTTCAGGATTCACCGCGGCGCGCGCACTCTATTGCAGCTCAAGGCGGAATCAATGCCGCAAAAAATTATCAGAACGATGGCGATAGCATTTATCGCCTCTTCTATGACACGGTAAAGGGCGGAGATTTCCGTTCGCGTGAAGCCAACGTATACCGGCTGGCCCAAATTAGCGTGAACATCATCGATCAGTGTGTCGCGCAAGGCGTGCCCTTTGCCCGCGAATACGGCGGCACCCTAACGAATCGTTCTTTCGGTGGTGCTCAGGTCTCGCGGACGTTCTATGCACGTGGGCAAACCGGCCAGCAGCTTCTGCTTGGCGCCTATCAAGCCCTTGAAAGGCAAGTGCAAGCCGGTACCGTGACCATGTACCCCCGCACCGAAATGCTCGACCTGATCGTTATCGATGATCACGCGCGCGGCATAGTGACTCGCAATCTCGTTACCGGCGAAATTGATACTCATCTGGCCGATGCCGTTATTCTTGGGACCGGCGGTTACGGAAACGTTTATTATCTATCGACGAATGCAAAGGGCTCGAATGTAACCGCGATCTGGCGCGCTCACAAGAAGGGCGCGCTTTTCGCAAACCCTTGCTTCACGCAGATTCACCCTACGTGCATCCCCGTTTCAGGCGACTACCAGTCGAAACTCACTCTGATGAGCGAATCGCTGCGAAACGACGGGCGTATCTGGGTCCCGAGAAAAAAGGGCGACAAACGCGCTCCCGACGAGATTCCTGAAGAGGATCGCGATTACTATCTCGAGCGCCGATACCCAAGTTTCGGCAATCTCGTACCTCGGGACGTCGCATCGCGCAACGCGAAATATGTTTGCGACGAGGGCCGCGGTGTAGGTGAAACGGGCTTGGGTGTCTATCTCGATTTCGCCGATGCCATCCAGCGTCTTGGCCGCAAAGCGATTGAAGACCGCTACGGCAATCTATTCGAGATGTATCAGCGCATCACTGATGAGGATCCCTACAAAGTTCCGATGCGCATCTATCCGGCGATTCACTACACCATGGGTGGATTGTGGGTGGATTACTACCTGATGAGCACGATTCCGGGTCTCTTTGTTGTCGGCGAAGCGAACTTTTCTGATCACGGAGCCAACCGCCTAGGCGCCAGCGCCCTGATGCAAGGCCTGTCAGACGGCTATTTCATCGTTCCTTACACGGTAGGAGACTATCTTGCCACCAATAAACTCGAGAGAGTTGACGAGTCGCATTTCGAGATTCGAAATGCCGTGGCGTGCGTCGAACAAACCGTTCAGAAATTACTTTCAATTAAAGGCAGGCGCACGGTCGATTCGTTCCATCGCGAGCTCGGCAAAATTGTCTGGGAGTACTGCGGTATGTCGCGCACCGCGCAGGGCCTCGAAAACGCGATCCAGCAAATCCGCCAGTTGCGCGATGAATATTGGCAAAACGTAAACGTTCCAGGAAGCGGAGAGGACTTCAACCAGAGTCTTGAAAAGGCCGGCCGCGTGGCAGATTTCTTTGAGCTCGCCGAGCTGATGTGCATTGATGCGCTCGAACGCAACGAATCTTGCGGCGGGCACTTCCGCGAGGAATACCAAACGGCTGAAGGCGAGGCACAACGCGATGACGACAACTATTCGTATGTTGCCGCGTGGGGGTATCGCGGATACGGAAACCCGCCTGATCTCGTGAAGGAGCCGCTCGATTTCGAGTACGTTCATCCAGCCCAAAGAAGTTACAAATGATGTCGACTTAAAACCGATGCGGCTCACTCTGAAAATCTGGCGTCAACAGACACGGAGCGCATCAGGAAAGTTTGTGACTTATTCGGTCGACAACGTAAATTCCGATATGTCGATGCTGGAATGTCTCGATGTTCTTAATGAACAGTTAATCGAGAATGGCGACGATCCGGTTGCCTTCGAGCATGACTGCCGTGAAGGAATTTGCGGTTCATGTGGCTTTATGATTAACGGAATCGCGCATGGACCGCTTCCTGCCACCACGGTTTGCCAACTCACGATGCGCCACTTCAGAGATGGGCAAGAGTTAGTCCTCGAGCCATGGCGAGCCAAAGCATTTCCGCTGATTAAAGATTTGGTCGTCGATCGCCGTTCATTTGATCGCATCATCGCAGCCGGAGGTTATATCTCCGTGTCCACCGGAAGTGCACCGGACGGGAATGCGATTTTAGTTCCGAAAGAATCCGCCGACAGAGCCATGGATGCCGCCGCTTGCATCGGCTGCGGAGCATGCGTTGCTGCTTGCCCCAACGCGTCGGCGGCGCTATTCACGGGAGCGAAAATCGCTCACCTGGGTATCTTGCCGCAGGGAAAGCCCGAGCGCGATATCCGTGCGATTCGAATGGTCACGCAGATGAATGCTGAAGGGTTCGGCGGATGCACCAACATCGGCGAGTGCACGGGCGTGTGCCCCAAGGAAATTCCACTTGAGGTAATCGCAGCGATGAATCGCGATTACTTCCGTGGGAGCTGGCGCGAGCGCGACAATGTCGTCACAACGCTCCGGCCGTTTACCGAATGGAGCACAGGCTCAAAGCTCAAAGTCGACCCTCATTCCGGTAACTAAGGCAAGTTTATCCGCTTTACTCTGCGATCGTCATTGTCGGCCGCTGCTTCTGCTTACTCTGTTCAGCGCGCTCGATGATTTGTCGAGCCAGTTTCTCAAACAGCGCCGTTTGCGTATTCGATTCTTTCGAAGTGACGATGGGCCGTCCGGAATCGCCGCCTTCCCGCGTTTTTGGGTCGAGCGGCACTTCCGCTAATAGCGGCACTTTCATCAGCTCCGCAGTCTTTGCCCCGCCACCTTTGCCGAACACGTAAATCCTCTCTCCGTTGTGTTCGAGATAGCTCATGTTCTCAACGATTCCCAAGACCGGCTCTCGCACTTGTTCGAACATGTGCACAGCTTTGCGCGCATCCTCCAGTGAAACGTCGGACGGTGTCGTTACAACAACCGCGCCCGTTAAAGGCGTCGTCTGAATCAGCGTTAGTTGAACGTCGCCCGTACCGGGTGGCAGATCGATAATCAAGTAATCGAGATTGCCCCATTCAACATTTCGCAAAAACTGTTGAATAACGCTATTGAGCATGGGACCCCGCCACACAAGCGGCTTGTCGCCGGGATTCAAAAATCCCATTGACATCACCGTAATGCCATACGCTTTTAAAGGCTGAATCCGCTGTCCAATCGCATGCGGCGTGTCTCGAATGCCGAGCATCAGCGGCACGTTGGGACCGTACACATCGGCATCCATCAGGCCGACTGCATGACCTAGCTTGGCCAAACTGATCGCCAGGTTCACCGCAATTGTAGTCTTGCCAACTCCACCTTTCCCTGACCCAATCGCAATGATATTCTGAACACCCGCAATCGGCAGCTTCGCGTGTTCAGTGGGAGCGCCTGGACCCATACCTCACGCTAGCATCAGGCCGGCATGTGCCTTCAGATCGAATCCGGCAAATTCATGCCGTTCAAATTTCGGAAATGCGGCCGCCGCGATCATCGCAGCATTATCAGTCGCCAGCCCTGGGGAAGGGAAGTAGAACGTCAATCCGGTCTCCCGAGTGGCGCGCTCTCGCAGGCCAGCATTTGAGGCTACGCCTCCGGCGACAATGATTGACTCTGCGCAAATCTGGTCGGCCGCAATAACCAATCGGCGCAGCAGCTCTTCAATAACGGTGTGCTGAAAACTCGCGATCAGATCAAGCGTCGCATTCGAGCTAGCCGTACGGAGCGCATCGATTGTGGGCCGCTCGAGGCCGCGGCGCTTCTCGATCTCATCCTTAATGTCGTGCTGTTCTGTCCACCGTAAAACCCCAGTCTTCAATCCACTGAAACTGAAATCAAGCTCATTGCCTTTCATCCTGGACAGCGTGAATTTCACCGCATGAGGATTCCCGTATCTCGCCAATTGATCGAGAATCGGTCCTCCCGGATAACCAAACCCGAGCAGTTTTGCAACTTTGTCGTAAGCCTCGCCGGCGGCGTCATCGCGTGTTTTGCCGAGCAAGCGATAGCTTCCAACTTCGTGGAGTTGAAACAAGTGCGTATGGCCGCCGCTTACGACGAGCGCCAGGGCAGGGAATCGAATTTCTGGATTCTCCATTAGAACTGAATGGATATGGCCCTCCACGTGATGTACCGAAATGAGCGGAATGCCCCGCGCGAAACAGAGCGCCTTCGCGTATGTCACGCCCACGAGCAGCGAACCGACTAGTCCGGGTCCCGCAGTCACTGCGATTGCGGCGAGCTGCTGCAGATCCACGGCGGCTTCGTCCATCGCTTGCCTCACGACCGGAACGATCGCCCTGAGATGTTCTCGCGATGCAAGCTCCGGTACAACGCCACCATACTTCGCGTGGGTATCGAGCTGTGCAGCGACAACGTTTGACCGCACTCGGCGGCCATTTTCTACAACCGCCGCCGCCGTTTCATCGCACGAGCTTTCGATCCCTAAAATGAAGGTTTGCAAGCGTCTGATTTTTATTATGAATTGCCTGAAAATCTGATCGCGCAAGAGCCCCTATCGGATCGGAGCGCGTCTCGAATGCTGGTTATTTCGCGCGAGACAAATTCCTTCCACGACGATGTATTTCGGAATTTTTACAAGTACATCCGGTGCGGCGATTGCCTTGTGCTCAACAACACGCGCGTGGTCCCCGCGCGATTGTACGGCCACCGTCACACACGAGAGGGAGCAAAAATTGAAGTTTTCCTATTGCGGCCGCTTAACGACGAAGAGACCGTCTGGAACGCCCTAGTCAGACCTGCGAAGCGCGTGCGCTCAGGTGATGGAATTATTTTCAGCGAAGAGCTCCGAGCCGAAGTGCTGTTGGAAGGCGAATCCGGCGAACGTACTCTGCGATTCGTTGCCGGTCAGCCGGTTCGTGAGCTGTTGGAAAAGTCAGGGACTGTTCCTCTCCCACCCTACATTCACCGGACGCCGAATGCCGCAGACCGCGACCGGTATCAAACTGTTTTTGCCGAAAAACGGGGATCCATTGCAGCACCCACCGCGGGTTTGCACTTCACCACCGAAGTGCTGGATTCATGCCGCGCGGCGGGAGCAGAGGTCGCTCAGATCACACTGCATATCGGGCTGGGGACCTTCGCACCTGTACGCAATGAAAATCTTTCAGATGTTCGGCTGCATGAAGAACGTTTCGAGATTTCGGAGACGAGCGCGCTCACAATGCAACGGGCGAAGCGCCTCGTTTGCGTAGGAACAACGACGTTCCGGACCTTGGAAACAGCTATGCTCGCCGGCGGATTAAGCCCGCTCTGCGGAGAAACAAATCTGTTCATCTATCCCGGTTTTCGCTTTCTCGCCGCCGGAGCTATGCTGACGAATTTCCACCTGCCAAAATCGAGCCTGCTTATGCTCGTCTGCGCGTTCGCCGGAACGGAGCTTGCACTCGCCGCTTATAGGCACGCCGTAGAGGAAAAGTATCGATTCTATTCGTATGGCGACTGCATGCTGATCGAATAACGCAGCTCATTATGCGCAGCGATCAAAATGTTCGCGGTATGCGCGAAGACCATCTGAGACATACTGTTTCAGAGCATGAAAACCGTCGCGCGCGGCTCGCGGATCCAAAAGCAAACGTCTTCCGACACGCGCAATATCAAGCACGTCATCAACCCTTGCTTTCCAGTGCTCGGGCGCCCAATCAATCGCGTTGGAGACGACAGACGCGACGCCTTCAGCCACTCCATCCGCCGTCACCATATTGAAAGATTCCGTGTAACTTGGCTGCATGAGAAGCTGCATGTGGCCCACAACTCTTCTGAATTTGGGCCAGGGTTGCCAGCCATTCATGACCAGCTTGACGTGAGGCAAGCCGCGAATCATCTCCTGGACAGCGCCCAAAATTGTGTCTCCGCTCCCTTCACTGCGCCCGCAAGAAAGCCAGAGCTCGAGGCCAACACCGAGACTTCTTGAAATTTCGAGCGCCGCTCCAGCCGCGCTCATCAGGTTCTTCAGCGGTCGAGTTGCACCGAAGATGCCGATTCGCACGGTTCCGTCCGTGAGGACTCGGCATCGCCAAATCGGATCGGGATCAATCGAATAAAGATTAGGCAGATATGCGCAAGGCGCGCCGAATGCGGAGTAAATCCAATCACAGAAGCGCCGGCTGTTCCCTCCCAGATGGATGTTGTGAGTTCCAAGTTCCAACTCCATGGCTTCGCGAACGAGTTTTACGCCATGCCGGTCGGCTTGGAGAAAGCCGACATTGGAGTGGCAATTCACTGCGAAATGAGTATCCGGAAAATCGTTCGCTAGCGATTGCAGTTCAACGCTCGGAATCCAGGGAGCGGAGATGATGACTTGCTCAACCGGTGAGACAGTTAGGCGTCTGCGAAGATCCGTACCGCTGAGTATCGGCCAAACCTCTGCTCTAATTCCCGAGCGGCGAAGTACTTTGGCTGTATTCAGGGCCGAAACGCCAAGACCGATGTGGCTGATATTTCTGTGAGCGGCAAAATTCTTGTAGGCTAGCGCGACGTTCATGCGGGCTTCACTCCAGGAAAGCGTGAATGTTCGCCTTCAGCATCTATTCGCGCCGCGCGCCCCGGGCCAAAACCTACAACCTAAGCGGCTGATTCGCTGAGAGAAACAATTTTTTTGGAAATTGTGACAGTGGCGCTAAGCACCCGTCTGAACGATGCGCGAACCGAATTCGCCGCTATACAGCACCGTCAACGTCGTGCTTCGACCAGATCTTCGGCGACGAGAGGCATACCCGGTTCCATTGGAGCATGTGAGTCGACGTTATACCTCGTCCGCGCGGCAAACAGCTTCTCTACTTCTTCCCGTGGCAAGGGACGCGCGCCCCCAAGCATCTCGGCTACGAAGGTGATTCGGGCGCAGTGCTCCACGATCTCCATTCGGAAGAACGCCTGCCAAACATCTTGTCCATAACACGTGCAGCCATGGTTTTCGAGAAGCAGCGCGTCGTAGTGCGGAATCAGCGGCACCATTCCTTCGGTTAGCGCGGGCGTGCCAGGCAATCCGTAAGAAGCCAATGGCACTGCGCCAAGCGCAATGATTACTTCCGGCAATAATGCCTTGTCCAGCGCGCGCCCTGCCGTCGCGAAGCCCGTCGCCACCGGCGGATGAGCATGCACCACCGATCGCACATCCGGACGCATTGAATAGATCGTGCTGTGCATCGCAATTTCAGTCGTGCATTCCCGGTGCCCGTTCACTTTATTACCTGCTAAATCGCAAGTAATCAGGTCCTCCGGAGTCACCATTCCCTTGCTGATCGCAGTCGGTGTGCACAGAATCCGGTCTTCATCGAGCCGGATACTTACGTTGCCGTCGTTTGCCGCCACCCATCCTTTCTCGTAAATGAGCCGGCAAACGCGACTGATGTCTTCGCGATATTCCCGTTCGGATTTGCTCATGCGAATCATCGATTTCAACAGGCTAAGTATCTCACGACGGCTACAATTAAGACCGTGGAAACGCGCCGCATGTGCCCGAATTGCCGGGCCTTCATCACCACTAAGGATCGCGTCTGCCCTTACTGCGGTGTTCAGCTTGGTCCGCGGGCCATTGATGTGCGCGCTGCTCAGCTCGCGAGTTCGCTCGTTCCTCAAGCCAACCTGACGAGCATGATTGTTTTAATCGTCAATGCTGCGTTTTTTCTCGCCGAGCTCATAGCGAATTACCGCCTGGCTGGGGCATCACCCGCAAGCGGACTCACCAATCAAGTCTTGGTCCTATTCGGCGCGAAAGTTGCCCCTTTCATTTATTCCGGACAGTGGTGGCGCTTAATTACTGCGGGATTCCTTCATGGTGGCTTCGTTCACATCGCCATGAATTCCTGGGCACTGTTTGTTCTCGTTGGAGAGGTTGAACAGTTCTACGGAACCAGCCGCCTCATCGTCGCTTATATTTTTTCAACCTTCACCGGTTTCTTGCTGAGTCTGCTCTGGTCGCCGCGTAGCTTGTCTCTCGGCGCGTCTGCAGCCTGTTACGGCTTGATAGGCATCATGCTCGCGATGGGGCTGCGCCGCAACGATCCGCTAGCACAAGCCGTGCGTGCATACTATCGCCAGTGGGTCATTTTCGGTCTAGTGCTCAGTCTTCTGCCTGGGATCGATATAGCCGCGCATATCGGCGGACTGGCAGGAGGCTTTCTTGTCGGCCTGGTCGGCGGTCTTCCCGGCCTTCCAAACAGCCCTCGCGAGTTTGTTTGGAAAGTCCTGGCTGGCGTATCAATCGCTGTCACTCTGTATGCATTCTGGCAAGATTATCTTTCTTACAATTTCTTGCTCAAGCAGGTTTTTAACCACGCTTGATATAGTTAAATCGTTCTTTGTACATCGAGTAAGTCTTGGCACAAGCCATCCTGCTGCGCGGGGCCAAGCAACTGTTAACCTTGCGAGGGCCAAGTGGAGCTCGCCGCGGTCCGGCGCTCCGCGAACTTGGACTCATTGAAGACGGGTCGGTACTCATTAGAGACGGCATGATCATTGCCGTCGGAACGAGTCGTCGCGTCGAAAATCTGAAAGAGGCGCGAGCCGCGTTCGAGATACCGGTCAATGGGAAAGTGGTTATGCCGGGCTTCGTTGATCCGGCCATCAACCTGGACTTGGAAGAGCATCTGACTGGCGCGGCAGAACCAGCGAAGCGCCAAAAGCTAGCCGAATTCCTCGATCGTATGATTCCGCTGCTGCGGTCCTGTTCGAGGCATGGAACGCTCACCGCGGAGCTAAAGATCGAAGCCGGCATTCAAGATATTCCCGCGAATCTCGCCGTTTTCCGCCAACTTGCCAGAAGGAGTAGTTCAATCCGCACGGTCCGCACATGCCGTATCGGCCAGCCAACCGAGCCTAATAAAGACACTTCAAACGACACTGCCGAGTCTCTCAGCGAGCTGGCCCGACGGAAGCTGGTCCGTTACGTTGAATTTGAAGCTCCGCAGGAGCTAACTGAAAGGGATAGGTCTTTTTTGGGGGCTGTTGAGCGAAGTCAACTTGAGGTGAAACTGTTGTGGCCCGGCGGAGCGCCGGACAAGCTGGCGCCTGCGTTGGCTCGCTTGAACCCCGTCGCCGTTTCGTGCCCGCTGAATGTCACCTCGGATGAATGCACCGCGCTTGCCCAGACCAGCGCAATTGCGGTCTTTTCCACTGCAAAGGAATTTTTCGAACTGCCAAATGCTGTGTGTGCTCGAGGCGCCATCGACTTGGGCGTGGCAATTGCGCTCTCAACGGGCTACGATTTCAGGCATGCGCTCACTCTTAATATGCAAACAACCGTAGCTTTCGGCGTACTACGACTGCGCCTCACGCCGGAAGAAGCAATCACCGCAGCTACCATCAACGCTGCGTGCGCTACTGGATCGGACGACTCGACTGGCAGCCTCGAAGCTGGAAAGCAAGCCGACCTCCTCGTGCTCGATCTCCCCGATTATCGGGAGATTTCTCGTCAATTCGGAGTCAATCACGTAGAAATAGCCATGTGCGGAGAAAGTATTGTTTTCAATCGCACATCATTGCCATTAGAGTCCGAACTGCGTCCGCGGCGGCGTGTCGCTTCGGAAGGTACGTGACTGAGTTGTCCTTAATCGAGTGTGTTCCGAACGTTTCGGAAGGTCGGGACGCCTCCCGCATAGACGCACTCGTTCATGCCGTGTCGGCTGTTCCGGGAACGCTCATCTTACACCGGACCTCCGATCCCGATCACAACCGCACTGTAATTACGTTTGCCGGCAGTCCAGCGGCGCTTCTGGAAGCGGCGGTTTGCCTCGCCGCAAAGGCCGCCGAGCTAATCGATATGAACCACCAACAAGGCGTTCATCCTCGTCTCGGCGCTCTCGACGTATTGCCGTTCGTCCCCCTCGAAGGCGCCTCCCTCGATCAGTGCCTTGATCTCGCTCATCGCGCAGGAGAGCGCATCTGGCGCGAGATCGGCGTCCCCGTCTATTTCTACGAAGCGGCAGCGCTCCGGCGGGACCGCGCGAGGCTTGAAAACGTTCGTCGGGGCGGTTTCGAAGGGCTTCGGGCAGCAGTTCTGAGGGACGAATCAAAGCGTCCCGATGTCGGCGGTCCCGCTCTGCATCCTACTGCTGGCGCCGTGATCGTTGGCGCTCGCAAAATTTTGATCGCTTATAACATCAACCTGCGATCGAAAGATCTCGATGTGGCCAAATCGATTGCCAAGCGAATTCGCGCCAGCGGCGGAGGCTTTCCTTCGGTAAAGGCACTCGGCTTGCCCCTTCCATCTCGCGGGTTGGTTCAGGTTTCCATCAACGTCACCGATTTTGAACAAACGCCTCTGCACGTCGTGTGCTTGGAGGTGTGGCGTCTAGCCGCTGAGCAAGGTGTAGAGATCGAAGAAGGTGAATTGATCGGCCTCATGCCGCGAAAAGCGTTAGAGATGGCCGCTGCGGGATTACTAAAGCTATCCGATTTCGACTCGCAGCGAATCATTGAAAATCGTCTCGAAACACTCGTTAACCTCTGAAAGAAATCTGCTAGGATAGTCACCCAAGTAACAAAATGTACGTTTCCTGGCCTACATTCTTTTTCTGCCTGATGTATTTGATACCGGGCCTTCACGTTGAGAAAACAGATGATGCGCTGACGGTCTACAAGACCGGAAATTACGAAGCCGCGATCCCGCTCCTCGAAGCGGCTGCTACAAAAGCTCCTAAGGATCCGATTCTTCATGCGGCATTGTTGTCGGCGCTCGTGTATGAAGGCAAGGTGGACGAGGCCTCTGATGCTGCCGACGCCGATGCCGCCGAATTTCCCGACTCACCCGAAGTGATTGCCGCTTGCGGTGAATTTGCCTTTTATATGGGCGATATGCCCGAAGCGGAAAAATTGTTCAAGAGTGCCTACAAGCTGAAGGAGCAAACGGCGCGCGCATATTACGGCCTCTATCGCTTGTTCAAGGCGGCGTCACTGTATCGCACAGCAAGGCTAGCAATCCTGCGGGCTCACGAGATTGATCCGGATGATGCCCTGATCACGCGCTCCTGGCTCCCATATCTCGTGCCTGAGAAGCGTAAGGAGCTCGAACCTCCGTTCGCCGCCGCTCATCCCTGGCTTTACAAACACTTCGAACAAGAACGCGATAACGAGGTTGAAGTTGTACATGAGCTGAACAACCGGAAACTGTTCGAGCTGGACGGCCCTCGCGCGGAATCCACTTTGCATCTCGTGCCTATCCTTTACGGTCCAGGACGAATCCGCGGTGTCGGACTCCAATTTAAAATCAATGGTGGCCGGCCTCTGAGAATGCTCTTGGACACTGGCGCAAGCGGCATTCTCGTTAAAGAGAGCGCAGTTGACAAGGCCGAGTTGAATCATCTCGGCTCTAGTGAAGCTTGGGGCATCGGGGATGGAGGCACGAGAAAAGTCTTCGGCTCAATCGCGGATATCTGCGAAATCGGTTCCTTGAAATACAAAGCCTGCTTGATTCGGGCCACCGAGGGCAAGCGCGGCGTCTCCGGCGATGAAGATGGCCTTTTGGGCGCCGACGTGTTCTCCGATTACGTCATCCAAATCGATTTTCAAAATTTTCTCCTTCATTTGACTCCTCTACCTCCCCGTCCGCCGACTCCTCAGGGGTATGATCGTTCAATTGGTCCCGACGAAAAAGACTTCACGCCTGCATTTCGCTTTGGTCACGCACTGTTTGTGACGACAGTTTTGAACAGCAAAAGCCGTGGTCTATTTTTGATCGACACCGGTGGAGGACTGCCGACCGTGGATACAACATTTGCCCGGTTGTCCACCAAAGTCCGCGGCAATCAATTTATGCACGTACGAGGTGTATCGGGCGAAGTCAAGGAAGTGTTCGAGGCTGATAAAGCGGTGATCGAATTCGCCGGCTTCCGGCAACGAAATATAGGTTTGACTTCGTTCAACCTCAATAACTCACCGGAGCACCAAGAAGTCCGCATGGCGGGCATTCTCGGGATGCCTGTGCTCGCGCTGTTTCGCCTGACGCTCGATTACCGTAATGGCCTCGTAAAGTTCGACTATACTCTGAAGCACTGATCACCGGAGGCAGCGATCAGATCCGTATCATGAGGTATGGCCACTACGATTGTGCCTACCGAAGCGCACGTAACATCTCGATTCCAGCAAATCCAGGATCTCGAGCGAGCTTACCTGCTACAAAACTATGCTCGATATCCGTTGGCACTCCATCGCGGAAAAGGCTGCTATGTGTACGATACCGACGGCAAGCGCTATCTCGATCTGATCAGCGGCATCGGAGTCAATTCACTAGGACACGCGCATCCGCGCATAATGAAGGTAATCCGCGAGCAGGCCGGTCTGCTGCTGCACACCTCGAATCTCTACTATCACGAGTATCAAGGACGTTTAGCCGAACGTCTCGCCAAAGTCAGTGGCCTGACCCGCACTTTCTTCTGCAACTCCGGAACCGAGGCAATGGAAGGAGCGCTCAAGATGATTCGCGCGCACGGCAATTCCATTCGTACTGGCAAGCACGAGATCATCTCTCTTGAAAATTCCTTTCACGGCCGCACCTTCGGGGCGCTTTCCATAACCGGTCAATCGAAATATCGCAATGACTTCGAGCCGTTGCTAACCGGAATACGTTTTGTTCCTCGGAACGATATTGAAGCTCTTGAGGCCGCGGTCAGCGAAAACACCGCAGGCATTGTGCTCGAGTTCATTCAAGGAGAAGGCGGGATCTATTCGATCTCTGAGCCGTTCGCCAGAAAAGCCCGCGAGTTGGCGGATCGATTCAACAGTTTATTCGTGTTCGATGAGATTCAGTGCGGCGTCGGCCGGCCAGGCACCTATTTCGCCTATCAGCTTCTCGACCCTGTCGTGATGCCGGACATCGCGCTTATCGCGAAACCGATGGCCTGCGGCATTCCTTTGGGCGCGATCATCGCGAACGACAAAGCGGCTTCCGCTATCAAGCCAGGCATGCATGGTTCTACGTATGGCGGTGGTCCGCTGGCAGGCCGCGTGGCGCTTGAGTTCTTCGATATTCTCGACGAATTATTGCCCTCTATTAACGCGGTCGGCAGCTATTTCCGTATGCGGCTCACGGAGCTAATGCGTAAATTCGCCTTCATCAAAGAGATCAGGGGTCAGGGCCTTATGATCGGGGTGGAATTGACGTTCCCTTGCAAGCAGCTCGTTTTGGACGGCATTGCGCAAGGCATCCTCTTCAACTGCACGCACGATACCGTGCTTCGTTTTCTGCCGCCATACATCCTCACTGAGCATGACGTCGATCGCGCGATAGCCCTCCTCACAAAGATTCTCAAGAAGATCAAGACGACCCAGGTCTGATGCACGCGAGCCGCCTCACTGTGACTATCGACCCGATGATGGACGAGGATTGGCCCTCCGTCCGCGAGATTTACCTCGAGGGAATCGCAACTGGCAATGCGACATTTGAGACGACTGCGCCTGAATGGGAAGCCTGGGACCGTGGTCATCTTCGCTCCTGCCGTCTGGTTGCTCGCTTGGACTCGAAAATTGCGGGTTGGGCAGCGCTCAGCCCCGTTTCCACCCGGCATGTTTATTGCGGCGTTGCAGAGGTAAGCGTCTATGTCGCGCTTCGGGCGCAGCGCCGCAAAGTCGGATCGCAGCTTTTGAACGCGCTGGTGGAAGTGTCGGAACACAATGGCATCTGGACCCTACAGGCAGGAATCTTTCCAGAAAACGTTGCCAGCATCGAACTTCATAAACGACGCGGCTTTCGCGTTGTCGGCACGAGAGAGAAACTCGGATGCATGAACGGTCGCTGGCGAGACGTCATCCTCATGGAACGTCGGAGCTCCGTGGTCGGCGTGGAGCTATTATAGTAGCTCTTCCCGCCCTTGCCTTTCCAGAACCTTGACCAACTTACTCACTTCCTGAGCCTTGTTTCGTTTCGCAATGAGCAGCGCATCCGGCGTGTCCACAACAATCAAATTCTCTACTCCCAGAAGTGCTACTGTTTTTGCGGCATCGACATAATTCCCGCGGCTAGCTTCAGCGAGCAACTCGCCGCGAGCCGCGTTCCCGTCGCCGTCTTTTTCGGCCAATTCGTAAACAGCTTCCCAACTCCCCACATCGTTCCAGCCAATATCGTCGACGGCTATACCGGAGATTTTTTCTGCGTGCTCGAAAATCGCATAGTCCACCGAGATGTCCTCACACAACGGATAACCGGTGCGCAATTTGGCCATGAATGTTTTGGTTCGAAAAGGCGGCAATCCTGCGAGCAGCATGGCCGTTTTCGGCTGATGATGCCGCATGAGTTCCAGCACCGTTCCGGCTCGCCAAAAAAACATTCCGGCGTTCCAAAAGAAATTCCCGCTTTTGACGAAAGTCTTGGCCGTCCGCTCATCAGGTTTCTCGCGAAACCGCATCACCGGCACCGGATTCTTTCCGCCGGCCTCTACATTCTCCGGAAACTCAATGTAACCGTACCCCGTTTCCGCCCATCGAGGTTGGATGCCCAGAATCACAACTTCACCTTGTTCCGCCGCCCGGAATGCCGATTTGACGAATTCGCGAAAGCGCGCCTCTTTCAAGATCAAATGATCGGCGGGAAACACCCCCATAACTGCTTTGCCGTCTATATCGGCCAAAATCTTCGCGGCAAGTGCGATGCATGGGGCGGTGTTGCGCTGCGATGGCTCGGCGATCACTTGCTGCTTCGGCACTTCCGGCAACTGCCTCCGTATCTCCGCCTCCAGAAGCTCATTCGTAAAAATCCAAATCTTGTCGGGGCGCACAATGGGTTTCAAACGGTCAACTGTCTGTTGAACCAGACTGCGCTCGCCGAAGAAACGTAGTACTTGCTTCGCATTTCTCTTCCGGCTTCGCGGCCAGAATCGCGTGCCGCGCCCGCCGGCCATGATGACGGCGTACAAGTGATCCGCCATAGATGTACCTAGTTTAGGGCTGCGAAACTTATCAGAGCGGGAAAGGGAGTGCTATTGGGTCGCCGGGGATCCAGCGTTCGCTGGAATGGGCCGTTGAGGCAATTGAGAATCCGGAAAGCCGCGAATGATCCGCAAGGTGCGGCTCCAACGCGTGCGCGTGAAAAAATGCTCGCCTAAGTCGATAAAGTGACTTACGAGTGAATTTACGTCAGACCCGGCCAGATCGCTTGTGGACGCATCGTACGACCAATAGATCAGAAGCGGCTTGCCAATAATGTTGTCACGCGGAACAAAGCCCCAGTAGCGGCTGTCAAGCGAGTTGTCGCGATTGTCGCCCATCGCGAAGTAGCTATTGGGAGGCACCACGACCTCGCCATTCACGACGTGATTCTCGAGCATGTCCCTCTGCAACTGATCTTGCAGCCGTTCGCCGAACTGCGTCGGCTCGCCGGGAAAATTGTCGCGGTACGCGTCGTATTGAAACTTGTGATAGACGTACGGCTCATTCAGCAGAACGCCATTTCTGTAAATGTTCCGGTTCACCATTTTCAGCCGGTCGCCAGGCACGCCGATCACGCGTTTCACAAACGTTTGCGAAATGTCTGCCGGATATCGAAACACAATAATGTCGCCATGTTTCGGCTCTTCGTACGGCAGAACATATTTGCTGATTGAACCTTGAGGAGCGTATGCCAGCTTATCGACCAATAGATGATCGCCAATCAGTAGCGTGTCTTCCATCGATCCCGTCGGAATCACAAACGCCTGCACGAGCGTTGTCGTACCGAACAAAAGCAGCAAGATCGTCACCGTCCACTCGGCTATGCCGTTTCGGGCTTGCTCGTGCTTTTTGCGGGTCTTCTGCTCCGGTTTCGCTGGCTTAACGGCTGTTTCTTGTGGCATCTACTCGTGTTTCGTGAACCGAAATTTCATTGTATCTTTCGGCCAAGTGCAGCGATTTGCGCTTGCGACTTGAAAAGCGGAATCGAGAACAGCGGGCCTGAACATAATAGGTCCGGCCGGTCCCTTTAAACTTTTGCATCTTAAAATAAGACACTGTGACGCGTCGTCAACTGCTGGTCTCCGCTTCTGCTTGCATTGCGAACGGAATAGTGGCCCGCGCACTTTCAACAGCCAGCGACGATCTCGATTTCGCCTCAGCGCTCGACGCTGCTGCCGCAATCAAGGCGAAGCAGGTCTCATCGGTGGAACTTACGCGCCGAATTTTCGCGCGCATCGACAAATACAATCCTAAACTCAACGCGTTCACGTACGAGATGCGAGATCAAGCGCTCGTTCAAGCTCGCCAGGCCGACGCGGCTTTGATGAAAAGCGGTCAGGTCGGGCCATTCCATGGAGTACCAATATGCGTGAAAGAGTCGTTCGGGGTCAAAGGCGAGCCGGACACCTGGGGCATTGTCGCCTTTAAAGAATCGAAGGCCCCGCAAAATTCCAATGCTGTCCAGCGTCTGCTGAATGCAGGAGCCGTCCTGGTCGGCGGCACCAACGTGCCTTTAAATCTGATGGATTGGCAAAGCTTCAATGACATTTACGGCACAACGAATAATCCTTGGGATCTAACGCGCACGCCGGGAGGATCGTCCGGCGGAAGTGCTGCAGCGCTAGCTGCCGGCCTCTCGTATCTGAGCGTTGGCAGCGACATCGGCGGTTCGCTCCGCGTACCCGCAAGCTTCTGTGGGATCTATTCACATAAGCCAAGCCTTGATTTGATTAACCTAAGTGGCCTTCAACCTGGCGGCGAGGCTGGTTTGCCTGGCTTCTCAACTGGACTCGCAGTTGCAGGGCCGATGGCACGTAGCGCGCCGGATCTGTTCGTTGCCCTCAAAGTGCTCGCCGGTCCGGAAGGATACGATCGCAAGGCGTGGTCCTGGACTCTTCCGCCACCCCGCCAGCACACCCTGAAGGACTTCCGTGTTGGTTACATACTAGATAGCCCGCTCGCTAGCCCGACTTCAGAAGTGCGCTCCGTACTCGATCGCGCTGTATCCGCCCTGAAGCGTACAGGAGCACAACTGCGGCCTGGCTGGCCGCCAAACTATAGTCTGAACGAAGCCTTCGACAATTACATGTTTCTCCTGGGCGCCTTCAGCTTCAGCACCGAGGACAACGAGGCGCAAGAGCGCGACCGCAAACGATATCAACAGACCCAAGATCCGTTTGCCAAAGGTGCGCTCAGCTCGTATGCTGAGTGGCAACGACGGCATTTCAGACAGCTAACATTCCGCGAACTTTGGCAGCAGTACTTCGAGCAGATCGATGTATTCCTCATGCCTTGCAGCTTCACTGTCGCGTTTGCTCACAATCACGAGGGAGATATGACCACAAGAAGCCTTGACACTCCCGATGGAAAACGGCCTTACATGCAGCTTATGCCGTGGATGGTCACCGCGACACTGACCGGTTGCCCGGCCACGGTTGCGCCAATTGGGCAGACTTCAGCCGGCCTGCCCGTTGGACTTCAGATCATGGGACCGTTCTGGGAGGACGCAACGCTCATCGAGTTCGCGACTCTCCTATATGACGAGATCGGCGGTTTCAAACCGCCTCCAGGGTATAGCGCCGAAGCTTAAGCGCTAGTCTGAAGTCGTGAACACGAGATTCTGGCCGCGTACTACCTTCCTCGCAATCCTCACGCTCATGTGCTTGATTGTTGCCTGTACAACCACGCCCAGCGATGATGCGCTCGCAACTAAGATCAAGGCGAGCCTCTTCTCAGATCCAACAACAAAGGCGGCAAATTTGAACATCGCTGTTAAAGATGGCGTCGTCACGCTCTCTGGTGACGTTCCAAGCTCGGATGTGGAGCTGAAGGCCATGAAAGTCGCGAATAGCACACCGGGAGTAAAGCGTGTGAATGATCAGATGAAAGTGAACACTGCTCTCGCCGCGAATGAATCGCCATCGAACCAAGCGGCGACGCAACCTCCACCTAACCAAACACCGGCTCCAACTCCGCCGGCCCAAGCCCCGACCGCGGCACCTGCTCCGAACCCCAAGCCTGCGCCGGCGCTTCAGCCGGGTCCCCCAATTACAGGCACGCCCGTGCAATCAACCACTCCTGCGAAACCGCGCCCACAACCCGTGCGCTTCACCATTCCGGCCGGGGAGGCCGTTACCGTCCGCATGATCGATTCCATCGACTCCTCCCGTAATGTCGAGGGCCAAGTCTTCAGAGCCTCTCTTGCTTCTCCGCTCACCTCTCGCGGCCATGTAGTCGTAACAACCGGAGCGAACGTCAGTGTCGTGCTTGCAGACGTACGAGAGGCTGGGCGCATTAAGGGTCGCAGCGAGCTAGAAGTGCGGCTTTCCCGATTGGAATACCAAGGCCGCAGCTATCGCTTGGTGAGTACGTCTTATTCAGAGCAGGGTAATGCGCGCGGAGAGCAGACCGCCAAAAGAACCGGTATCGGTGCGGTTGCAGGTGCGGTGATCGGCGCGATTGCGGGCGGCGGAAAAGGTGCGGCTATAGGCTCTGCAGCAGGCGCCGGAGCTGGTGTCGGTTCACAGGTCTTTACGCACGGTCAGCGAGTCAGAATCCCATCGGAAACCATCATCACGTTCCGCTTGCAAGCCCCACTCAGCATCGAAAAGTAGCGGCCCTGGCTTACCCGGCCCGCAGCGCTAGCTCATCACGCCGGCTGCGGACTCTCTCCTCCCACGAGCCCGGGTAGCGCGTTCCCACCCGGATGCGGAGCGATCACGATGCCTCCCTCGGGCGGCGTGGTCGGCTTGGTTTCAGTCGTGAGTTGTGGGAGCGTCTTGCCATTGATCAGGTCCATCACTTCGGAACCTTCCAAAACTTCGCGCTCCAGAAGGGCAGCCGCTATACGCACCAGGGCATCGGAACGCTCCACGATAATCTGCCGCGCGCGGGTATACGCGTCCTCGACCAGCTTGCGAACCTGTTCATCAATCTTGATCGCCGTCGCTTCGCTGTAATCGCGGTGTTGAGCGATCTCGCGCCCAAGAAAGATCTGTTCGTCCTTTTTCCCGAAACTCAACGGGCCCAGTTCGCTCATGCCCCATTCGCAGACCATCTTGTGCGCCATTTCTGTCGCGCGCTCAATATCGTTCCCTGCGCCCGTCGTCATCTGGTTCAGGAAAATCTCTTCCGCAATACGTCCGCCCATCAGAATCGCAAGCCGGGTTTGCAAGTAGTTCTTGTCGTGCGACAGCTTGTCATCCAGCGGCAACTGCATGGTCAAGCCTAGCGCCATCCCGCGCGGAATAATCGTGACCTTGTGCAACGGATCGGAATCTTCCAGCAGCGCCGCAACCAGAGCGTGCCCGGCCTCGTGATACGCCGTCATCTTCTTCTCTTTGTCGCTGATGATCATGCTCTTGCGTTCCACGCCCATCAGCACCTTGTCTTTCGCCAGCTCGAAATCGAACTGAGTGACAACCTTCCTGTTCTGACGCGCGGCGACAAGTGCCGCCTCATTCACAAGGTTCGCCAAGTCAGCGCCTGCAAAGCCAGGTGTTCCGCGCGCGATCACAGAGAGATCGACATCATCTCCCAGCGGCGTCTTTTTCGTGTGCACTTTCAGAATGCTTTCGCGCCCGCGAACGTCCGGACGGTCAACCACAACGCGGCGATCGAATCGTCCCGGTCGCAGCAGCGCCGGATCCAGCACATCGGGCCGGTTCGTCGCCGCAACAAGAATCACACCTTCGTTCGATTCGAATCCATCCATTTCGACGAGCAACTGATTCAGCGTCTGCTCACGCTCATCGTGGCCGCCGCCGAGACCCGCGCCTCGATGCCGCCCCACCGCGTCAATTTCGTCGATAAAAATGATGCAGGGCGCGTTCTTTTTTCCTTGTTCGAACAAATCGCGGACGCGGCTAGCACCCACGCCCACAAACATCTCGACGAAATCGGAGCCCGAAATAGAGAAAAACGGCACATTGGCTTCGCCCGCAATGGCCCGCGCCAACAATGTCTTGCCTGTCCCCGGCGGTCCGATTAAAAGCACGCCTTTGGGAATCCGGCCGCCAAGCTTCTGAAATTTCTGCGGCTCTCGGAGGAACTCAATTATTTCCTGCAACTCCTCTTTTGCCTCTTCAACTCCGGCAACATCCTTGAACGTGACCTTCTTCTGTTGGGACGAATGAAGCCGGGCGCGGCTCTTGCCAAAGCTGAGCGCCTTGTTTCCGCCACTCTGCATCTGCCGCATCATGAAAATCCATAGCCCTAGCAGAATCAATACTGGAACGGCGTTAAACAAAATACCGATCCACCCGTTTCCAGTCGAATCCTTCCAGGTGTACTTGACTCCCTTCTCCTGGAGCATTTTCCAAATCTCGGGATAATTCGGCGGAATCACCGTATGAAAAGGCTTGGTCACGCCGTTGTCCGACAGGGTGCCTTGCACATCCGTGCCGGTAACGTTCGCTTCTTTTACCTTGCCATCCTGCACGTAGCTGACAAATTCCGAGACCGATAAGTTGGTCGGCGTCGGACCTCTCCCCGTTTTCACGGCCATGTACACGAGAACAATGGCGCAGATGATAACTACCCAAAATACAGCGGTTTTTACATTTGAACTCATGAAATCACCTTGTGCCGACCAAGCTTCTACGCACCTGGGAACGATCGCTTCGACCCAAACGCCACAATTCCCAACTCAGCGCCATACTATACAGACGTTCACACAGTCTCTTTCGGTTCAAAACGCCCGCTTTTCGGGCGTACCTGGGCGGTAGATCAGCCGGATCACGCGATCGCTCCCCATCGAACTCCCGAATTTGGCTGCGCTCCCGAATTGGCGAACCCAAACAATTTCCTCGCCGGAAATGACGACCGGCCAATGACGGCGTTCCCACAGCAACACTCGATGTTCCTGAAAAAGGGATTTTACCTTTTCCAGTCCCGCGTGTCCGGAACGCTGGAGCGCATCGCCGGGCGCCCAATTCCGTACGTATATTGAACGTGGCGTTCCTTGCCCCGTCAGGGTGTCGGCATTTAAATCTATAGTTTCGACGCCAAAATTCTGTTCTCCCTTGAAACTAGCACAAAATGAGGACTCTCGTTCGGCCCAATTCAGCGAAATCGACCCGGCCTCAAACGGAAGCTCCGCAACTCTGCCGATTTCGAGATCAATTCGATAGCCGCGCTCCGGATTTCCAGCATTCGGGATGGCCAGACGCAACTTGTCGAAGGAGCGCAACGCATCCAGTCGCGGCAAAATTGTCCGATCGTGTCCGGCTGTACTGCGGCACAATTCGAGAATCGCATCGACATGCCTCATCTCAATCCCACGCAGATCCCCCCTGGCCTCGTTCATCGCCCGCCGCAAAATCCTTCGCCGTACTGCGCTATCGAACCCCGCCAGCGCACTCACATCGAGAATTAATCCCGCTCGAGTTCGTGTTGCAATTCGCTCGAATGCGGGCTCAATCTCTCGCGCCCAATAGTCTTCTTCTGCCTGCGCGAGCTCGGCAGTCCGCGCCAAAATCTCTTCGATATTAGAATTGAAGTCTCGCGCCAGAATTGGCACGATTTCATGCCGCAAGCGGTTCCTGCTGAATTGGAGATTCGCATTCGATGAGTCCTCCCTCCAGCCGATTCCTTCCCCCTCCGCCCAGCGACGCACTTCTTCGCGGCTAGTCGTAAGCAAAGGCCGGATCAACCCCTCTTGCGTTACCATTCGCATTCCTGCCAAACCCGCAGTTCCCGAGCCACGCAGTAGACGCAGCAACACCGTCTCTGCCTGATCGCTCCTCGTATGCCCTAATGCGACTCGTTGCAGCGAATGCTCATTCATCGACCGCCGGTAGAAATTCCGCCTCGCCTCTCGCCACGCCTGTTCCAGATTGCCGCTACTCACGGCTTTGCTGCAATCAATCCGGCACGGTAGTCCGAGCGTCTCAGCCAACGATTTCACCCACTCCGCATCGGCTTCCGATTCCGCTCCTCTGAACCCATGATTCAGATGCAGCACAAGTAACTCAATTCCGAGCTTTTCAGAGAGGCGGTGAAGAAGATGCAAAAGGACCACGGAATCTGCGCCGCCCGATACCGCCACGCCCACGCGGTCACCGCGCGCCAGCATGTTATAACGAGTGATGATTTCGGCCACCCGATCGAGCAACGTGTCAGCCAACATCGACATTCTAAGTCCCGCTTAACGCTTCAGGCCGATCCATGCAAATCAATCCGCCGCTTACGGAAGAAGCGCTACACAAGCTTGCTTCCGGAATCCAGCTATTACTAATGGATGTCGATGGCGTGATGACGGACGGCCGTTTGTACCTTGTGCCCGACACGAGCGGCAACATGGTCGAAACGAAAGGCTTCGATTCTCAGGACGGTATCGCCTTGCGATGGCTCCAATGGCACAACATCAAAACCGGTGTGATCAGCGGCCGACAATCTCCCGCCACTGTCGAACGGGCCCGGCAGGTCGACATTACGTACGTCTTTCAGGGCCACATCGAGAAGATCCCGATTTACGAACAGATCGTTGCCGATGCTAAAGTGCAGCCGGAAGAAATCGCCTATATCGGGGACGATCTCACCGATGTCGTCATCATGCGCCGGGTGGGCCTTTCTTTCGCTACTGCTAACGCGCGAGAGGAAGTGAAACGTTCTGCAAACGCTGTCACCTCTGCCGTGGGCGGCGCAGGCGCCGTTCGAGAAGTAATTGAACTACTTTTGAAGGCGAGAGGCGCCTGGGAAAACCTGCTCAGGAAATACGAAGTGAAGTAGTGAGCTTTCGCCTCGGGGCCGCCAGCTACTTCACCTCAAACGCAAATTCTCGAAGCAGCTCGTTTTCAGGATTTCCCTGCGTCGAAGCGTAGAGTTGCAACAAATACGACCCGGGCTGTTTGATAGACGGGACCAACAAATCCACTTCTTCGTGACGAATTTGACTCGCCGTTTCCCATATTCCACTGCCGCGGGCATCTACCAACTTCGCTGTCACAGGGCCCTGGGCCAGATCGTGCGCATTCAGATGCACATGAAGACGGTGATTTGCGGGTAAAACAGAACTCTCTGCGCCTCGATATGCCGAAAGGCTGGTTTCCGTGACAGGAGCGCCGTGCTGCATCATATTGGGAACTACTGCTACGCCAATCGCCAGCGCCGCAACAGCTCCTACCATCGACAACTTCGGAACAGTCAGCCAATCTCTCCAACTGCGTTCCCGCGCTGCGGCCTTCGCGGTCTGCTCCTGTTGCAGCTCGCGCAGAGCCACCCTAGTTGCCGCAATCTGTACTTCAAGATCTTCGAGGCGGCCTACGCACGCATTGCAGGCCAGAATATGCGTCTCCAAGCTCTCAAGTTCTTCTTCTGGAGTTTGATCCAAAAGAAATCGCTCGAGCTCGTCTTCGGTGGGGTGACTTTCCATAGCCACTTAGTGTTATCTCCCAGCTTGCGCTCTCACGAATACTGAGAAAATTCCGTTACTCGCCAGTTTTTTCCGGCCTAACTCTCCGAATTTCGCTTTGGCTCGCGATTTCAACAGCCGGAATTGAGTCTCCGTCAACGCCATCTCGCGGCAGATCTGCTCTTGTGTCTGCTCTTTTAAGTAGAACCGCACTAGAATGTCGCGATCCCGCTCGGAAAGCGAGCTCAACACGCTCTTCATCAGATCCGCTTTCTGCCGGATCATCGCTTCCTGCTCTGGATTCTCCTTGCGATCCGCAACTGTAACGCCGCTTTCCAAATCGGTCTGTTCGCGCCGGCTGTGTACTGCCTGCTCGATATACGCTGCAACCTGCCGCCGCACCACGGTCCGCACAAACCCCATCAGGCGCTCCGGCTCTCGCAAATCGCCGCGCCGGATCGCGTTCACAACAATCAAAAATGTGTCGTGAACTTTGTCTTCGAGTTCCTGTGGCCCCAGTTGGCGGCACAAGTAATAACGGATGCCTCTGCTGAACAGCTTGTAAAGCTGCTCCATTCCGGCGTCTTCGCCCGCTTTTACTTGGGCGACTAAGACGCTCCATTCAACGGGAGCATGAGCGGTTCGAGATACCGTTTCCTGATTCGGCTGGCTGCTCTCGGAAGCCGGCACTGGACAAAGCTTGGCTTGGCTGGCGGGCATGGACACGTTACTCCTTGGAAATTACTGAGTATGCCGCCCAAAACGAGGGCGAGCTCCGGTAGCCGCTGCTACGCTGCATATCCTCTTGGGCCTGTTGTAGCGCGATAGCGGCTCGACTCGCAAACGATCTGGATGGCGACAATGGTCGAAAATGGCTGTAGAACGAAGAAAAGAATTGGCCTGAGTCGTCTGGAGTAGGCCACGCGCTTACGATTACCGCGGTAGCGCCAGCTAAGAGCCAAGCCCGGCTCAGGCCGATTACGCCGGCGCTGGGTACCCTTTGCCCTTGCTCAGACGAACAACCACTCATAACTACAAGACTTCCCAGCACGCGATAGGCCGCGATAGCTTCTGGGGTTAGTAGCTCTGGAACGTTTTCTGGAGTAAGACTTAATGCCAGAGCTGCCTGCTCTGGCTGCCCGTTTGGACTCACTACATGAACAGCGAAATGAAGCACGTCGGGCTTGTTGAGCAAAGCCCTGTGTAAACCCGTTTGAGAAGCGTCTTTCCCAATAAGAAACTGGATTTCCGGCATGCCGGTGGCTTGCGCTGCCCTCCGGATCTCCCGGGCGCTCCCCACCAGCCGCGCCAGTCGGCCGTTTGTCGTTTTTGCGTTAACTAGAGCGACATTCTGCAGTCGTCTTGAATCTGCAAGATTGTAAATCGGATCGGCGATTCCGACGAAGCGGCGTCCTGAATTCGTTCCCGTGGGCCGTAATAATAACAGCTCGCTCGGAAGGAAACGCAGGGTATGGCCGGTCGCAAGTGTCGTGTTAGCCTGCCGCAGATCTGGAAGCGCCGCAAAAGGAACTCCGTTCAGCAGGGCGCCGTCGGGGGATACCAACCAATCCCCCCGGCTCCATGCCTGTTGATCAAGCTGTCCAAAAAGGCTCTGGCTCAGAAAACGGCCCGCAGCCGAGCCGTCTTGCGACGTGCGCAAGTGATCGGAGAACGCTACCGCCTGCTCTGCGATCTCCGTTTCAGGCGCCAATCGATACAGCTTCATGCGTTCCCTCGTAACCGTCCACAGAAACGACTTACTCTTTCCAAGGCAGAAACTGAGAAGGACTTCTCTCGCAGATAGCTTCTCCTGGATACTTCTAAGTGATTTCTTACGGAAAATTTTCTCTTGCTCTGTCGGTAAATTTTTCGGGGATATTCCAATTTCGTTACTGAGGGTGTTTAATTGGGCCTTTATTTCTTTTATTTTCCCGTCATTGCGATCACTCCCCAAGGTAAATCGTGCCTCAGCATCTTGTAATATTGACAATAATTCGAAATATTTCGGGGGAAGTCGACCCGCGCGATCCAGATACAGATTCATCTGCTCCCGCAGCGTGGCCGCCCGGTTCTCTGCCAATACGGCCCAGGCTTCTCTGGCCAAAGACTCGTCGCGCCGGTCGAGCGAAAGCTGCGCCGCGAGCTCTACATAATCCTCATATATCGGGTGAAGATGTGAGCTCGTTCGAATGCTTGTCGCATCGCCGGGTAGCGCGCCTTCGCGCCACTCGTTCGCTAACCCGACGGCCCTGTCGAACTCAGCTAAAGCTTCCGATTTGCGGCCCAGCCCAAGTAATAATTCGCCGCGAATGTGAACCGGATAATATTGCGGACTCGTCTTGAAAATTTTGCTTGGTAAGGAAATAGCCTCGTCGATTAGCTTTAAACCTGCCGCATAATGCTGTTTAGCTAGCTCCAGTTCAGCTAAATGCTCGATTGTAAAAGGAAGGTTTTCGTCGTGTTTTTCGGAACGGATTCTTCGCGCTTTACCTAGCGGGGCTTCGGCTTCAGAGAGTCGTCCCGCCAGAACCAGCGAGATTCCAAGCTGGTCTAAGGCGAGCGACTCCGCTTCCGGCATCCGGTCGCGAGTCGCAACTGCGATTGCTTCATTGTAGGTTTGAATGGCGCGGTCGGGGTTCCCATCATCAGATTGCACGTTGGCGAGATTTAGGAGCGCTTTGACCAGGTAATCATCGCGTCCTGCGTGGCGGAGGAGTGCTACACCCTGCTCGGCATCCCTGATTGCCAGAGAAAAATCTCCGAGCAATTCATAAACGGTCGAGAGAGTGAAAGCGGCTCCGCCTTCGACAGCCTTATCATTCTCCTGGCTGGCTAATTGGCGTGCTCTGTTTAGAGAAATTAGAGCCGGGCGATACTGAAACAAGTAAACCTGGCAGACGCCAGCGAACATCAGCGCTTTCGCTTGGTCGCGCCAGTCGCCATCGCTTCCGGCGCTCTCAGCTGCTCTTTGAAATGTCTCCAGGGCCTCGGCAAAGTGGCCGTCGGCCCGTTGCTTTTGACCCTGGGTGATCGCCGCCTCCACAGAACCCGACGTGGAGCGGCGAATCGCGGCGCTCGGAACGCCTGGCAGCGTCGCAACCGCAAAACCTATCGCTAGTACAAACCGAGCAGCATAGGGGCACAGGGCGTTCACCCGCTGCATCCCAAACGCATGATCCAGATGTTCTCCGTGAACCGGAAAATTCCTGTTCACGGAGATAACTTATCACCTCTTGAGCCTATTTCCTAATTCTTTACGAGGGGATCAGGAATTTATCGGTTAAATGCGTATCAGAATTCGTCTGTAATTCTCCGTTTCGCGAGACTAAAATCCGAAGATGGTTCCGAGGATCCAAACTATAGCATCAGGTACGATTGGCTGCCGCATATGTCGCTGAACTCCTTTCGCACCCGAAGCTCCCACGGGCGGGCGCGCGTCAGCGCAAAAATGTGCAGTTAAATGCCTGATTATATTGGGCAAATTTTTTGTGGGATTTTTGTGATTTAAATTTGAGCTTGTTCCAATTTGAAAAAACTCAGAATCGGAACCCAAACCGAAATCGAGCTGCATTTGCGGATCGCGAACTGTCGCTATTCCGCCGCTGTTTGAGTCGGCTATACTCGTCCTGTAATCGCTGTTTTCAATCCGGAGGCGTAATGCGACTTCGGGTTTCCGTCCAGCAGCAGCTTCCGCTTACCAAGGCCCTCCAGGGTCCTGTGCGTCAGAGATATGTTCGATAACCTGTCCGACAAACTGCAGCGCATCTTCAAGAACCTGCGCGGCGAAGGAAAATTAACGGCCGCCAACATGGAGGAGGCCCTGCGAGAGATCCGTGTCGCGCTGCTCGAGGCCGACGTGCACTTCAGAGTCGTCAAGCAGTTCATCGAGCAGGTCAAACAGAAGGCCATGGGGGAGGAGGTACTTACTGCGCTGTCGCCCGGCCAGCAAGTCGTCAAAATCGTTCGCGATGAACTGATTAAGATGCTGGGCACGCATCCGTCGCGCCTCCGCTTCTCCAACGAGCCCCCGACGGTGATCCTGATCGTTGGCCTCCAGGGCTCAGGAAAAACGACGAGCGCCGCGAAGCTGGCTCGGCTTCTGGCCAAAGAAAACAATCGACCGCAACTTGTGTCTGTCGACATTTACAGGCCCGCCGCCCGCCAGCAGCTCACGATTCTCGCCAAAAACGTGGGTGTACCTATATATGAAGGCTCCGCGGACGAGACCAAGCCGCTTGATCTGGCCCGCTCAGCGCGCCGCGAAGCTGTTCATTCCGGTCGCGATGTCTTGCTGGTAGATACCGCCGGCCGCCAGCATATCGACGATCAGCTCATGCAAGAATTGCACGAGCTCAAAGAAGCGCTTGCTCCCACCGAGATCCTTTTCGTCGCCGACGCGATGACAGGCCAGGACGCGGTGCGATCGGCCGACGAATTTCATAAACGCCTGGGCATCACCGGGATCATTCTCACCAAAATGGACGGCGATGCTCGCGGCGGCGCCGCTCTCTCCATTCGCTCCGTTACCGGCCAGCCGCTGAAATTTGTCGGCGTAGGCGAAAAGCCGGATGCTCTCGAAGCCTTCTATCCCGATCGCGTCGCTTCCCGCATTCTCGGTATGGGTGACGTGCTCTCGTTAATTGACAAGGTCGAGCAGGCCATCGATCAAAAAACCGCCGAAAAGATGCAGGAAAAACTGCTCGGCGACGACTTCACGCTCGAGGACTTCCGCGATCAGATCAAGCAGCTCCGGAAGCTTGGCCCGCTCGGAGGTCTGCTCGAAATGATGCCCCAAATCGGCCCGCTCAAAGATCTCAAGAACGCCAAAATCGACGAAAACGAGATCGGACGCGTCGTTGCCATCATCGATTCCATGACTCCCAAAGAGCGCCGCAATCACATGATCATCAACGGTTCCCGCCGCCGCCGTATCGCGAAAGGCAGCGGTACCAGCGTTCAGGATGTCAACAATCTGCTAAAACAATACGCCCAGGCGCGTAAAATGATGAAGAGCTTTACGGGTCAGGCCGGTCTGCTCGGAAAGAAACTGGGTAAGATGAAGCTTCCCATGATTCCCGGGCTATAGGCGGCCGGCATCTCAGCCGTTCGCCCGCAACACAAATTTGTAACAATGAGGAAAAGAAAAGGTTAAGCGATGCTAGCGATTCGCCTCGCGCGTTTTGGCGCCAAGAAAAAGCCCACCTATCGCGTGGTCATTATTGAAAAGGAGCGTGCCCGCAACAGCCGCTCCATTGAAGTCGTCGGCTATTACAGTCCGATTGCCAAGCCGGCTCAGGTCGACCTAAATCACGACCGCATTAACTACTGGATCAAGAATGGCGCGCAGCCATCCGACACCGTCCGCCGGCTGTTAAGAACGAATCCCGCTCCGGCGCCTGCGGCAGCGTAGCGAGCAAAGTAAATCTCTTTTTCAATTGGGCGCCGAAGCAAAGCGCCCACGCGAAAAGGGGCAAGAAGGTCAAGATGAACGAGAAGAATGGCGTGAAAACGCTCGTAGAAGAGATCGCCAAAGCTCTTGTAGACGCTCCAGCCGAAGTGGTTGTCAATGAGGTCGCTGGCGAACAGGCAACTGTTTTTGAACTGCGGGTCGCCGAAGGCGATCTAGGAAAGGTCATCGGGAAGCAAGGACGAACTGCCCGTTCCATCCGCACCCTTCTCGGTGCAGTCGGTACTAAGTTAAACCGGCGCTTCTCTTTGGAAATCCTGGAGTAGCTTCCGTCCCACGCATTCGCCATGGAGCCGAACAGAGTTATCATCGCCGAGGTTCTGCGCCCTCGCGGAAACCGCGGCGAACTGCTGGCCAAATCACAGACCGATGTTCCCGGCAGGCTTGAGACTTTACGACGCGCCCATGCTCGCTTGACAGACGGCTCCGAGGCGTCCGTTGAGATCATCAAAGCCTGGACTCACAAAGGCCAATGGGTACTCAGGCTTGCCGGCGTCGATTCCATCAACTCAGCCGAACGATTCCGCGGCGCTGAGATCTGGGTCCCGTTATCCGGTCGGGCTCCGCTGCCCGAAGGTGAATTCTTTGAATCGGACTTGATCGGCTGCCAAGTCACCGATGGCGCGAGCGGAAAACTGTTAGGCCCGATCGAAGCCTTTGAGAATTACGGTGGGCCGCCGTTGATGGAAATCCGCGTCGACGGCCGCGAAGTGCTCATTCCGTTCGTTCCCTCCATCTGCCGGAACATCGATTTGGCTGCTCGGAGCATCATCGTTGATCTACCCGGGGGAATCCTAGACCTGTAATGAAACCGCGTGATCCCTCATGACATTCCATATCGTCACGATTTTTCCGGAATTCTTCACTGGGCCATTCAACCACGGTGTGATCGCAAAAGCCCAAGCCGCCGGAAAATTGGAAATTCGGATTCATGATCTGCGGCACTGGACACGAGATCGTCATCGCACCGTCGACGACCGGCCGTTCGGCGGAGGCGAAGGCATGCTGCTGAAGCCGCAGCCATTGTTCAAGGCGGTTGAAGCGATCTTACCCGAGAGAACGTCCAAACAGAAAGTGATCTTGCTCTCCGCTCAGGGGATGCCGTTCCGACAGCGGATGGCCCGGCAATTTTCGGAGCTCGAGGATCTGCTTTTGATCTGTGGCCGCTATGAAGGTGTTGATGAGCGAGTAGCCCAGCATCTTGTGGATGATGAAGTATCGATTGGTGATTTCGTGCTGAGCGGCGGCGAGTTGGCGGCGGCGCTGATTATTGACAGCGTGGCGCGCTTATTGCCCGACGTCCTCGGGAACGAAGATTCCTCGCGAAACGAAAGCTTCACCGAGGACAATGAAGGTTTGTTGGATTGCCCGCAGTACACCAGACCGGCTGAGTTCCGGGGCTGGAAGGTGCCCGGCGTACTGCTGGGCGGAAATCACGAAGAAATCAAGCGCTGGCGCCAGGCTGCGTCACGCGAAAAAACCGAGCGGCTTCGTCCCGATCTCCTCGGCGGCCGCCAGATAAGGAAGGCTTAACACATGCAGAACGCTCTCGTTAGCAAATTCATTAGCAAGCATACTCGCGCCAAGCCGCACCCCGAGTTCCGTCCTGGCGACACAATCCGGGTGCACGTGCGAATCAAGGAAGGCGACAAGGAGCGTTTGCAGGCCTTTGAAGGCACTGTCATCGCTCGCAAGAACACCGGCATGGGAGAGACGATCACGGTGCGGAAGGTCAGCTTCGGCCAGGGTGTCGAGCGTATCTTCCCGTTAAACGCCCCGGTCATTGATCACATCGATCTCATCCGAACCGGCCGCGTCCGCCGCGCCAAGCTCTACTATCTCCGGAATCTGAAGGGCAAAGCGGCGCGTCTGCGCGAGCGCGAATAACCGGACACCCGCGGCTCTGCCCATGAGCATCCGGTGCCTCAGTTCATTTGAGCGGATCGCTCGAGAACGCGGGTTCCAACGAATCGCCGGAGTCGATGAAGTCGGACGTGGCTGCCTCTTCGGCCCAGTCTTCGCCGCGGCCGTCGTTCTCGATCCCCTGAAGCCCATTCGCGGCTTGCACGACAGCAAGATACTCGAGGCCGGCGAACGCGCCGAGCTTGCTACTCGAATCAAAGCGCGTTGTGTCTGCTGGGCCATTGGAGGCGCCGGCGTGTTCGAGATCGATCAAATCAATATTCTGCAGGCATCTCGTCTAGCCATGCGCCGGGCCATTGAAGCTCTTCCGATTCAGCCCGATTACTTATTGATTGACGCCGTTCGATTGGACCTACCCATCGAGCAACTCGCCTTGATCGATGGTGACGCGCGCTGCCGCGCCATTGCTGCAGCGTCGATCATCGCCAAAGTGCATCGTGATGAATGTCTCGTTCGATGGCACGAAATTTATCCGCAGTACAATCTCGCCTCGAACAAGGGCTACTCGACGCCCGACCATAAGCGCGCGTTGCGCGAACACGGTCCCACGCTGCTGCATCGTTTCAGCTTCGAGCCTGTTCGCATGAACATCCAACAAATCCATTGGACCGGCTATATCACCGATCCCGCAAAGCAGCGGGAACTCTTCGACGATGAGACTGCGGCACTTGATCTTACACGATTGACCGCCGCAGTGGAAGAATGAGCACGCGCACATCCTCCTCGACGACCACTTCCGAATCGCCGGATACGACGCAACCCGCTCGCTTCATGCGCTGGCACCGTCGCGTGCTTGGATTCGGCCTTGTGATCTTCGCTTTCGAGTTAGGGCTCTTTCTGCTCGTGTTTCCGTGGCTCCGCTCCTGGGAATTGAGCTGGGTAGCCTTGCGTTCTCCCACGTACGCCGCAATTTGGACCAGCCCCTACTTCCGCGGCGCTCTCAGCGGTCTCGGTCTTCTCAACATCTACATCGCTTTCGCCGAGCTCGTCCGGCAATTAAAGTCCCTCTTCAGCGCAGACGGAAAATCGTAGCTATCATTGTTTAGTGCCGTCGCGATGAGCTGCAAGACGAAGCTCCTGCTTCTCTGTTTCCTCATCTCCGGGTCTACCTGGGCGGCTGAAATCGATAAAGCCGCTGTTTCGGTAATCACGCCAAATGGTCAACACCTGCGTGCATTCGTGACCACGCCGCGAGGGACAGCAAGCCCCGTAGGCGGCATTTTTCTCGTGGGCTGGCTGAGCTGCGATAGCGTCGAATACAAAGACGGCGAAACGGATGGATTCGGTGCGCTGCTGCTCCGTTTAGTAGCGCGATCTGGACGGCTGATGTTCCGGATGGAGAAGCCGGGCATCAATGGAAGCGAAGGCGTCTGCAAAGATACTGATTTCAACACCGAGCTCGCCGATTATCGCGCCGCTTTCACGACTTTCCTCGCCAATCCGCGTTTAGACAAACAGCGAGTCTTTGTACTCGGTCTGTCCAACGGCGCTGCCATCGCGCCTCTCGTTGCGCAAGCTACACCGATTCGCGGTTATGTCGTCTCTGGCGGCTGGACAAAAACCTGGTTCGAGCATATGCTCGAAACCGAAAGGAAATCGATGACCTGGCGTCACGTCCCGCCGGCCGCTGTCACGTGGCGCATAAAACTGGTCTCGCAGTTCTACAGCGAATACCTTCTAAAACGTAAGCTGCCGGGAGATGTCATCCGCGAGAATCCCGCGCTCGCCGAGATCTGGAAAGATGAGCCTGCCCACCAATACGGCCGCCCCGCCGCTTTCTATCATCAGCTTCAAGCATTGAATATTGCCGAAGTTTGGCAATCGGCTTCCGCGCCAGTGCTTGCAATTCACGGCGAATACGACGTCTTAATGAGCGCCGAAGATCATGCCTCGCTTGCCTCCTGGGCGAATCAAAAGAAGGCAGGAAACGGGACTTTCCTCGAGATTCCACATATGTCACATTTGCTCGAGATCTACAACACGCGCGATGACATGCTCAAAGACGCGAACGGCCACTTCGATGACTCGCTCGTAACGAAAATCCTTGGCTGGATGTCAAGGGTCGAAGCGCGCTGAGCTGGCCCGCTCACTCGACCTCAAACTGCACGCCCTGCGCCAGCGGCAACTCTTTCCCATAATTGATCGTGTTCGTTGCCCGTCGCATATACAGCTTCCACACATCCGATCCCGACTCGCGACCACCGCCCGTCTCCTTCTCCCCGCCGAACGCTCCGCCAATCTCTGCGCCCGAAGGCCCAATGTTCACGTTCGCTATTCCGCAATCCGATCCCTCGGTTGACGTGAATCGCTCTGCCTCGCGCAAGTCCGTCGTGAAAATCGATGACGAGAGTCCCTGCGGAACGCTGTTGTGGATTGCAATCGCGTCTTCGAAATTCCTGTACTTCATGACGTAAAGAATCGGCGCAAACGTCTCGCATGTCACAGGCCCGGTCTGCCGCGGCATCTCCACCAGCGCCGGTCGCACATAGAACGCGTCGGAATGCGGCGCCACCTCCACGCGCTCGCCTCCCCACACCTTCCCGCCCGCTGCTTCCGCATCCGCCAGACTACTTCGCATCGCTTCAAAAGCGTGTCCATCGATCAGTGGCCCCACTAGTGTTCCCGGCTCGCGCGGATCGCCAATCGACACCGAACCATACACCTGCTTCAATCGCGGCACCAGCCGGTCATACACACTCTCGTGTACAATCAGCCGCCGCAGTGTGGTGCAGCGCTGCCCCGCTGTTCCTATCGCTGCGAATGCAATTCCGCGAAGCGCCAGATCCAAATCCGCCGAAGGGCAAACAATCGCAGCGTTATTTCCGCCCAGCTCCAGAATCGCTCGCGCGAACCTCTCGGCAAGCCGCGGACCCACCTGCCGGCCCATCCCCATCGATCCCGTTGCCGAGACAAGCGGTACTCGCGGATCATCCACCAACTGCTCGCCCGCTTCCTGTCTTCCGATCAAAACTGTCGAAAGCCCGGCTGGCACTCCGCCGAAACGCACTGCCGCTCTCTCGAACAACGCCTGTGTCGCGAGTGCGCACAAAGGTGTTTTCTCCGATGGCTTCCAAACCACGCTGTTCCCGCACACGAAAGCGAGCGCTGCATTCCACGACCACACTGCAACGGGAAAATTAAATGCCGAGATGACGCCCGTAACCCCCAGTGGATGCCACGTCTCCATCATGCGATGATTTGGCCGTTCCGACGCAATCGTCAGCCCGCACAGTTGCCGCGAGAGGCCGACCGCGTACCCGCAGATATCGATCATCTCCTGAACTTCACCCAGCCCCTCGGAGACAATCTTGCCGGCCTCAATCGTGACCAGCCGCCCTAACGCCCCCTTCTCCTTCCGTAATTCCTCGCCCAACAAACGAATCAGCTCTCCCCGTTGCGGCGCCGGAACCTTTCGCCAGTGAAGAAAAGCCTCGTGCGCACGACCAATCGCTTGATCCGCTGTGGCCCTGTTGCTCACCGGGACGCGGCCAATCACTTCCCCGCTAATCGGACTGACCACTTCGAGAGCGCCTTCAACCGCATACAGCTCTCGCTCAACTCCGATTTCAGAAAGCAATCCGGCAACTTCTTCGGCGATTCCCAACGTCTGAACATTCGTCATCGTAAGATCCTAATCCCTCAATAATCGATCCTAGCGACTCACGCCTTCCGATCCGAAGCACAAGCTTGCGGACCATAAGTATCGAACTCCGCGGCTAACCTAAAGACACTACTCTGTTTATGCTGTCCAACGCAGCCTCGTCAAGAAAGGCCCGCCGGGAATTCTTGAACGCAGCGGTCCTGAACCGCCGCAAACCGGTCAATTTGCCCGCATGTTTACGTCCATGTTTTTGCGCGGATGCAGGCCGAAAAGGGTTGACAGTGGAGTTCGGCTGAGGTAGTCTGACAAAAAATCGGACGGTTTCTTGCACCATGAGAAACCGCCCGGACTGAAGAGAAGCAAGGCCCGGAAGGAACGTTCTGGGCCTTAACTAAAGAGCACTTTAGCTGATTGTTCTATATTCCTTCCCTGTAGTCAATACGACTGACAGTAACAGTACTCTGATCAATCATATCTCCCGCGCGCAATCAGCCCAAAAAGTCCGGCGCTCGTGAGATCTGCCGTTACCATTTCCGCTTCCACTCGCGCCACCAGTCGGTGTTCCCAAGTTCCAACGCGTTCCACGCAGCGTCCAGTGCCTCCGGGTCTCCCCGCAGGACCTTTTCCAGCGTCACCTCGGGCGGAATTCTCACCAGCTCTGAAAACCGAGCAAACACCTTCCCGCGCTCCTCGCCTTCCGTTCGGGAAAGCAAATGCCACAGGGTGAGCCCATCGCGTTGCCTCGCTCCTCGAATCACAACATCAAGCGCCCGAACGTCGCCATTCTCATCGAAGCGATCGAGAGCGACCGCGAATTCCGGCTCGGCATCCAAAAAATACGGCGTCCCCGGTCCTTTGCCCGCCCGCGTCTTGCACGTCGCGCCTTCCGGTATAAACGATTCCAGCTTTCCCCACTGAAACGCAACCCAGCCCATCTCTACATCCAGCGATCCCCTGCCATCCGCCCCAACGTGAAGCGTATATCTGCAGCCTAGGTCAATCGTGGTCGCTGAGGGCGTCTCCACAACGAATTGCCGCGGTGGCGCCCAAATGAAAGCGTGAATTGTCCCCCGTTGGAGCGCCAGCCGTTGCTCCTCTTTCCTAGTCTCCAGAATTCTCAGCCGCGACTTCGGTTCCACACGCACTTCGCCGATGAAATCGGATTCCAATCGTGCGTTCGAATACTCCCCGGTTTCGATCGTCTGCCCGCTCCGGACGCTACGCGGTTTTGAGCCATTCGCGTAAACCTTCCAAGCCGGCATGTCGCTCTCCTGCATGGCGCCGCGCCGAGCGCTAAATACAATCCCGAGCCCGATTCCGCAAACCACCACGGCGGCCGCCGCAAGGCCAATCTGCCAGGAATATATTTTCCAAGCAAAGAGCCACCGATGAGATATCCGCGAGACCGGCTTCCCTACGCTCGCCAGAGGCAAATTCTCGGGGCTCGCTTCATATCGAAGCGGTCTCAACAACTCTTCGAGGTCGGCTATTTCGGGGTCCGGCTGCCCCGTACGATCCCACAAATACTTTTCATTCATGTCTTGATTCCCTTCCTAGCGCCTCGCGTATCAGCTTCATTCCGCGGCATAAATTTACTCGTACGGATTCGGGCGTCAATCCCGTCCTTGTCGCAATCTCAGGTCCTGTCATCCCCTCGACCAATCGCAGAATCAGCGTTTCGCGGTATGCCTTTGGTAACCTCTGCAAAATCGTGAGCACTTCCAACGCTTGCCCGTCAGGCCACACACCTCCCCCTCGGTCTCGCAATTCGAACATCGGCCGAAATTTGCGGCGCAAATCGGCTGCCGAGTGCCGCGCAATCTTGACCAGCCAGCCGCCGAAGGCGTTTGCATCGCGGAGCGAATGTAGCTGTTGCATCGCTCGCAAAAAGACTTCCTGCACCAGGTCTTCTGCCTCGCTGTACGACACACGTGCGAGCAAGATCCCGTGGACCATTCGCGCATACCGTTCGTACAGAATTCCAAAGGCCGCGCGGTCGCCGCGTTGTGCGGCGCGAACCAGCGCGGCGGGTTCTTCGGAATGCACTTCTACAGGAGTGGGCGCGACCACGTTGATTTTGAGCGTACTCCCATTTACAGCCGCGATGCCACTGCCGCCGCGTTCAAAGCGGCTTCGATTTCTTGCGCCGTGGGAGACTGCGAGAAGCGCGCGATATCAGCCCAATCGACCGTGTCGCCATCCACCTTCACGATCGCGCTTGGTTGCACATTAAACCGCGGATTCGTTTCCGTGAGTGTTACGACCCATTTGCCTTCACTTGGCCACTGCCGCGTCAGAGCGTATGTGCTTTCCCCCGATAACCGGATCAGCTTCAGCTCGAGACTTTCTCGCTTCCCATTCACCACGCCTTCGGCTTTAGCCGAGACCGTTGTTTTATCGGTGTCATGGCACGCCTAGCCGCGCACCACAAGCACCGCATTCTTGGACTGAGCCTCCCCGTTCGCCGACGCTTTCCCAATCTCGAGCGCGAACCCTCCCGCGATCAGCACCATCGCGCCGCCAAGTGCCATCGCAACACCAACCAACTTGCCTTTCATTCTGCAGTTCATGAGCACGTTTCCTCCAGAAATCGACTTTCTGAAGAAAAAGACGGCCATCACTCACGGACTGTTAACGCAGCGCGAATCGGAATCCGTATCCGTTGATACTCACCCCGAATCGGGAGTATGCTCCCCGATTCGCCAATTTCAGGAGCTACTCCCAAATCGTTCTTAGTTCTTCATACGAAAACAGTAGATTTTTCCCATGTAGACTGGCGTCTGCGTGAAACTCGGTGGAGGTAAAAAGCCATACTCGCCCCCGCCTTCGTAACGGTCGAAGCTGACGAGATATGCGTGCGGCGCAATCTTTGTGTGTTTGAACTCCATCTCGTCCCGATCGGCACCCCCGGACTGATGAAATACACCGCCCGTTATGAGGCGGAATTCTCGTGAATTGGAATGTTGGTGCAGTCTCAGCATTTGGAATTCGGTAATAGAGACGCCGTCCGGAACAACCACCAGGAACTCATCCTCAAAAGCCGCATCAAGAAATGCGCTTTTCTGCCGTATACGGGCATTGACGTCGGGCCTGACGATCCCTTCGCTGAAGATTGACTTAAGCACACCGCCGGTCTTCCAGTTAAGGATGTCGGGATCAATCTCTTGCCAAGTCCCATTAGGCGCTTTCGTGTACATGCCGATTTCGTCGGGTATCGTGAGGGATCCCGAGGTATCAGCAGCCCGAAGCAGAAAGGCTGTCAAAAGAGAAGCACAAACGCAGAGAGTTATTTTCATGCTTCTTCTATCGGCCTTAAAGCCACTCGGCTTTAGTGGCGCCAGTCCTTACAGTGCATACGCGGCTATGCGGCTCACAACCCTTCTGCTCTCCAGCAATCCGTCCTTGCGAACGAACCCGCTCGCGATCCCCGTCAATTCGGAGCACCTCACGACGTGTAACTCGCGTCATGCGCCCCGCCTAGGCGGTCCGTCGAAAACCATCGAGGCAATCATTGACTTAGGTAGCGAGCTGGAGTCGGGCATCCGCAAGGAGCTGCCAAATCAATAAACGATTTTGTTCGCGCTGCGCCTCCACTCCACAAACGGCTCTAAAGCATTTCGAGGCGCAATAAGTTGGCTTCGAATCTGGCGCTGCTCTGCAGACAAATTCAACTGGTGATAAATAAATGCATCATCGAATCCGGCCTCGGCGGCATCGGCACGTGTGCACGCGAAGTAGTATGCCGAAGCGCGGGCCCAATAGATTGCGCCCAGGCACATGGGGCAAGGTTCGCAACTCGAATAGATCTCGCAATCGCGCAGTTCAAAAGTATTCAGCGCGCGGCAGGCTGCACGAATTGCCATAATCTCCGCGTGCGCAGTAGGATCGTTCATCGCAGTTACGAGATTCGTCCCGCTCGCAACGATTTGATCCTCTTTAATGACCACTGCTCCGAACGGACCACCACGCCCCAACCGGACATTCTCAATCGCCAGAGCGATGGCCTCCGTCACCCAGTGTTCATGCCGCTGCGCCATTTACAATGCTGAACGCGTCAGCCCCACCCTCCGCCACCGGGAGTTTCAATCCGCAAAATCGCTCCAGCATTTACGTCGAGGTTGCACTTGTCTGGCAACTCTCGCTCGATGCCGTTTTCAACGAGAACATTGCGCCCCTTGCTCGCCGGTTGGCCGCCATATAACCCATACGGTGAGAACCTGCGGCGCTCAGTCAAAAGCGTCACCTGAGCCGGACCCAGCAATTCAATCTCACGAATCAATCCGTCACCGCCTCGGTGTTTTCCCGCCCCGCCGGAACCCGTTCGGAACGCATAGCGCCGGACGCGAAACGGATATGCGTATTCGAGCGCTTCAATCGGCGTATTGAGCGAATTCGTCATGTGCGTATGAACGCCCGATACGCCATCTCGGCTTGCGCACGCGCCCGAGCCGCCGGCAATTGTCTCGTAATAAGCGTACGGTTCGCTCGTTCGCGGATCGATACCGCCGATTGTCACGTTACTCATCGTCCCTGAGCTGGCCGCCGGAATCCGATCCGGCAGTATCTTTGAGAATGCTTGCAGCAGAACATCCACGATGCGTTGAGACGTTTCCACATTGCCGCCCGCCACCGCCGCCGGAGGCTGTGCATTCACCACTGTTCCTTCCGGAATGATTACTTCGACGGGACGCATCAGCCCCGCTGTAGGCGCAGCCTCTTCCGGGAGCAAGCAGCGAAAAACATAGAATGTGGCCGAATACGTGATGGCGAACACGGCATTTAAACTGCCTTTCACCTGAGGCGCAGATCCCGTAAAATCAACCACCGCGCGCTTCCCCGCCGGATCGGTCCTGATCGTCACGTGAATTTTGACCGGCGCGTCCGTGATCCCATCGGTATCCAGAAAATCTTCTCCGCTGAACTCGCCCTCGGGCAAGCGCTCCAGCTCGGCTCTCATGAATCGCTCCGAATGATCCAAAAGCGCCGCGACACTCGATCGCATGCGTTCCACGCCATACTTCTCCACCATTTCGGTCAAACGCTGAACCCCGATGCGGCAGGCGCCGATCTGAGCTGTCAGATCGCCTTCGCGTTCCCGCGGCGTCCGCACATTGGTCAGAATCATCGCTAAGACATCTCGGTTCACACTCCCGCGCGAAACGAGCTTTACAGGTGGGATGCGAATGCCTTCTTGCGAGATTTCCCGGCAGAGACCCATCGAGCCGGGAAATGTGCCGCCGACATCGGCGTGGTGCGCGCGGTTTGCAACATAAAAAACCGGCGCCTCGCTACCTTCAACGAACACTGGCATCACAAGCGTGATATCGGGAAGATGCGTTCCGCCCTGATACGGATCGTTGAGGATCGCGATATCGCTTTGTTCAAGTGTGAGGGCGTTCAGAGCCGCGCGAACCGACAGAGGCATGGACCCAAGATGGACCGGCATATCATCTCCCATCGCGATCACGTTACCGTTTTCATCGAATACCGCGCTTGAATAATCGCGCCGCTCCTTGATGTTCGGGGAAAATGCCGTTCGCCTCAAAGACGCTCCCATCTCGTCGGCAACCGAATGGAAACTGCTCTTGAAAATCGCCAGCTCAATCGGATCCATGAGAGTTCACGTCTATCACCAGATTTTCGTATTCATCCACGTAGGCATTGGATCCGGGCGGAAGAAAAGTCGTAGCGCTGTATTCAACAACAACTGCGGGCCCTTTGAATCGATCACCGGAATTCAATTGATCTCGGTCGTATACTCTAGCTGTTATTTGCCGGCCATCGTAGTAAATCGGCTTTTCTTTCGTTATCGCACCCCGCGCATTCCCGTCGCGAATTTCGTGCCGCTCCAGAGCAAGGTGTTCCGTCGCCGCGATCATCCGTACTCGCGCGTTGACAATTTCGACCAGCCGCCCGGGATCGGCATAGCCATAGCGCTGCTCGTGTAATCGATGAAACCGGGACACGAAATCATCCGACCACTCGACCGTAAGCTCATAACCCTGTCCTTGATACCGGAGATCGAGAGAGCGCTGGGCAACACCCTTCAATCCATCGGATCGCATATCGCGCCCGCCCTCCTGTTCCAGGGCTTCGAAATGTTTGGTTACCGAAGCATCCCCCGGGCGGAGCATCACAGTGCGGGAGTAATCCCTCACTACGTGCGAAACCAGAATCCCGTAAGCCGACAACGCGCCTGGAAATGCGGGTACGAGCACGCGCGGAATCCGCAGCGCGCGGGCGAGAGCACAGGCATGCAGCGGACCGGCCCCGCCGAAACTCACCAGCACGAAATCTCGCGGATCGTACCCCTGCTCGATTGAGATTCTTCGCAGCGCTTTCTCCATGTGCGAATTGACAAGCCTGATGATGCCGTCGGCGAAAGTTTCAGCATCTGTCAATGCACCCTTCGCTTCTTCGAAGCGATGCCTAGCCGCCGTTACGTCCAATTTCATTTCACCGCCGAGAAACCAGTCCGCATCCAACCGTCCGAGCAGCAAGTTTGCATCAGTTACAGTCGGATGTTTTCCGCGTCCGTAGCAAATCGGTCCGGGATCTGCGCCCGCCGATTTCGGCCCGACTTTCAAAGCGCCTCCTCGATCGAAGCTCGCAAGGGATCCTCCTCCCGCGCCGACCGTGTGAATATCCATCATCGGAACAGCCACGGGCATACCCATGATCCGGAATTCTTTGGTGGTGCGAAGCCCGGTTTCGCTATTGATTAGCGCGACGTCGGTTGACGTTCCGCCCATGTCAAACGTCAAGATTCGGGCAAATCCCGCAGCTCGCGCGAACGCGAGTGCACCGACAACGCCGCCTGCTGGTCCAGAAAGAATCGTGCGGACTGGCTCTCGCGCCGCAATCGCCGCCGGGAGGATGCCTCCCGAAGATTGCATCACATGAAGTCGCGAACCAGTCTCGCGCAGAGAACTATCAAGCTGCGCGAGATATCTCTCCATCAACGGCGCGAGATACGCGTTAATGACCACTGTCGATGCGCGCTCATATTCGCGAAATTCTTGTAGGATCTCGTGCGAAGCCGATACCGGAACATCTAACTCGCGCAAAGCCGAGACGACCGCTTGCTCGTTGGTGGGGTTCGCAAACGAAAAGAGAAATGAAACGGCAATCGACTCGGGTCGCTCAGGCCCGATTGCATCCTTCAGGCACGCAATTTCATCTTGATCGACAGGACAAAGAATAGAACCGTCACATGCAGTGCGCTCGCGCACGCCGAATCGCATACTCTCTGGCGTAAGCGGCGGTTCTTTTTCAATGCACCAGTCATATAACTTCGGGCGAGCCTGACGTCCAATCGCGATTGTGTCCTCGAATCCCGCTGTCGTAACGAATGCGACGCGTGCTCCCTTTTGCTCGAGCAGGGCATTCGTCCCAACGGTTGTCCCGTGGCGAATCTCGGAGGATTCCCCACGCGCAATCTGAGCGACCGCTTGCATAGTTGCCCGCGCGGGCTCTGCAGGCGTCGATGACACCTTTATCACCTTCAGCCTGTTCTCCGAGAAATAAACGCAATCGGTGAACGTTCCGCCCGTGTCGATTGCGATTCGCATCTCGCGCCGTAAACGCTTATCCTACTCTGAAGGGCTTTTATGGCCTCCACTGCATCCGAACGTCTTCAATTGCCGTTGCGCTGGAGCAATACGACAATTGCGCAACGTCGAACGCTGGTCGCTGCCGGGCTCGGCTGGATGCTCGATGCCTTCGATGTGATGCTCTATTCCATCGTGCTCGCAACATTGATGCGCGAGCTCAATATGGGGAAATCCACAGCGGGCCTGCTCAATACGCTGGAAGCGCCGCGTGGATTCCGGAAACCCGCGGCCGGGAATTAACTTAGACACATCGTGGTGGAATGTAGAGGCGAGCCATGCCTCAGCCGTCTATGACTCATTCGCCTCGCATCGTGGTCGTCGGCAGCATCAATATCGATCTCACAACATTCACAGATAATTTCCCGCAGCCCGGCGAAACGATATTCGCCCGCGAGTTCAATCTAGGTTTTGGCGGAAAGGGTGCGAACCAGGCCGTTGCAGCGAAACTATGTGGCGCAGAGGTTTCAATGCTTGCGCGCGTTGGAGATGACCTGTTCGGTCCCGCGAGCATTCAAAATCTCGCCTCCTACGGCATCGATACGAGCCGCGTACTTGTCACGCCAGACGTTTCGAGCGGCGTGGCCCCGATCTTCGTCGACAGCTCCGGTCAAAACCGCATTCTCGTAGTGAAGGGCGCGAACGACCGTCTTAGTTCCTCTGATGTAGAGGCCGCTTCCGACATCCTTCGCCGCGCTGATTTCATTGTTCTGCAGCTCGAAATTCCGCTTGAGACCGTTTACCACACGCTACGCTTTGCGCGCGCGCACGGGATTCGAACGATTCTCAACCCGGCGCCCGGCCGGCCGCTTGATTTTTCAGAACTGAGCTCTGCTGACTATCTGATTCCAAATGAAACTGAAGCCGAAATCGTAAGCGCCATGCCGGTCCGCAGCATCGATCAAGCGCGCGCTTGTGCTCAGCGATTATTGGATGCCGGTGTGCAGCGGGTAATCGTAACGCTCGGCGTTAATGGCGCGCTCTTTGCTGCGCCGGGTCGTGTTGAGCACGTGCCGGGCTTCAACGTAGAAGCTTTCGATACCACCGGTGCAGGCGATGCCTTCATCGGTAGCCTTGCACATTTCCTGGCCACAGGTCGCGAAGAAATTGAGGCTGTGTCCCGCGCCAACCTCTACGCCGCGCTCTCTACACTAGGGGTCGGCACCCAAAAATCCTTCGTGAAGATGGATCGCTTCGAAGCTGAGTGGTCTTCCCGGCATCGAACCGCGCCATGACCGCTCATTTTTCCGGCTTCACATATCTGTCGAACCAATCGAGCATACGCCGAAGGATATCGATCTGATGCTTTTCCTCGCGCACCCCGTGCGGTTCACGTGGATAGATGACTAGCTCGGTTTCGACACCATACCGCTTCAGCGCACGATACAATGCCGTCGATTGCCCGACTGGATCGATCGGATCGTTCTCTCCCTGCAAAATCAACGTGGGAGTCTTCGCATTGCGGACGTACATATACGGAGAGCTGTGTGCAAACTGGTCGGGATGTTCCCAAGGCGTCCCGAAGTACCACTCGTCTTCGGCGGGTACTTGCTCCGTGCCGAACTCAGCAGCAAGGTCAAACATTCCGGCGCCTGAAACTGCAGCTTTGAACCGATTCGTCTGCGTCACCGCCCACTCGGCCATGTAGCCGCCGTAGGACCAACCGCCGATCCCCAATCGATTTGGATCCGTATCGCCGCGCGCTAGCACGGCATCTATACCCGCCATCAGATCTTTAAAGTCTCCGCCGCCCCAATCCGCGCGGTTCGCTTTCAAGAACTCTTCCCCATTGCTCGATGAGCCTCGCGGATTCACCATCAAAACCTCGTAGCCACGAGCGGCGAGAAGCTGCGGCCAAGGCGAGTACGCAGCCGAGAAACTTCCGGCCGGCCCGCCGTGCACATATAAAATCAGAGGAAGCTTGCCATCCGATTTTTGCGGCGGCTTCATGAGCGCCGCTTCAATTTGGGTTCCGTCGAAACTCTTGAACCGGAACAGTTCCGCATCGGCAAGAGTGATGCCCGCCCAGCTCGGCTGAACATGGCTGACCTGCTTTGCAGAGCTGTTCGGCGGCTGAATAAAAAGCTCGCCGCGCCGGTTGAACGCGAATCCAACAAAAACGACGGTTCCATCCTTAGCAACGGCGAAGTCGCCATTGGAATAGGCGAGGTCGATAGGCGACGGGCTGCCGCTCAGGTTAAGTTTGTATAGCCGCAATCGAAATCCATCGTCAACAGAAACCACCGGTGTGAAATCGTTCTGCCACTTGACACCCAGCACCCTCCGATCAATTGCCGCAGTTGCATCGCGTGGCGGTCCGCCAGCAACATCCTGTAAGAAGAGATCGTGTGGGGCTGGACCCGCGTTATGCGTCGCGACATACGCGATGTGAGTTCGATCCGGCGAAATACTCAAGCCACCAAACGGCTGGCCGGGGCGAGAAAATGGAGTCATTTTTCCGTCCGCGGTAGACACATCGAAAATCGCTGTATTCCACGTTTCGCTTTTCGGTTGATCCGTCGCCACAGCTAGAATACGGCCAGCCGAGATCCAGTCGAAATCCTCGATTTTCCAAGCACCCCGCGTCAATTGCCGAACCGTTTTGGAAGCAGCGTTAACAATCCACAAACGCGCCAAGTCCTGTTCACGATCCGCGACCTTAGCATCGTCTTTATCCTTCTCCTTCTTCTCGTCAGCCTCGGACTTCGCCTCAGGAGCGAGAAATGCAATTTCGGTCCCATCCGGCGACCACCGAAACTCGCTGACGGCGTTTTTCCCAGAGGTAAGAGCGCTCGCTTCGCCGCCAACCATCTGCAGTAGATAAATCTGCATCCGCTCGTTGCGATCCGAAAGAAAGGCGAGCGCGCGTCCGTCGGGCGACCATCGCGGCGCACTCTCCGATTTTGCAGAGAATGTCAATTGCCGAAAATCGTTTCGTGCAATATCCAGAATCCAAATGTGCGATGCCGGCGGTCCATCCTTCGGCGGCTCAGAGACAACGCAAGCCAACTGAGAATCATCCGGCGAAAACGTGAGAGCCGAGATGTTCCGCGATTGGATCGCTTGTTCAGGAGTCAGAGACGCGGACTGACATGCAAAACCAATCGAAAAGGCGAGAAACGCGAGCCGGAACTGGCACATAGCGACCGAGCATAGCACCTGAACTTTATTTCAAGTACCAGGGAATGTTGAGGACGGAAATCCTATCGTTGCCCTGCATCAACAGTCGCGTTTTCAGCAATGCTGCTCGCTGCGAATGCAGGAAGTAATAATACCAACGCTTCTCCACTAGTTCCGGAATTACCGCCACGATTCGCCTGTTTGGATTCTCCTTGGCCAATTTGATCACGTAATCGACAATGGGTGAGACCACAAAACGATACGGAGATTTCAGCACTACTAATTCGGGGACTGGTAGCTGAGCTTTTCTTGCGGGGTCAATTGCGTATTCATCCCATTTGCCGCAGAATTCATCCGGCTTGTCTTCCTCAGCTACGTGGATTGCTCGAATATCTTTGGACATGATCATCGCCAAATGCAAAGCTTCTTTGGCAAATCTCGTCCAGCTCTGAATGGTGATGACGATGATTGGCGGCAAAAGAATGAAAGGCTCTAGAGGAGTGCGGGAAGCGATTTCGCGCAGCACTCTCGAATAGTGCCGCTTCACGCCGTACATGAAGACAAGAATGCCGGGAATCATGATTACAGTGATCCATGCGCCTTCGGTGAATTTCGCGACAATCACGACCAGAACGGTCAACCCCGTCGCTAATGCGCCAAGTCCATTGATAACCATGCTTCTAACAGCCCCTTCGCCGCGTTCCCGGCGCCAGTGTGCAACCATTCCGGCTTGAGACATCGTGAACGCGAGAAAAGCGCCGACAGCATACAAAGGAATGAGCCGGTCCGTGATTCCGCCAAAAATAATCAAGAGCGCGCCCGTGATAAGCGCAAGCACCAGGATGCCTTCGGAATACACCAAGCGCCGTCCGCGATTTGCGAACGAGATGGGCAGGTACCCGTCTTCCGAGATGAACCGGCAAACGCGTGGAAAGTCCGCGAAAGCGGTATTCGCAGAAAAAATCAACACGAGCAAAATGGACGCAATAGCCGCGTAATAAAACCAGCCACGCCCCGTTACCGCTTCAAGCATCATTGAGAGAATGCTCCGGTAGTCGTTTCCATTCGGATCGGTGGCGACGATTTTGTACGTCTTCACCAGATATGCAATTCCCGCGAGCATGATAATCAGCGCGGCAATGATGATGGCGAGCGTGCGGCGGGCATACTTTACGGCAGGGTCGCGGAACGCCTTCACGCCATTGCTAACGGCTTCCACGCCCGTCAGCGCCGTGCAGCCGCTGGCGAACGCCTTCAGCAGCAACCAAGCGCTCACCGCGGCAGTGGCGGCCTGCGGAGCCGGAGGCGGGACAATAGGGGAGGGCTGACCGCCGCTCGCGAGGCTCTTAACTGCTCCCATGCCGAGCGCAATGAACATGCAAGCGAGAAATGCATACGTTGGCAGCATGAAAATGGCGCCCGTCTCACGCACGCCTCGAAGATTCACGAGCGTGAGGAGCGCGAGCGCCACCAGACAGAGCGTGAGAGTTCGAGGGTGAAGGGAAGGAATCGCGGACGTGAGTGCGCCGATTCCTGCGGAGATGCCGACGGCTGCTGTCAAAACATAATCGATCAGCAGGGCTGCTGCAGCGAGCAAGCCGGGGAAAGTACCGAGATTCTCGCGCGCTACCGTATATGAGCCGCCTCCTTGCGGATAAGCCGCAATTGTCTGCCGGTAGGAGAAGAAGACAATTATCAGCAGCACAATGATGCTTAAGCTGAGCGGCAGGATATACGCGAGCCCGGCCGCCGCGAGCGGAATGAGCAGTGTCAGAGCTGCTTCGGGCCCGTAGGCGGCGGAACTCAGGGCATCCAGGCCAAAAATCGGAATGCCTTTCGCCACTCCAATCTGCTCTGCGCGTTCGCTCGAAGAGGCAATTGGCCTTCCGATTAGGAAATCGATGATCGACAAGAGGTTTCTCCGCTCTAGACAGTGTTACATCGAGATGTCTGTAAGAGGCCGGACAGCGCCCTGTGCCGTTTGCGTATCCAGGTTACGCTTTGCCGGGTATTGAATCCTTCTCAGCATTGGTGTCATCTATCTTGATGTAAAGGTATTTGAAGAAAACAGTATGTCGTTACGCCCAATCAAGCAAGTCATTCGAACGCAGCCCACCATCGAAGGAGCCGGCGTCAAGCTGCAGCGCGCGTTCGGTTTCGGCAAAACAAAAGATTTCGATCCATTCCTGTTGCTCGATGACTTTCGGAATGATAATCCAGAGGATTATCTGGCAGGATTTCCTTGGCATCCGCATCGCGGGATTGAGACGATCACCTATGTGCTCGCCGGCTCAGTCGAGCACGGCGATAGCTTGGGTAACAAGGGAAAAATGACGGCAGGCGACGTGCAATGGATGACTGCCGGCAGCGGCATCCTGCACCAGGAGATGCCCAAGGGCGACCCACTGGGCCGCATGCACGGCTTCCAGCTCTGGGCGAACCTTCCATCCTCTTTGAAGATGACCGCACCGCGATATCAAGACATACCGTCGAGCGCAATCCCTGAGACTACAGACGACGATGGAACCCATGTTCGCGTAATCTGCGGCGAGTTCTGGGGCAAAAAGGGTCCTGTCGAGGGCGTAGCAGCCGATCCAAATTATCTGGATATCTCGGTTCCACCCAGTCAGCGCAAGCGGCTCAAAATTGAAACGACCCGTAATGCCTTCGCGTACGTCTTTGCGGGTTCCGGCACCTTCCGCGACGCCTCGAGTCCCCGAGCAGTTTTAACTGATCAGGTCGCCCAACCCGAAGCGGCGCCCGTTTACGATGTCAAGAATCACTCGCTGGTTCTTTTTGATCGTGGCGATGAAATCACAGTGCAGGCCAGACCCGAAGGAATTCGATTCCTGCTAGTCTCGGGAAAACCGATTGAAGAGCCAGTGGCGTGGTACGGCCCAATCGTCATGAATACGCAACAGGAACTCAGGCAGGCCATTGCCGACCTACAGGACGGCACATTCATTAAACACGCCTGACTCGGCCAGGGCTGACGAATCCTTCAGAACATCTCAAGCAGGTCTAGCGAACCGGTTGAAGCTTTTCTCCATCGCTGTGAATAGAAACCGGTACGGATTTCGTTGTGTCTGGGGGTGTCAGTTTTGTGACGATCGTATGGATCGTGCGCCCGCCTTCGCTGAGTACAAACATCAACTCTATTTCGGCCCCGGAACTACCATGAGGCGGTGCGGGGAAGTGAATGACCGCGGAACCGGTGCAATCGGAATTGACCGTGTATGTCCCCCACTCGTCGATGTGAAACTTGGTAACGGGATCCGCCGGCCCGCGTTGCGCAAGACCATTCGCCATGACGAAATCGACCTGCTTTAGCTCGCCGTTGCCGTCAAAATGCGTCATTGCCACTCCTTCGCGGTTGACTACCGGAGCGCCCTCTGAGTTAAGAATGTTGCCTGAAATCCGGAAGGCGTAATCGCCTTTCAGTGTCTCGTTGCTGCAACCATCGTGGTCGTTGCCCTGGGCAAATGTGGTCGCCGGAATAAATAGAGCGCTCGCAGCTACTGCGATGCATGTCAAATGTAAGTGCTTGATCATTTCCTTGTCTTCTTTCTCGTGCAGAATTCTCTGCAACGGTAGAATCGTAGGAAATCGAACACCCGGAAGTCCTGAACCTGATCTGAAAAGTTCTGAATTTTGCCGGCGTATGCGGTTCAAGCGGTAAACTTACAGGGCCTCTCATCGACATCGAAGCAGCCAACCCGATGGCCCGCATCGCCAAATTCGGACCCTTCGAACTGGATCGCAACCAATTCGAGCTGCGTCGAAATGGCGAACCAGTAAAGATCGACCGAGCGCCGTTAGAGCTTCTCATCTTTCTCGTGGAGCGGGCCGGCAAGCTGGTGACCCGCAACGAGGCTGTCGATCACGTTTGGGGCAAAGACGTATTCGTCGAGCCTGACTCCTCGCTGTACACTGCCATCCGAAAGATTCGCAAGGCTCTTGATGACGATACCGGCGAGCCGCGCTTTATTCAGACCATTTCTCGCAAGGGATACCGTTTCATTGCGGCAGTCGAAGAAGTTCAGGTTCACCCAGCGGCAGTGACTGAACCGGATGCGCTCGCACCGCCGGCCGACGCAACCACTCTCCCTGTCACGCGCGTTGCGGCCAGCCGGCGAACGGGGCCGTGGCCCTTGCGGATTGCCGTTATTTTGGGCGCGCTGGCGATTGACGCTGTTCTAATCAGGCATTTCGCGGTGCACTCGCCGCCGCGCAAGGTCATGCTGGTTGTTCTTCCCTTGGAGAACCTGAGCGGCGACCCGCAACAAGAGTATCTGGCTGATGGAATCACGGAAGAAATTACAACGGAGTTGGGCAGTCTCGATCCTGAGCATTTGGGAGTGGTTGCACGCACTTCGGCTATGCATTATAAACACAGCCCGAAGATGATGGCACAAATCTCAGGCGAACTCGGCGTATCTTACCTGCTGGAGGGCAGCATTCGGCGCTCGGGCCAGAATGTCCGAATCAGCGCGCAGCTAATTCAGGCCCACGACCAAACTCACCTCTGGGCCCGGAGTTATGACCGCGAGCTCAGCGACGTGCTGAACGTTCAAAGGGAGATTGCGAGCCTGGTTGCGAGACAAGTACGGCTGACCCTGTCTCACAATGTGAATGAGCGCTTGGCAACAACTGCGCGCGTCAACCCAGACGCCTATGACGCTTACTTGCGGGGGTTGCAGGGTTGGAACCAGCGTACACGAGAAGGCTTCTTGGACGCGATCGCAAGCTTCAGGCGGGCGACCGAGCTTGATCCAAATTATGCACCGGCATTCGCCGGACTCGCGCGGGTGTACTCGCTCGCGCCGATTTTTGCTGACATACCGGCGAGCGAAGCGGGTCCGGCGTCATTGGCTGCGGCGAACCGTGCGCTCAGCCTGAATGCCCGATTGGCCGAAGCGCATAGCGCTATCGGTTTCGTTAACGGGCACTACCTTTACGATTGGCGGGTCGCAAAACGCGAATTGCAAACTGGGGTGGAAATGGGGCCGAATAGCCCATATACACACTTCTTCTATTCCAACAGCTATTTGTCACCTTTTGGGCGTCACGATGAGGCGATCGCCGAGATGAGAAAAGCAATGGAGTTGGATCCGCTCTCGCGCTCTATACAGTCCTTTGCGGGCAAAACGTTTTTGTGGGCGCGGCGGTACCAGGAAGCGATTGCGCAGTATCAACGAGTAAATCAGTTCGACGCGAATTTTCCCGTGAACCGCGAACGCCTTGCTTGCTTATACGCTCTGCTCGGGAAATTCGAGGACGCTATCGCGGAGGAGACGAAGGCGCGCGTGCTGAGCGGAGAGAAAGCCGAGGATGTAGTCGCAGGCATGAACCGCGTGCGTCAGGCGGTTGTCGCCCGTGGCGCGGTTGGATATTGGTCAGCCGAACTCGAGTTATCTGAAGGACCCCAGCAGCCGCCCGAAGGCTACTCGCTTCCATACGGCCGGGCCATGGTTTACGCACATTTGGGAAAGACGCACGAAGCACTCGCCGATCTCGAACGCGCTTACCTGGACCGCGAAGCGCAGATTACCGAACTCGCGGTGGAACCGAACTTCGATGCTCTACGAGGCGATCCGTGCTTCATCGAGCTGGAGCGGCGGATCGGGTTGGAAACCGTGTTCCCGCGAGATGAGTAGGGTTTCGGAGCGCACGGGTGTTCTCGGGGAGGGCGGCACGGGTGTTTTCGCGTTTTCATCTACAACCAGCGGCCCTGCCAATGCTAACGTCGGTGTGCCGAACACGACTACCGCCGGTTCCGCCGCCGTGCTTGGACTTGCCCAGGCGGACAGCGGCCTCACTGTTGGAGTGAAGGGATTCAACTTTAGCAACTCCGATTTTGCGGCTGGCGTTTCTGGTCTCGCCGATGGCGACCAGAACCTGACCTTCGGTGTGACCGGTCAGAGCGATAGCCTAATAGGCACCGGAGTGATCGGCTTCGGGACCGCACCGAGCAATACCGGCGCGTCTTTCCAGGGCTGCTGCGCGTTCGGCGTGTGGGGCGACACTGGCTCACAGAACCCCGACTCGGCGGCATTGATGGGGACGGCTGACGAGGCTCGCGCCATGTTTCTTCAGAACAACAGCGTCAGTACAACGGCAGTCATTAACAACCAGGTAAATCAGCACGGCGTCGCAATCTTAAGCGTTAATGGTGTTGCATTCGGCCAATTCTGCAACTTCAACACCGACGGGGTGGAGTTTTGCTCCGGTGGCCAGGCGCTCGTGGTCCCGGTCGGCAACAATGAACATCAGGTTGCTCTTCATGCGGTCGAATCACCAGAAAACTGGTTCGAGGATTTTGGCAGCGGGCGCCTGAAGAGCGGCGGTAGCAGGATCGCCTTGGAGCCCACTTTCGCTGAGACGGTGAACACAGGCTCGGACTACCACGTGTTTCTCACACCAGAAGGAGAATGCCGTGGTCTGTACGTCAGCAACAAATCGGCTAGCGGATTCGAGGTGCATGAATTCGGCGGGGGCCAATCGAGCGTGGCCTTCGCCTATCGCATAGTGGCTCTGCGACGCGGATACGAAAACGCGCGCCTGGAAGACAAGACCGCCATGGTAGCGGAGATGAAGAATAATATCGCCAAGCCGGCCACAACACCAGCTCGGGGTTGGCCCGTGCCCGTGCGTCCTAAACCCGTCCAGGCCCCTTCTGCTCCTGCGAACCAGACCATAGCAGCAGGGCAGTAGCATCTTCAGCTGTAAATTGATCGAGTCCGCCGACGTTCCAACCAAGCAGCTCCGCCGAACTACGGAGGAGAAACGAATTGTGCGCTCCCGAGCCCTTCTTAAAGGCAGGGCTCGGGATGCATACTCCGGAACGCCATTTCGCGCGTTGAAGTTAAGCCACACTTTGGCGATCCGTTGTGCAGATAGGTCAGCGGAAATAAATTCGGCAACTGCGGATAATGGATGCCTCAGAGCGCGTCAGACGGCCGACGCACAGAAGCGCTCCCAGGGGGCGCATTGCTTCGAAGCGCGGGGCGTCCGCGAAAGGATTCCTAACCCTCGGTCGTCACTCACGAGGGACGAATCCCCAGTTTCCGGTTTGCGCGATCGCTCAGAAGCATGGCACGCTGGTCTTTTTCGGGTCTTCGCTGCTCGGTACGATAGAGGAATGGGCGATTGGCAACAATTTCTTAGCCGTGATCCCCAGATCTGT
>Ga0213881_10000078_pt1 | contig 80856 bp, 82 predicted proteins | sample BarmaccoBMER_R08_FD_160104 | JGI IMG/M metagenome (GOLD analysis project Ga0213881, IMG submission 160104) | Barbacenia macrantha exposed rock microbial communities from rupestrian grasslands, the National Park of Serra do Cipo, Brazil - ER_R08 ...
TGGCCACCGCGACCGTGGGTCGGCTCAGCTCCGGCATTCCCCCAGTCAACTAACGACAGCCGCGGCGGCGCAAACTCATTTACGTTCGCGGGCCCCCGGGAGGACGCGGGACGCCCGGCTGCCGGGGCTCTTGACGGGCGGGCGCGGAAGGCGTTGGGTGACGGCAGGACCCGGCGGCCCAGCGGCCCAGCGGCAGGGCGGTCGCGCGGGGAGCAGGCACGCCGGCGTTCGCTCCGATATCGGATCCCGGCGTGCGGTTAGTGCTCCTCCCCGCAGAGGTGGTGACTGTAATGGTCCGGATCCGCACACTCGCAGTCGTGCTTGGCGTAGCGCTCGCCCTGGCCGGCTTCGGCGCCTCCCCCGCGCCAGCCGGATCGGCCAGTGCCTGGCCGGCCGGAATCAACCCCGACAGCGCGACCATCCCCCAGCTCGAGCACGCGATGGACGCGGGAACGCTCAGCTCAGTGGCCCTGACGGACTTCTACCTGCACCGCATCGGCCAGCTGAATCCCCTGCTCCACGCGGTCATCACGGTCAACCCGGACGCCCTGGCCCTGGCTCGCGCGAGTGACGCGGCCCGCAGGTCCGGGCACGTCCGGAGCCCGCTCGAAGGAATCCCCGTCCTGCTCAAGGACAACATCGGCACCGGCGACCGCGAGCCGACCACGGCCGGCTCTCTCGCGCTGGTCAACGCGAAATCACCGGACGCCTTCCTCGTCACGAAACTGCGGGCGGCGGGCGCGGTGATCCTCGGGAAGACGAACCTGTCGGAGTGGGCCAATTTCCGGTCCACCCAGTCCACCAGCGGCTGGAGCGCGGTCGGTGGCGTCGTTAACAATCCCTACGCGCTCGACCACAACGCCTGCGGTTCCAGCTCCGGCTCGGCGGCAGCGGCAGCGGCCGACCTCGCCACCGTCACCGTCGGCACCGAGACCGACGGGTCGATCGTCTGCCCGTCCTCCGCCAACGGCGATGTGGGGCTCAAGCCGTCGGTCGGCGTGATCAGCCGGACCGGGATCGTGCCGATCTCGCATGAGCAGGACACGGCCGGGCCGATCACGCGCAACGTCACCGACGCCGCGGTCCTGCTCGGGGTACTCCAGGGCATGGACCCGGCCGACCCGGCGACGGCGGCGGCGCAGGGCCACACCTTCAGCGATTACACCCGTTTCCTCAACGCCGATGCGCTGCGCGGAGCGCGGCTCGGCATCTGGCGGGCAGGCAACGAAGGCCTGAACAGCGACACCGACACCATCTTCAGCAACGCCGTCGGCGAGCTCCGTTCGCTCGGCGCCACGGTGGTGGACCCGGTCGTGCCGCCGGGCCTGAACGACATCGGCGGCCCGGAGAACACCGCGCTGCAGTGCGAGTTCAAACACGACATCAACGCCTACCTGGCCGCACTACCCGGCAGCCACCCGGCCGACCTGGCCGGCCTGATCGCGTTCGACAACGCGAACGCCGCACGCGAGATGCCGTTCTTCGGCCAGGAGATCTTCCAGATGGCCCAGGCCACCCAGCCCGGAAGCACGGCCTGCGTGACCGCCCGGCAGCAGGCCACCGCACTGGCGCAGAACTCGATCAACGCGCTGATCAAAGGCGATCACCTGGACGCCATCGTCGCGGTGACCGGAAGCCCGGCCTGGCAGACCGACCTGGTGCTCGGCGACCACGGCATCATCGGCACATCCACCCCCGCCGCGGTGGCCGGCTACCCCGACATCACCGTCCCCGCCGGCTCCGCATTCGACCTGCCGGTCGGCATCTCGTTCATGGGACCGCAATGGAGCGAGCCCGAGATGATCGCGCTTGCCTACTCATTCGAGCAGGGAACCCACGCCCGCCACGCGCCCAGGTTCCTGCCCACCACGCCGACCACCGACGGCGTGAACCCGCGCCCGCCCGGCTCACCCGGTACCGGACAGGTCACCGCCCCGGACGGCGGTACGGGCACCCCGTCCCTGCCCCCGGCGAGCACAGTGGTAACCCGCACGCCATACGGCCGCCTCTTCTGACCCGCGGAAGGATTGAGCTGTCCCGGACCGGCGGCTTACTGTGTGTTTACTGGTCAGTAGGAACTGATCAGGCGCCAGCGAGTGAGGCTGACATGGATGATGTGAACCTGGCCAGGCAGGCGGAACGCGCGCTTGACCGGCATGGTGACTACGACTCGCTGTTCTTCGAGGGACAGTGGCACTCCAGCGGCGCGCAGGCCGGCCGGGCGGCGCGCGTCGCCACCGGGCTGGCCGCGCTCGGCCTGAGCCCCGGCGACCGGCTGCTGGTCCTCATGGCCAACTGCCCGGAGGTAATGGTCACCTACACCGCGGCCTGGCGCGCCGGTGCCGTGGTCACCCCGCTGATCTTCCTGGTCAGCGACCACGAACTCCAGGCCGCGCTGGTCGACTCCGGTGCGGTGGGCGTGATCACCACCGGGGAGTTCCTGCCCAAGGTGCTCACCGCGGTGGCCGGAGCACCCGACGTCAAGTTCGTGGTTTCGGCCGGGGGCACTCCTGGCGCGGAGCATGCCTCCGTCCCGGTCCATGGCTTCGACGAGTTGGAAGCGGCGGCGCCGGGTTCGATCACGCCCCGGTCCGGAACCGATCTGGCCGCGCTCCTGTACACCGGCGGCACCACAGGGCGGGCCAAGGGTGTCCCGCTCACCCACGCCAACCTGAACTGGTGCGGGCAGTCCGTCGACCAGGTGTCGGCCGCCGCCCACCTGAACACGCACCTGCTCCCCCTGCCGCTCGCGCACGCGTACGGGCTGCTGGTGTTGTGCGCGGGCATGCACCGGTCCGAGCGCGGCCAGACCATCCTCATGCGCTGGTTCGACCCGGCCGGCTGGCTCAAGCTGGCCCAGGAACACCACGTGCAGGCCAGCGCGATGGTGCCGTCGATGATCCAGATGCTGCTGACCCAGCCGCTGGAAGAGGCCGACCTGTCCGCGCTCGCCGCGCTCTCTTCCGGAGCGGCCCCGCTGGCGGCCGAGGTGCGGACCGAGTTCGAGGCCCGGGTGCCGAGCGCGACGATCTACGAAGGCTACGGCTGTACCGAGTCGGCGACGATCATCTCGGCGAGCCCGATCGGCCAGCGGCGCCTCGGCAGCGTCGGACTGCCCGTGCCCGGCTGCGAGATCTCCATCCGCGACGACAAGGATTCCGGACTCCCGCCCGGCCAGGACGGCGAGATCTGCGTACGCTCGCCAGGCGTGATGTCCGGCTACTGGCACACCACCGACTCCACCGTCACCGTAGTATCCAATGGCTGGCTGCATACCGGCGACATCGGCCGCGTCGATGCCGAAGGCTACCTGTACGTGGTGGACCGGAAGAAGGACCTGATCCTGCGGGGCGGATTCAACGTCTTCCCGCGGGACGTCGAGGAAGCGCTGCTCGCCCATCCGGCGGTAGCCCAGGCCGGCGTGATCGGGCGGCCGGACGAGCGGGTCGGTGAAGAGGTGGTCGGCTTCGTCTCGCTTCGGCCCGGCGCCGAAGCCACGCCCGAGGAACTGATCGAGCACGCCAAGCGGCGGCTGTCCGCGGTCAAGTACCCGCGTGAGATCAGGATCGTGCCGTCCGTCCCGCTGACCAGCGTCGGCAAGCTCGACCGCAAGCAACTGCGGCAATGGCTCGCCATCGGTTAGCCGATAACATGCTCGGTTATGACGAGCAACGGACCTGATGGCACGACGTGACTGGTTCGGCCTGTCCTACCTGGTAGCCGCCGAGAGCGGCCTGCCCGCGCTGACCGAGATCATCGGCACTTGACCTCCGGTCTTCCGCTGTTCCTGGTGGACGCGGACGGGGTCTTGAATCCGTACGCGGCCCCGGCGTGCCCGCCCGGCTACATCGAGTACGAGTTCTTCCCCGGCGAGGCTCATTTCTTCCGCGTCGTCCAACGCGAAACGCCGCAATCCTCCGCCTGTTATGTCCAGCAGGGACGTATTGTGGCGGATCGAGCCTGTGATCGAAGTCGCGGTATCGCGTCGCGACCGCTCCCGCAGCTTCCGGATTGCCTGAATGTCCGGTAACTCCCGAACGAGATTTGGATTAAGACGGAACATCCGTGCTTGACGGAAATTTAATGTACGAATTCGGCCGTCAAAGTTCCGCGTAGCATCGAATTTCCGCGCTCGTGGCCACTGGGATTCGCGGGACACCAACATCCCGCGCTAAACGGCAGTGCGCTATATCGAGGGCGTGTCAATTGCGCAATCGATCCGGTCGGCAACGCCGCACGATGCATCATGCGGACCGCCAGCCCCAGCAGGCGCCTGGTACCAGGCAGCACGAAGCTGACCGCTGGCAACAGCTCCCGACGCCGGACGAATATCATGCTTAAACCCGGCAAATCCCCGCACACCACCCGCCCCGCAACCCACCCGCCCTCGATGTCATGGAAGATTGGACCCCCACGGAAGAAAAGGCGCCGGAAACCGGCGCCCAATCCTCCAAAGGACTCTAAACTTCCGTCTTATCCCACCGCTGCCTGCCGCGCATATGTTGACATATCCGATTTGCCCGGGCGAGGGTTAACCATTTCGGGGTTGGGGTCATCCTCGGGAGGTGGACCATCTCCGGGGTTGAGGCATCTCGGGGGTTGAGGCATCTCGGGGTTGAGGCATCTCGGGGGTTGAACAAGTCTCGGGGGGTTGAACCACCGTCGTTCAGGATAATGGGGTTATCCGGCCGGTTACCTCGCCAAAGCTGAGGCGATCGCCATCCGTCCCGGGCGCGGTCGCGGAGATCGTCACCTCATCGCCGTCTTGGAGGAAGGTCCGGACCGTGCCGTCCGGGAGCGCGATCGGTTCCGCGCCGCCCCAGCTCAGCTCCAGCAGGGACCCCCATTGTGCCCGGGCGGGGCCGCTGACCGTTCCGGACGCGAAGAAGTCGCCGGTGCGGACGCTCGCGCCGTTGACGGTCATGTGGGCGAGCATCTGAGCCGCGGTCCAGTACATGGTGGCGAACGGCGGGCTGGACAGATGCTGTCCGTTCAGCCGCACCTCCAGCGTCAGATCCAGCCCGTGGCTCCCGGCGTCCGCGAGATACGGCAGCAGCTCGGCCGAACGCGGCGGCGGGTCAACCCAGGCGTCCGCGAGCGCGTCGAGCGGAACGATCCAGGGCGAGATCGAGGTGGCGAACGATTTGCCGAGGAACGGGCCGAGCGGCACGGTCTCCCATGTCTGCAGGTCACGGGCCGACCAGTCGTTGACCAGGAAGACGCCGAACACGTGGTCGGCGAGCTCGGTCACGCTCACCGGTGTCCCATGCGGCGAGCCTGCCCCGACCACGAAGCCGACCTCGGCCTCGAAGTCCAGCCGCACCGACGGCCCGAACACGGGACCGGACCCAGGACCGGCGGACTCGGGGGCTCGGCGCTGGCCGCTCGGCCGTCGCACCGGCGTGCCGGACAGCACGACGGTGCCGGACCGGCCGTGGTACCCGATCGGCAGGTGCTTCCAGTTCGGCGTGAGCGGCGCCGAACCGGGGCGGAATATGCGGCCGGCGTTCGTCGCGTGCTGCTCGCTGGCGTAAAAGTCGACATAGTCACCCACCTGGAAAGGCAGGTGCAGGCGCACATCCGCGAGCGGGTGCAGCGCGCGCTCGACGACGCCGCGGTAACGGTCCTCGGTCAGCAGTCCGGTGATCCGGGCCCGTACCTCGGTCCAGCGGGCCCGGCCCTGGGCCATGAAGCCGTTCAGCGCGGGCTCGCGGAACGCCGGGACGGAATCGAGGGCCGCCACGAGGTCGAGGACCGAATCACCGATCCGGACTCCGCACCGCGGCGGTTCCCCATGGACCGAGAAGACGCCGTACGGCAGGTTGGCCAGTCCGAACCCCGGAACCGCGTTATCCATCGGCCTCCTGGAGGTGGCGCAGGCGCTCGCCTACGTAGATCTGCCGCGGCCGGGCGATCTTCTGCTCCGGATCGCTGGAGTTCTCCTGCCACTGGGCCAGCCAGCCCGGCATGCGCCCGATCGCGAACAGGACCGGGAACATCGCCACCGGGAAGCCCATGGCCTGGTAGATGATGCCCGAGTAGAAGTCCACGTTGGGGTACAGCTTGTGGCTGACGAAGTAGTCGTCGGCCAGCGCGATCCGCTCGAGTTCGAGCGCGATGTCCAGCAGCGGATTACGCCCGGTCACTTCGAAGACCTGGTCCGCGACCGTCTTGATGATCCTGGCCCGCGGGTCGAAGTTCTTGTACACCCGGTGGCCGAAACCCATGAGCCGCATCTCGCCGCGTTTGACCCGCTCGATGTAGGCCGGCACGTTGTCCACCGAGCCGATGTCGCGCAGCATGCGCAGCACCTGCTCGTTCGCGCCGCCGTGCAGCGGGCCGTACAACGCGGCCGCGGCCGCTGCCGCCGCCGAGTACGGATCCACCCCTGAGCTGGAGACCGCGCGCATGGCGTTGGTCGAGCAGTTCTGCTCGTGATCGGCGTGCAGGATGAACAGCACGTCGAGCGCGTGCTCGAGCACCGGGTTGGGCTGGTACCTGGGCTGGGACATCTTGTCCATCATGTTCAGGAGGTTGCCCGTGTAGGAGAGCTGGTCGTCCGGGTAGGCGTACGGCAGGCCCTTCGCGTGCCGGTAGGCGAAGGCGGCCAGCGTAGGCATCTTCGCGATCAGCCGGATGATCTGCTTTCGCTCGATCTGCTGATCCTTGACGCGGCTGGCCTCCGGGTAGAACGTCGAGAGCGCGGCGACGGTGCTCACCAGGATGCCCATCGGGTGGGCGTCATGATGGAACCCGTCGATGAACTTCTTGACGTTCTCGTGCACGTAGGTGTGATGCGAGATCTCGTACGACCACGACGCGGACTGCGCCTTGTCCGGCAGTTCTCCCTCCAGGAGGAGGTAGGCGACGTCGAGGAAGGAAGAGTTCCGGGCGAGTTCCTCGATCGGGTAACCGCGGTAGCGGAGTATCCCCTTATCGCCGTCGATAAATGTGATCGCGCTTCGGCAGCTTGCCGTGTTCATGAACGCGGGGTCGTAGGAGAGCAGGCCGAAGTCGTCGTCTGATGTCTTGATCTGGCGCAGATCAGTGGCGCGGATAGCGCCATCCACTATGGGAAGTTCGTAGCTTCGGCCAGTTCGGGAGTCGGTTACTCGCAGTATGTCGCTCGTCGTCATGTCTAGACCATAGGCCTCCGCGACGGACTCTAAACAGGCCTACCCCCATTCAGCGGTTCGTGATCGTCGTCACCACCTTCCACCTAGGCTTTCATCCGTGGATCCAGTCTGGGCACTACGGCAGATCGCGTTTCAGCTCGAGCGCTCCGGCGCTCCGACCTACCGGGTCCGTGCGTTCCGCCGGGCCGCCGACGTGGTGTCCGGCCTCGGCGCGGACGAGCTGGCCGATCGCATCCGCACCGGGACTTTGCGGACCCTGCCTGGGATAGGTGAGGTCACCGCGGCGGTCATCACCCAGGCGGCCAGTGGCCAGGACCCGGACTACCTGACCCGGCTGATCGGCGAGGGGCCGCCGCCCCCGCACACCGGGCTGCGGGCCGCGCTGCGCGGTGACTGCCATACCCATTCGGACTGGTCGGACGGCGGCAGTCCGCCGCTGGAGATGGCCGAGGCGGCACGCGAGCTGGGCCACGAATGGATCGCGCTGACCGATCACTCCCCCAGGCTCACCGTGGCCAACGGCCTGTCGGCGTCGCGGCTGGCCGATCAGCTCGACCTGATCGATTCGCTGAACGTTTCGCTGGCGCCGTTCCGCATCCTGAGCGGGATCGAGGTCGACATCCTGGAAGACGGCTCGCTGGACCAGTCTCCGGAGCTGCTGGGCCGCCTCGATGTCGTGGTGGCCAGCGTCCATTCCAAGCTGCGGATGCCATCGGACGCGATGACCGCGCGCATGGTGGCCGCGATCCGCAACCCGCACACCGATGTCCTCGGGCACTGCACGGGCCGGATCCTGGTGGGGCGGGGCAGGCCGGAATCTGCCTTCGACCCCGAGGTGGTGTTCAGCGCCTGCCGCGACAACGGCGTCGCGGTCGAGATCAACTGCCGTCCGGAGCGCCAGGACCCGCCCGACCCGCTGCTGCGGCTGGCCGCCGAGACCGGCTGCCTGTTCACCATAGATACGGACGCGCACGCGCCAGGCCAGCTCGACTGGATAGGCAGCGGCTGCGTCCGGGCCGAGCAGTCCGGCATTCCGCCCTCGCGGGTCGTCAATACCCTTAACGCGCTTGCCATCACCGGTCAGGCGTGGCGAAGATGAAACCATGGTTGGCGAGCCTGACGGAAACGACGACGTTCTCGAGTTCGGCGACACCGAGGGCGGTGGCGGCTGGTCCGGTCGCGGCTGGCCTCGCCGGTCCAGATCGAAGTGGGCGGTCGCCGGCATAGCCGCAGGTGCCGCGATCGCGGGTGCCGCCACGCTCGCGGTCAGCGCCGGGACTCACGGAGCCGCCGCGGCACGGTACCCGGGGGTCAGCCCGGTCAGCTCGGTCGGCGCTGCCGCCTTCATCGGCTCGGGCACCGTGCAGAGCGCCGGCTCGACCTCCCAGATCATCGTGATCAGCGGCCACACCGTCCACGTGCACTGCCACCTGCCCGGCTGATACCGCCAGCGTGGCGGTCGTCCCCCTAGTCGAGGACGGCCTGGACCCGGCGCAGCACTTCGCCGGTGCCGAGCGCGGCGGCGATCTTGACCAGGTCCGGGCTGCGCCGCGTTCCGGTGAGCAGCACCCTGATCACCTGGGATGCCTCTTCGATCGAGCCGGGGTACGCGTCCGGATCCTGCTTGTACACCTTCTTGCTGGGCGCGAACCCGAGCTTCGCGGCCAGCTCGCGAACCTGCCCGAACCAATCGGTGACCGGCCCGGGCGGCTGGTAGTTCACCGCGAACTCGGACGCGATGGCGCGGACCAGCTCGGGCGCCAGGCCCCCGAACCGGCTGTCGGCGGGATCGGTCAGCGGCGTGAAGATCTCCGCGAAGAAGTAGCCGTACACGGTGCGGAAGTCCGACCATTTCCGCAGGTCCTTGCGGGGATTCGGCACCCCCTCCCGGTCGATGGCCAGCGCCGCCAGTGCCAGCGGCCGCTGGGCGGACACGAGCTGTGCCAGCTCCGGGTCGTACCGGTCGGCCCAGCCGATGTACCGGTCGGCGATCTCCTTGCCGCTGAGCGTGGCAACGAAGTCGGCGCTGATGTCGTCCAGCTTCACCAGGTCCACCAGCGGGCCGGCGGTGCCCATCTCGCTCAGCCGGATCGGCTCGGCCAGCGCCTCGGGAAGCGGCATCTCCGCGAGCCGCCCATTGGCGAGACCGCGGAGGTAGTACTTGACGGCCTCGAGCGGGTAGCCCTGCTCCATATAGAAGGAGACGGTCGCCTCGGGGTCCCTCCGCTTGGACAGCTTGCGCCTGCTGCCGCCCTCCTGCTTCATCAGCGGCGCGATGTGGGCGTAGCGGATGCGCTCGAAGCCGAGCGCGTCGAACAACTGGTGATGCAGCGGCACCGAGGAAACCCACTCCTCGCCGCGGATGACCACGCTGATCCGCATCAGGTGATCGTCAACGGCGTGGGCCAGATGGTAGGTGGGCAGCCGCGGCTCGGTGCTCTTGAGGATGATCGCGTCGTTGCGGTTGTCGTCCTGAGTCAGCTCGCCGCGGATGGCGTCGGTGAAGCTGACCCGCACGCCGGCCATGCCCGGTGAGCGGAACCGCACCACGTACGGCTCCCCCGCGTCGAGCTTGGCGGTGACCTGGTCCGGCGGAGCGTCCCGCCAGATGGCCCACTGGCCGTAATAGCCGGGCCGCGCGCCGGCCCGCCGCTGCCGTTCGCCGATATCCGCCAGCTCTTCCCTGGTGGCGAAGCACGGATATGCCTTGTCCTGGCGCAGCAGCTCCCGGACGTAGGTGAGGTAGATGCGCTGCCGCGCGGACTGGGTATAGGGCGCGTAGGAACCGGTCAGCTCATCCTCGTCCGGATCGAGCCCGAAGTAATCGAACGCCTCGGCGAACTGTTCCGCCGCACCCTCGGTAACCCGCGCCTGATCGGTGTCCTCGATGCGCACCAGGTAGCGCCCGCCGGAGTTCCGGGCGATGTCCAGGTCGATCATGGCCACGTACACGCCGCCGATGTCCAGGTACCCGGTCGGGCTGGGCGAGAACCGGGTGACCTCCGCCCCGGCCGGCAGGCTGCGCGGCGGGTAACGGTATTCCCAGTGCTCAGAACCGGGCAGGTCGGCCGGGAACAGCGAATCGACGACGGTCTGGCTCAGCATGGTCGGTTAAGGCCCCCAAACGATAGTCAGCGCTTGCGAGCCTACCGGTTCGCGGTCCCCCGCCTGGGCCGCCAGAATGGCGGGATGGCCAGGGTGTCCAGGGCGGCCTTCTATGCTCACTTCACGGACAAGACCCGCCGCAACTTTGACATCCGACTACCAGGAGGGACATGCGACGAGCCGAGGAACCCACCGCCGAGCAGCCGCTTACCCGGACCGTGCTGCTCGATGTCCGGCTGAGCCATGTAAAGGACATCAGCCGTGTCCAGATCCGCGAGATCCGGATCCTGCCCGGCCACGCGGCGGGAATGCACGTCCACAACGGCCCGGTAGTCGGGAGCATCCTGGGCGGGACGGTGACCTACCAAATCGAAGGCCAGTCCGCCGTGGTGCTTCATCCGGGAGATGTTTTCTTCGAGCCCGAAGGCGAGCACATAGCACGGTTTGACGCGGGCGAAGAGGGAGCGACGTTCCTGGCCTACTTCCTGCTCTCACCCGGCCAGGAACCGCAGCTCACCATGCTCAGCGAGTAAACTCCGCCGAAGTCATCGGTCGCCATGGCTGCTTGTGTATGTCATGCGGCTTCCCGTCTCCGCGTTCCAGCGGAAGCGGCTTGTGAAAAGTTTCACGATCCGCTTCCGCGGAAACGTCACGGACGTTGGGCTACCGGCGACAGCCGCCTGCTGACCTGCTGGCGCACGCGGCCTGAAATGTCAGTGGCCCGCAGTAGAAACATGACATGAAGTGGTCAGCAATAGCGGACAGCGAGCCTGCGCTTGGTGCCGTCGTCTTCGACAAGCTGATAGGCCCGGGCGTCCTCCTGGCCGGTACAACCCGGCGCGACGGGTCGGCGCGGATCAGCGGGGTTGAGCCGCTGATCCTGGACGGCGATCTGTGGCTGTCGATGATGCGCGCATCCGCAAAGGCGCTTGATCTTGCCCGGGATCCGCGGATCCTGCTGCACAGCATTGTCACCGGCCCTGAGCCGGCGGCTGAGATCAAGATGCGCGGCACCGTGCGGGCCGAAGATGATCACGACGTGCAGCGCCGTTACGCCGCCGCGGTGGCCGCTGAGATCGGCTGGCGTCCCGTAGTGGGTGAATTCACGCTGTTCACCGTGGATGTCGGCGACGTCACCTACATCGGCTACGACGCCGATACCAGGGGGCAGCATGTTGCCCGCTGGCCCGCCGGCCTGGAATACGTCCGCCCATCGATCACACCGACCAGCCTCGGGCCGCCCCAGCCGGTCCGGCGCCTGCTGAGCTGATCAGCTGGCGCTTCCGGAGTCTGGCTTTACTCGTGCCATACTTGCCAGCGCCCAGGCCGCTGCTAAGCCAGCTGCTAAGCCGATAGGAGTGCCATGCCCGCCCGATTCCAGCTCGTCATCGACTGCAAGTATCCCGAGCTGCTTGCCCGCTTCTGGGCGGGTGCCCTGGGATACGAACTCGAAACGCCCCCGGAAGGGTTCGCTACCTGGGCCGACTGGCGGCGCGACATCGGACTTCCCGACAGTGAGCCGGGAACGGGCGCGGACAGCATTATCGATCCCCGCGGTGACGGCCCCCGCATCTGGTTTCATGCGATGCCGGACGCCAAGGTGGTCAAGAACCGGCTCCACTTCGACATCCACGCCAGCACCGACGGCCCGTACTTGAGCAGCGTCCGGAACATTCCGCTCGAGATCCGCAAGCAGCGAGTCGACGCCGAGGCAAAGCGGCTGACCGATCTCGGGGCCACGATCACCGGAGCCTTGACCGCCGACGGCCTCGATCACTACGCGGTCGGGATGAAGGACCCCGAGGGCAACGAGTTCGACATCAACTGACGCCTTCGCCCGCCGCGACTCGGTCACCGCGCATGGTCCGACGTGGGCAGATCGTGCGCGGCCCGCGAGGCGGGCGGACCCGCGATGCCCGCTATGTGACGATGGCATGGATTTGCGCCACCGCGCCACCCAGCTGGGAGAATCTGGTACAGACGTGGCCACCGGTACCGCTATTCGGTTTCGAATTCGCGTAGAATGGGACGTGCGTGATAGTCGCTGGCCTCGTCGGTCCACCATGCCTGAACCGTTTTCAGCCTCGTTGGCGGGTCAAGGGTCCCAGCGCAGATGGAGATCCGGTCAGTGGTGAGCCCCGATTGCCAGAAAAGCGAGGAACCGCATTTCTGGCAGAAGGCATATCCCGCTTCCGGCACTGGATAGAACCATCGCAGATTCGAATCTCCGTCCTCGATCTTGAGGTCGGCGATATCGGCCGCGGTGGCGGCCATATGGTGACCCGTGAAGCGCCTGCACCGGTGACAATGGCAGTTGAAGACGTCCCGGAGATCTCCGAAGACCTGGAAGGAGACCGCGCCGCACAAGCACCGGCCCGATGCCCTGGGTGTCGTGTTCATGCCTCGCGCCTCCTGCGCGCAGGCTATCTGGCTCCGTATGCTCGAGGCCTACCGGGCCTGAGACAGCCCATAGCCGCGGCTCTGGGGGCATCGGCGCCAGCTGAGGCCTAAACTTCCAACAGAGGGGAACGGCTGAATGAGCCCGAACTGGGATCAGCTGACTCGTACCGAGGTGTTGCGCGCGATACAGGAGTACGACCGGCTGGGGCCGACGGCGTTCTTCTCCGCCCATGGTTTCGCCCCGGCCACAAGGCGGTAAGGCCGTAAAGGTGTTTGGGCGCAGATCACCTCATACGGCAGTATCAGCTGCATGACCGAACTCATCGATGTTTCCAGCGCATTCGGATACGGCGACTCAATCCTCGTCGGCGAGCGGGTGCGGCTGCGCGGCGTGCGTGACGATGACCTGCCCACGCTCGCGAAGTGGGAGATGGATCCCGGGCGCCTGACCACGCTGTCGACCTGGGTGATCCCGCCGTCTGAGGCAACGGCCAAGGAGCGCATCGCGAAGTGGTGCGCGAACGACGAGAACAACGCCGGCTTCGCCATCGAGACCCTGGACGATCCGCCGGTGCTGATAGGCAACCTCGGGCTGTGGGGCGCGCGTCCGAAGGACCGGTGCGCGACGCTCGGGATCGCCCTCGGCCGTGAGCACGTCGGCCGTGGCTATGGCACGGACGCGATGCGCGTCATCGTTGAGTACGGGTTCCGCGAGATGGGCCTGCACCGTATTCAGCTCAGTGTGGCGCCGTACAATCCCGCCGGGATCCGCGCCTACGAGAAGGCGGGATTCGTCGAGGAAGGCCGCTACCGCGAGGCGGTGCTGCACGACGGGCGCTGGTACGACGACGTGCTGATGTCCATCCTCGACCACGAATGGGCGGCCCGCCGGTCGTCCGGGAATCTATAGACTCGGCTTGACGTGGTTGTAGGGGATTAGTACGTAGCCGCAGGAGGATGGTAGTGCGCGACGCGGATGCCTCACAGGGTGCATCAGGTCCTCCCGCCCAGTCCCCCGGTTTCGATACTGGCGTGCCGAATATCGCACGGATTTATGACTATCTGCTGGGCGGGAAGGACAACTTCGCGGCTGACCGGGCTGTCGGGGATATGGTGACCTCCATTTTCCCCGGCATGGCCCAGTCAGCCAGGGCTAACCGGGCATTCCTGAACCGGGCCGTCCGCTATCTGGCCGGTGAGGCCGGTATCCGGCAGTTCCTGGACATCGGCACGGGGATGCCTACCGCCGGTAACACACATGAGGTCGCCCAGGACGTCGCCCCGGCCAGCCGGGTCGTCTACGTGGACAACGACCAGGTGGTGCTCATGCATGCCCGCGCGCTGCTGCGGAGCAGCCCGGAGGGCGCGTCCGCCTACATCAACGCCGACCTGCGTGATCCCGGCAAGATCCTCGCCGAAGCCGCGCACACGCTGGACTTCTCCGAGCCGATCGCGATCATGCTGCTATTGGTCTTGCATTTCATACCGGACGACGAGGCGTACGAGGCGGTAAGAACTCTGCTGGCCGCGGTGCCCCCGGGGAGCTTCCTGGTCATCTCTCACATGCCCAAGGACATCGAGGCCGAGTCGGTCAGCGAGATGATCAAGAAGGCAAGCGAGGTACCCTACTCGTCCCCGATGTACCCGCGCACCCGGGACGAGGTTGCCCGGTTCTTCGCGGGCCTCGAGCTCGCCGACCCAGGTGTGGTGGCGCTCCAGGACTGGCGGCCCGGATCGGAGTTCGAGGCCCGGGCCCGTGCGATCGTGTGGGGCGGCCTCGCGCGCAAGCCCTGACGTCACAGCCCTGACGCCACAGCCACAGCCACAGCTACAGCCACAGCGCACGGGTCAGATGCCGTAGCGGCTGCGGTGGCCGATCAGGTGGCGGGCGTTGCGCAGCGCCAGGGCGATGACGGTCTCCATCGGGTTGAGCCCGGTGGGACCGGGGAACAGGCTGGCGTCGGTGACGACCAAGCCTTCGGCGCCGTGGAATGCGCCGTAGCTGTCCACCACCCCCCGGCGCGGGTCCTTGTTCATCCGCGCGGTGCCCATGAGGTGGATGCTGAACAGCCGCATCGAGTTCGGTGGCACCGGCCTGGCCAGCAGCCGCCTGACCTCCGCCAGGCTGCGCGCTTGCGGCAGGCCGCCGAAGGGCAGCAGCACACGCCGTGCCCCGGCCGCGAACATCGCCTCGGCGGTCAGCTCGACGCCGCGCACCAGACGGGCGGCATCCGCGTCGGCGAGCTGGTAGAAGACCTGCGGGCCCAGACCTGGGACATGCCGGACCCGGCCCGTCCCGGAGTCCTCGATCAGCGGCCCGGCGGTGACCACGCGGTTGTAGTCCGCCATCAGCTCACCCAGTTCACGGCCGTGGCCGGGCAGCATCGCGGCCAGCAGCGGCGGCGCCAGGTTGTTCGCGGTCAGGATGATGCCCTCGCCGGTGAACTCACGGACCTGGAACGCCTGATGAACCCCGTGCCAGCCGATCACGTCCTCGTCGAAGAACGCGGCCAGCATCGTGTTGGGATGCAGGGACAGGTTCCGGCCCAGCTGCCCGGAGCCGGACCTCAGGCCGGACCGGGCCAGCAGCGCCGGGGTCTGCACCGCTCCCGCGGCCACGATCACCACCTTCGCGCGAACGGTCAGGGCCGGTCCGCGCCGGCCGCCCGGGCGGATGAAGCGGCCCTCGACTCCGGTCATTACCCGGCCGGACCTGGTGATCCGGTTCACCCGGCAGTCCGCGAACAACCGGGCCCCATGGGCCAACGCGCGCGGCACGCTGGTTACCAGCATCGAGCGCTTCGCGCCGGTCGGGCAGCCGCTGTTGCAACTGTTGCTGCCGGCGCAATGCAACTGGTTGCGCCGGTTCGCCACGATCCGCCAGCCCAGGGCGCCGGCGCCCGTCCTGAGCAGCTCGGAATCCCGCCCGACGGTCTCCGGATCCTGCTCCCCCACCGACAGCCGGGCCTCGGCCTGGGCGAAGTACGGCTCCATGTCCGCCTCGCCGATCCCGGTGACCTCGCTACCCCAGCGGGCCAGCACGGCCGGCGGGGTCCGCCATGACATGCCGCCGTTGACGACGGTTGACCCGCCGACGCACCTTCCCTCGGCGAACATCACCGATGGCTTGCCTATCGTCATCCCGCCGCCGCCGTCGCGGTACAGCGTCCGCAGCGCGCGCATGCTGTCGCCGGTGAAGGATTCCGTGGGGTGATAGCCGCCTTCCTCGATCAGGACCACCTCGACGCCGGCCGCGGCCAGCTCGGCCGCCATCGTCGCGCCCCCGGCGCCCGATCCCACGATGACAACGTCGCAGTCGGCCCGCACATCCGCCGCGACGTCGGCCTGCCCGATCACCCCCGCCAGAGTGGTCACTCTTGGGCCTCACGAGAACGGATCTCCGTCCCGTACCGCTCCAGCCGCCGCCGCGCCACCGCGGCGATGTACGGGCCGGGCTCATACCCGATCTCGCGCTGCACCTCGGGCAGCGCGTAATAGCACATGACGATGAGGCCCTTGAGCCGCTCCACCAGCGCGGCGATCCCGTCGCCCCGCGCCAGCACCGCCCGCAGGTACCCGTCCGCCGCGGTGTCGTCCAGCCGCGCGAACCGTCGGCCCCGCCCCGGCGGGTACAGCCGCGCCCCCTGATCGAAGGTCAGGAACGCGGCACCCAGCATCCGCCTGGCCCCGGGGCGCAGCGCGGCCAGCAGCAGGTCGAACTCGGCCAGGACACGCTCCGTCCGCCCCTCGGCCCGCACGCCGGGCGGGCACACCACCTCGGCGAACCGCGTGACCACGCGCCGGACCATACCGGAAACTTAGCGCAACCAGGCCGATCCGGCGCCGCGGCCGGAGGCCCAGGCCAATCCAGCACCGCCTGCTATCGTGGCCCAGTGACGGCGGTTACAGAAGCGAACGAGATGATCACCGGGTCAACCGCGCCTCCGCGGCACCTGATCGTCACCGCCTACGGTCTCTACGCGCGTTCCGATGGCGGCTGGCTGTCGGTCGCTTCGCTGATCCGGCTGCTCGCCGACCTGGGCGTGGACGAACCAGCCGTGCGTTCGGCCATCTCCCGGCTCAAACGGCGCGGCATCCTCACCGCGCGGCGGCACGAAGGCCAGGCGGGTTACGAACTGTCCGCCGAGGCCCTCGCCATCCTGCGCGAAGGCGACGCGCGCATCTTCCGTCGCCAGCGAGCCACCCTCGCCGACGGCTGGCTGCTGGCCGTCTTCTCGGTGCCGGAATCGGAGCGGCACCGGCGGCACGTGCTGCGATCGGAGCTGACCAGGCTGGGGTTCGGGATGGCGGCGCCGGGGGTGTGGATCGTGCCGGCCCATCCGCAGGACGCGACGGCGGACGTGTTGCGCCGCCTCGGGCTCGACGCCTACGCCGACCTGTTCCGGGCCGATCACCTGGCGTTCGGCGACCTGGCCGCCAAGGTCCGCCAATGGTGGGACCTGGACGAACTCCAGCGCCAGTACCAGCGGTTCGTCCAGGCCCACGAACCCGCCCTGCGGCGCTGGCGACGCCTCCCGGCCGACAGCGCGGACCGCGACCGCGCGGCCTTCACCGACTACATGCGAGCGCTCACGGACTGGCGCCGGCTCCCTTACCTCGACCCCGGCCTGCCCGCCGAACTGCTCCCCGACGGCTGGATCGGCAGCCACGCCGCCGACGTCTTCTTCACCCTCCGCGCCCGCCTAGCCGATCCCGCCGAAGCCCATGTGCGCCGGATCATAGGTGGCTAGCGCATCGCCGCGAAACCCTGGAGTTCGACGACGGCGGCGGGATCCCACAGGCGGCTGACCTCGACGGCCGCCATCGCCGGGTAGTCCATGCCGGCCAGCCGCCGCCACACGGCGCCGATCTCCTTGCTGTGCGCGCGATAGTCGTCAATGTTGACAACGTAGATCGTCATGCTGACCAGGTCCGCGGCCTGGCCGCCGGCCGCGGCCAGGGCGACCAGCACGTTGCGCAGCGCCTGGTCGAACTGCGCGACCACCCCGCCGGGAACGATCCGGCCACCGGCGTCGTGCCCGGTCTGCCCGGCCAGGAACACCAGCCGGTCGGCGCTGACCGAGATCGCGTGCGAAAAGCCGGACGGCCTGGCCAGCCCGGGAGGATTGATCCGTTCCACGCCCTCACCCTAGCCCTATAGCGCTACCTTGACGACCGTGCGAGAAACGACATACGCTCGCAGCGGAGGTTGCGCATGCGGATCGCGGTGCTGGGCGGCGGACCAGGCGGGCTCTACTTCGCCGCGCTGGCCGCCCAGCTTGGGCCGGGACACGACATCACGATCTGGGAGCGCAACGCGCCGGACGACACGTTCGGCTTCGGCGTGGTGTTCTCCGACGAGACGCTGGGCGGAATCGAGCACGCCGAGGTCGCGATCTACGCCGCGATGAGCCGCGAGTTCGCCCGCTGGGACGACATCGACGTGCACCACCGCGGGACGGTGTTCACCTCGGGCGGGCATGGGTTCGCCGCGATGAGCCGTAAGCGGCTGCTGGCCATCCTCCAGGACCGGTGCGCCGGACTGGGCGTCAGGCTGCTGTTCCGCACCGTCGCGCCCGACGTCGCCACGCTGGCCGCGACGCACGATCTGGTGGTCGCCGCCGATGGGGCGAATTCGGCGACCCGGGCGAGATACGCCAGTTCGTTCGTGCCAAATCTTGAGAAACGGCGCTGCAGGTATATATGGCTGGGCACCGATCTGGTTTTGAACGCGTTCAAATTCTACGTGCTCGACACGCCGGCCGGGGTCATGCAAGTGCACGGCTATCCGTACAGCCGTAAAGAAAGCACGATCATCCTGGAAATGCACGAGGATGTCTGGCGGCGCGCCGGTGGGGAAAACATTTACAACGAACGTACTGCCGTTCTCTGCCGGGAAATCCTGGCGGGCCACCGGCTGTACGGAAACAACTCCCGGTGGACCAGTTTCACCACGGTCAGATGCGCGACGTGGCGGCACGAGAACGTGGTCCTGCTGGGAGACGCCGCGCACACGGCGCATTTCTCGGTCGGGTCCGGAACCAAGCTGGCCATGGAGGACGCGCTCGCGCTCGCCGCGTGCCTGCACGAGGAGCCGGATGTGCCCAGCTCGCTCGCCGCGTATGAGGCGGAGCGGCGGCCGGTGGTGCTGTCGACGCAGCGCGCCGCGCAGGCCAGCCTGGAGTGGTTCGAGAACATCGGCCAGTACGTCGATCAGGATCCGCACCAGTTCGCGTTCAACATCATGACCCGCAGCCGCCGGGTCACCTACGACAACCTGCGCCTGCGCGACCCGGAATTCGTCGCGGAGATGGACGGCTGGTTCGCTTCGACGCTGGATCCCCCGCGCGAACCCGCGCCCCCCATGTTCCAGCCATTCAAGCTCGGGGCGTTGCCGCTGGTGAACCGGGTGGTGGTGTCGCCGATGGATATGTATTCCGCGCCGGACGGCGTGCCCGGCGACTTCCATCTGGTCCATCTGGGCGGCAAGGCGCTGGGCGGCGCCGGCCTGGTGATGACGGAAATGGTGTGCGTGTCGCCGGAAGGCCGGATCACGCCGGGGTGCGCCGGGATCTACACGGCGGAGCAGGAGGCCGCGTGGCGGCGGATCGTCGGCTTCGTGCACGGCCATTCGCGCGCCAGGATCGGTCTCCAGCTCGGGCATTCCGGGCGCAAGGGATCGACCAGGCTCATGTGGGAGGGCATGGACGAGCCGCTCGCCGAGGGCAACTGGGAGGTGTGCGGCCCGTCGGCCAACCCCTATTCGGCCAGGAGCCAGATACCGCGTGAGCTTTCCGTGGCGGAGATGGCGGAGATCAAGGGACAGTTCGTGGCGTGCGCCGCAGCGGCGGCGCGGGCGGGCTTCGATGTGCTGGAGTTGCACTGTGCCCATGGGTATCTGCTGTCGTCCTTCCTCTCTCCGCTGACCAACCGGCGAACGGACGGCTACGGCGGGTCGCTGGCGAACCGGCTGCGGTTCCCGCTGGAGACCTTCGACGCGGTGCGCGCGGCGTGGCCGGATGACCGGCCGATGACCGTCCGGATCTCGGCCACCGACTGGTGCCCGGACGGCATTGACGCCGACGACGCGGTGGAGATCGCCCGCGCGTTCGCCGAGCACGGGGCGGCCGGGATCGACGTGTCGACCGGGCAGGTGGTCAGCGAGGAACAGCCGGCCTTCGGGCGGAGCTATCAGACGCCCTACGCGGACCGGATACGCAACGAGATCGGCACGAAATACGGTGTCGCGGTGATAGCGGTGGGCGCTATCTCTTCCTATGACGACGTCAATTCGATCATCCTGGCCGGACGAGCCGACCTGTGCGCACTGGGCCGGACCCACCTGTACGACCCGCAGTGGACACTGCACGCCGCGGCCGAGCAGGGATACACCGGACCCGGCGCGGTGTGGCCGGACCCGTTCGCGGCCGGCAGCCGCAGGCCAGCGGCGGGGCGGACCGACGGGCCCCGGCCGCGTCTGGAGCTGATCCGGTCCGGCCCCCGCGAGACCGCCCACGCCCGCTGGTGTCCGTCATGACGGCGTTCGATCTGACCGAGGAGCAGCGGGCGTTCGCCGGGGAAGTCCGGACGCTGGCGCGATCCCGGTTGCGGCCGGTCGCCGCGAGCGGGGAGCCGGGCGGGGTGAACCGTGAGCTGATCAAGACGATGGGATCCCTCGGGCTGCTGAAGCGGCTGTTCCCAGGGGTATCCGATGGGCCAGGGTCCTCGTCACGGCAGGCCCGGGCCATGGACCTGTGCCTGCTGCGCGAGTCACTGGCCATCGAGTGCACCGAGGCGGAAACCGCGCTCGCGTTGCAGGGCCTCGGCGCCTATCCCATCGCGCAGTCAGGCTCGGCTGACCTGGCCCGGCGCTGGCTGCCGGCCGTCGCCGCCGGGGACGCGGTAGCCGCGTTCGCGCTCAGCGAGCCCTCGGCCGGGTCGGACGCCGGGGCGCTGGCGCTGTCGGCCGAGCCTGACGGGGATGGCTGGCGGCTCACCCGGGAGAGCCAGGGGGTCTGGGGGATCGGCATCCCCCAGTAGGAACGTGGATCTCCAACGCGCCGGAGGCGGACTTCTACACGGTCTTCGCCCGGACCACCGCGGGAGCGGGCGCACGCGGGGTGAGCGCGTTCGTCGTCCCGGCGGACCGGGCCGGCCTGGCCGGTTCACATCTGGACATGCTGAGCCCGCACCCGATCGGCACGCTCACCTTCGACGGCGTGCCGGTTTCCCGCGGTGACCTGCTGGGCTCGGTGGACGGCGGGTTCCGTGTGGCGATGCGGACGCTGGACCTGTTCCGGCCGAGTGTCGGCGCGTTTGCGGTCGGTATGGCGTCGGCGGCCCTGGAGGCCTCGGTGGCGTTCGCCGCAGAGCGGGTCGCGTTCGGCGGCCCGCTGAAGGACCAGCAGGCGGTCGCGCACCTGCTGGCCGAGATGGCCACCCGCTTGTCAGCCGCCCGCCTGCTCGTGTACGCGGCGGCCGCCGCCTACGACGCCGGGGAAGAGCGGCTGGCCGGGAAGGCCGCGATGGCCAAGCTGTTCGCCACCGAGACCGCCCAGTTCGTGGTGGACTCCGCCGTGCAGATCCACGGCGCGCGGGCTCTCCAGCACGGCCACCTGCTGGAGCATCTGTACCGCGAGGTGCGCGCCCCGCGGATATACGAGGGCACATCCGAGATCCAGCGCACGATCATCGCCCGTGATCTCTACCGGTAGCAGCCTGGTCAGGCGCACGGCCGAGCGCCACAAAAGCCGTTAACAAGAAGCTCGGCCGGGAAGTCGTGCGCGGCCACGCTCCTTGCTGTCGCGGGCCCGCTTCTTGCTGTTATCAGCCAACGCTTCTTGCTGTCGGGCGCACGCTCCTTGCTGTCGCGGGCCCGCTTCTTGTCGCGGGCACGCTTTCTTGCTGTCGCGGGCACGCTTCTTGCTGTTATCACTGGCGTGGAGCCGACGGCGCCCGGCTTGCCGGGATATGCCCGTTACTGAGCATGGCGTTATGCGGAAATTCAGAGCCTCCCGGAAGAAAAGGCGCTGGAAACCGGCGCCCAACCTTCCACAAAGCCCTTTTCTTCCATACACCGCAGCCCAACAACACGTCCCAGCGCCGGACAAATGGTGTATACGGGGGATGTCGGACTGAGTAGCGAGGGGCGGATGGTACTCGCGACCCGTGGCTGAAATGTGCTGGGATGTGGATGGTTCGGGCCGGTGGCCGAACGGGCGCTTGGTTAGACTATGCCCAGCATTGTCGGCGTTCCGGAGAGGCGGCGAACAGCATGGCACGCGGTATCCAGGTTGGCGACAAGGCTCCCGACTTCACGCTTCCCTCACAGGCCGGCGAGGACGTCACGCTTTACGACCGGCTCAACGACCACATCGTGGTTCTGTACTTCTATCCCAAAGACAACACCGGCGGCTGCACCGCCGAGGCGTGCGCGTTCCGCGACAGCTACGAGGCGTTCAGCGAAGCCGGCGCGGAGGTGATCGGAATCAGCTCCGACCCGGTGGACCGGCATGCCGGATTCGCCAGCAAGCACAACCTGCCGTTCACACTGCTCAGCGACCAGGGCGGCAAGATACGCAAAGCCTACGGTGTCCCCGCCACACTCGGTCTCCTGCCCGGCCGCGTCACCTACGTGATCGACCGCACGGGAACGATCCGGCTCGTCTTCAACTCCATGACCAACATCGGCAAGCACATCAGCGACGCCCTCGCCACGGTGAAGCAACTCCAGGCCGAACCCGGCTGACGGGCGTACCGGGAAACGGGCGTACGGGGATACGGGGAACACACCAGTGGCCAGCGAAGTGCTGACGGCGGGACCGCCCGCGGCCGGTCCCGCGAGGTTCCGCCGCGCGCTGCTATGGCGGTCACCACCCGACCAGCCGACCTGGGCGCGACCGCTGCTGCTGGTTATCGCCGCCCTCGCCGGGCTGGCCTACGGCTGGGGCATGGCCAGCGACAGTGTGGAGCCGTTCTACGGCGCCGCCGCCCGGAGCATGGCGGGAAGCTGGCACGACTTCATCTTCGGCGCGTTCGACCCGGCGGGGACCGTCACCGTCGACAAACTGCCCGGGGCGCTGTGGCTGCAAGCGCTGTCGATCCGGGTGTTCGGATTCCACATCTGGGCGCTCGTGCTGCCCCAGGTGGTCGCGGGCGTGCTCACCGTGCTGGTCCTCTACCGCGCGATCCGCCGCGTCGCCGGCCCTGGCGCCGGGCTGGCCGCCGCGCTGGTGCTGGCCGTCACTCCGGTTACCGTGCTGCTGGGCCGGGGCAACGTATCGGATTCCCTGCTCATACTGCTGCTCGTCCTGGCCGCCGACGCGACTACGGCCGCCATGCTGGGCGGCGGGCCGCGGTCGCTCATGCTGGCCGGCCTGTGGGTGGGCCTTGCCTTCCAGGCCAAGATGATGCAGGCCTGGCTGGTCCTGCCCGCCATCGCGGCCGCGTACCTGCTCGCCGCACCCGCGGCGAAGTGGCGGACGCGGGTGGCGCACGTCGCCGCGGCCGGCGCGATCACCGCGGTGGTCTCACTGTCATGGATGACCGTGGTGTCACTCGTGCCCGCGCATGACCGGCCCTACGTGGACGGCAGCCGGAACGATTCCGTATACCAGCAGGTCTTCGACTACAACGGGCTGGCGCGGATCAACGGGAAACAACAGATATTCTCGCTGGCCGGTCCGCCGGCGACCTTCTTGAAGGTCCAGGCCCAGCGCCAGGAGACCCTGACCGAGGCGACCAGTGGCGTCAGGCCAAGCTGGCATCGCCTGCTAAGCGGGCCGTTCGCCCTCGACGCAGCCTGGCTCCTGCCCGCTGCCCTGATCAGTGTTTTCCTGCGCGCCAAGGCCTCGCTGCGCTCGGCCGGCTTGGGGCCACGGCGGGAATTGCCGCCCCTCCGGGACGGCAACCGCCGCGGCATTTCGCTCCGCGGCAGCCGGGATCCGCATCTGGCCGCAACCATACTCTGGGGCGGGTGGCTGGGCATACTCGCGGTGTTCTTCAGTATCGGCGGGTATCTGAACTCTTACTATGTCGCTGCCCTCGCACCGCCAGTGGCCGCCCTGTGCGGACTGGGCTGGTCCTTGCTCGGGCCGTGGCCCTGGTCGCGAACGGTCCGGCTGACCATGCTGGTCACGGTCGGCGTAACGGTCGCCTACGGCGTGTACCTGCTGAACAGCTCGTCGGCGGTGGACGTGCCGGGCTTGCTCCAGCCGGTTCTCATCATCGCGTTCCTGATCGCCGCCGCGTTTCTCCTCATCGCCCCCCGGCTGCGCGGGGGCAGCGCCGCGGTCCACGTGTTCACGGCCTTGGTGCTGCTTACCGTACCGGCCGCTACCGCCGCCACCACCGTGGTCCGGGGCCTCGGGCCCTTTGATTATCCGTTCGAGTCGCAGCAGACCAGCGCGGTCACCCAGTGGCTGCCGCGCGACGAGGCGGCCTACCGGATCGCCATCACCGGACTGCGAGCGCGGGAGTCCCGGCCCGGCATGCTGTTCGGCACCGACACCTCCTACGTCGCCTCCACCTACATCATGTTCAGCGGCCAGGAGGTCCTGCCGATCGGGGGGATATGGGGCGGACTGCCGGTGCCCACCCTGGCCACCTTGCGCAGCGACATCAGCGCCAGGGATGTCCAGCAGTTCGAACTGCCGATCAAGCCGCCGACCGAGGACCCGCGGGTGCGGTGGATCGAAGCTCATTGCACGACCCAGGCGGTGCCGGACCCGGACCGGGCGGTCCAGTTCGCGTACTACTTCTGTGATCCGTCGGCGGCGGCCGGGTGAGCCGCGAAATGCCAGCCCGCCGCCCGGCAGTGGTGGCCGCCGTCCTGCTCATCGCCCTGGTGACAGCGTGCTCGAGCCCGCATCGCGCCGACGGGCACGGCACCGGTCACGCGCGCGCTCCAGCCGCCACCGCGGGGCAGATGTTCACCGGCGATCCGCACTGGCGGATCACCCATCCCGGGCACCTGTACCAGCTTCAGGGCTTCACCGACCATACCGACGTGCTGCCGGGTGGCTCGTTCCGGCTGTTCGTCTCGACCACGGCGGCCAGCTTCGTGGTCCGCGCGTTCCGCATGGGCTGGTACGGCGGCGACCTGGCCGCCCTGGTCTGGACGTCACCGCGGGTACCGGGCCGCCTCCAGCCGGGCCCGGAGATCGTCCAGCCGGGATCCATGGCGGTCGCGCCGTGGCGGCCGAGCCTGACGGTGACCACCACGGACTGGCCGCCCGGCTCGTATCTGCTCCGGCTCGACGCCTCGGCCGGCGTGCAGAGCTATGTGCCGATGGTGATCCGCTCGCCTTCGGTGACGGGGCGGGTGGTGCTGATCTCGGCGGTGACCTCCTACCAGGCCTACAACGGCTGGGGACAGTACAGCCTCTACGGCGGCCCGGGAGGGACCTTCGCGAACCGGGGCCGCCGCGTCACCTTTGACCGGCCGCTCTCCTACAACCACGGCGCCGGCGCCTACTTCACGCTCGAACTGCCGCTGGTCGCGTTCGCGGAACGGCTCGGCCTGCCGCTCGCCTACGTCACCAGCGTCGATCTCGACCGCTACCCGGGCCTGCTCGACGGGGCCAGGGCGGCGGTCAGCGAGGGCCACGACGAGTACTGGTCGCCCGCCATGCGGGCGACGCTGACCGGGGCGAGGGATCACGGCGTGAACATCGCGTTCCTAGGCGCCAACGCGATCTTCCGGAAGATCCGGTTCGAGTCCTCGGCGCTGGGGCCGGACCGTATCGAGGTGAACTACAAGATCCCGCAGGAAGACCCGCTCTACGGCAAGGACAACGCACTGGTCACCGGCAACTGGCCGACGTGGCCGGACCCCGACCCGGAAAGCTCGCTGATCGGGCAGTCCTATGTCTGCTCGGTCACCAGCAACTTCCCGATGGTCGTCACCGACCCGGAGAGCTGGATCTGGAAAGGCAGCGGCGCGCGACAGGGCCAGCAGCTCCCCGGGCTGGTGGGACCGGAGTTCGACCAGGTCAACACCGACGCGCCGACGCCGCATCCGATCGAGGTCATCGCCCGCACGCCGGTGAGCTGCGGCGCTCCCGCCACATACAGCGATGTCTCCTACTACGTGGCGGCCAGCCACGCGGGCGTGTTCGACTCCGGTACCGAGGACTGGATCTGCGCGCTGCCCTATGCGGAATGCGGCGTTCCGGGCGTCACCAAGCCACTCGTCCAGCGCGCGGTGGAGGCGGCGACCGCGAACGTCCTCACCGCGTTCGCGGCCGGCCCGGCCGGCCGCGCCCACCCCGCGCAGGAACTCATCCCCAGCAGCAACGGCCGCCCGCCGATCCTCGGAACCTCGTAGGCCGGGACAGTCAGCGGCCTTGCCAGCGGGGCTGGCGCTTGGCAACGAACGCGGCGTGGAATTCGGCGTAGTCCGCGCCCTTCATCAGCAGCGCCTGGGTCTGGGCTTCCAGTTCGAGGGCGGCGGACAACGGCATGTCCTGCTCCTGAGTCAGCAGCGCCTTGGTCTGCGCGTACGCCTGCGCCGGACCCGACGCGAGCCGCGAAGCCAGCGACGAAACCACCTCGTCCAGCGAGCCGTCGCCGGCCAGCACCGAAACCAGCCCGATACGCGACGCTTCCTCCGCGTCGATGGTGTCCCCCAGCATCAGCAGCCGCGTCGCGTGCCCCAGGCCCACCACCCTGGGCAGCAGGTACGCCGCTCCCATGTCCGCGCCGGACAGGCCGACGCGGGTGAACAGGAACGCGAACCGTGCCGCCGGGGTGCACACCCGGAAGTCCGCCGCCAGCGCGATGACCGCCCCCGCGCCGGCCGCCATCCCGTGCACCGCGGCCACCACCGGCACGGGGCACTCCCGCATCGCCTTGATCAGGTCACCGGTCATCCGGGTGAACGCCAGCAATTCGGCGGGCGCCATCGACAGCGTGGCCCCGATGATCTCGTTGACGTCCCCGCCGGAGCAGAACGCCCGCCCGGTTCCGCGCAGCACCACAACCCGCACCCCGTCACGCCGGGAACGCAGCGACACGAACAGATCTCGTAGCTCGGCGTACACCTCGAAGGTCAGCGCGTTGAGCTTGTCCGGCCGATCCAGCGTCACGGTCATGACGCCGTCGGCCACGGAGAAGTCCGTCACAGTGTTTCCCTCCGCGCCAAGGCCTCGCTGCGCTCGGCCGGCTTGGGGCCACGGCGAGCCTACCGCCCCTCCGGAACGGCAATCCGCCGCAGCAGCTCGCTTACGCTCGCTCATTCTCCCTCCGCGCCAAGGCCTCGCTGCGCTCGGCCGGCTTGGGGCCACGGCGAGCCTACCGCCCCTCCGGAACGGCAATCCGCCGCAGCAGCTCGCTTACGCTCGCTCATTCTCCCTCCGCGCCAAGACCTCGCTGCGCTCGGCCGGCTTGGGGCCACGGCGAGCTTACCCCCCCTCCGGGACGGCAATCCGCCGCGGCAGCTCGCTTACGCTCGCTTTCCGAATATATAGCGTGGTCTTGACTGTCGTCACAGAAGGTAAATACTGGGCACATGGGGCTCAGCCCAACAGCTCATATCGATAGCTTCTGCCGTGATCGGCTTCCGCCTCCGGACCAGTGGCCGGAGTTTCGTTTCGACCTGCCTGACATCGACCATTATCCGGACCGGATCAACGCGGCGGCCGAACTGCTCGCCGGAACGGACCCGGCCCGACCGTGCCTGCGCTCGCCCGCCGGAACCCTCAGCTACGCCGAAGTACGCCAGAAGACCAGCCAGGCCGCCCGGGTGCTCACCGAGGACTTCGGCCTGCGTCCCGGCAACCGCGTCCTCCTCCGCGGCCCGAACAACCCGTGGCTGGCGATCTCCTGGCTCGCGGTCCTGACCGCGGGCGGCGTGGTGGTCACCACGATGGCGCTGCTGCGCCCCAGGGAAATCGCCACGATCGCCGAGCTCACCGAGCCGTCGCTGGCCATCTGCGACCACCGCTTCGCCGACGACCTGGCCACCGGCGCACCCGCGTTGACGACGTTGATCTATGGTGCCGGCGACCATGGTGACCTGACCGCTCGATGTGCCGCGAAGCCCAGTACGTTCGTGCCAATAGAAACCTCAGCCGACGACGTCGCGCTGCTCGCTCCCACCTCGGGCACCACAGGCAGGCCTAAGATCACCATGCACTTCCACCGCGACTTGCTGGCCACCGCGGACACGTTCGCGAAGCATGTGATCAAGCCGCGCCCCGACGACGTGTTCACCGGCACTCCCCCGCTGGGTTTCACGTTCGGGCTGGGCGGCCTGCTGCTGTTCCCGCTCCGGGCCGGCGCGTCGACGCTGCTCATCGAGCGCGCGACGCCAGCCGAACTGGCGGACGCGATCAAGGCACACGGCGTGACGGTCCTGTCCACCGCGCCCACCGCCTACCGGGCGATGCTCGCGGCCGGCAAGGCGGGCGCGCTGACCAGCCTGCGTCGCTGCGTGTCCGCCGGCGAGCACCTGCCCAAGGCGATCTGGGAAGACTTCCACCGGGCGACCGGTATCAAGATCATCGACGGTATCGGGTCGACTGAGATGCTGCACGTGTTCATCGCGTCGGCGGACGAGGACATCCGCCCGGGCTCGACCGGCCGCACCGTCCCCGGGTACTACGCACTTGTCCTCGACGACGAAGGCAACCCGGTGCCGGACGGACAGCCGGGCCGGCTCGCCGTCACGGGTCCCACCGGATGCCGGTACCTGTCCGACCCACGTCAGCAGAGCTACGTGCAGCACGGCTGGAACATCACCGGCGACACCTTCGTCAAGGACGGCGACGACTACTACTGGTACCAGGCCCGCAGCGACGACATGATCATCTCCGCCGGGTACAACATCGCCGGCCCGGAGGTGGAGGAAGCGCTGCTCGGCCACCCGGACGTCGCCGAAGCCGCCGTGGTGGGCGTGCCCGACCCCGACCGCGGCATGGTCGTCGAGGCGTTCGTCGTGCTGCGCGACGGCGTGCCGGGCGACGCCGCGAAGGTCGCCGAACTACAGGACTTCGCCAAGAAGTCCATCGCGCCGTACAAATACCCGCGGATCATCGAGTTCACCGACGCGCTGCCGAAGACGATCAGCGGCAAGACCCAGCGCTACCGCCTCCGCGAGCGCGCCGCGTCAGCCAGTTAGGATGACCCAGGTCCGGCCGTCGATGAGCTCGCGCACCGCGTCGAGGTGACCGGCATGGCACGCGGTCTCGGTGATCACGTGCAGGACGGTATCCCGCAGCGGGCGGGGCGGGAGGCCGGGAAAGATCTCCTCGGGCCACCAGGCCGGTCTCGCGTCCGGCGGCGTGGCCGCGATGATCGCGCTGGCGAGTTCGGTCTCCTGCCGGTACAGGCCGAACACGGCCTCGGCCGGCATGCCGGGCGGGACCTGCCACGCGCCGGCGCCCTTTTCCAGGTCGACCCGCTCGCCGGCGGCGACGGCGCGGAACCAGAATCGTTCGACATCGAGGGCGAGATGCCGGACCAAGCCCAGGCACGTCCATCCCGAGGGCAGGACCGGCCGTCGCAGGGCATCTTCGGAAAGGCCTTCGAGTATTCCCAGCACGTGACCGCGCTGGTTGTCCAGGCTTGAGAGAAGCGCCCTGCTTTCCGCATCCGATTCCGCCTGTCCCATGGCGCCACGGTACCGAGCGCGCGATTCCTTTTCATGCCGTTGGCGGTCTTGATTCTCGAGAGAGCTCGCAGGCTCGAGGAAGGGGTTCTGATAATGCCGAGCAAGCAGTCCGAGGCGGTCCGGAGGCGCTGGGAGGCGAGCCGCCTGGCCATGGAACAGCCCGGGATCGACCCGCCGGACGACGAGTCGTGGGGGGATCTGACGGCCGAGCCGCGCCAGGTCGACTACCTGGAGATCGAGGCGGGCAGACGGCCGGGCATGTGGGCGGTGCCCAAGGGCGCCAGCGCGGACCGGGTGCTGCTGTGCATGCACGGCGGAGGGTTCGTCGGCGGGTCGATCTACACGCACCGCAAGATGTTCGGCCACCTGGCCAAGGCGGCGGGCACGCGGGCGCTGCTGGTGAGTTATCCGCTGCTGCCCGAGGGCGCGTATCCGGTTCCGGCGGGCGAGGTGATGACCGCTTACCGCTGGCTGCTGGATCAGGGGATCACGGCCGGCCATATCGCGTTCGCCGGCGATTCGGTCGGCGGCTGGCTCGCGCTGACCGTTCAGCTACGCGCCCGCGAGCAGGGGCCTGCCGCTGCCGGCCGCGACGATGCTGATCTCGCCATGGACCGACCTGGCTGTCAGCGGAGAATCGTATGAGACCAACCGGGACAAGGACCCGTTCTTCCAGCGGGAGGTTGTGCTCGGGCTCGCCCATGGCTTCCTGGGCGGGCGCGTCGACCTGCACGACCCGCTGGCCAGCCCGCTGTATGCCGACCTGAGCGGCCTCGGCCCGCTCTACATTCAGGCGGGTGAGGATGAGACGCTGCTCGACGACTCCCGGCGGCTGGATGAGTACGCCAGGAAAGCCGGCGTCGACGCGCGGCTCGACGTCTTCCCCGGCATGCTGCACACGTTCCAGATGGCGGCCGGCCGGGCACCGGAGGCCGACGACGCGATCCGCAGGATGGCCAGCTGGGTACGCCCGAAGCTTGGCCTGTGAGCCGGGCCTGTGAGCCGGGGAGACCACGGACATGGTGATGACAGGACAGTCCGGCGAGTTCGCCGAGCTGACCGAGCCGTTCCGGCGTGAGCTGCTGGCGCACTGCTACCGGCTGCTCGGCTCAGCCGACGAGGCCGAGGACCTCGTGCAGGAGACCTACCTGCGGGCATGGCGGTCCTACGGCACATTCGAGGGCCGGTCGTCGCTGCGCGCCTGGCTCTACCGCATCGCAACCAACGCCTGCCTGACCGCGCTTGAACAGCGCGGCAGGCGGGCGCTGCCCTCCGGCCTGGGCAGCCCGGCCGGCGACCCGGACTCCCCGCCCGTCCCGGCCGGATCCGGCGTGGCCTGGCTCGAGCCGATCCCGGACGCGCTGGTAATCTCGGCGTCGGCGTCGGCGTCAGCCTCGGCTGACCCCGCGGCGATCGTCGCCGCGCGCGAGAGCCTGCGGCTGGCGCTCATCGCCAGCCTGCAGTACCTGCTCCCCCGGCAGCGAGCCGTGCTCGTGCTCCGTGAGGTGCTCGGCTTCCCGGCCGCGGAGGTCGCGACCATGCTGGGCACCTCCCCCGTGGCGGTCAAGAGCACGCTGCAACGAGCCCGCGCCCGGCTGGAGGAGGTGGCGCCGGCGCCGGACCGCGTCATCGAGCCCACCGAGCCGCGCGCCCGGGAGCTGCTGGCCCAGTACATAGCCGGATTCGAGAACTCCGACATCGCGTCGCTGGAGAAGGCGCTCCGCACCGATGCCGCGATAGAGATGATCGGCAGTCGCACCTGGTTCTCGGGTCGCGCGACCTGCCTTCGTTACCTGGCTCACGTGATCGGGTCTCCCGGGGACTGGCTGATGACCCCCGTCATCGCCAACGGCCAGCCCGCCGGGGCCGCGTACTACCGCGAAGGTGACGGAGCGCATCATGCCTACGGGATCGGGATGCTCACCGTCACCTCCAGTGGCATCGCCCGCATCACCGTGTTCGGCGGCGGCTCCGGCCTGGTGGCCAAGTTCGGCCTCCCACCGGTCAGGTAGGGGACCTCGGTATTATCCGGCTTTACCGTACGCCCGTTTCATCCCATTTGGCGGTATAACGCCACCGTGCTCGCGCGGTTGTTTCGGGCTTCGCGGTGGTTTTTGTGCACCCGGTAGCCAAAAATAACCGCGAAGCCGAAAGTCACCACGATAACTGCCCGGAATGCCCGTTCCCGCGCTCCCGCAGCGCCGTTACCGGCCGTTCCCACAGCGCCGTTACCGCGGCACCATTACCGGCCCGACCGCGGCGCCATCGGGTATCCGAGCAGGTAGCGGGCGACGGCTTCGGGCTGGGACAGCGCGATGAGATGGCCGCCGGGCAGCACGTCGGCCTCCACCCCGAGGCGCTCGCGCGCCACCCGCTGCTGGAAATCCGCCGGGAAGAGCCGGTCGTCCGCTCCGGCCAGCACCCTGACGGGGACGGGCGGCCACGCGCTGAAGTCGCAGACTGACTCGAACGCCACTTCCGCCTCCGGCCGCTGATGTGGTTCGCCGGTGGCGGCGACGTCGGCCGGGACGTCGTGCAGGAAGTAGGTGTCCAGGTCGAGTTCGGTGCCGTAGCCACCTCGCTCGGCCGCCGCCTCCCGGGCCTTGGCCGCACCGGTATTGTCCCCCCAGGCATTCGGCGTCTCGCCGGGAACCGGGATCATCGCGTTCACGAACACGATTTCCGAGACCGATGCCGCCGCGGCGGCCAGCGGGGCGGTGAACCCGCCCATTGACTGCGCGACCAGCACCACGTCGCGGCGGTCGCCAGCGGCATCCGGTACCGCCGCGTCCGCTATCGCGGCGTCCGCTATCGCGGCGCTGATCAGGCGGGCGTACTCGGGCAGCCCGGCATGCGGGTCCGGACCGGGCAGGTCGACGGCGATCGCCTCGTGTCCGGCCTCGCGCAGCAGCGGAACCACCCGGTACCAGTACCAGGCCGCGCCGCCCGCGCCCGGGATCAGGACGAAGGTCCGCGGCTGTCCTGGTGCCTGCTCGCCGAACTCGGTCACGTTAGTAGCCTTTCTGTCGGGTTCTCCGGTTAAGACGACGGTTCCGGCCGCGACTCATCGCCTGCAATCCGGTTGGCCCAGCGGTGCGCCGCCGGTACCGTCAGCGGAGTGGTTCCCGAGGCTGTGCTGGCCGCCTTCGGCGCATCCGGTTCCGTCCCCGTTCCGCTGACTGGCGGGCAGGGCACCGCGTGGCGTGCCGGGGAAATCGTGCTCAAGCCGGCCGGGTCGCGACACGCGGCACGATGGACCGCCGAGCTGTACAGCACGCTGTCCGGCCCGGGCTTCCGCGTCCCCCGGCCCGTGCGCGCCGACGGAGATTGGGTGGCCGAAGGATGGGTGGCCTGGCAGTGGCTGCCCGGTGCCCCGGCGGACTGGTCGGGCGTCTCGCCCCGCTGGGGACAGCTGCTCACGGTGAGCCGGGCATTCCACGCCGCCCTGGCCGGTATTCCGGCACCCTCCTGGCTGGGCCGGAACGGCACCCAGTGGACGGTTGGTGACCAGGTCGCATGGGGTGAGCGCGACCCTGCACCTTTCCTCGAGTCGGCCGGCGAGCGGCTGGGCGGGCAGATACGGAGCCTGCTGTCCGTGCTGCGGCCGATGGACCTTCCGTCCCAGCTCATGCACGGTGACCTCGGGGGAAACGTGCTGTTCGCCGACGGTGAGCCGCCGGCCGTCATCGACTTCTCGCCGTACTGGCGACCCCCTGGGCTGGCGATCGCGGTCGCGGCGGTCGACGCCCTGCAGTGGAGCGGGGCAGATCCGGCGATCCTGGGCCAGCTCACCGGGGAACCGGAACTGGACCAGTTGCTGGGCCGCGCGCTCGTATACCGGCACGTCACCGAGATCATCGCCCGTTCCGGCGGGACCGGCCTGGACGCGGTCGCCCGGACCGGCCAGCCGGTGACCGACCTGGTCCTCGCCCGGATTCACGGACACCCGTGATCGGGTGGCGCTCGTAACATCTCAACCGGGTCGGGTAGCGGGAGGGCCGCGACGTCGGCTGGGGCGGGCGGGGCCGCGACGCCGTTCGGGGCGTTCAGCTGGGCGGTGGCCAGGATGCTCGCGTGGTGGAGCATGACGCCTTCGCGTAGTGCCCACGGGGAGATTTCGACGTGCGGGAGGTCGAGGACGGTCATCGCGGCGTCGGCCACGATGGCGCCGGCGAGCATCTGGCGGGAGCGGCGGTACGAGATGCCTTTCAGCTTGGCGCGCTTGGCGTCGGTGCGAGAAGCAAGCTTCGGGAGCCGGGCGCGCAAGGCGGCGGCGTCGAGCCGGGCCGGGACACGCTCGGTTCCGGCCATTTTCGGTGCTCCGGTGAGCCTGGCGAGCCTGGTGAAGGTCCTTGACGTTGCCACCGCGGTCATGTCCTCCACGGTGGGGAAGCCGCCGGCCTCCTCGGCCAGGACCGATACCACGTGCTGGCGCAGGGCTCGTAGTTCGGCCTTGCGGGGTGGGTCGCTGGGCAGGAAATCGCCGGCCAGGCGCGCGGCGCCGAGCGGGAGTGAGACGGCGTGGCTGGGTAGCTCGCCGCCTCCGTAGGCGATTTCAAGTGATCCGCCGCCGATGTCGAGCAGCAGCAACGGCCCGGCCGACCATCCGTGCCAGCGTCGTACCGCCAGGAACTCGAACCGTGCCTCGGCATCGCCGGGCAGGATGTCCAGCCGCACCCCGGAGACCCGCTCCACCTGCTTGGTGACCTCGTCCTGGTTGGCCGCGTCGCGGATCGCCGAGGTCGCGTAGGCGATCAGCCCGGCCACTCCGTGTGCGTCGGCGACCTGGGCGGCCGCGACGGCCGCGGCCGCCAGCCGGCGTACCGCGGCCTGGCTGATGTTGCCCTGGCTGTCGGTGGCTTGGGCGAGCCTGGTCCGCCACTTCGCTGAATGCACCTCGGCAGGCGGCTGGCCGGGCACGACATCAGCGACCAGCAGATGTGCGGAGTTCGACCCGGCGTCCAGCACAGCGAGCCGGACCGGGTGGCCATTTCCGTTCATCTTCACAGCTCAGGATGGTCGATTACGCAGAACTCATTGCCGTCCGGGTCACGCATCACGACAAAGTCCGCACCATCCGGGTACGGCCACTCATCCACGCGATCGTCCAGCATCATGAACGCCGGATCCCACACCTCCTCGCGCCGCACATAACCAAGGGCGGCAGTCCAGAAGTCCACCGCCCGGTGCATGTCCTGCACGTTGATGACGACAGTGGCGAGGTGCAGGTCACCTACTGTTTTGTGTGTATCCGCCATGCCGGCGAGCTACCCAGCGGCTGGAACCCTACTCCCCGCATGAAGTGCGCAGCGCCCGCCGCGGTGGGTATCAGGGACTCGGGCTGGGCAGCTTGCAGGCGATCTTGGCGTCCACGCCGAGGTAGTTGAGCGGGCCCGCGGCGAGCGTCACTCCGATCGTGGCGCCCTGGCTGCAGCCGAGGTTGGCCGAGGAGCTGAAGTAACCGCGCTGGCCGGCCGCGGCTGCGCCGATGGCGAGCCACAAGAGCACGAGCAGTGTCCCTCTTCGCATCCGCCCTCCGCCGGAACCCGCAACTCGCAATTCGCACAATCCGCGTCGTTGCCGCGATTGTAGCGTGACGCCCCGAATTTCCCGTTATGCCGCGCCACCACCACCGCCCATTCAAACCTTTCCCGGAGGGTCAGCTCCGGTCCAGGAAGGCGCGGACCGCCGCCTTGTACGGCTCCCGGTCGTAGCTGGCGACGTAGGCGCCCGCCATGCGCACGGGGTCCCCGAAGAAGTAGTACTCGTACAGGGCCTGCCGCCCGGAGAACGCGGAAACGCAGGTGTCCCACACCAGCCGGAACAGCTTCACCCGGTCAGCTCCGCCCAGAGTCGCCGACTGAAGGTAGGAGGCTATGTCGGGCCCGGCCGGCCCGGTGACATCGGCCTGCGTCGGCAGCGCCATCAGCCCGGAGGCGCCCAGTTTGCGCAGGATCTCGGGGAACCGCTGGTACAGCCTCGGATACAGGTTGCGGGCCGCGTTCAGCGGCGGCCACGCCGGGGTGAGGACCCCGTACCCGTTCGGCGCCGCGTCGGCGAGCGCCGCACGGCCGAACGCGCGCAGCGTCTCCAGCGTCATGATGACCTCAGCGACGTCCTGCTGCACATGCTGGAACTGCTCGATGCCGATCGCCTCGGTGAGCAGCGACACCAGGCCGAGGAGGTACTCGGTCTTGGCCGTGGTGCGGGCCAGCACCTGGTGGGTCATGTGCACGACCGCGGACGTCTGCGTGTAGAAGCCGTTGCACAGTTCCGGGTCGCCCAGCACGAAGCACCGTTCGTACGGGACGTGCACGTCGTCGAAAATGACCACGGCATCCGGTTCCTCGAACCGGGAACCCAAAGGGTGCGAGCGGCCGTAGTCCATCGGCTCGCGGGCGATGTAGCGCAGCCCGGGCGCGTCGCCGGGCACGGCGCAGGCGAACGAGTACTGCTTGTCTTCCGCAGAGTTGCGCAGCACGGTGGAGGGGAACACCAGCAGCTCGTCGGCGAACGGCCCGATGGTGGCGAGCAACCGTGCGCCCCGGATGACGATGCCGTTGTCGTCCTCGCGGAGGATGTGGGCCATCAGGGCCCCGCCCGCCTGCTGGCTCGCGGTGACCGCCCGGTTCGCCTGCGGCGGGACCAGGGTGTGCGTGCACAGCAGGTCCTGCTCGCGGACCCGCTCGTAGTAGCGCCGGGTGTTCTCGCCGAAGCCGGGCCCGGCCTGCGCGAACCAGCTCTCGGCGGCGGCCAGCGCCATCAGGGCGCTGTTCAGGTAGTCGCCGGTGCGGCCGAGCATGCCAAGGCTGCGGTCGGCCCACAGTTTGAACGCCGCGGACCGCTTGGCCAGGTCCTCGGGGGTACGCGGCACCAGGAAGCTGGTGGCGACGGGATCTCCCGAGGTGGGCGACGGGTAGGTCAGCACGTCGCGGTAGGCGGGATCGTGCTGCATGTCGAACAACTCGGCGTAACTCCGCACGACGTTGCGGAACGCGGGATGCTCGGCGACGCCGCCGATCAGCGTTTCCCCCATGATGTCCACGTGAACGCGAGCAGCGGACAGCCGCTCCAGGAACTCCGCGCCAGTGCGTGCGGCCATACTGGGACGCTACCGTCTGCGTATGGCCGTTCGTCAATGGCTTGCACAATCGCTGGCCCGATTGCGACCGCTCAGGCCGGCGGCCGAACCGCTCAGGCCGGCAGCCGAACCGCACAGGCCGGCGGCCGAACCGCGCAGGTCAGCGGCCGAGTTGTGCACCTACCTGCTGGAGCCGAAGAACTGGCTGGCGGTGACCCTGCTCGCCCTCGGGTGGCGTGCCAGCCCCGCCGACCGCGCCGAAGGCATCGGCTGGGGCCTGCTGGCCGCGCTGTTCGCCGCGGTGATCCCGACGCTGTTCATCGCCTACGGCGTCCAGCACGGCCGCTGGGCGGACCGGAACGTGGGCGCCAGGAAGGCGCGCCTGGTGGTCCTGGCCTTCATCACCGCGTCGGTGGCGGTCGGCTGGGGCCTGCTGGTCGTACTGCGAGCGCCGCGGGTGCTGGCCGGCTACCTCGCCTTCATGCTCGGCAGCGTGGCGCTGCTCGCGCTGGTGACCACGGTCTGGAAGATCTCCATCCACTGCGCGGTGGCGGCCGGCTCGGTCACCGTGCTCGCATACGCATTCGGCCCGCCGGTCCTGGCCGGATTCGCGCTGGTCGGCGCCGTGGGCTGGTCCCGGATGGCGATGAACGATCACACGACCGGCCAGGTGGTGGCCGGCGCCGCTCTTGGCGCCCTCGTCGCCGCCATCGCCTACAAGACCACCGGCGGCTTCGTCCGGGCCTAGTCCTGTTTACGGGCGATGGCCTCGCCCAGTTCCTGCTTGGTCATCTTGGACCGGCCGCGCACGCCGAGTGAACGAGCGCGGTCCATCAGCTCCTTCTTCGAGCTTCCCTTCACGTCCACACCACCGGCCGACCTGCCCTTGTTCTCGCGCGCCCTGGGATTGGCGGCCCGCTCGTCGGACGGACCCTTGTGTCCCTTTTCTTCCCAGTGGTCGCCGACCTTCTGGTGGGTGTGCTTGAGCGCAGAGTAAGCGACCCGGTGCGCCCGCTCGCCTTCGCCGTAGGTCTCCACCGCGCTGTCGTGCGCCTTGGCGTACGTCCGCTGCGCCTTGGCCGGCGAGCGCTGTATGGTGCCGGGCAGCTCTTCCTTGCGCGGCTTGCCGCCCTTTGTGGTCTTAGGCATGATTCTCCCTCCGATCGTTCTACCCGGACGTCAGGCAGCCTCGTCCGGTGCGCTGGTCAGGTAGGTAGCGCTGAAGTCTTCGTCCCCGTGCTCCACCGCACCCTCGCTCAGCCGCTCCGCGACCGTCTCGATCAGCGGCAGGTCCAGGCCATGCTGATGCGCGGCCTCATCGATCAGGCTGGCGTCCTTGGCGGCCAGCTGGAGCCGGAACGACGGCGGCTTGAACTCGCGTGCCGAAATCGCCGCGTACTTCATCCGCAGGTAGGGCAGGTCCAGCGTGCCGCCCTCGAGCGCCTGGAAGAGCAGGTCCGGGTTGATGCCGAGCCCTTCGGCGAGCGCTATGGTCTCCGCGCCGGCCTCCACCACCGACAGCACCCAGCTGTTCGTGACGATCTTGAGCCGGGTTCCCGCCCCGGCCTCGCCCACCCAGATCGTCTTCTGGGCGACGGCGTCGAAAACCGGCTGAACCCGCGGCCTGGCCTCCTCCGGCCCGGATCCGAGCACCACGAGCTTGCCCTGCTCCGCGGGCTCCCGGGTGCCGAGGACCGGCGCGTCCACGAAGCCGGTGCCGCTGGAGTTGGCCAGCTTGACGCACCGCTGCGTGCCGCTCTCCCCGATCGTGGACATCTGGAGCCAGAGCGGGTGCTGTTCCGGGTGGCCGGTCAGCGCGGGAATGGCCTGCTCAGCGGCGGACTCTACCGCGTCCGTGTCGGCCAGCATGGTCAGCAGGATGGTCGCACCGCGCGCGGCGTCGGCGGGCGTGTCCGCGATGTGAACATCGCCGTGCTCGGCCAGTGGCTCGGCCTTGGCCCGGGTCCTGTTCCAGGCCCGGATGCTGAGCCCGGCACGGGCCATGTTCCGCGCCATCGCGAAACCCATGGTGCCGCCCGCGCCGAGCACGGCGACGGTTTCCCCCGGAAAAGCCAGGGGGTCCGGGGGACCGGCGTCCCCCGGATAAGACTGTGGCATGCTCATTCAGGCTGGTTACCCATGGCTATCCGCGCTACACCTGGGTAGAGCGATCCTCGTGACCACCTTGACTGAGCTGACTGAGCTGAGTGAGAGCGCCGCCACCTGCACCCGGTGCGACCTGTACAAGCGCGCGACGCAGACGGTTTTCGGCGAAGGAGGCGCTGGCGCGGCGCTGGTGTTCGTAGGCGAGCAGCCCGGCGATCAGGAGGACAAGCAGGGCCATCCGTTCGTCGGCCCGGCGGGCCGCGTGCTCGACCGGGCGCTCGCCGACAGCGGGATAGTCCGGTCTGACGCCTACGTGACGAACGCGGTGAAGCACTTCAAGTGGACCGAGCGCGGCAAACGCCGCATCCATGAGCGGCCCGGCAGCACGGAGATCAGGGCGTGCCGGCCATGGCTGGAGGACGAGCTCCGCCTCGTCCGGCCCCGCCTGATCGTGCTGCTCGGTGCGGTGGCCGGGGAATCGGTGTTCGGCTCCTCGTTCCGCGTCGGAACCTACCGGGGCAAGATCACCGATGCGTCGGTCGGCTCCTGGCAGGGACCCGCGGTCGGCACCATCCACCCGTCCGCCGTACTGCGCGGACCCGACCCGGAGGCACGCGATCAGGCCTACGCCGGGCTGGTCGCCGACCTCAAGGTGGCCAGGGAGGCGGCGGGCCTGTGACCGATCGCATCGACGGCTTCGCGCCCATCGAATCCTACGGCGTCATCGGTGACGGGGAATCGGCGGCCCTGGTCGCGGATGACGGCGCGATCGACTGGTGGGCGGCGCCGGACATGGACTCCACTCCGGTGTTCGCGGCGATACTCGACCCCGGCGAAGGCGGGCATTTCCGCCTCGAGCCCACTGTCCCCTACCGGGTCTCCCGCCGGTACCTTCCGGGCACCAATGTGCTCGAGACGACGTTCACCACCGCGGACGGGACCGTGCGGGTGATCGACTCGATCAACAAGGCCCACAGCGGACTGCTGCCGTGGACCGAGCTGGCCCGTGACATACAGCCGGTCAGCGGCGCCGTGGCGATGCGCTGGGAAGTCCGTGCGGGCACGATGTTTCATCAGGGCCGGCCGTGGGCCAGGCTGAGCGAAGTGCCGATGGTGCACGCCGGTGCCCTGCTGATGGCAATTTTGAACGAACGTACTGGCGAACCTCGTCTGGGACTCGGCTCCTTCAGCGGGGAATTCGTCGCACGGGAGGGGCACGACGCGCTGCTCGCGCTGATCACGACGGAGGGTGCGCCGATCGTGATGCCGACCGCGACCGACGTGCGGCGACGCCGGGACGCCACGGTGACGGCCTGGGAAACCTGGTCGTCCATCGTCCCGTACGAGGGGGCCGACCGCGAGCTCGTGCTGCGCAGCGCGCTGGCGCTGAAGCTGCTCACCTATACGCCGACCGGCGCGATGGCGGCCGCCGCCACCTCCTCGCTGCCCGAGCAGATCGGCGGCGACCGGAATTACGACTACCGGTACTGCTGGATCCGCGACACATCGTTCGTGCTGGACAGTTTTATCCAGCTCGGCCTGCGCCAGGAAGTGCAGGGCACCCTGTCCTGGATGCTCAGCAGTATCAGCACGACGGCGCCGGTCATCCACCCGTTTTACGGGCTGCACGGGAACGTGCCTGATGCCGAGTCGGAGGAGACCGTGCTGCGGCTGCGCGGCTACCGGGATTCCTCCCCCTGCCGGGGCGGGAACCAGGCGGTGGATCAGCCGCAGTGGGGGAACTACGGCGACCTGCTGGAGTGCGTCTGGCTCGCGGTCGACCGGGCGGGCGCGCACCTGGACCCGGACAGCGCGGACTTGCTCGCGTCGCTGGGGAACCGGGTGTGCGACATCTGGACCGAGCCGGATTGCGGGATCTGGGAGCTGGACGAACGGCGGCACAACACGTTCTCCAAAGTGGGCTGCTGGGTGGCGCTGGACCGGCTGGAGCGGCTGGCCTCGTGCGGCCAGGTGTCCGACCGCGACCTGGACCGCTGGCAGGCGGAGAAGGCGGCCATCCGCTCGTGGATCAACCAGCACTGCTGGTCGGAGGTCAAACGGTCGTACGCCGCCTATGCGGGTGGCGACGATCTCGACGCCGCGGTGCTGCTGCTGGCTCGTACCGGCTTCCTGCCCGGCGAGGACCAGCGGTTCCGTTCCACGATCGACGCCGTCAGGGCCGAGCTGTCCGACGGGCCATGGCTCTACCGGATGACCGGCTCTCGTTCGTTTGAAGGGGCGTTCGTGGCGTGTTCGTTCTGGCTGGTCGACGCGCTGGTCCGCAGCGGGCAGTCCGGCGAGGCGCGGAAGCTGTGGGAGGAGGTAACCGCCCACGCCAGCGACCTGGGGCTGTTCGCCGAGGAGATCGACCCGGAGTCGGGCGCCTTCCTCGGCAACATCCCGCAGGGCCTGTCCCACCTGGCCCTGATCAACGCCGCCGTCCTGCTCAACGGCGCCGACGGTAGCGATGGGCGGCCATAGGAAGCAGCACCACGGTGATGGCCAGCGGCCATGGTATATACTGATGATAGCTATCAGTTGAGGGAGGCGTCATGGCGGACACGGCGATCGCAAGGCTTTTCACCCATGGCCGGAGCCAGGCTGTACGACTGCCTAAAGAGTTCCGACTGCCTGGCGACCGGGTGCGCGTCCGGCACATGGGCGACGGTGTGCTGCTGGAGCCGATCGCGTCCGACATCGACGCGTGGTTCGCCGAACTGGACCGTTTCGCGGACGTGCCGCTATTTGATGACGGCAGGAACCAGCCGCCCACGCCTGCCGATGAGGACATCTTCGGGTGAACTACCTCCTCGACACCAACGCTGTGGTCGCGCTGCTGCGGAACAAGCCCGCCGGAGCGCGGGAACGGTACCGGGAGGCGGAAGCGGCCGGTGATTATCTCGCACTATCGTCGGTCGTCTTGTTCGAGCTGTGGTACGGAGTGGCGAAGAGTAGCCAGGTGCCAGAGAATACCGAGCGCCTACGTGTCTTGCTTTCCGGTGATCTGGACCTGCTGGACTTTGATGACGAGGATGCCAGGATCGCAGGGCAGGTGCGCGCGGCCTTGGAGAAGGGCGGGACTCCTATCGGCGCTTATGACGTGCTGATCGCAGGCCAGGCACTCCGGCGCGGACTGACAGTGGTCACGGCGAACACGTCCGAGTTCAGCCGAGTCGTAGGCCTCAGCTGGGAGGACTGGACACGTTAATCCCGCCAGGCGACGCAAACGGGCTGCCTGCCTGGTCGCGGCATCGCTGAGGCCGAGCAGGCGTGCCGTGTCCCGCTGCGGGCGGCACTCGGCGAGCCACGAGAACGTGCCAGCCACCCTTTCCTCGGTGGCGGCCAGGCTGCGCGCAAGGCCGCGGCTGTCCTCGATCACCCGTCGTACCTCGGACATGATCGGCGATTCCGCGATGGCTGATGGCCTGACCGGCGGAGGCGGCTCCAGCTCCACGCCGAGCACTTGCAGCGCCCGGCGGACCGCGGGCCTAATCGAGCGCAGGATCACGCGACTGTCCGTCTCCGCGGCCCGTCTCGCACTGGCCAGGGCACGGATGCCCGCGCAGTCGACGAACCGCAGCCCGGACAGGTCCACGACGATGCGCCCGGCGGGCAGCTTACGTATCGCCGTGATCTGCCGCATGAATTCACTGACCGTGAAGCAATCCAGGTCGCCGGTCGCCGTCAGCACGCGGATCGGGCCGCGCTCCTCCACCCCAATCCTCAGGTAATCGGGTACGGCGGCGGCCCGCCTCTTGCTGTTATCATCGGCCATTGATCAGGACGTCTCCTTCTGCAGCCAGGCGTAGACGAACTGCAGCATGTCCGCGCCGGCCAGCGCGGCGAGCGTGCCGATCGCCAGGCGCGTGGTCCTGGGCAGGTAGATCAGTCCGGCGGTCAGCGCGGTGGCGACCCACACGCCGGTGCAGAACGGGCAGGTGATGAGCTCGCCCACCGCCTTCTGCGCGCCGCCGCCGCGGACCTCCTCCTTCAGCTCGGACGGGCCGGACGTCCCTTGGTACTCGGTGAAGGGAGCCCGCAGCGGGCTGGTCACCGGGTCCTTGGCCAGCAGCCGGCTCAGCTTGTGCGTGGCCGCCGCGGACAGCGCCACATCCTTCAGGTCCAGGCCCTCCGGGACATCCCGTCCGGTCGCCCGCGCCAGCGCGGCGATCCCGCCGACCATCGCGGCGTAGACGGCCATGGTGCCGACGTAGCCGCCCAGCGGCCGGTCCTCGCCGCCGGCGTATTCATGCCTGGAGGACCGGGCCAGATCGGTGACCTTGGCCTTGACGTCATCGAGGAGGGTCATGAGACTTGGCTACCCAACGTGGGCAGCCAAAACCTCCTGCTTCGTTCAGCCGAGGCTGAACGCCAGGACGGCGCCCAGGCAGGCCAGGCCGAAGACGAGCCAGGTCACGTAGTCGTTGACGATGCCGCTTTGGAACCGCATGATCGGCGCGGTCAGTCCGGCGCCGGGCTCGTAGCCCCGCCGCAGCAGCGGCAGGCGCCGCCAGTACAGCGCCAGGTAGGCCAGGAGCAGCGCGCCCGCGGTGGAGCCGACCCCGGTCAGCACGTCGGCCAGCGTGACGCCGGTCGGCTCCGCCGGCGCGAGCGCGGCGGGATGCGTGACGTGCGCGCCGGACAGGGCCGTGGCGATGTAGGCGCCCTGGTCCTCGAACCGGATGGCTGCTTTCTGCACCACCGGGCCGAGCTGGCCGATCAGGCCGATGATGACCGCCCCGCACACCAGGACCAGGGGCGGGACGATCATGGTGCGCGGGGTCCGCTGTTTGGCCTCGTCGGTCTCGCTGGTCTCCTCGTCGGCCTGCTGAGCCATCTGCTCGCCCTCGCCGGGGGGATCGCCCAGGCCGTAGAACACCCCGCCAGCCACCCGCAGCACCGCCCCGCCGGCCAGGATGGTGCAGATCATCAGGATCGCGATGATCCAGCCGACCCCGTGCGCGTCGCCGCTGGCCTCGACCCAGCCTTTGCCGAGGAAGGTAGCGAACGGCGGCAGATCGGCCAGTCCGAGCCCGGCCAGCGTGAACACCACGCCGGTGATCTTCAGGTGCCGGCCCCGCCCGTGCAACCGGGTCTCGTTGATCGAGCCCAGCCGGTGCAGCACGATGCCGGTGCACAGGAACAGCGCGGCCTTCACCAGGGCGTGACCGATCACGTACACCGCGGCCCCGGCCAGCCCGAGCGGGGTGAGCAGCGAGATCCCGGTCAGGAACATGCCCGCGTGGCTGATCGTGGAGAACGCCAGCAGCCGCTTTATATGCCGCTCGCGGAAGCAGAACAGGGCCCCGGTCACGGCGGTGAGAATGCCCAGCGCGAGGAACATGTGCGAGATGACCCCCCGGTGACCCAGGGCATCGCCGAACATCGACCAGTAGACCCGGGCGATGCCGTACAGCCCGAGTTCCACCATCACGCCGGAGAACAGTACGCAGACCGGGGTCGGCGCCACCGCGTGCGCGTCCGCCAGCCAGAAGTGGAAGGGGACGATCGCGCTCTTGATCAGCAGCCCCGCGATGATGAGCAGGAAGGCGACGATCATTACCCGGGACGCGGAATGGTGGTGGGCCGCCCAGTCCGCGATCTGCGCCATGTTCAGTGCGCCGGTGCGGCCATAGATCAGCCCGATGCCGCACAGCGACAGGTACGCGCCCACGCTGTTGGTGATGGCGAAATTGAGCGCGCCCTGGATCGGGCCGCGCTCCTCCGGCCGGTAGGCGGTCAGCGCGTACGCCGACACGCCCATCAGCTCGAACCACACGAACAGGTCGAAGATGTCCCCGGTGAGGCAGAAGCCGACCATGCCCGCGAGGAACGTCAGCATCAGCGCGTGGTAGTAGGTGCCGACCCGCTGGAAGTACTCCCAGGAGAACGTCATGGCCGCGGTGACCAGCACCGCGGCCAGGCAGGCCAGGCCCGCGTTCACCGCCCCGGCCTGGAAGTCGATGCCGATGGCCACACCGTGCGACGGTGTGAAGCCGGCGAACCAGTAGACCTCGTCCCCGCCCGCGGTCCTGATCGTGACGACGAGCAGCATGACCGACACGGCTGCCGCCGCGGCGATCGCGATGGCGTCCAGTATCTTGCGATGCCTGCGGAACAGCGGGGTGGCCGCGGAGACGCCGGCGGCCGTCAGCAGCGGCACCGCCACGACTAGCGCGAGAAGCTGGTCCACGGTGCGGTCAGCCCTTGAGCTCGGCCAGCTCGTGCGGGTCGAGCGTGCCGAACCGCTTGTGCGCCTGGATGGCGAAGGACAGCAGCAGGGCGGTCACCGCCGCCTCCACCACGACGTCGGTGAGGGCGAGCGCCTGGACCACCGGATCCACGGCCGGGGTGTGGTTGGGCACGTCGAAGTAGTACGGCGCCACCGCGCCGGTCACGTACCCGACGCCGAGCAGCAGCACATAGGTCGATGACTGCACGACGATCAGGCAGATGATCTGGTGCACCAGGTGCCGGCTGGTGACCATGCCGTACAGGCCGACGAGGAGAATCCAGGCCACCACGATGAACGGGAACACGGTCATTCCGAATCCTCCTGCCGGATGAGCAGGGTCTGCTCGAGCATCTCGCCGACGATCAGGATGAACGCCGCGGCCACCTCCAGCCCGACGAAGAAGCTGATCAGGGCGATCGTCCCCGACGAGCTCACCGCACCCGGAATCGACCCGAGCCCCAGGTAATCGGTCAGGTAAGGCAGGCTCATCGCCACCGCGGCGACACCGACGGCGGCGAAGCCTCCCGCGCCCACCGCCTCCACCACCTCGGTCAGGTCCACCGGGCTGAACCGCTTGAAGACCAGGAATTCACCGGCCAGGTAGACGAGGATGAAGGCCGTGGCGAGGACCACCCCGCCCTGGAACCCCCCCGACGGGTTGGTCTGGGCGTGCGAGGCGAGCCACCAGCCCGCCACCATCACCGGGCCGGCGAAGACCAGGGCGGTCATCCGGACCGCGCTGCTGGTCGGCGGCACGTCGCGATCGGCGGCCTCGTCGACGGCCGAACGCTCCCGTTCGTGGCGCAGGTGCCGCAACACGGTGGACACCCCGGCCGCGGCCGTGAACAGGATGAACTCCTCTCCCACGGTGTCGAAACCGCGGTAGGCGAAGTTGACCGCCGAGACCACGCCGGTGGCGTTGGTCTGCGCCACCGCGATCCGCAGGATCGAAGGCCCGTAAGGACCCGGGTAGTTCCCGAACCCCGGCAGGCCGAGCAGGCCCCACAGCACGAAGGCGACCAGTCCGGCCGCCCCGGCCAGGAACATCCAGCGGCGCTGAACCTCCGTCATTCTTCGCGCTTCCTCGTTTTCGCCAGCGCCAGCAGCAAGATGACGGGAAGCGCCACCGCGCCCACGGTGAGCTCGGACAGTGTGACGTCGGGCGCCTGGAAGGTCAGGAACAGCAGTGCCAGCATCAATCCGTAGACGCTGAGCGCGATCACCTGCCGCACGTGCTTGCGGATGAGCACGACCGCGGTCGCCCCGGCCGCCACCAGGATCAGCACGGTCACCTGGAGCGCTTCCATGAAGCCGATGGGAACCGTGTACGGGGTGTGCACCGCGGCGATCATTGTTCTTTCTCCTCCGCCGGCCGCTTCGCGGGTGCGCGACCCGGACGCCAGTCGCCCTTCTCCCGGACCCGGATCGCCCGCATGGTGGCGTGTGAGAGGTACGGTCCGGCGATGGCCAGGAAGAACAGGGCCAGGAAGCTCTGGCCGGTGTTCTCGTAGACACCCATCTGGACCATGATCGCGAGCGCCACCAGCAGCGGCGCGATCAGCGCGGCCGGGGTCACGAAGTGGAGCTTGGCGTAGGCGTCCGGCATCATGAGAATGCCGATGGCGCAGCCGATCACGATCAGCACCGCCAGCCCGAGCAGGATGTCGGAGAAGATGTCTTTGATGATCACAGCCATCGCTCCATGGCGCGGATGTACACCAGCCCGCTGCCGAACATGAGCAACGCCAGCAGGACCGGCAGCTCGAACAGGCTGGACCGCTGGAAGGCCTGCGCGAGCAGCGCCAGCACCAGGACGACCACGGTGCTGATGAACTCATAAGCGACAACCGCCGAGCCCGTGTCTCCCCGGCACAGCACGATCCCGGCCGGGATCGTGGCCACCAGCATCGCGATGGCCGCCGCGACGAACCCCATGGTCATGATCAGTCGCCCTTCGCTACTAGCTCATGCACCACCATCAGGTTGGTGTCCTTGTCGATGCCGAGCGCGAACGCGTTCGGCGCGACGCTGCGACCGCCGATCAGCAGCACCCGGCGGGTGACTCCCTCCGGTGTGTCGTCCCCGAACTCGACCGGCAGCTCAGCGAACCGGCTGGGCGGGTCCTCGCCCCGCGCCAGTTTCCGCCACAGCGCGCCGAAGATCGTCACCGTGTCCGCGACCACCTTCCCCGGCAGGCTCAGCGCGCGGGCCACCCACTCGAACCGCATCCGGAACCTGGTCGCCGCCTGATAGCTCACCTGCTCGGCGAGCAACGCGCCGAGGATGGCCGCGCCGGCGCCGGCCAGCAGTTCATCGGGCAGCGTGGAGTCATTAAGCATTACCCAGAACGACATCAATAGCACCCACCAGCAGAGCCACGTTCCCACCCGGCGGGCGACGGGCACCTGGAATTTGCGCTGCCTCGGCTCTCCAGCTAGCGGTTCCACGGGTCCCGACTTCCCCGCCGCCACGTCGGCAAACGCCGCCGGCGTTCACATGCGTGTCATCGGCTCGCGCGGGTAGCAAACTTGGCGTGCCAGCGCTGACGCCGCACAGCGCGTTCACCACGTGGCAATTCCTGCCCCTGGTGACCGCGCTGCTCATCCTGTCCGCGGCGGGCTACCTGTACGGTGTCCGGGCGGTCCAGCGTCGCCATCCGGCGCGGCCGTGGCCGGCCGCCCGGACAGCGGCGTTCCTGGCCGGCCTGGCGGTCATCGCGGTGGCCACCCAGAGCAGCGTCGGCGCCTACGACGATGTGCTGTTCAGCGTCCACATGATCCAGCACCTGCTGCTGATCATGGTCGCTCCTCCGCTGCTGGTGTTCGGCCGGCCGGTCACGCTGGCGCTGCACGCGGCCCGGAACCCGGTGCATACCTGGATCAAGCGCGCCATAAGGTCACGCATCGCCACCGCGCTCACCTGGCCGCCGTTCGCGGTCACGCTGTACGCCGTGGTGGTGACGGTGACGCACCTGACGCCGTTGCGGGAACTGGTGCTGGAAAACCCGGCGCTGCACGCCGCCGAACATGCCCTGTACCTGGTGACCGGCTATCTGTACTTCCTCCCGGTCATCGGCGCCGAGCCGCTGCGCTGGCGCCCCTCACTGCTGGGCAGATACCTCCTGCTGCTCGTGGCCATGGTCCCGGACACGGCGGTGGGGGTGATACTGATGTCGTTCGTGCAAAGTGACCTGCATGAAGGCGGCCTCATCATGCTCGCCGGCAGCGACCTGATTATGACGGCGCTGGCCATGGCACTAGCGGCGAGCCTGGTCTGGTCATCCGAGATAGGGGCCCAGCAAGGTCAGGTCGGCGGGTGAAAGCCGGTCGCGCGCGGTCTTGGCCTGGTGCCAGTACGGGTAGATCAGCGGCGGCGCGCTCGCCTTGTCGAGCTGGGCCCGCTCGTCAGCGGTGAGCGTGAGGGCGGCGGCCGCCAGGTTGTCGGCGAGTTGCTCGCTGGTACGCGCGCCGATGACCAGCGAGGTGACCGCGGGCTTGCCGAGGGTGTAGGCCAGCGCCACCTGGGCGGCCGACACGCCGCGCTGCGCGCCGATGCCGACCAGGACGTCGACGATGTCGTACAGCTTGCCGCGATCGTAGACCGGCGGCTCGTTCCAGTCGGTGAGCTGCCGCGACCCGCCCGCCGGCTGCTGGTCGCGACGGTATTTGCCGGTCAGCAGCCCGCCCGCCAGCGGGCTCCACACCAGGACACCGAGGCCCTGATCGACCGCCAGCGGGATGAGCTCATATTCCGCCTCGCGGGCCTGGAGCGAGTAGTAGATCTGCTGGCTGGCGAACCGGGGCAGGTGCAGCCGGTCGGCGGTGCCGAGCGCCTTCATCAGCTGCCACGACGCGTAGTTGGAGGCGCCGGCGTACCGTACCTTGCCCGAGCGGACCAGCAGGTCAAGCGCCTGAAGCGTCTCCTCGACCGGGGTCTGGCCGTCCCACTCGTGTAGCTGGTACAGGTCGATGTGGTCGGTGCCCAGCCGGCGCAGGCTGGCCTCGCAGCCGGAGACGATGTGGTGGTGCGACAGCCCGGCGTCGTTCGGCCCGGCGCCCATCGGCATCCGGACCTTGGTCGCCACCAGCACCCGGTCCCGGCGGCCCTGTAGCACCTGCCCCAGGATTTCCTCGGACTGGCCGTTCGAGTAGACGTCGGCGGTGTCGATGAGGTTGATCCCGGCATCCAGGCACATGTCGACCTGGCGTCGTGCCTCGGCTACGTCGGTCGTTCCCACGTTGGCGAAGGGACCGCTCCCGCCGAACGTCATGGTCCCCATGGTCAGCACGGAAATTCGCAGGCCGGACCGGCCCAGTTGACGGTACTCCATACATCGGACCTTACCGCCGCCCGCTCCCCCGCCCCGGGCCCGCCCCCAAACCCCCGACCACCACCCCGGTACACCCGCCCCCGACCGCCCCCCGGGACGAATCGTGAAATGTCGGGCGAGGGTTTGCCGGTCCGAGGCTGGGCGGGTCGGATGAATGTGGCAGCCACCCGCATAGGACCGGGTGAATGTGACAATCTACCGGTTGGCCCGGACGCTTGGCCGCCAATTGTGAGCGTTCACATACGATGCGAGTTTCAGCATGTCGGGAGCGGCCGCCGGTTTTGACGGATATGACCGTTATATGGACCGGCGGTTGCGGTGGATACGCGGAAGAAAAGGGCCTCGCGGAAGAAAGGGCGCCGGTTTTCGGCGCCTTTTCTTCCAGAAGACTCCGATCTTCCACACTGTGGCCGACCAGTGTCCGCTATGCGAGGTATGAGATGACCCCGATTTGGTCGCGTTGAGAAATCGGCTTCCAATATGGAGTGAATGTGCCATTGCGTACACCCCGCTGTAGTCAATGGCACATTCACTACAAGAACGTGGTCCGCGACCGCGGGCCCTGCGGTGCGGCCTATGGGGCGAGAGGCGAGAGGTGAGGGCGAGGGCGGGACGCGAGGCGCGAGGGCGAGAGGCGAGAGGCGCGAGGCGAGGGCGAGACGCGAGACGCGAGAGACGAGAGCGAGACGTGAGGCGCGCGAAGGGGCGAGAGACGAGGAGCGAGAGACGAGGGCGAGGGGGTTGGCGCGGGGTACGGGTGACCTGCGCCTGGGGGCGTCAATCCATACAGTACTGTATGGATTATGAGTGACTTTCAGACCATTCGTTACCAGCGCCAAGCAGATATCGGCACGCTGACGTTGGCGCGGCCGGACAAACGCAACGCGCAGAACCCGCTGATGTGGCGGGAGCTGACCCGGCTCGGCACCGAGCTGCTGCCTGACGACACCCTTCGGTGCCTGGTGGTTACCGGGGAGGGGCCGGCCTTCTCGGCCGGAATCGACCTGGTCGAGGGCATGGGCGGGATACTGGCCGGCCTGGCCGGCCAACCCGACGATGAGCAGGCCCTGGCCGACGGCATGGCCGCGGCCGGGACGTTCAGCTGGATCCCGAAGCTCGGCTGCGCCAGCGTGGCGGCGGTGCGCGGCCACGCCTATGGCGCCGGGCTCCAGCTCGCGCTGGCCTGCGACTTCCGCGTCTTCGCCGAAGGCACCAAGGTGGGCCTGCTGGAAACCCGCTACGGGATACTGCCCGACATGGGCGCCACCGTCCGGCTGCCCCGGATCGTGGGGGAAAGCCGCGCGCGGGAGCTGATCCTGCTGGGCGAGATCATCGACGCCGAGCACGCGCTGCGGATCGGCCTGGCCAACCGGGTGGTCGCCGACGGTGACCTTGACGCCGCGGCGGCCGGACTCGCCGGGCGCCTGGCCGCTCAGCCGCCGCTGGCGGTACGGGGCGCCAGACGGGCCATCGACGCGGCGTGGCACCGCGACGCCGACGAGAGCTTCCGGGTGGCGCTCGAGGAGCAGATACGCTGCGTCAGATCGGACGATTTCAAAGAGGCGCTCCAGGCCATGACCGAGGGCCGCGAGCCCCGCTGGCAGGGGCGCTGAGCGCCGCGCGGTGGCTCCTCCGACCCGCACGCCACGGAGCAAATGGATCGAGCACGGGCTGCGGGCCCTCGCCGCCGGCGGGCCGGACGCCGTGCGGATCGAGCCACTGGCCCAGTCGCTCGGCGTGACCAGGGGCGGCTTCTACTGGCACTTCGCCGATCGCAAGGCGCTGCTGGACGCCATGCTCGACACCTGGGAGCGGGCGACGACCGAGGAGGTGACGGAGCGGCTGGAACGGGAGGGCGGCGATGCCGCGGCCAAGCTCCGGCGGCTGCTCGCGCTCACCTCGCCCGGCGTGGTGAAGACCGACCTGGCCATCCGGGACTGGGCGCGGCACGACCCGGCGGTCGCCGAGCGGCTCCGCCGCGTCGACAACCGCCGGATGGGCTACCTCCGGTCGCTATTCGGTTCGTTCTGCTCCGATGCCAAGGATGTAGAAGCCCGGAGCCTGCTGGCCTATTCGCTGCTGATCGGCAACCACTTCATCGCCGCCGACCACGCCCCCCACGACCGCGCAGGCATCCTCGACCGAGCGCTGCGCCAGCTAGGAACCTGAGGGTCCAGCTAGGAACCTGAGGACTGGCCCTCGGCCAGCCGTTGACGCTGGGGGATCACCGTGTACTTCGGGTCGGCTGCCGACGCCAGCCCGGCGTGGAAGATGCCCCACCGGGTCGCGACTGAGGCGGCGAGCATCGCGGTGCCGGACACCGCGGCAGCAACCCGGCTGCGCTGGCTGAATGCCGCCCCGGCCACGCCAACGGCGGCCAGTGCCTTGCCGGTCTTGACGTACATACCGCCATGGCCCTCGGAGTATGGCTCGGCCACCATACCCATGCGGTGTTCCATCTGCTCCAGAGCGGCGGACTCCATCCCCGCGCCCAGTAGCGCCAGGTTGCGCGCGGGCGCGGACTCACCCGGCCGGGCACCAGGCAGCAACCCGGCCAGCAACCCAAGGCCGCCGGCGGCCATCGCACCGGAACCGACAAAGACGAACGGCATCTCCTGGTAGCCGTCGTGCCAGGCCGGGACGGCGGTGTCGCTGATCAGCGCCGCCGTGTACGACGCCACGGCCGGCCCGAGCAACGCCGCTCCGGCCGTGGCCGCCGCGCCGATCTTCGGCATGCGTCCGGTCAGCGCGCAGAATGCCGCCGCTCCGGCGGCCGGCACGTAGCCGGACAGGATCCACGAGCCGACGCTCATCGGCGATGTCACCTTGAACACCCGGAGCATGTTGAGGAACCGGGCCGGCCGGCCCAGGTCGTGGACCAGCGCCACCATCGACAACGCGCCGGCCGCCACCGCACCGGTCTTGGCGACCCGGCTCAGCACCGGGCGGCCGGTCATATCGGATCCCGCCGCGAGCAGCGACGAGCCGCCGGCCAGCCCGCCAAGGAACAGATAGCCGGGAATATCAGGTGCTTCCCAGACCGGCTGGTTGATGATCGGCTTGCCGTAGTACGAGGTGAACTCGGCCGCCGGGACCATCGGTTGTTCGGGGCGAACGCGGCGAGCGAAGCGAGCGCCGCGGCGGTCGACGTCCCGAAGGGGCGTCGGTTCCCGCCGTGGCCCCCGCGCCGACGAGCGCAGCGAGAATTTGGCGCGGAAGGAAATATCGCTCATCGCCGGCTCCCTAGAGCTTTGGGGCCGGGATTCTGAACAGGAGAGTCAAGTTTTCAAGTCGCAGGCTTGAGTCGTGCCCGGGTGATGTAGTCGTCGACATGATGATCGATCGCGGCGAGTGCCTGGCGTAGTCCGGGCGGGGCTTGCGGTTGGTCGGCGGCGGCCAGGGGTCTGAGCAGGCGGTTGTAGAGCTTGGTGTAGAAGATCGCGATGCGCTGGCCGTCGGGGGTCAAGACGTAGGTGTGGGTGTGCTCGATCCGGCTGATCAGCCCGTTGAGGCGCAGGCGTCGCAGGTCGTAGGTCATCTGGCTGGCACTGTAGTCTGCTTCGAGCAGCCGGGCGGTCAAGGCACGCAGGCTCTTGTTGGTCAGGCCGCAGGCGCCGGACAGCGTCAGGGACAAGGCGCCGGCCAGGGCCATCACCCGGGGCTCGCCGAACCGCAGGGCCGGGGCCCGCCTGCCATCCTCGGTGAGGGTGGGCTGTGCGACCCGCTCAATGGCTGGGCTCGCAAGGACGCAGTCCTGGCCGGCACGCATAGTCTGCAGCATCCGCCGGTTGACGTCACGGGCCTTGGCGGTCAGTTCGTCGAAGTGCTCGATGCGTCGCAGGACCCCGATGTCGTAGGTGTCGTTGATGACGGTCTCGATCCGTAGCGCCCGGCCGTCTTTGAGGTAGGTCTTGATGCGGGAGTGCCGGTAGAAGGCGTTTATCACGACGCCGTCGTTGTCGCGGTCGACGGCGGTGCGGAAGACGCCCTTGGTGGTCGAGCGGATCTGCCGGTTGAAGATGATCTCCATGTTGTCCGGGCGGCCGATGTCGAGATTGTCCGCGGCCAGGGCCTCGAAGAATGCCCGGGAGTGGCGGGGCGCGGTGAATGTGATGGTCTTGGCGACCTCGACCTGGCGCATGGAGATGTCCCACCAGTAACCGGCCTGACGGTCGGCGCTGGTGAACGGGAGCGGCAGCCGGGCCCACCAGCGTTCGGCGAACACCCGGATCTGGCCCGGGCCGAGCCGGTCGCAGATCTCCTGCAGGGCGGCCGGATTGTCGCAGGACGCGAACCCGTTGGACAGCTCCTTGAAGGCCAGGCCTGCCCGGGCCGCCTGGCGCTTGGCCCACTCGTGGCCGTTGACCCAGATCTTGCCCGGATAGGGGAAATACGCGCAGATCTTGATGAACGCGGGGCCGAAACCTTCGTCCCAGACGTAGAAGTAGTAGCAGGTCACCCGGCGCTCGGTCCGGTTATAGGAGAACCACACCGCTCCGGTGGGGGTCTGGGACTTGGTTCCGGTGAACACCCGCTGGTACTCCTGCGCCACCCCGATCGCGACCACCTGGGACCGCCCCGTGGCCGCGGCCTCGCGCATCAGCGGCATGACCCGGTCGATCTTCCGCTCCGGCCACGGGGACTCGGCCAGTACCCCGGGCCGGCCTTTATCCCGCTTACCGGCAAAGCTCAGCACCGGGATGTCATTGGCCTGAGCGAAAGAGACCACTGCCCGGCGGAATGCCAGCCCGCGCCGCTCCAGCAGCGCAGGCGAGGGGATCGGGTTCTTCTCATGAGCGGTCAGGAAGCTCACTACCTGACCGCCCACTATCAGGCTCGGAACCGACAAGGTCAGGTAGACCCGGTCCACGCAGTCGATCTCCAGCAGCTTGCGCCCGTCCAGCACGTCATTGACCGTAACCGCATTTTCCCGCACTAGACGTGACGCCATGACCACTCCTCGCAACCAGCTCCTGATTGCGAGGATGAACCCACCGGCACCTGCTCGCCCGCAGAACCGTCAAACTCGGCGGTCCGAGGCGGAGCCTCTCTGGTACCGCGGCCACGAACGAGGCGGCGGCGGTGACGGTCAGCGCGGCCGCCGCCGCGCCGACGTGCCGCCACATGGACGGCAGGTCCCGGGTGGTGACCACCGGGTCCGGCGGCAGGCCGTAGACCTCCGGCTCATCCAGCAGCAGGAAGAACGCGCCGTCGCCACCGACTCCATCGTCGGGATCCTCGCCGTAAAGGCGCGCGTCCGCCACGCCCGCCGAGTGCAGTTCGTCCACCCGTCGCGCGGCGCGCTGGCGCAGCTCCTCGACGGGCCCGAACTGGATGGAGTCGGTCGGGCAGGCCTTGGCGCAGGCCGGTTCCATGCCGTCGCTGATCCGGTCGTAGCACAGCGTGCACTTCCAGGCGCGGCCATCCCCTTCGCGCTGGTCGATCACTCCGTACGGGCAGGCCGGGATGCAGTAACCGCAGCCGTTGCAGATGTCCTCCTGCACCACCACGGTGCCGAACTCGGTGCGGAACAGCGACCCGGTCGGGCAGACATCCAGGCAGGCGGCATGCGTGCAGTGCTTGCACACATCCGATGCCATCAGCCAGCGGAGCTGGCCGTCCGCATCTGCCCGGCTGACCCGCTGCTCGATGAACGCGACGTGGCGCCAGGTGTCCGCGCCCAGGCCCACCGTGTTGTCGTAGGACATCCCGGTGAAGTTCAGGCCGTCCTCCGGAACGTGGTTCCACTCCTTGCACGCCACCTCACAGGCCTTGCAGCCGATGCACACCGAAGTGTCGGTGAAGAACCCCATCCTCGGCGGATGCTCGGTATAGCCGTCCACCGCCGCCGGGTCCGCGGCACCGGCCAGCGCGCCTTCGAACCGGCCGCGGCGGATCTCCGGCAGCCAAGTCACCGTGCTCATAAGTCCACCCCCGTACGTTCGTTGATATCGGCTCTTCGCTGGTAATCCCGCACCAGCGCCACACGGGCAGGTCCGGTCGGACGCCGGCCCGGCCTGATGTCGCAAGCGAACGCCTTGGTCTCCTGGATGTGGGAGTTCGGGTCCAGGCTCACCTCGACGAGATCGTTGGCGGGGTCGCCGGTGCTGAGACCGTTCGGGCCCCAGTGGTACGGGATCCCGACCTGATGGATCCGGCGTCCCTGCACGGTCAGCGGCGTCATCCGCGGCGTCACCAGCACCCTGGCCTCGATCGCGTTACGTGCGGTGACGATCGTCGCCCAGCCGAAATGATCCAGCCCGCGCTCGGCGGCCAGTTCCGGCGACACCTCGCAGAACATCTCCGGCTGGAGCTCCGACAGGTAGGGCAGCCAGCGGCTCATCCCGCCCGCCGTGTGGTGCTCGGTCAGCCGGTACGTGGTGGCGACGTACGGGAAGACGTCCGCTCCCGGCTCGCCGTCGCTGGGCTGGTACCGGTTGTCCGGGTGGGCGAACGGCCGTACCTGCCGGACAGGGTTACGCTGCTGGCCGTACAGCAGGTTCCGGAACGGCGAATCCTGCGGCTCGTAGTGCGTGGGCAGCGGCCCGTCGAGCAGGCCGGCCGGCACGTACAGCCAGGCCTTGCCGTCGGCCTGCATCACGAACGGATCGATCCCGGACAGCGCCGCCGGTCCAGTCGCGTCCTCCGAAGGCCGGTAGGCGGGGGATTTGTCCGCGGTGAAGTCCGGGACGTCATGCCCGGTCCATTTTCCGTTTTCCTCGTCCCACCAGACCAGCGCCTTGCGCTCGCTCCACGGCCTGCCCTCGGGATCGGCGGAGGCGCGGTTGTAGATGATCCGGCGGTTCGCCGGCCAGGCCCAGCCCCACTCGTTCGCCACCCAGTTCTGCTCCTTGCCCGGCTTGCGGCGGGCCGCCTGGTTGACGCCGCCGGCGTAGACGCCGCAGTAGATCCAGCAGCCGCAGACGGTGGAGCCGTCCTCGTTGAGCTGCTCGTAGGACGCCAGCGGGTCGCCGTTGGCGTCCCAGCCGTTGATCTCGGCCAGCACCGCCTCGGCGTCCGGCTCCGCCGTCTCGCCCTCGGTGGGATAGTCCCAGGTCAGGTTCAGGACCGGCGCGTCCATCTCGTCTGTCGACAGAGCCAGCTTCTCCCTTATGCGACGGCCCAGATGGTAGGTGAACCACAGCTCGCTGCGCGCGGCGCCGGCCGGCTCGACGGCCTGGTGGTGCCACTGGAGCATCCGCTGGGTGTTGGTGAAGCTGCCGCTCTTCTCGGTGTGGGCGGCGGCCGGCATGAAGAACACCTCGGTGCCGATGTCGGCGGTGCGCAGCTCGCCGGTCTCGATCTCCGGGCCGTCCTTCCAGAAGGTCGCGGACTCGATCAGCGAGAAGTCGCGCACCACCAGCCAGTCCAGGCTGGCCAGGCCAAGCCGCTGCAGCTTGGCGTTGGCGGAGCCGACGGCCGGGTTCTCGCCCATCAGGAAATAGCCCTGGCAATCTCCGGCGAGCTGGGCCATCACGGTCTCGTAGGTGCTGTGGCTGCCGGTCAGCCTGGGCAGGTAGTCGAAGCAGAAGTCGTTCTCGGGTACCGCGGCCGGCCCCCACCACGCCTTGAGCAGGCTCACCAGGTAGGACCGCATGTCCGCCCAGTAGCCCTTGTCGGTGCCTTCGGCCGCTACGAAACTGTCAAGATTTTCGTTGGCGTGCGCGTGCGGCATCGGGATGTAGCCGGGCAGCAGGTTGAACAGCGTCGGGATGTCGGTCGACCCCTGAATCGACGCGTGCCCGCGCAAGGCCATGATCCCGCCGCCCGGGCGGCCGATGTTGCCCAGCAGCGACTGGAGGATGGCGGCCGTGCGGATGTACTGCACGCCGACCGTGTGCTGGGTCCAGCCGACGCTGTAGACGACGGCACTGGTCCGGTCACGCCCGGAGTTCCCGGTCAGCAGCTCGCACACCTTCGTGAACAGATCCGGCGGCACGCCGGTCACCTCGGCCACCATCTCCGGCGTGTACCGGGCATAATGCCGCTTCAGGATCTGGAACACGCATCGCGGATGCTCCAGGCTCGGGTCCGTTTGCGGCGTACCCACGTGCGCGCCGCCGGAGCCGTGCGCCTCGCCCCGGCCGGCCTCGCGCACCGTGGCCATGCCGGCCCGGTCTTCGTACAGCTCGTCGCGCTCGCCGGACGCGGCCTGCATCTCGGTGCCCTCGTACTGCCAGCTGCGGGTGTCATAGGTACGGTGCTCGGGATCGAAGCCCGAGAACAGGCCATCCAGATCCTCGGTGTCGGCGAAGTCCTCGTTGATGATCGTGGCGGCGTTGGTGAAATTGACCACGTACTCGCGGAAGTACTTATCGTTGGCCAGGACGTAGTTGATGATCCCGCCGAGGAAGGCGATGTCCGCTCCCGCCCGGATCGGCACGTGCAGGTCGGCGAGCGCGCTGGTCCGGGTGAACCGCGGATCGACGTGGATCACCGTGGCGCCGCGCGCCTTGGCCTCCATCACCCACTGGAACCCCACCGGGTGGCACTCGGCCATGTTCGAGCCCTCGATGAGGATGCAGTCGGCGTTCTGCAGGTCCTGCTGGAACGTGGTGGCGCCGCCGCGGCCGAACGAAGTCCCCAGACTGGGGACGGTGGCGGAATGTCAAATACGCGCCTGATTCTCGATCTGGATCGCGCCCAGCGCGGTGAACAGCTTCTTGATCAGGTAGTTCTCTTCGTTGTCCAGGGTCGCCCCGCCGAGGCTGGCGAAGCCAAGGGTGTGCCGGGTGCGCTTGCCGTCCGACTCCCACCGCCAGCCCTGGCGGCGCGCCTCGATGACCCGGTCAGCGATCATGTCCATCGCCTGGTCCAGGGCCAGTGGCTCCCAGTCCGTGCCGTGCGGACGGCGGTACAGCACCTCGTATTCGCGCGCGCTGCCCGTGGTGAGCTGGAGGCTGGCCGAGCCCTTCGGGCATAGCCGGCCGCGGCTGACCGGCGAATCCGGGTCTCCCTCGATCTGGGTTACCTTTTCTCTGTGGGGAGGCGTCCCCCCAGACCCCCCTCGTCCTCCGGACACGTAGACGTTCTGGCCGCAGCCGACCGCGCAGTACGGGCAGACCGACTTGACCACCTTGTCCGCGGTCCCGGTACGCGCGGCCAGGCGGGAGCTGGTGCGGCTCTTGGCCGCGGCCCCCCGGCCGAGCGGATCCATGCTCCGGAGCTGCCGGTACACCGGCCACGCATCTATCCAGGTACGCACACCCATAGGGTCTGCTCCTTTCCGGCAGGCCGGCGTCTATTCTTCGTCTTCTTCGCCCGCGGTCCGGGCCCGCATGGCGGCCCGCATCTGCCCGTCCGCCGCGACCCTGGCCGCGATCCACTTCCGTACCGATTCCTTGCTGGTCGGGTTGTGCGGCGGCGGGCTGCTCAGGTGCTGGCTGCTGGGCAGGAAGTAGGGACGCTGCCCGGCCTCCGCTTCGGGGACCGAATCACCGCCGTCCGCGGGTATGCCTGTCGCGATCATGTACGCCTGCCCGGCCGGGATGCCCAGCTCGCGGCCGACGGCCGCGTAGTCCATGCCCTCCCCGAGCAGCTTCCGGACCTGCTCCGTGGTAGGCACCCTCACCTCCGCGCGCGAAACCGAAACTATGTCGTGATGCGAGGATTGCGCCTACCCCTGGTCACACCCCTCAAACACAGGTTTCGGGTGAAGCGTTCCGGGCAGTCGCGCGAGCACGAATCGGAGGTGATCGATGCCTGGATACCGGGGCGAGCACCGGGCTAAACGGGCGCTTTACGCGACGGGGCGGAGCATCGACGACCGGTTCGGCGCGGCCAAGTGGGGCCGCAAAGCGCTGAGGAAGGCATTTCCGGATCACTGGTCGTTCTTTCTCGGCGAGATGGCGCTGTACTCCTTCATCATCCTGATCCTGACCGGCACCTTCCTGACCCTGTTCTTCAAGCCGAGCATGACCGAAGTCATCTATCACGGCTCCTACATAAAGCTCCACGGCGTCAGGATGAGCGAGGCGTACCAGTCCACGCTGCATATCAGCTTCGATATCCGCGGCGGCCTGCTGATGCGCCAGATCCACCACTGGGCCGCGCTGATGTTCGTGGCCTCCATCGCGCTTCACGCGCTGCGGATGTTCTTCACCGGCGCATTCCGTAAGCCACGCGAGCTCAACTGGGTGATCGGGACCACCATGTTCGCGCTGGCCGCGATCGAAGGGTTCGCCGGTTACTCCCTGCCCGACGATCTGCTGTCCGGCACCGGAGTCCGCATCGCGCAAGGCATCATGCTTTCCGTTCCCGTCGTCGGGACCTATATCTCGTTCTTTGTCTTCGGCGGCCAGTATCCCGGCGATCAGTTCATTCCGCGCCTGTACATCTTCCACGTGCTGCTCGTTCCGGGCATACTCATCGCGCTGGTCAGCGCCCATCTGATGATCTTGTGGCATCAGGGACACACGCAATGGCCGGGCAAGAAGCAACGCGACGACAAAGAGGTCGGCGATCCGACATACCCGATCTTCGTGGCCAAGACCAGCGCGCTGTTCTTCATCGTCGCCGGCACGCTGACCGTGCTCGCGTTCGCCGCCCAGATCAATCCGATCTGGCTGTACGGGCCCTACGATCCAGTCATCGTCTCGTCCAATTCCCAGCCGGACTGGTATTTCGGGTTCCTTGAAGGAACGCTGCGCATGATGCCCGGCGTGGTCAGCAACATAGGCGGCCACACGCTCGTATGGAACGTATTCCTGCCCGCCGCGTTCGTGCCCTTTGCGTTCTTCCTCATCATGGGCGTGTATCCGTTCGTCGAACAGTGGGCCACCGGCGACAAGAGAATTCACCTGGTGCTCGACCGCCCCCGCAACGCTCCGTCGCGCACCGGCCTGGGTGTCGCCATCATGGCCATGGGCGCCGACATCCAGATAGCCGGCGCCGACGACGTTATCGCGTACCACCTCAATTTCCCCATTGAGGACTTCGTCTGGGTGCTCCGGATTGGATTCTTCGTCTTCCCCGTGATCGGCTTCTTCGTGACCAGGCACATCTGCCTGGCATTGCAGCGCGCCGACCGGCGCAAGCTCCGCCGGGGAGAGACCTACGCAATCGCCGCGATGGACGGCGCCTATATACCGGTGGCCCGCCCGGTGTCGGACGAGGAGAAGGCGAGGATGGAAGCCAGGCAGCCGGCCGATCTCATCGCCCTGACGCCGCGCCACCTCGTTCCGGTACCCACCCCGCGCCGCGTCAGCGAGCAGGTCCGGGCCAGGCTCAACCACTTCTACACGCGGACGCGCCTGGAAACCCCCAGCGCGAACCCCGATGGCGATAGCTCCGATGCTGACCGGCCCGCCGCCAAGCAGAAATCAGACCAATAGCGCGAACGGCGGTGGTTCAACCCGCCGGCACCCTTTTAGTGTCCGCCGGTTTGCCGGGATATGGCACGTTATGCGTAAGGAGCTTGCGCGGGACGACACGGAAGAAAAGAGCCTCACGGAAGAAAGGGCGCTTCTTTCCGGCGCCTTTTCTTCCAGGAGGCCCCTATCCTCCATAAATGCCAGGTACATATACCGATATGTCCGGATACGTGCCCGGGTTATTCGTCGCTGGGACGGCGAGTTCAGGCGCCGCTGGGCAGGGGGTTATCCGGGACGGCGGGCGCTTATTTCCATCATCAGGGCGGCGCCCAGCGGGATCACGGCGAGTATCGGCAGCCACATGCCGAACGGGAGGCCGAGCCAGACCAGCATGACCGCGAGTGCGAACAGCACGACGGATGCGGGCCGGGCCGGGATGCGCAGGCCACGGGCCAGCGGGGTTCCCGACCGCCGCCGGGCCCACCAGACGCCCAGGGCGATGAGGATCACCAGCCCGGAGGCGGACCCGTACACCCAGACCTCGAACATGGTCGCGCCGTAGCCGGCCGCGATGAAACCGGCCAGCAGGGCCGCCATCACCGCGTTGAGCACGCCCCACAGGGCGACCACGAACGCCGCGGAAAAGCGTCGTTCCATCTGACTCACCTGCCTTCGGCAGCCTGCTGTGCGCGTACTTGCTCGCCACGTGCTTGCTCGCCACGCGCTCGCTCGCGGAGGTCGAACAAGGGCGCGTACCCGCGCACCTTCGGGACCGGGTAGGCCAGGTTGAAGTTGAACCTCGGCGGCGGCGAGGACGTGGCCCATTCCAGGGTCTGGCCCCGCCAGGGGTCAGGCGGGGCCAGCTTCTTGAACCGGGCCGAGACATAGATGTTCCAGAGCAGCACCAGCATGGCCAGGCCGATGATGCCCGCGCCGATGCTGGAGATCAGGCTCAGCGTGGTGAAGCCCGCCCCGGACGGGTAGGTCGCCATCCAGCGCGGCATTCCTCTCATGCCGAGGAAGAAGAACGGGATGAACGTGGTGTTGGTCCCGATGACGAGCAGGACCAAGTGCAGCTTGCCGAGCCCTTCGCGCAGCATGACGCCGGTGGCCTTGGGGAACCACAGGTAGAAGCCGGCCATGAAGCCGAAGAAACTACCCGCCAGCAGCGTGTAGTGGAAGTGGCCGAGGATGAAGTAACTGTTGTTGACCTGGTAGTCGATGGTCGGGTTGGCGACCAGGATGCCGGTCAGGCCGCCGATCAGGAACTGCGGGATGAACGCCAGCGCGAACAGCATCGACGTGGTGTACCGCAGCCGGCCGCCGAGGATCGTGCCGAGGAACCCGAAGTACTCCACGCCGGCCGGGATCGTCAGCATGATCGAGGTCAGCGAGAAGTAGTCGTTGACCTCCTGCCCGCTGGCGAACAGGTGATGGCCCCAGACCGCCATCGACCCGGTCGCGAACACCAGCAGCGACAGGACCGTGCCCTGGTAGCCGAAGAACCGGCGGCCGGAGAACGTCGACAGCGCTTCGGCGACGCAGCCGACGAACGGGAAGAACATGACATAGACCACCGGATGGCCGTAGAACCAGAACAGCTCCTGGTAGGCGAAGTTCCAGGCGTTGCTGGCGCCCAGCCCCGGGTCGAACCGCTGGATCACGATGATCAGCAGCGCCGCCAGCAGCGCGGGGAACGCGGCGACCACCATCAGGACCGTGACCAGCTGCGCCCAGGTGAACACCGGCATCCGCATCATGGTGACGCCAGGAGCGCGCAATCTGAAGATGGTCCACAGCGTGGTGACACCCTGGAGGATCATCCCGGTGGCGGCGAGGAAGAACCCGGCCACCCACAGCGGCTGCCCCGGCCCCGGCGTGTACATGCTGTTGCTCAGCGGCGTGTATCCCCACCAGCCCGACTGCGCGCCCTGCGGTGTCAGGAAACCCCAGATGAGCATGATCGCGCCGGCCACGTAGAACCAGTAGCCCAGCAGTGTGGTGCGAGGTGCGGCGATCCGCGGCGCGCCGATCTGCAGCGGCACCAGGTACACCCCGAGCCCCAGGGCGAGCGGCGTGATCGTGGTCGCGATCATGCCCGTGCCGTGCATGGTCATGAACTGCAGGTACGCCTGCGGGCTCAGGATGTCCTGATTTGGCTGGGCCAGCTGGGCCCGCATGGTCAGCGCGATCGCCCCGTTGAAGAAGAACAGGAGCAGCGCGGTGCCGATGGTCAGCAGGCCGATCCGCTTGTGGTCGATGGTGAGCAGCCAGCCGAGCAGTCCGTCCCGCCCCTCGTCCTCCGCCGGGGGCGGGTAGACCGCCGCCTTTACTTCGGCGGTCATCGCAGGTGGCCGCCGTTCGTCAGGAACTGGCTGAACTGAGCGGGCGAGACGACCTGGAGCCAGAAATCCATCTCGTAGTGGTAGACCCCGCACAACTGCGCGCACCGGCCGATCCACTTCCCGGTTCCCGGCATGGTGACGGTGAATTTGTTCACGTGCCCCGGATACGCATAGGTCTTGTACCTCAGATAAGGCACCCAGAACGCGTGCACCACATCCGACGAGGTGACCTGCAACTCCACCGGCTGCCCGGCCGGCAGCACCAGCACCGGCAACTGCGCTCCCCCGCACTGGCCGCTGACCGCCAGCGGCGTCCCCAGGTAACTGAACCGCCAGCACCACTGGTACCCGGTGACCTGTACCCGGTAGGTGACCGGCGGATCAGCCGACTCCTTGCCATTCGCCGCGAAGCTGGATATCACCAGGAACACCACCATGCCGGTCAGCGCGGCCACGTAGCCCAGCTCGAGCCGGTTGGACTCGGCCTTGTCAGACGCGGGCCGGCCGCGGCGCCGCCGCCACCAGCTCAGCGCGATCGCGACCAGCAGGGTGAAGCAGACCAGCCCGAACACCACCCACGCGATCGTCGTGTTCTGGCCGAACAGCCACGCGAACTGGTTGCGGAACGGCATGGCTTGCGGACTGCCCTTGGCCGGGCCAGGTAAACGCGGCTAGCGGCGGCGACGGCGGCGCAGCAGCACGAGCGCCGCGGCCAGGGCGAGCACCGCCGTTGGCACGCCGGCCAGGGCGACCCGGCCCGACGTCGTGTTCGTCATCGCCCGGGCCCGCCCGCTGGCCTGGTGCATGGTGTGGCGGGTGCTCTCGGCCGCCCGGCGCCTGGCGGCGGTGACCCGGTTGCGGACGATCTGCCCGGGTCTGGCCGCCCCGGCGAGCTTGTCGGTGAGCGCGCCCAGTGTCTCAGCGGCTTCGTGCGCCGTCTCGTTGGCCGCGTCGCGCAGGGCCTGTAGCTCGGCCTGCTCCTCGGCGGAGGCGCCGTGCTCGCCGATCATCGCCGCACCTTGCCCGCGATCTCGCCGACGTCCTCACGGATGGTGTCGGTCGTCATCCGCAGCGGGGGCACGCCGCGCTTGAACCGCTGCCGCCCCAGCATCGCCAGCACGCCAGCGATGACGACCAGCACCCCGCCGATGATGAGGGCCGCGGCCCAGACCGGCAGCACGACCGCGATGCCGGCGATGGCGGCGGCCGCCAGCACGAGCCATGCGGTATGGCCCGCCAGCGCGGCACCGCCGAACAGCCCGCCGCCCATCATGGCCTGCCGGGCATTGGCGAACATCTCCGCCCGGGCGAGGGCGATCTCCTCGCGCATCAGCCGGGAAACCTGCTCGCCTAGCTGCGTCGTCAGCTCACGCGCCGTCAGTTCCCGCGCCGAACGCTGGGTTTGTTCGCTCATCGTGTCCTCCATAAGCCGCATTCTCCCGTGCGACTACCGCGCGATCTTCGGCGCAAACGTTCACCTGCGGTTAGCGCGTGCCATCACGGGAAGCGGGGCCGCAAAGTGAAGGGAGACACCATGTCAGTTGACGGCGCCCGGAGGCCGATGCCGGGCGAAGCGGTTCGTATCATGCTGCGGCCGGTGGCGAGCAGCCTGCCGCTCGGCTTCTTCGCGTTCGGCGCCGGGACCATGCTGCTCACCGCGCTGGAGCTGCACTGGGCACCGTTGACTGACAGCAGGCAGCTGATGGTGATCGTGCTCGCGTTCGTGGTGCCGCTGGAGCTGCTCGCCGGCCTGTTCGCCTTCCTGGCCCGGGACCATGGCGCCGCCACCGGCCTGTGCATATTCGCCGCGGTGTGGGCCGCGACCGCGCTGACCGAGATCGGGGGACCGCCGGGGAGTCTCAGCCTGCCGCTCGCCATCTTCCTGCTGACCCTGGTGCCGATGATGCTCGCGATGTCCGTCGCGTCGATCCCGGGCAAGCCCGCCTTCGGCGTTCTCATGCTGTTCGCCGCGAGCCGGTTCGCGCTCACCGGTGTCTACCAGGCGACCGGCGTCAAGGCGACGGAGACGGCGGCAGGCTGGCTGGGCGTGCCGATCGGCGTCTTCGCGCTCTACGGCGGGCTCGCCCTGCTCCTGGAGGAGAGCTTCCGGCGTACCGTCCTGCCGCTCGGCCGCCGCGGGGTGGCCCGGACATCGCTGGAGGGCGAGTTCGGGCATCAGATTCTGGGCACCGAGCAGGAGCCGGGTATCCGCCGTCAGCTCTGATGCTCTGCTTGGGGCCCGCTGGGCCAGCATGAGGCTGGCCCAGCGGGTCTTTCCTGATCAGAGAGCGGAGTCGTCAGCGGGGAGTGAAGTCCTGGTTGGTAGCCGCGGCGTTCTTGCACGGCCACTGGTCGAGCTGCTGCCCGGTGTTGCTGCCTGCGCCCAGCACGTCCAGGCACAAGCCGCTGTTCTGATTCTGGAACTGGTAGGAGCCGTCAGACTGCTGCGCGGGGAGCCACAAGCTGTTCGAGGCTCCGTTCGGCGCCTGCTGGACGATATCAGCGGTGCCGGAGGCAGTGGAGCTGCCGGACACCGCCACGTCGTCGCCTGAGTTCTCGGCCTGAAGCTCACCGTAACCACCCGAGACGGGCACGAACTGGAACTGCTGGTTGGTCTGGCTGTTGCAGGTCCATTGGTCTATCGCCGCCCCGGCCGTGCTGGTATTCCCGAACACGTCGAGGCAGAGGCCGTCGTTGCCGATCACGAGCTGGTGGTTGCCGCTCGGGAAAGACCCGCCCGACTGGGCAGGCGTGAGGTAGATCCCGAACGCGTCGTGTGAGGACTGGAACGTGAACGGCACCGTGATGGAGCCGCCGGAGGTGCTCATGTTCTGGCTGAGGACCACCTGCCGCGAGCTGAGCGGCGACTGGTCCGGAATCCGGTACACGGTGACGTTGACATTGCCGTTGGCCGCCAGCCAGGGCACCGAAGACAGCCCGGTGAACGTCACAGACGCGGCGCCGGTGAAGCCGTTCTCGTCGCCGACGATGGCGACCGCCCGCCGGGCGGAACTGTCCTCGGCGGCGGAGATCGCCGTGGTGCCGACCTCGCCGGAGGTGGACACGAGGGAGCCGGTGAGATCGGCATACGTGCGGAACACCCACCAGTTGCCGGTTGCCTGCCAGGTGCCGCCGCTCTGGGTGAGGATCCCGGTCAGGTTGGGCGTGAGGCAGCAATTCCAGTTACCGCGCAGCGCGCTGGTGTACCCGGACTGGGCGAACCGCGCCAGGTACCAGGCCGACTGGCCGGCGGACTGCTGGTTCTGCGGCTGATACTCGTTGGCGGACAGCGGTATGGCCGAGATGCCGTTGGCGCTCAGATCACTGTCGATCGACTGCGCTACGGTGACCGGGTCGTCGCCGTCTCCTTCGTCGTGATTGGTGATCTCGTCGGGCAGCGTCCCGGCCGCTTTGGTGTGGGCGAGCCAGGTTTGCCACTCGCCGGAATTCTGCTGCGGGGTGGAAGCGACCGACGGTCCGACGATGAGCGCGCCCGGTGCGATGCGCCGGATCTCCTTGGCCGCGGTATCCCACATCTGGAAGTACTGAGTGCTGTCCACGCCTCGCGTCCAGAACAGGGAGATGTCCGGCTCGTTCCAGATGTCGTAGGCGAACTTGAGGCCGGAGGCCTGGAGCGCGCCGACGGTGGCATCGAGGAAGCTGACCCAGTTGGAGCAGTTCCCGTTGTCGCACGGGTACATCGTGTTGGATGGCTGCCCGCCGTCCGCGCCGTAAAGGTCGCTCAGGATCACCTGGTACTGCGCGTGGCTCAGGCGCCTGGCCTGCGCGATCACCGAGGTGACGTCCGCCTGGGTACCTGAGCCGAAGGTGTAGTTGTCCCCGATCCAGCCCCTTGAGGCGTGGCCGCCGCCGCGGAACGCGTTGATGCCGAGGGGGAGCAGGAACTGGTCCGCTGGCTGGGTGCCGTCCTGGCTCACGCCGTAGAGGAAACCTTCGCCGACGGCAGTCGCCGGCCTTGTCGTCGCGGCCAGGTTGACGGTCATGGATTCGGCCGCGACCGCGCTCTGGGCGGGCGCGAGTAGCGGGATCATCAGTGCTAGGCCGGCCGCCGCGGCGGCGGCGGCGAGACGGCCTTGTCTCGTTGCTCGGGTCATCGAATCCTCCTTTGGTTCGGCTGGTCCGGTGGTCTCTGCTGATTGGTTTCGGTGGTCTGCGGTCCGGTCGCCCGGCTGGTCCGGCGGTCTATGTGGTCTCTGCTGGCTGGGTTCGGCTGGCCCGTTGGCCCTTGATCCGTTGATTCGTTGGTCCTTGGTCCTTGTCCGGCGGTCTATGTGACCGGTCACAAATCTGTTCTGAGTAGAGCATCGGCTGAATGTGACCGGTCACAATTGGGTAGTTGGCGAGCGCTGCTGGGCGGTTCTAGGGAGCGCAGTTATTGTGAGCGCTAACAAAGGGCCGGTCAAGGGGCGGCGGGCCTCCGGCGCCGACCCGGATCCGGCGGATTCCTGGCAGGCTCGCGTTTACCCAGGCAAAGGGGCTGCGAGTGCGGGAGCAAGGGTAGGCGACGTCGCTTCGGGCCGGGCGCAAGTTTCGCCGGCCAAGGCGAGCTGTCCCATGCGGAGCTTGAAACGCTAGGGTCTGTCAGCCACAGGAGACGCGTAGGCGGCCTGGGAATCGCAGTCTCGGCTTCGCGCCGCCGCCGGATTTCCCTGAATATCCATTGATTAGCGAACTCGATGCTGGTTAATACGGAACATCGGTGCTACTTGGAAATTACGTGTACGAATACGGCCGTCAGACTTCCGCGTAGCACAGAATTTCCGCACTAATAGCGGGAAGGGCAAGGGGCCTAGGCTGACCGCGCCCGAGCCACGGGACATAGGGGGTACGGACGCGCGGGGGCTTGGGCGCGAACACGAAGCGCGAACACGAAGCGCGAACACGAAGCGCGAACGCGGACACGGACACGACGCACGGACACGAAGGAATCACGGACACGAGCCACGGACGACGGACGCACAGGGGCCACGGGTGCGGGGCGCTGGCATAACCGGTCGCGTCCTGGACCGAATCCCTGAGGCGGGACGGGCGGGCCATCACGCGATGCTGATGGGGCGATCGTTTCAGTTGTGGTGCTACATGGTCGCGCCATGTTTCCACTTACTTCTCGCGGGTAGCGGCGCGCCCATGCTTACGGTACTGGTGGTCCGGCTCGACAGTGCGGGCGATGTGCTGCTCGCCGGGCCGGCGATCCGGGCCGTCGCCGGGCCGGCGATCCCGGGCCACGCGGCGACGCGGCGCGTGGTGCTGCTGGCGGGACCCCGGGGTGAACAGGCGGCTCGCCTGCTGCCGGGCGTCGACCAGATCCTCACCTGGCACTGCCCCTGGGTGGATCCGGAGCCTGACCCGGTACACCAGGACGAAGTACTACGCATAACGGACCGGCTGCGTGCGCTGGATGCCGGACAGGCGATCATCCTCACCTCCTTCCATCAAGATCCCCTGCCGACAGCGCTGCTGTTGCGGATGGCCGGCATCTCGCACATCACGGCCGCTTGCGAGGACTACCCCGGCTCGCTGCTCGACGTCCGGCACCACCTGCCCGAGACCGGGTTGCACGAGGTGGAACGGATGCTTTCGGTCGCCGCCGCGGCCGGGTTCCCGGCCCCGGAGGACACCCGGCTGCGGCTGACCACTCCCCTGCCCGATACAACCGATACAACCACAACCGGAAACCCCAGGGTGGCGAGCCTGCCCGAGACAGGCTACGTCGTGGTGCATCCCGGCGCCTCGGTACCGGCGCGCGCGCCAGTACCGGAGGCATGTGCGGACTACGTAAAGGCGCTGGCCGGCGAAGGCTGGCCGGTCGTCGTCACCGGATCGCCCGCCGAACGCGAGCTGACCAGGCAAGTCGCCGGGGAACACGGCATTGACCTGGGCGGCCGGACCGACCTTGCCACACTGGCCGCCGTGCTGTCCGGCGCCGCTGTGGTGGTGACCGGCAACACCGGCCCGGCTCATCTGGCCGCCGCGGTGGACACCCCGGTGGTCTCGTTGTTCGCGCCGACGGTGCCGCTCGAGCGCTGGCGCCCATGGGGAGTGCCGCATGTCGTCCTCGGCGCACAGGACGCGCCCTGCGCCGGCACGCGGGCGCGTATTTGTCCCGTCGAAGGCCATCCGTGCCTTGCGACGGTCAGCTCATGCCAGATAACTGGGGCGGTCCGGAGCCTGGCCGCCTCCACTGCCCGCAGTGAAGCACGCGATGAAAAAGGGAAGTGGGGGTTCGCGTATGAGGATCGCGATCGTCTCCGAGCACGCCAGCCCGCTTGCGGTGCTGGGCGGCGCTGACGCGGGCGGACAGAACGTCCACGTCGCGGCGCTGGCGGCCGGTCTCGCCGCCTGCGGCGCGACGGTGGTGGTACACACCCGCCGGGACAACCCGGACACGCCGCGCCGGGTGCAGCTAACTCCCGGCGTAGTGGTGGACCACGTCACGGCCGGGCCGCCGGAGCCGATACCGAAGGACATGCTCCTGCCGTACATGGACGAATTCGCCGCGGATCTCCACCGGGAATGGTCGGCTACGCGTCCGCATGTCGTCCACTCGCACTTCTGGATGTCGGGGTACGCGGCGGTGCGGGCCGCGAAGCCGCTGGGGCTTCCGGTGCTGCACACCTTCCACGCGCTCGGCGTGGTGAAACGACGCGAGCAGGGCAGTGCCGACACCTCACCGCCGGAGCGGATCGGGATCGAGACCGACCTGCTGTCTGACACGGACCGTATCCTCGCCACCTGCCCGGACGAGGTGTTCGAGCTGCTGCGGATGGGCGCCGACCGGCACCGCCTGGAGGTCATCCCCTGCGGGGTGGACGTACAGCACTACCGGCCGGACGGCGCGGTGGCGGCACGAACGGCCAGGCCGCGCTTCCTGTACGTGGGCCGGATCGTGCCGCGCAAGGGGATCGGCAACGCGATCACCGCGCTGGCCGAGGTCCCCGAGGCCGAGCTGGTGATCGCCGGCGGCCCGGATCCCGCCGACCTGCGGCTGGATCCCGAGGTCGGCCGGCTGAAAGCACTCGCGTCCGCGCTCGGCGTCGGTGACCGGGTGCGGTTCCTGGGCCGGGTGGCAAAATCCGGCCTGCCGTCGCTGTACCGCTCGGCGGACGCGGCGGTGTGCGTGCCCTGGTACGAACCGTTCGGCATCGCGCCGGTCGAGGCCATGGCATGTGGTGTCCCGGTAGTGGCGACCGCGGTCGGCGGGCTGGCGGACACGGTGGTTGACGGCGTCACCGGGATCCATATCCCGCCGCGGCGCCCGGACATGGTGGCTGCCGCGCTGCGCACTCTCCTGGCCGACCCGGAGCTACGGCGTTCGCTGGGCGCCGCGGGACGGAAGCGAGCCACGGCCCGCTACGCCATGGACCGAGTGGTCGGCAACACGATGCGCGCCTACGCCCGCTGCGCAGACTCCCTGCGCGCCGCCCCGGGACTGCGCGCATGAGCCGGGCGCGCCAGCATATCGGGGCGCTGGTCGGAGCCCTGACCGTCATGGACACGCGGCGTCTGGACACGTGGGGGCAGCGGCTGGCGGTGATCCTGTGCCGCGGTGGCCGGCTGCTGGCGGCGGGCAACGGCGGCTCGGCGGCGCAGGCACAGCATCTGACCGCCGAATTCACCGGAAGGTTCGCCAGCGATCGCGACCCGTACTCGGCCATCGCGCTGCATGCCGAGACCTCGGCGGTGACCGCTATCGCCAACGACTACGGGTACGAGGAGGTGTTCGCCCGGCAGGTGGCCGCCCACGGCCGGCCCGGCGACGTGCTGATCGCGCTGTCCACGTCGGGACGGAGCCCGAACCTGCTGCGCGCCGCCGGAGAGGGGCGGCGGCAAGGCCTGACCACCTGGGCGCTCACCGGCCCGGCGCCGAATCCGCTGGCTGACGCGTGCGATGAGGCGGTCTGCGTGCATGTCCCGGACGCGCTGGCGCCGACGGCGACTGTGCAGGAGGCGCACGAGGTTGCCCTGCATCTGATCTGCCTGGCCTTCGATTCGGAACTTTCAGCCGGTGCCGGTGCCGGTGCCGGCGTCGGCGCCGGCGCCGGCGCCGACGCCGACGCAGCGGCGGTTGCCCACGGAGAGGAGATGGCGCAGTGACAGAGGTAATCGCACCGGACGGCGGTGTGCGGAGCCCGGGTACGGTGCTGGTCACCGGCGGCGCGTCCGGCCTCGGGTTCGCCGTCGCCACCGCGGTGCGCAAGGCCGGCGGCACCCCCGTGGTGCTCGACCTGGCCGAGGCGCCGGGGTTTGACACCGAGCTCGCCGACCTGGCCGACGCACGGGCCGCCGAGGCGGCGGTGAGCAGGATCGCCGGCCGGCACGGCGGCCTGGACGCGGTGTTCACCGCGGCCGGAATCGACCATCCCGCGCCGCTGGCCGGACTGCCGGGGGCCGACTGGGACCGCGTCGTCCAGGTCAACCTGCTGGGCACCGCGGCAGTGGTACGAGCCGCGCTGCCCTACCTGACAAGATCCCAGGGCATCGTGGTGACGTGCGCGTCCACCCTGGGCCTGCGGGCGGTGCCGGACGCGACCGCGTACTGCGCGTCCAAGTGGGGCGTGGTCGGCTTCACCCGGGCGCTCGCCGCCGAGCTCAAGGGCACGGTGCGGGTGACGATGGTGGTGCCGGGCGGTATGCACACCGCGTTCTTCGACGGCCGCGACGAGAAGTACAAGCCCCCGGCCGACGCGAAGCTCAACACGCCGGAAGACGTCGCGCAGGCGGTGCTGTTCGCCATGCGCCAGCCGCCCGGCTGCGAGATCAAGGAGATGGTGATCACCTCCTCCGAGGAAGGCAGCTGGCCCTAAATGAGCTCAGTTCTGGGAGTCAACGCGGTCTTTCACGATCCCGCGGCCGCCCTGGTCGTCGACGGCGAGACCGTCGCGGCCGCCGAGGAGGAACGCTTCACCCGGCGCAAGCACGGTAAGTCGCCGGTCCCGTTCGCGACCTGGGAGCTGCCGGAGAACGCGGCGCGCTGGTGTCTGCGCCGAGCGGGCCTGTCCCCCGCTGACCTGGACGCGGTGGCCTATTCCTATGACCCCGCGCTGGCCCCGCCGCCCGGCCCGGACATCACCGAAGATGACTGGGAAGGCCTGCGCACGATCTACGCACAGCGCGCGCCGCTGTTTCTGCGCACCGCGCTGCCCGGCCTGGATCCAGCGATCACCCGGTTCGTGCCGCACCACCTGGCGCACGCCGCGTCGACCGCGCTGGCCGCCCCGTTCCCCGACTCGGCGGTGCTGGTATGCGACGGCCGCGGTGAGGCCCGCTCTCACTGGGCCGGCCGGTCAAGAGCGGGCGAGCTGACCGAACTGGCCGCCCAGGCGCTGCCGCACTCCCTCGGGCTCCTCTACGAGGAGGCGACCGAGCATCTCGGCTTCCGGCGGTCCAGCGACGAATACAAGGTGATGGCGCTGGCGGCGTACGGCGAGCCCGCCATGATCGCCGAGTTCCGGCGCCTGGTGTACGCGACCGGCGACGGCGGCTTCCGCGTCGAACCGGTGGACTGGAGCAGTTTCGTCAAGCGGGTGGAGGCCGGCGAGCAGTGGTCCGCCGAGCACGCCAACCTGGCCGCGAGCGTCCAGCTCCGGCTGGAGGAGGTGCTGCTCGAGCTGACCGGCTGGCTGCACGACCAGACCGGCGAGCACGCCCTCACCATGGCCGGCGGCGTCGCACTGAACTGCGTCGCGAACTCGCGGATCCTGCGGGAGGGCCCGTTCGGCCAGGTGTGGGTGCAGCCTGCGGCGGGTGACGCGGGGACCGCGCTCGGCGCGGCGCTCGCGGTCGCGCATGACCTCGGCGACCGGGTCGCGCCCATGCCTTCGGCCGCGCTCGGCCGTGAGTGGACCGACGACGAGATCGAAGCCTGGCTGGTCAGCGCCGGGGTGGCGTACGAGCGGCCCGCCGACATCGCGGCGGCCGTCGCCAGCCTGCTGGCGGCGGACGACGTGGTGGCCTGGTTCCAGGGCCGGTCGGAATACGGGCCGCGCGCGCTCGGCCACCGCTCGCTGCTGGCCCACCCCGGCTACGTCGCCAACCTGGACCGGCTGAACGCCATCAAGGGCCGGGAGCAGTTCCGGCCGATCGCACCCATGGTGCTGGCCGACCGGGCGGCGGGCATATTTTCCGGTGGTCCGCTGCCGTCGCCGTACATGCTGTTCACCCACAACGTGCGTGCGGTGTGGCGGGACCGGCTGCCGGCCGTCACGCACGTGGACGGCAGCGCCCGCGTGCAGACCGTCGACGCGGCCGACGAGCCGCTGGTGGCCCGCATGCTCATCAGATTCGAGCAGTTCACCGGCCTGCCCGCGGTGGTGAACACCAGCCTCAACACGGCCGGCCGGCCGATGGTGGACGACCCGCGGGACGCGCTGGAGTGCTTCGGGTCGGCCCCGGTCGGCGCGCTGGCGCTCGGCCCGTTCCTGATCCGCCGATGAGGATCCTGCTGTGGCACGTCCACGGCTCGTGGACTACGGCGTTCGTACAGGGCGGCCATGACTATCTCATCCCGGTACTCCCCGGCCGCCCGCCGGACGGCCGCGGCCGCCCGTCCCGTCCCGGCACCTTCGACTGGCCGCCGAATGCCACTGAGATCGCACCCGCCGGCCTCCGATCTGCCGGCATCGACGTGGTAATAACCCAGCGTACGAACGAACTGGGGCTCATCACCCAGTGGACCGGCTTGCGGCCCGGCGTGGACGTCCCCGTGGTGTACCTGGAACACAACGCCCCGCAGGGCCGGATCGCGGATATGCGGCACCCGGCGGCCGGCGTGCCCGGTGTGGTGATCGTGCACGTCACCCACTTCAACGAGCTGTTCTGGGATTGCGGGCCGACCAGGACCGTGGTGATCGAGCACGGTATCCCGGATCCGGGCTACCGGTACACCGGTGAGTTGCCGACCGCGGCCGTGGTGGTGAACGAGCCGGTCCGCCGCGGCCGGGTCACCGGCACCGACCTGCTCCCCGGGTTCCGGCGGTATCTGGAGGTCGACCTGTTCGGCCTGGGCAGCGAGCCGGCCGGCGGCACCGATCTCCCGCACAAGGCGCTGCTCGATGAACTCCCCCGGCGCCGCCTGTACCTGCATCCCGTCCGGTGGACCTCACTCGGCCTGTCGCTGATCGAGGCCATGCAGCTCGGCATGCCGGTCGTCGCCCTGGCCGCGACCGAGGTGCCCGAGGCCATCCCGCTGGGCTCGGGCGTCGTTTCCACCGACGTGACACGGCTGGCCCGTGCCGCCCGGCGGATGATCGGCGACCCGGGGCTGGCCCGGCAGATGGGCCAGGCGGCGCGGGAGCACGCGCTGGCCAGGTACGGGCTGGCCAGGTTCCTGGCCGACTGGGACTGCCTGCTCGCCGAGGTGGTGTGCGGTTGAGGATCGTCTTGCTACGGGCCCTGGGGCTGGGCGATTTCCTGACCGGGGTGCCCGCGCTGCGCGCGGTCCGGACGGCGTTTCCGGACGCCGGTATCACGCTGGCGGCTCCGGCCGTCCTCGAGCCGCTCGCCGGACTGTGCGGAGCGGTCGACGAAGTCGCCGATACCGCGCCGCTGCGGCCGCTGGCGTCGCGCCTGCACCACGCCGACCTGGCCGTCAACCTGCACGGCCGCGGCCAGCAGAGCACCCTGCTGCTCGCCGCCACGCGGCCGCGCCGATTGCTCGCCTTTGCCCACGAGGGTCTCGAGATCACTCGCGGCCTGCCGGGCTGGCGGCCCGCCGAACACGAGGTGGCCCGGTGGTGCCGGCTGCTCACCGAGGGCGGTATCCCCGCCGATCCGGACCCCGCCATGCTGAAGCTCGACCCGCCGGCAAGCGGGACTCCGTGGCCCGGCGCGGTGGTCATTCACGCCGGTGCCAGCGCGGCCGCTCGCAGGTGGCCGCCGGACCGATGGGCCGAGGTCGCCACAGCCCTCACCGGCCGCCGGATCGTCCTGACCGGAACCGCTGACGAGGGGCCGCTGGCTTCCTTCATCGCCGGCCGGGCCGGCCTGCCGCCGGCCAGCGTGCTGGCCGGCCAGCTGGACCTGACCGCGCTGGCCGCGCTCACCGCCCACGCCGCCCTGGTGCTGAGCGGGGACACCGGCATAGCCCACCTGGCCGCCGCGTTCGGGGCCCCGGCGGTCACATTGGCCGGGCCGGTACCGCCCGCGCTGTGGGGTCCGCCACCCCGGCCTGCGCACCGGGTGCTATGGGCCGGAGAACCCGGCCGGTCCGGCGATGCGCACGCGTCGGCGCCGGATCCGCGGCTGCTGGCGATCAGCCCGGCGGACGTCATCGCCGCCGCGGAAACAGTGCTAAGCCTCACTAAGGACGGGTGAGCTAGTGGCAGGAGACCTTGGGATTCGCCCCGACGTAGTTGAGCGGTCCGGCGATGATCGTCACGAAGATCGTGCCCGCGCCGGAACAGCTTGGCGCCCTCTCGCCGAAATAGCCACGCTGCGCGGCCGCGATAAGGCCGATGATGAGCCAGATCAGCAGGACAACAGTTCCTGCCTTCATGATGCCCTCCGGTTCGCTTATGGGTCCGGGCGTCGTCGTCGCTGCGCGGACTGCCTCTACGGCCTTACAGCTACCGTCAGCGCGCGTTCTCAAACTGCCGCGCGGTGTATGGTGACGGTTGATGTCGACGGAGCCGTCGCCGGTGCCTGACGCCATGACGACCTTGACCTTCACCACTGACCTGTCAGCGGTGCGCGCGATGGTGGCCAGCCACGCCCGGCAAGCGGGGCTCAGCGCGGCGCGCGTCATCGATCTGGTGCTGGCGGTCAGCGAGGTCGCGGCCAACACATTCCGCCATGCCCGGTCGGCCGGCACGCTGGACATCTGGCACGACGCCGACGAGATCGTCTGCCAGATCACCGACGACGGGTTCATCAGCGATCCGCTGGTCGGTACCCGCCGGCCCGCCGTTGACGCCATGGGCGGACACGGCTTGTGGCTGGTCAACCAGGTGTGTGATCGAGTTGATCTGCGCTCCGACCAGACCGGCACCACGATCCGTCTGCATATGTTCCTGAGGACTTCCTGAGTGGCCGCCTTCCGTCCCCTCCGGGGCGCCGATCGCCTATCCCGCCAGCCTGCCGGGTGTGGTACAACAAGGGCGTGGATCTGCTGACGCTTACTGTGACGGCCCGGGAATCCGCCGGGCAGCCATACACGTTGGTGATCATCTCCGGCGAGGCGGATGTCACGAATCGGGAAGATCTCCGCACGGTCCTGGACGAGGAAGTGGCCCAGCGGCCCAGCACCATGATCCTCGACCTGGCCGGACTGCGGTTCATGGATTCATCCGCGCTGCACGTGATCCTCCAGGCCAACCGGGCACTGGACCGGCAGGGTGGCATGATGGCCCTGGTCGCCCCCCAGGAGGCGGTGGCCAAGATGCTCCGCCTCACGACGGCCGACCGCCTGGTCCCGGTTTTCGGCACGGTCGAGGATGCCGCGGCCGGCTGACAAGACATCAAGTAAGCGGTTTCCGCGAGGGGTTTAAAAGTACTCGGCAAGTGGCATACTCTGTCATGTAGTGGTGCCTACGACGCAGGCACGCTGTATGCGACACGGTGTGGTCGCGGAGCGTGCGGTTGGGCATCACCTTTTCCGTGCCTCCTGGCGACACACAGTGACGGAAAGATTCGCCACAGGAGGCTTCCCCCATGAAGATCGCCATGGTTGCGCAGCATGCCACTCTGCTTCGTCCGCGTAACGGCGCCGGCCCGCGCCCCGAAGACACCGGGATGCGCGAGCTGACCCGTGTTCTCGCCCACCTAGGGCATCAAGTGACCGTATATACGCAAAAGCACCAGCCCGACGAGCCGGATCACGCCGAGATCGACGGCGTGCGGATCGAGCAGATCCCGGCCGGCCCGGTCGGTAAACCGGGTGACGCGGACCTCCTCGCGCACATCCCCGCGTTCAGTGAGCCGCTCCGCGCCCGCTGGCTCCGTTCGCGGCCCGATGTCGTGCACGCCGTCAACTGGACCAGCGGCCTGGCCGCCCTGGCCGCGGCCCGTGGCCTGGGCATACCGGTAGTCCAGTCGTTCAGCTCGCTCGGTGTCGCGGAACGCCGCGACCATGCGAACGCGAAGGCCGCCACTCCCCCGCCAGCCAGGCTCCGCCTGGAGCCGGCCATCGGCCGCTCCGCCGACGCGGTCGTCGCGGCCAGTTCGGCGGTGGTGTCCGACCTGACCCGGCTCGGTGTCCCGCGCACGTCGGTCCGCTGCGTCCCGTGGGGCGTTGACACCATCGCGTTCGCTCCGGACGGGCCGGCTGCCGAGCGCAACGGCCGGCCGCGGCTGCTGACGGCCGCCGACCTGAAGGAACGGGAGGCGCTCGAAACCCTGCTCCGCGCCATGGCCAAGGTGCCGGGCGCTGAGCTGCTCGTGGTCGGCGGTCCGGTCCGGGATCAGCTCGCCCGCGACCCTGCGTACCAGGGCCTGGCCTCGATGACCGGCGCGCTGGGCCTGTCCGACCGGGTGCTCTTCACCGGCCAGGTTGACCGGCAGGAGATGCCGGCCTTGCTGCGTTCCGCGGACCTGGTGCTGAGCACCTGCTCGTATGAGCCGTCCGGCGTTACCTCCCTGGAGGCCATGGCGTGCGGAAAGCCGGTGGTGGCGCCGCCGACCGGCGGCCACATGGACGCCGTGGTGGACGGCACGACCGGTATCCTCATCCCGCCGGGACGGCCTGGCCTGCTCGCCCAGCGGATCCGCCACCTGCTCGCGCACCCCATGCTCATGGAGGCGTACGGGGTCGCCGGGGCGGATCGCGCCAAGTCGCGCTACGGCTGGGACCGCATCGCGGCGGAGACGACCGCCGTCTACGACCAGATGCTGAAGGCCGCCTGATCCTGGTGCCGGCTAGCTCCGGGACCAGTCCCACACAGCTGGTCCCGGAGCTCAGTTCTGGCGGTGCAGTGTCAGCACGGCGACGTCGTCGCGAGCCGGCGCGTTGCCCACCAGGGAGCGCATGATACCGGCGCATGCTTCCTCGGCCACCGGCACGGACCCCGCGGTGCCGGTGGCCGAGGTCGTCATCACCCCGGCGATCGCGGCGCACAGCCGGGCGATGCCCTGATCCAGCGGCTGATCCCGCCTTTCCACCAGGCCGTCGGTGTAAAAGCACAGCAACCCCCCCGGCCGGATATCGACCGCGGTGGCTGTGCGCGGCGGGTCGTCGGCCACGCCGATCGGCAGGTCCACGTCGATATCCGCGGGCGCGGGCTGCTCGCCCGGCACCGCGATGACCGGCGACAGGTGCCCGGCCGAGGAAACCCGCATCCGTCCGGACTCCGGCTGGTAGACGCCGTACAGCACGGTGGCCATCGCATCAGGCTCGAAATACTGGATCTTCCGGTCCAGCCTGCGCAGCGCGTCGCCGGGGTCACTGGTTTCCAGCACGTACGCGCGCAGCGCGCTCCGCATCCGGCCCATGATCACGGCGGCTGGCAGGCCGGACCCGGCCACATCACCGATCACGATGCCGAGTTCTCCGGTGGGCAGTGCGAACACGTCGTACCAGTCCCCGCCGACATTGCCGGAACCGGTGACGTAGCGCGCCGCCAGATCCGCTCCGGGGACCTCGGGGAGCCTGGCCGGCAGGAGGCTGCGGTGCAGCGCCGCCGCGGCCATCCGGTCGTCCTGGGCCATCATCGAGTGCACGGCCAGCGCGGCCCGCTCGGCGGCGAGCTGGAGCAGTTCGACATCGTCCGGGCCGAACTGCCGGCCGGTCACCGATCCGACGTGGAGTACACCGATCACCTCACCCCCGGCCAGCAGCGGTACTCCGAGCATGGACCTGAGCCGGCGGTCGAGCAGGAGCGGGTTACGCACCGTGGAGTGGTCGACCCGGTCCAGTATCAGCGGACGGCGGGTCGCGGCGATGTGGCCGGCGAAACCCGTCCCCACCGGCACCCGGACCCCTTGCAGGACCTCCTCCTCGATGCCCTGCGCCGCCGTCGCCGCCAGCACCCCGGCCGCCCGGTCCAGCAGCAGCACGGTGGCGGTGTCCGCACCCAGCACGTTCTTCACCCGCTCGAGCAGTTCCGCCAGCATGGCCGGTTCATCCAGGCGGGACAGGGCCGCGTCGGTCACCGCCTCGATGTCGCGCAGCCGATCGGCCAGCGCGGCCTGGTCAGGCGGCATGGCCTGGCCATCCGGCGGCTGAACGGGCTGACTAGTCATTCGCCGTAGACTACTCCCCGGTATGGGCAGAACGCGCACAACACGTCAAGTACCTGGCCACGCCGTCTGCAAACGTATGCCGTGCCGCCCGCTCGAAACGCACCTGTCCCGCGCGTTTGGCAGCGCCTTGTCTGGACAGGTGGGCAGCTAACCGAAACGGAGGCACTGATGGCACGGATCGCATCTGAGTCCCTGATCGAGCGGCTGGCCGACTGGGGCGTCGACACCGTGTTCGGCCTGCCAGGAGACGGCATCAACGGGATCATGGAAGGCCTGCGGCGGCACCAGGACAGAGTCCGCTTCTTCCTGGTCCACCACGAGGAAGCGGCCGCGTTCATGGCGACCGGCTACGCCAAGGCCACCGGCCGGATCGGGGTCTGCCTGGCCACCTCCGGTCCCGGCGGTATCCACCTGCTCAACGGCCTGTACGACGCCAAGCTGGACCATGCCCCGGTGCTGGCCATCACCGGCATGCAGGAGACATCCCTGCTCGGTACCGCTTACCAGCAGGAAGTCGACCTCACCAAGCTGTACGCGGACGTAGCCGAATACGACCAGATGATCTACAACCCGGTGCAGATCCAGGCCGTTGTCGACAACGCGGTCCGCACCGCGTACGCGAGGCGGGGCGTGGCACATATCACCGTGCCCAACGACATCCAGGTCGCCGACGCGGACGCCGACCCGTGGCAGCATGTGGCGCCCGCCGCCGCCCCCAAGACCGCCGCTATCCGCCTCGACGCGCCGGGCATGCCGAGCGAAACTGAACTGCAACGGCTTGCCGACTTCCTGGAGGACGGCAAGAAGATCGCCATCCTGGCCGGGGCCGGCGCGCTGCACGCCCGCGAGGAACTGCTGGCGCTGGCCGAGACCCTGGGCGCGCCGATCGTGAAGACGCTGCCCGGCAAGGCCACCGTCCCCGACGACTCTCCCTATACGACCGGCGGCATCGGCCTGCTCGGCACCAAGCCGTCCGAAGAGCTGATGGAAGAGGTCGACACGCTGCTGCTGGTCGGCACCAACTTCCCGTACACCAAGCACCTCCCGCAGAAGGCCCGGGCCGCGCAGATCGAGGCGGATCCGGCCCGGGCGGGAGCGAGGATCCCCACCGAAGTCCCGGTGATCGGCGACGCGAAGCAGACGCTCCGCGCCCTGCTCCCATTGCTCAAGCAGCGGTCCGACACCTCGTTCCTGGCCAAGTACCAGAAGGAGATGCAGACCTGGCAACGCAAGATGGCCGCTCTGGAGAACGCCGGCCGCGACCCGATCGCGCCCCAGTACCTGATGAGCGTGATCAACGAGGCCGCTACCGACGACGCGGTCCTCACCTGCGACAGCGGGACCATCGCGACCTGGGCCGCGCGGCACTGGACGATCCGCGGCGGCCGGCAGTTCTACCTGTCCGGCAACCTGGCCACGATGGCGCCCGGCCTCCCGTACGCGATCGGCATCCAGCACGCGTTCCCGGACCGCCAGGTGATCGCGTTCGTCGGTGACGGCGGCTTCGCCATGCTGATGGCCGAGTTCCTGACCGCGATAAAGCACCAGGTCCCGATCAAGGTCGTGATCAACAACAACAATTCGCTGGGCCAGATTCTCTGGGAGCAGATGATCCTCGGCTATCCCGAGTACGGCGTGCGGCACTCCCCGCCGCCGGCCGACTTCGCGGCGTTCGCGACCGCCAACGGCGCCTTCAGCGCCAAGGTGACCAAGCCCGGCGAGCTGCCCGGGGTGATCCAGCAGGCGCTCGCGCATCCGGGACCCGCCCTGGTGGACGCGAACGTCAACCCGGAGGAGCCGCCGCTGCCCGGGAAGGTGGAGTACGAGCAGGCGAAGAAGTTCGCCGAGGCCTTCCTGCGTGGCCAGCCGCACAAGGCCACGATCGCCACCACCTTGTTCAAGGACAAGATCCAGCAACTACGCGCCTGACCGCGCGACCCCGACTGCTCGGCCGACTCCGTCCCCCCAACCCCGCGGAGCCGGCCGGGTTTTTTCCGGGG
>Ga0213881_10000079_pt1 | contig 79866 bp, 70 predicted proteins | sample BarmaccoBMER_R08_FD_160104 | JGI IMG/M metagenome (GOLD analysis project Ga0213881, IMG submission 160104) | Barbacenia macrantha exposed rock microbial communities from rupestrian grasslands, the National Park of Serra do Cipo, Brazil - ER_R08 ...
CGCAGTTGCCTTCGGCTACGTATGTCGTGACCCCACACGACGCGGACTCTCACCACGCCGACAGAGCGACATCACAGACGCACTCATGCCCCGCGAAAGCGGGGCATCCAGCAAACACCGGCCGCAGTTCTATTCGATAGGTCCGTGTTTACTGGATCGCCCGCTTTCGCGGGCGATGACGAGGGTTCGTAAATCACCGCGCCCTTACGGCGCGGTCGAGCAAATCGAGATTGGCGAGGACGTGCGGGTTGGCCGGGTCTTTGGCGCGCGCCTCGTTGAGCTTGACCCGGGCGTGCGCGTAGTCGCCGCGCATCAGATAGGAATAGCCCTGGTTGTTCAAAATCTCCGGCGCCGGCCCGACGATGGCGATGGCGCGGGCGTAGGCGCGATCGGCGAGTTCGAAACGGCGCAGGCGGTCGTAGCTGGCGGCAAGGCCGAGCCACGCCTCGGCGGCGTCGCGCGCGTCGGGCAGCCCCTTCTCGACCGCGCGGCGGAAATGCTTCTCGGCGAGCCCGAACTCGCCCTCGCGGAAGTGGCGCTTGCCGAGGTTGAGATCGCTCTCGAGGTCGCCGCGCAGCTCCGGGGTGACGCCGGGCTGCGCCTGGACCGGCGGGTCGACGGTGCCGGTTATTTCGGGTGTCGACACCACGACGGGCGGCGGCGCGGCTTCGACCGCCGCTGCCGGCGGGTTGCTCCACCACGCGGGCGCGTTCCAGGATTCACAGCCGGCAAGCCACGGCGCGCAGAGTGCTGCCACGGCCAATACGCGCACTACTCGGACTGCCATCGGGTACTCCCGGCTGGCAACACGGTAGGCGAAGGTGGTTAATTTTTTGCTGCTGGAGTGAGAAGCGTCATTGCGAGGCCCGCAGGGCCGAAGCAATCCAGAGGGTCACGTAAAGCCCTGGATTGCTTCGCTGCGCTCGCAATGACGAACCGACATCAATACGCGCTCATTTTGAAGCGGACGTAGACCGGCAGCATGATGACGATGAGGATCACCGGAAAGATGCAGATCATCAGCGGCACCGATAGGCGGGCCGGGAGACTGTAAGCCTTCTCCTCGGCGCGCGACATGCGTTTGTGCCGCATGTCGTCGCTGTAGACGCGCAGCGCATCGGTCAGGCTCGAGCCCAGCTCCTCCGACTGCTGCAGCAGGGTCGCGAAGGAACGGGCCTCTTCCAGGCCGAGGCGATCGCCGAAGTGTTCGAGTGCCTCGCTCAAGGTGCGGCCGGCGCGCATTTCAAGGGTGGTCATGTAGATGTTGGAACTGAGCGAGGGATAGGAATCGCCAAGCTCGCGTCCAACGCGGTCGAGCGCCGCCTCCATGCTCAGGCCGGCGTCGGCGCACACGACGAGCAGGTCCATGAAATCGGGAAAGCCGGTGCGATGCTCGGTCTGGCGTGCGGCGATGCGGCGGTTGACATAGACGTTGGGGAGGAAATAGCCGGCGAGCCCGGCAACCCAGGCGCACATCCAGGTCGTGCTGTCCGGGCCGGATACCAAGAACGGCGCGAACAGGAACCCGGCGCCCGCGAGCACGATGGCCGCGGCAATGCGGCCGATGAAGAAGAAGGCGACCGCGCGCGGGTCGAGGAAGCCTGCCTGGAGCAGCCGTTGGCGGAGCTGGCGATTGTCGCCGCCGGCGCCGCCGCTCGCGTAGTGGCGCGTGGTGTAGTCGATCAGCTTGGCCGCCGCCTTGCGGCTGGCGTAGCGCAGCGAACGCTTTTCGTCGCTGCGCTCGGAACCGCCCACCGCCACCCCGGCAGCGCGCTTCTTGATCGCGCCGCGCACGTGGATCGCCGCCATCACGCCGAACGCGAGCGTCGCCGCCGCCAGAAAAACCAGCAGGCTCATCATCGCGGTCGGGCTGTCGCCGAACAGATCGGAGAGGAGATCGAGCAGCGCGTCCATACTCAGATCCTGAAATTGACCATGCGGTACATCACCAAGTTGCCGATCCCCATCCAGGCGGCCGCCATGCCGAGGCCGAATTTGGTCATGTCATACTTCCAGACACTGCCGTAGAAGTCCGGCGCCACGTAGCGGATCATGAAGAAGATCGCGATCGGCAGGCAGGAGAGGAACAGGGCGGAGAATTTGCCTTCGGAGGCGAGTGCCTTGACCTTGCGCCGCATCTTGAAGCGCTCGCGGATGACGCGCGAGAGGTTCTCCAGGATTTCGCTCAGGTTGCCGCCGGTCGCGCCCTGGATCGCCACCGCGGTGACGAACAGCGGCAGGTCCTCCTGCCCGACTCGATAGGCGAGATTGCGCATCGCGGTTTCGAGGTCGGCGCCATAGGTTATTTCGTCAGCGACGATGCCGAACTCGGTGCCGACCGGGTCAGGTAGCTCGCGCGCCACCATGGAGATCGCGACCGGCACCGGATGGCCGGCACGCAGGCTGCGCACGATGATGTCGATACCGTTGGGAAATTGCTGGCCGAACTTGCCCTGCCGGCGGGCGCGCAGCACCACGAGCGCGACGTAAGGAAGCACGGCCGCGCCGGCGAGCGAGACCAGGCTCGCCTCGAATAGATCGTCGCGCACGGTCCACACCAGGAAGAACACCAATGCCGCGGCCGCGAGCGCGACCAGCACGATGCGCCCCAGCCCCAGCGTCAAACCGGACTGCAGCACCAGCCGGTTGAGCGAGAGGATGCGCATCGCGTAACTGCCGCCGCCGGTGAGTCCGCGCTCGCGCCGTAACTGGATCAGCACGTTCTCCCGATTGGGCTGGTCCTTCATCAGGCGCAGGCGGCGATTGATGCTGCTGCGATATGAATGGGTCGAAAAGCAAAGAAGATAAACCGCCTCGACGAACATCACCGTCGAAGCGGCCGCGAACAGGTAGAACAGATAATCACCTTCAAACAGGAAAGACATCTCAGTTCACACTATCTCACAGCGGCTTGGTCGGGTCGAAATGGCTCGCCGGCACCGTGATGCCTTGGGCGGCAAGTTCGTGCAGGAAGCGCGGGCGGATGCCTGTGGCCTGGAAGTGCCCCTCCACGGCGCCGTTCTCGCCGGTCCCGGTGCGCACGAACTTGAAGATTTCCTGCATCTGGATGATGTCGCTCTCGAGCCCGGTGATCTCGGCGATGCTGGTGACGACACGTTTGCCGTCGGAGAGGCGCTGAAGCTGCACGATGCAGCGGATTGCGGCGGCGATCTGGCCGCGGATGCTCGACACCGTCATCGGCAGGCCGGCCATGCCGATCATCTGCTCGAGCCGCGAGAGCGCATCGCGCGGCGTGTTGGCGTGGACCGTCGCCATCGATCCTTCGTGGCCGGTGTTCATGGCCTGGAGCATGTCGAAGGCTTCCTCGCCGCGGCACTCGCCGAGAATGATGCGGTCGGGCCGCATGCGCAGCGCGTTCTTGACCAGCTCGCGCTGGCGGATTTCGCCTTTGCCCTCGATGTTGGGCGGCCGCGTCTCCATGCGGCCGACGTGCGGCTGCTGCAGCTGCAACTCGGCCGCGTCCTCGATGGTGACCAGGCGCTCCTTCTCCGAGATGAAGGCGGAGAGCGCGTTGAGCATCGTGGTCTTGCCCGAACCGGTGCCGCCGGAAATGATCAAGGTCACGCGCGCCTTCACCGCGGCGGCGAGCAGTTCGGCCATTTGCGAGCGGATCGCGCCGACGTCGACGAGCTTGCGCAGGTTGTAGGGCTTCTTGGAAAACTTGCGGATCGACACGAGCGGTCCGTCGACCGCGATCGGCCGCACCGCGATGTTGATGCGCGAGCCGTCGAGCAGGCGCGCGTCGCACAACGGCTGGGATTCATCGACTCGCCGGCCGACCGCGGAGACGATCTTGTTGACGATGCGCAACAGGTGCGCCTCGTCCTTGAATCGCACCAGGGTCGGCTCGAGCACGCCGGCGCGCTCGACGTACACCTGCTCGTGGCCGTTGATGAGAATGTCGTTGACCATCGGGTCCTTGAGCAGCGGCTCGATCGGACCGAGGCCGGTCATTTCGTCGAGGATTTCGGCGACGAAGTCCTCGAGCTCCTGAGCGTTGAGCGCGAGGCGTTCGGCGAGCGTGTATTGCTGCACCAGCACGTGGACGTGCTTGCGCACCTCGTCGTCCGGCATTTTCTCCAGGACCGAGAGGTTGAGCTCCTCGATCAGGCGCCGGTGCAGGCGGACCTTGGCGTCGAGCAGCTTGTCGGTCAGCAGCGGGTTGACCGGGGCCGCGACTTCCGCCGGCAGCTCGACCACGGCGAGCGCGGGCGCCGCCTCGACCGGCAACGCCTCGGGCGCAGGCTCGGACGGAGCGACCGGCTCCGACACCGCCGCGCGACGAGAGGTGAAACGGCCGAGCATGGGCTCTTCCTAATTATCTTGGAGCATGATCACCCCGAAAACCGGTACCCACTTTTCGGGATCATGCTCTGGTCAGGTCGGAGCGATCTCATCGCGCCCCGAACAGGGCGCGCAGTCTCGGCGCCGCCGCATCTTTCGCAGCCGACCCGTTTTTCGCCGCGGCCGGCGGCGCCACGAGTTTCTTGAGCGCCTGGGTGACGCTGTTGCCGGCCTTCACTTCGTCGAGCGGGATGCCGCGGTCGATCGCTTCGCGCACCAGCCGATAATTGTTTGGAATGACGCCGGCGAAGGCATCGCCCAGCGCCGCCTCGATATCGCCGCGGCGCAGGCCGGGGCCGAACAGATGCTGCTCGAACCGGTTGACGATCACCTGCGGCTGCGGCCCGCCCTTGAGGCGCTCGCCGACGGCGGCGACCAGCTGCTTGGCGTGGCGCAGGCCGGGCACCGTCATCTCGGTGACGATGAACAGGCGGTTCGAGCCGAACAGCACGCTGTCGGTCCACGGGAACCAAGTGCGCGGCATGTCGATCACGACGTTCTCGAAGTGGGACGAGACGAGATCGAGCAGACGCGTGACCATGTCGGGATCGAACGTGCGCATCTCGGCCGGACGGCTGGGCGCGGCGATCACCGCGAGGCCCGACGAATGGTGCGACAGCATCACTTCGAGCAGCTGGCGGTCGAGGCGTTCCGGCCGCGGCTCGATTTCGTCGAGGTCAAGACGGGGCTCGAGATCGAGATAATCGGTGCAGGCGCCATGCTGGAAATCGAGATCGACGAGGCAGGTCGACGCGTTGGTGCGCTGGCCCTTGCGCATCAGCATCATGGCGGTCTGGATCGCCAGCGTGGTGAGCCCGACGCCGCCGGCCGCGGGCAGGAACGTGTAGATCTGCGCCTCGGTCACGGTCTCGCCGGGATGGCTTTGCGCCGCGCGGGCGCAGGCGCGCACCAGCTCGATCGGCTCGACCGGCTTGACCAAAAAGTCGGAGATGCGGATCTGCACCAGGCGGCGTGCGACGCTCTCGTTGAACGCCTTGGTCACTACCACTATCGGCGGGCCACCACCCAGCCGGGCGGCGAGGCTCTGCAGCGCCGCCACCTCGTCCGGATGATCGGCGTCGATGTCGACCAGCACCACCTTGGCGTCGCCCACGTCGAACTTGACGTTGGCAGCGAGGCTCGTCGCGGTCAGATCGAGATTGATCTGCGCGTTGCCCCCGAAGGTGCTGCGCGCCAGACGCTCGAACTCGGCGTCGCCGGTGACGACGGCGATGCGCGCGGGGGTCGATAAAGCAGGGGAACGACTGTCCAGCATCGTCGCGTTTCTCTTGGCGCTCGTGCGGCGGGTTCAGCCCACTCGCCCCGGGCGCGGCTCCTGTCCTGTTACTGTGATCCGGACGTGCCGCCCCCCGAGGGGGCAGACGGTGCGGCGGTCGCCTGTATTGAACTCGTCCCGATGGGTTGGATCGGCGTGACTTTGTTGTTCCGGTAGCGCTCGCCCGCCTTCTGCATCACGTCGCCGTTGGTGCGGTGGCTGCGCTTAGCGGCGGCGGGCGGCCATGGATCGATGGTGTGGATTGCGATATTCGAGGCCGGCGCGTCGCCCGCGTGGAACGCGATGGTGTCACGGCGATCCCAGTAGAGGTCCGAGCAACCGCCGAGCATCGCGGCGAGCAGCACTACTGCGACGGAAAGTTTGTTAGCGCGCCGCATAGGGAGCCTCCACCGCCAGGTTGAGCATGTGTCCGGTGAGCGGGCGCGGCACCACAGCGAGCGCGCGGCGCTCCGGCTTTGTCACCTCCGCCCTGCCGAGCAGGAACAGGTCGCCGTCGTTGCCCGCGACCGCCTCGTCGGTCGGCGTGCGCAGGGGGTCGCCTGGGCGCGCCGGCTGGACAAGATGCGGCGTGACGATGATGACGAGGTCGGTTTCCTTCTTCTTGTACTGCGTGCTGCGCATGAGCGCGCCGATCACCGGCACGTCGGCGAGCCAGGGGAGCTGCTCCAGGTTGGCGTTGCTGATGTTCTGCAGCAGCCCGGCCATGGCGAAACTCTGGCCGTCGCGCAGCTCGACCGTGGTGTTGGCCCGGCGCACGATCAGGCTCGGCACCGCCACGCCGCCGACCTGCACCACGTTGGTGGGATCGAGCTGGCTCACCTCGGGTTCGATCTTGATGTTGATCAGCCCGTCGCCGAGCACGGTCGGCGTGAACGCGAGGCCGACGCCGAACCGCTTCCACTCGATCGTCACGAGCCCGAGCTGTGCCGCGACCGGAAAGGGAAACTCGCCGCCGGCCAGGAAGTTTGCGGTATCGCCGGAAAGCGCGACGAGGTTGGGCTCGGCGAGAGTGCGCGCCACCTGGCGCTGTTCGAGCGCCTGAATGAGGGCGTTGACGTTGGTGTTGCCCTTGAGCACGTTGGCCGCGATGGACGCGAACGGCGTATTGCCGCTGAGCAGCGTCGAAGGGCCGACTGTCGCGTTGATGTTTTGGGCGACCACGTTCCATTGGATGCCCAGCTCGCGCGAGGCGGTCCGCGACACCTCCATGAAGCGCACCGCCAGCATGACCTGCTGCGGCTGGGATACCTGCATCGCGTTCACGACGTCCGGGCCGAACTGCTTGGCGAACGTCATGACTTTGTCGACAGTCACGCCGTCGGGCGCGCTGCCCGACAGCATCAGCCGGCCGTTGAGGGAGGACACATTGATCCGTGCGTGTGGGAACTGGCGGGAGATGGCGGCGCCGAGACGCACCATGTCGTAGGCGACCTCCACGTCAACGAGGCCGACCAGCTTCTTGCCCTCACCGTAGAGCGACACCCGCGTGGCGCCGATCTTTTTGCCGAGAATGGAAACGGAATGGTCCGTGAGTGGAACGACGTCGGCGGTCTCCGGGTCGGCGACGACCACGTCGCTAAACGAGCCCTCGGTATGCACGTTGTCCGATTTGCCGACCGGCACCGTGATGGCGACGCTGCGGCTGCCGCTGTCCAGTTCGATGACGCGCGCCTGCGCCGGTGCAACCGCGAACGGCATCAGCCACGCCATCGCGACCACGCTCGCGGCCGCCACCGAAAGCGCGACCGAACAGATGCGCCCCGCTCCGCGGGCGGCGACGATCGGCTGCGCGCGCCCCCCCTCATGCTTGGTCAAGTGTTTCACTAGATTCCCCGTAACTTTTCTAATCCCCAAACTTAGTCGACGCGCGTCTATCTGCCGGCCGCCCCGGCGGCCGAGCGCAAATCCTCACTTTCGCGCGATACGTTGTACTCCTTACGCTCGCCGGCGCGCGTCACCGCGATGACGGCGTATGAACTGGGTGAGCCGCGCGTCTCGGGATTGCCGAGATCGCCCACGGTGACACGACGTGTCCCTTCGACCTCGGCTTCGCCCGCCTTGCGCAGCGCGAGCGTGAGGCTGCCGAGCGAGGCGGCAAGCGAAAGCTTTTGCGCCGCGATGGTGTCAACCTCGAGCGTCACCGCCTTGGCGACGGTCGGCCGGTCGGCGCTGTCGTCGGCTAGCTGATCGACAGCGAGCACCTTGGCATTCTGCAGCACCACGTCGTTGTTGCCGGGCTGCCGCGTCATCATCACGTCAACATGGTCGCCCGGCAGCACGAAGCCGCCGACGCCCTCGACGTCGTTCACGCGCACCGTCACCGCCTTCATGCCTTCGTCGATCACCGCCGAGAGCGTGGCGCGCTGGCCGGGGCCGGTGATCTTGGTGCGCAGGATCGGCTCGTTCGGCTCGATTGCGGCAAGCACGATGCGCTTGCCGGGCTGCATCAGATCGTTGATCGACGCGAAGGTACCGGTCGGGATTGCCGCCTCGGGCCAGGCGACCTCGCGCAGCATCTGCGCGGTCAGCCGGGTGCCGAAGCGCAGCGGCGATGTCGCGACCACGATGGTGCGCGTCGCCACTGTCGGCGGTTTGGTATCCATATTCCGAAGGCGCAGCTCAGCCTGCCGGTTCAGCCATGCCTGTGCGACGAACACCGCGAGCAGGCCGAACACGACCGCGAAGCCGACCATCACGAGGGTACTGGTACGCACGTTACTCACCCACGCCGACGATTTTGCTCGTTCTTGCCCGCAGGGTTGCGCGTCACCTTTGAATTCTTTCTGAAGTAAAAGCGGCGTGTCAATTCATGTTGAACGGCGCGTCAAGAGCCATGCTAAATTGTTAGTAAATTTCGCTGCCTCAGAAGGATTAGCGACGGCGATCCTCATAAATTGCGGTTGAAAGGGCGTCGTCATCGGCGCGGCCGAGTTGTGAAAGCACTTCGCGGATCGAGGGAGCCTCAAGCCTTTTAAGAAAATCGGCGCGATTCCGACGATGCCGTAACGTCGTGCGAAGTCCAATATGAGCTTGGTGCAAAAAAGTCACAGTCGCCCAGACAGCGTCCAGATGGTTATCGCGGAATGAACGTGCGAGCAACACAATGCACGCTTGGCAAAACCATTCGACAAAAGTCCTCTGCTAATACCGGCAGCATCCCAGCGATGCCCAATCGCCGTACGAGCGGGAGGCTCCCGGCCATGTTCCCTGTCACCGCCAAACGGATCGCGGCGCGCGTGCAGCGGCTCTCGGCCGTCGCGTCCTTTCTAAAGCTGGTGCGGTGCGAGGACGCCAGCGCGGCGATCGAGTTCGCGGTGGTGGCGACGCCGTTCCTGGCGCTGTTGTTCGCCATCATGGAAACCGCGCTTCTCTTCCTCGCCAATCAGACGCTCGAGACCGCCGCTCAAAATGCGAGCCGATTGATCCTGACCGGCCAGGCGCAGAACCAGAGCTACAACATGGTTTCGTTCCAGCAGGCTATATGCTCGAGCCTTGCCAGCTTCTTCAACTGCAACAACGTCCTGGTCGACGTGCGCACGGTGCCGAACTTCTCTTCCGCCAACACCTGCGCGCCGGTGCAGAACGGTCAGATCCAAAATAATTTCACGTTTACGCCGGGCAATCCGGGCGACATCGTCGTGGTGCGCGTGATGTATCAGTGGCCGGTGTACGTGTCGCTGCTCGGGCTTTCGACCGCACTCGCCGGCAACATGTCGAACAGCAATGCTCTGCTGATGGCGACTGCTTCCTTTCGCAACGAACCCTACCAGCCCACACCTCCCCAATGACCCTCGCCCGCCGCCTCAGGCACCCTCTCGCGCGGCTGGCCGCCGCGTTCCGCAACGACCGCTGCGGCACCTCGGCGATTGAGTTCGCGCTGCTGCTGCCGGTGATCCTCACGGTGTATATCGCCGGCACCGAGATCTCCAACGCCATCGCGATCGATCGCAAGGTGACGCTCACCGCGCGCACGGTCACCGATCTCGTTTCGCGTGCCAGTTCCATTAGCACCGGCGACATGGAGGACGTCCTGATCGCATCGGCGGCTGTGATTTCGCCCTATGTTCCAAACTACCTGAGCTTCACAGTGTCCGAGGTCTACATCGACAATAACGGCAATGCGAAGGTATGGGGGTTCAGTTGCAGCTACCAGGGAACGCCGCGTAACATCGGCGATCCGGTGACACTGCCGCCCCAGCTCACCGTCAACAACTCCTATCTGATCTGGGGCGAAGCCCAGTACAGCTACACCCCGCCGATCGCTTACGTTATCTCCGGCACGCTCAATCTCGCCGACCAGATTTTCATGTCGCCCCGCATGTCGTCGAGCGTGACCGGTCCCCCGAGCTGCCCCGGGACGTTCACGCCACCACCGTGCTGACGAGCTCATTGTTAACGGCCGATTGCGCGATTCCCTAACTTCTTGCCTCGCGATTTCATCGGCTTTTCAGTCGGGTCGGGTTATCTCCGAGGCTTGCACCAGCATCGGGGAAATCGAATGCTTCAATACCGGCTAGTGGCCCGCCTGCGTAGCCATCTGAAGGCCTTCGCCGCGGCCGAACGGGGAAACGTTGCGATCATCTTCGGCTTTTGCGTCATTCCGCTGATTGGATTGATGGGCGCCGGCGTCGATTACAGTCGCGCCGCCCGCATCCAAACGGTCCTGCAGGCCGCCGCCGACGCCTCCGCCCTCGGCTCGGTTGCGCAGGCGTCTCCAGGCTACACCTATGCGCTGACGATGCCGTCCAATGGTCCGGTGCCGATCGCGCAGACTCAGGCCGGCAACATCTTCAACGGCGAGATCTCCGGGCGCAACGGTTTCACCGTCACCAACTTCAATGCCGTGGTTACCAATTCGAACTGGACGCTTACGTCGAACGTTACGTTCACCGCGACCGTGCCGACGGTCCTGATGCAGATTCTCGGCTGGAACCAAATGACCGTTAGGGGCTCGTCGAGCGCCGCCAACGGGCTGCCGGCTTTCATGGATTTCTACCTGCTGCTGGACAATACGCCGTCGATGGGGCTGCCCGCGACCCAGACGGATATCGACAAGCTCGTCAACGGCACGACGAAATACAACGGCGGGGTTGGCTGCGCTTTCGCTTGCCACGATATCAACTCAAGCCACACCGATCCGAACAACACCAGCAGTTTCGACAATTTCTATGCCACCGCCAAATCGCTCGGGGTGACCAAGCGCATCGACGTTCTGGCCAGCGCTACGTCGCAGATGCTGACGATGGCGATGAACTCACAGACCGAAAACCAGCAGTTCCGCGTCGGCGTCTATACGTTCGGGACCTGGGGCAGCACGACGGCGCCGTCCGATGTCGCAAAGCAGAAGAGCAACAACTATGCGCCCAACCAGGTGATCGCTCTGACGACGGATCTAAATGCTGCCGCCACCGCGGCGTCGCAGATCGATCTGATGACGGTCAACGCGAACAACGAAAACTCCGATCGCGCCACCGATTTCGACTCCATGCTGCCCGCGATGAGCACCCTGATCCCTAACCCGGGAACCGGCCAGTCCTCGACCTCCCGCCAGGCATTGCTGTTCTTCGTCTCCGACGGCATGACCGACGAGATCGACCCCGGAAACTGCTTCGGCAAACTCATTTCCGGTCAGAGCCGCTGCATCCAACCGATCAACACGGCCCTGTGTACGGCGATCAAGAACAAAGGGATCCGCATCGCCGTGCTGTACACGACCTATTTGACGCTGCCGGATCCGCCGGCAAAAGGCAGCGACCAATGGAGCACTACCAACGTGATGCCCCAAGTGCCGGGCGTTTCCCCCGCCATGAAAGCCTGCGCGTCGCCTGGATTGTTCTTCGAGGTTACGCCGACCCAGGGCATCGGCGACGCGATGAATGCGCTGTTCCTGCAGGCGGTCGCGACGGCCCGTCTCACCAACTAAGGGCGACCTGCACTCCGCGCGCGCAAGGGCTCGAGGCTCAGTTCCTGCGCCAAGCGGTCGAGCTGATCGAGCAGCGGGGGCGCAAGTGGCACGCCATCGCGCGTCCGCTCGGCGCGGCATTGGCCGCGACGGTCGCCGGGCAAACGGATGGCATCGAACCCTTGCAGCCGCGGCGAGTCACGCAGGTCACGCCAATGGCGATCCACCTCCGCCGTAAACGTGGCGAGCGGAACGAAGCGCGCGATATCGATGGCGGCGATGCAATGGCCGGTGTTGGTCTGCGCCGTGAAAGCCGGGGATGTAGGGTGGGCTAAGCGCGCGCAGCGCGCGTGCCCACGTTTTGTTTGTTATCGCGTGGGCACGGCAGCTACGCGGCCTTAGCCGACCCTACGATCGTCCGCTTTCGCGGACGATGACGAGTTGACGGCTATTTTGCTTTGATGCCGTGCAGGCTGTGGGAAGAGTCCTTGCAGGTGAAGAACACCACGTCGGCCTCGGGCGTCGCCTTCATGGCGTGAACGGCGTCGGCCGGAATGTAAATGACCGAGCCTGCCTTGGCCTCGAGCTTGTGCTCGCCGATGGTGCCGCGCAGCGTGCCCTGCAGGACATAGATCCACTGCTCGTTGGGGTGCGAATGCGGCTCGGCTCCGGTGCCGGCCGGCATGCGCATCAGGCCGACGATCATGCGGTCGCCTTCGACCACCGAGCCATTGGCGGTCGAATAATCCGGGCCACCGAGCAGATGATTGACGGTCGCAAGGTCGAACAGATGCTCGCCGGGGCCGGCGCGTTTGGCGCCGGGCGTGCGGACGGCGGGGGCGGGTTGAGCGGGCATGGGCGACCTCCCTGTTTGAGCATGAGGTTAAAGCTCATTCCCACGAAGTTACGCAAGGTACCAGTAGATGGATGGAACCGTGTCACCAATTAGGCCACATCCTTCCTGCTATTTGTCCCTTTTTATGACATTTCTCTTTACGCGTTTTGGGTGCATCGCTAGGATGGTGATGTGCAGAATTTTAAAGGGGCTGGCCATGGCACGAACTACGACTAAAACTGAACCCGGCGTTTGGTATGTTTGCTCCGGTATGCCGGATACTCCCCTAGCAGACGGACCGCATACCTTTCGGGTCACCTCAAAAGCTACCTCGACGATTGCGGCGGAGGTGTACGATTCGAATAATAAACCAGCGAGTCTAAGATCGATCGATCCAGGCAATTACGTCGATATATCGGTTAAGGGCACCTTATTTCTCACACCGAAACCTCCCGACTCCGGAACGGCGGAAGGAGAGTTCTACGCAACCTCGTAGCGGGTAACGTTTCTGATCTACTGATCACTATCGCCCCCCACTCGCTTCGCGAATGAGGTAAAGAACCAAGAGACATCCACGCGCCTAGGCAGGCGGGGAGAGGTGAGTCACGGTATCACTGGCAGCAGCACGTAGTTGTCGCGGCCCGGGCCGAAGTGGATGGTGGTGGTTCCCCCGAACACGGCGACCGGGCGGTCGCGCGCCTCGTCGTGCAGGAACGGCCCGCACCCGGTGAACTCGTTCTTCATGTTGGAGAGGCGTCCGCCGCTGCCGCCGGGATAGACGTAGTCGCGCCCGCGCACGGTGAGCGCGATGCGGTAGCCCGCCGGCGCCACGATCGAGGTCGGCCAGATTTCGACGTCGAGGTCGTAAACCTCGCCGGGCTTGAGCGGCTGCACTTCGTCGTGCGTGTGATAGGGGCGGTAGGGCTCGCTGAGCTTGGTATCGAGCTTGCGGTGCGACGCGCGCAGCCAGCCCTGCGCGATCGGCGTATGCGGATCGAGCGCGCCCTGAAACACCACCTCCTTGAGGTTGGGCGAGAGCACACGCAACACCAGGAACAGATCGGCGTCGCGGGTCGAGGAGGAAATTGCGAGCCGCGCGGCGATCGGGCCGGTGATCTCGGTTTCTTTTTCCAGCGGCGGCGTGAGAAAGGTGGCGCCGTCACCGAGCGCCGCAAACGCGACCTCGCCGGCCGCCTGGGGCGGCTTGTCGGCAAGCGTGTGCCCGGCGGGATCGAGGTGGAACTTGGTCCAGCGGGTGCGCGGGATCGGCCAGTCGTCCTCGTGGCGCTCGACGAATTTATCGACGTGGCGCACCTGCAGACGCACCTTCGGCTCCTCGTCCCACCCGTTGCGCTCGCCTTTGAGGAAGTAATCGAAGAACTGCTTCTGAATCCTGACCCCGTAGTCGGTGTAGAAATGAGTCCAGTGCTCGATGCCGTGCGCCTCGAGCCATTTTTGTTTGGAAGCCGCGCGCACGAAGCCTTCGAAATTGCCGCGCGGATGCAGTCCCTGCCCGCCCCAGTTGGCAGTCGAGAGCAGCGGCACCTTTACCTTCGACCAGTCCGGCATGCGCGAGAGCCAGAACTCGTCGTCGAGCGCGTGCTCAAAGGCGAGCGTGCCGAAGTCGAAGCGGTTGGCGCCCAGCTCCTCGGCCGTGAGCGTCTCCGGGCCCGCGACCCAATCGCCGTTCATGCGGCTGCGGTAACCGCGCGTGCCGACGCCGTGCTGCACGGTCTTGACCTGCATGTCGTACCAATTCTGCAGGAAGGTGCAGAGAATGCCGCCATGGTGGCTCACGTCGCGGTAGAAGTCGGCTGCGCCTTCCCAGATGCAGATGGCGGCGAGATGCTCGGGATTGAGACTCGCTACCTGCCACTGGTTCATGGCGTAATAGGAAATGCCATTGAGGCCGACCTTGCCGTTCGACCACGGCTGCTTGCCGCCCCATTCGATGCATTGAGCGAAGTCCCTCGCCTCGCGCGCCGACCACAGCTCCACGTACCCCGGCGACCGGCCGCAGCCGCGCGAATCGACGCGCACGCAGGCATAGCCGTCCGGCACCCATTTCTCCGGATCGACCACCTCCCAGTTCTGATATTTGTTGGTCGAGCCATTGGGGACGTCGGGATGGTTCTCCGCCATGCGCCGCCACGCGGTCTCGTAACCGTCTTCGAAATGCAGCCACTTGCCGTAGGGACCGTAGGTCATGATGACCGGGTATTTGCCGGGCTTGACCGGCCGATAGACGTCGGCGCGCAGCACGACGCCGTCCTCCATCTTTATCGGCACGTCCCAGTCGATCTGCATCCCGTCGCGGACTTCGCTCACCTCGCGATAGCTCATGGATAGCCCCCGGCTTCTTGCGCGCCCCGGCGTTACCGGCGAGGGTAAAGCCTGAATGCAATTCGGACGCAATATGCCCGAAGAAGAGCGGGCTTTCGCATGACCTATGAACTCATCGTCATCGGCGTCGGCGGGATGGGCAGCGCCACGATCTATCACGCCGCGCGGCGCGGCCTCTCCGTGCTCGGGCTCGAGCAGTTCGACATCCCGCATGCGCAGGGCTCCTCGCACGGCGTCAACCGCATCATCCGCCTCGCCTATTACGAGCACCCGAGCTATGTGCCGCTGCTGCGCCGCGCCTACGAGCTGTGGCGCGAATTGGAAAACCGCGCCGGCGAGCGCTTGCTGATCATCACCGGCAGCATCGACATCGGCAGCACCGATAGCCGCACCATCGAGGGGTCGCTGCTCTCGTGCAAACAGCATCACCTGCCGCACGAGCTACTCGACGCGGCGGCGTTGCGCGCGCGCTTTCCCGGCTACCAGATCGCCGCCGAGATGGTCGGCGTCTACCAAGCGGACGGCGGTTTTCTGCTGAGCGAGCAATGCATGCTGGCGCACGTGATGGCGGCGCAGGCGCTCGGCGCCGAGGTGCACGCGCGCGAGCGCGTGCTGGCATGGCATGCGGAGGAGCAGGGAGTCACGGTCACGACGACGCGCGGGACTTATAGCGCGCGCAAGCTCGTCATCACCGCCGGCGCGTGGGCGCGCACGATGGTGCCGGCGCTCCAGCGCGCGGCCGTGCCGGAACGGCAAGTGATGATTTGGACGCAACCGCGCAAGCCGGAGAACTTCCAGCTCGGCGCCTTTCCGGTGTTCAACATGGAAGCGCCGGAAGGCCGGTTCTACGGTTTTCCGGTTTACGGCATTCCCGGATTCAAGCTGGGCAAATATCACCATCGCGGCGAGGCCGTTGCCGACCCGGACCACCTGGATCGCGAATGCCATCCGGAGGACGAGGCGGTGCTGCGCGAAGGCATCCGCTGCTACTTCCCCGACGCGGATGGGCCCACCATGGCGATGAAGGCCTGCATGTTCACCAATTCGCCCGACGAGCATTTCATCATCGACCGCCTGCCGGACAATCCGCACGTCGCGATCGCCGCTGGGTTTTCGGGACATGGATTCAAGTTCGCCAGCGTCATCGGCGAGATCATGAGCGAGGTGGTCGTCGACGGCGCGAGCCGTCTCGACACGAGCCTGTTCCGGCTCGATCGCCCGGCGCTGGACAACCCCGCCCCTGCCCCGTAAGCCTGAGCCCTCCGGGTCTTAAGGAGCGCGGATTGCCGACGATCGCTTCGCTCGTCGCCGCCCATCGCACGGGCGCGCGCAGCCCGGAACAAACGGTCAGAGAGTGCTACGCGCGCATTCGCGCACTCGGCGATCCGGCCGTGTTCATCACGCTGCGCTCCGAGGAAGACGTATGCGCCGAAGCCCGCGCGCTCGAACGTGACGCGCGTCCGCTGCTCGGTGTGCCGGTCGCCGTGAAGGACAACATCGATGCAATCGGCATGCCGACCACCGTCGGCTGTCCGGCCTTCGCCTACAAGCCCGGCAAGGACGCGAGCGTTATCGCGCGGCTCAAGCGCGCCGGCGCACTTGTCATCGGCAAGACCAATCTCGATCAGTTTGCCACCGGCCTCGTCGGCGTGCGCTCGCCCTACGGCATCCCGCGCAACACGCTGCGCGCCGATCTCATTCCCGGCGGATCGAGTTCAGGATCGGCGGTAGCCGTGGCGGCCGGATTGGTGCCCCTCGCGCTCGGCACCGACACCGCGGGCTCGGGCCGCGTACCCGCCGGGTTCAACAACATCGTCGGGCTCAAGCCGAGCCCCGGTCTGGTGCCCAACACCGGCGTGGTGCCGGCGTGCCGCTCGCTCGATTGCGTTTCGATTTTCACGTTGACGGTCGACGATGCCTTCGCGGCGCTCGCGGCACTTGCCGGCCCCGATCCGGCCGACGCCTATTCGCGCGCACTGCCGCTCGGCACGCCCGGCGCGGTCGCACCGGGGACGAAGCTCGGTGTGCCGCTGCCGGGGCAGCGGCTGTTCTACGGCGACGAGACTTCCGCCGCCGCTTTCGAGGCGGCGCTGGCGCGCTTCGCACGTCTGGGATTCGCAATCGAACAAATCGACATCGAGCCGTTCTACGAAACCGCGCGGCTGCTCTACGAAGGACCGTGGCTGGCCGAGCGCTACCTCACGGCGCGCGCGGTGATTGCCTCGGCCCCCGATGAGATGCATCCGGTGACGCGCGAGATCATTCTCGGCGGTGCGCGGCCGACCGCGGCCGACGCGTTCGACGCGTTTCATCAGCTCGAGGAATTGCGCCGCACCGCCGACGCGACCTTCCGCAGGGTCGACGCGCTGGCGCTGCCGACGATGCCGACCGTCTACACGGTGCGTCAGGTGCTCGCGAATCCGATCGAGCTCAACAGCCGGCTCGGCACTTATACGAACTTCGTCAACCTGCTCGGGCTTTGCGGGCTTGCGGTGCCGGCGGCGCTGCGCGCGGACGGCGCACCCTTCGGCATAACCCTGGTGGCGCCGGGCGGCCGCGACGCGGAGCTGGCATCGATCGCACGCGTGTTCCACGCCGACACCGGGCTGCCGCTCGGCGCGACCGGCGAAGCGCAGCCGGCTGTTGTGCCCCCCTCGCTCGGACCGCGGGGCGACGAGATCGCGCTGGCGGTGGTCGGTGCCCACCTCTCCGGCATGCCGCTCAACGGTGAACTGAAAGCGGCGGGCGCGCGGTTTCTGGAGGCGACCACGACCGCGCCGGACTATCGCCTGTTCGCGTTGGCCGGCACCGAACCGCCGAAGCCCGGACTGCTGCGCGTCGAGCCGGGCAAAGGCGGCGCGGTTGAGGTCGAGCTATGGGCACTCTCGCCCGCCGCATTCGGCCGCTTCGTCGCCGCGGTGCCGCCGCCGCTCTCGATCGGCACGCTGCGTTTGTCCGACGGCCGCGAAGCTAAAGGCTTCCTGGTCGAGGCCGCCGCCACCACCGGCGCCCGCGATATCACCCACTTCGGCGGCTGGCGCGCCTATGTGAAGGAAATGGAGGCGGTGGCTTAGCGTTGTAGGAGGGGTTGACGCCCGCGCAGGCGGGCGGAAACCCATCAATCCAATAAGCCGGGTGCCAGCATTTCGCCGCGTGTTGAACAAGACGGTGCAGCCGATATTTGCTATAATAAAACATGACGCCAAGCTTCACTCCTCGACTCGACATTTTACCAGCCGCCCAGCGTGCGCTTTGGCTGGAATTGGCGTCGACCCCTGCCGAGTTCACTTTATACGGCGGAACTGCAATTGCGTTGCGCTTGGGTCACCGCCCGTCCGTCGATTTTGACTTCTTTTCTCTCGCGCCATTCGAGCCAACCGCGCTACTCAACAAGATTCCTTACCTGAAAGATGCCGTCGTCCGGCAAGCCTCGGATAACACCTTGAGCGTGACCGTCGATCGTAGTGGACTCGTGCAACTGTCTTATTTTGGCGGACTTGGAATTGGGCAAGTCGCACCAGCGGAGACCGTGGAAGGACCAGGGTTCAACGTCGCTTCACTCATTGATCTTGCTGGCACGAAAGCCAAGGTGCTGCCGGAGCGCGCCGAGGCTCGGGACTATTTGGACATTCACGTCTTGTTGACGAAAGCTGGAATACCGTTGGCCGACATGCTTGCGGCAGCCCGAATTATCTATGGAGTTCACTTCAATCCACTGCTCACCTTGAAGGCGCTGGCGTACCACGAAGATTTCACACTTGCTGAACTATCAAAATCCGTGCGCGATGACCTTGGCGAAGCGGCGACGGCAACGGACTTTCGGAAGCTTCCGAAACTGACGGCATTCAGACAGCGGGAAGTCAATAGATGAAACCGCTTCCCCAAAACAACGATTTGGTCAAAGTCGCACCCGGCGTTATCTGGTTTGAATCACCCGAACGTGCGCTGGCAAATCCGATTCGCTTTCTTGCATACCTGATGACTTACGGTACGGCGGATGAAGTCGCGGTCGTGATGCGGTACGTCAGCCTCGACGATTTTCGGGAAGCGCTGGAGCACGCACCGCCCGGAATATTCGACGAGCGCTCATGGAATTACTGGCACCTGATGACGGGTCGACATCCGCCACCGCCGATGCCGGTGCGCGTTATTCCGGATTAAACTATCGACAAACAATCATCTTTGGTGGGCACGCGCCTTCGGCGCTTAGCCCACCCTACGGCGCCACCGTCATTGCGAGGAGCCCGAAGGGCGACGAAGCAATCCAGGAACACAGGTACCCGACGTGTCGCCCTGGATTGCTTCGCTTCGCTCGCAATGACGGTGTGGCGATGGGTTTCCGCCTCATGGCAGGCGTCAACCCGCGCGCGCAGGCCGCGCTCACCTGAGCCTCGACGCCGTGCACGCGGGGGTAAGCGTACATATGCAGTTCGGCGACGAATCCGCAGCCGATCAGACCGACTCTCACCTTCGCCATGGCCGCGCTCCCCAAGCTATTGCGCGGCGATGCTCACATGGGCACGCGTCGCGTGCCAGTCGGGAGGCGCATAAAAAAAGCCCCCGGCGTGAGCCGGGGGCGCGGCGGATTACGCCGGTACGTTACTTATCCGCCCTACTTGTGTTACCGCGGCGCGAGGGTGCTGTCGCCGGTCTGCACTGCTTCGTCGACCATGCGGGTCGAGACCTCGGCGACGCGTTTCGTCGTCTGCAGCAAATCCTGCAGGTGATCGCGCACCAAGTCGGTATGGGTGGCGACGAAGTCCTGGACCGAGCGCGAATTGGAGAGCGCCTCGAACCGCTCCATGTTCCGTTCGGCGCGGTTCTGCGCGAACGAGAGCCACTCACGCGCAATCGTCTGCACGCCGTCGGCGATGATAGCGCTCGAGTGCAGGATCGCCTCGACGTTGCGCGCCGACTGCTGCGTCGTCTGCTGGGCGCCATTGCCGGTCACGCCGAACGCGCGGGCGAACTGGCCGAACGCGCGCTCGGCGATGCGGGTTGCGGCGTCGCTCCCCATTTCGACCGTCTGGCGAAACTGCTCGGAATTGCGCTGAAATACGTCGGCGCCGGTGCGCGCGGTGCGCTCGGCCGCGTCCGACATGGTACGGGCGGTTTGCGCGGCGTGCCCGGCCGCTCGGCGTGTCGTCTCATGGCCGGCTTCGGCCATGTCTTTCTCCGTGTGGCGGTTTGAAGCCATTGATACCTTCCTGTCAGGGCGAGGGGGAATTACGCGACCCTAACGTAAGTGCGCACACTGCGTTGCAAAACAGTTTTGTTTGATTCGGTGGTAGGATTATGCGGCGACGCGGCAGAAAGCCGCGCCGAGCAAGGGAATAGCTTCACAGTGCCGCCGCAATGAGGCGGCCGACCGACGCAATGACCTCATTTCGCCGGTCGGCGGATTGCGGCGATTGGGTCAAATAAACCGCGACCAGCACAGGCGGCCGCTCCGGCGGCCCGATGATACCGACATCGTTCGCGGTGCCGCGTTCGCCCGATCCGGTTTTGTCGCCGACCTGCCACCCGCTCGGAACGCCCGCGCGCAGCCGCGCATCGCCGGTCTTGCTGGCGAGCAGCCACTCCAATAACCGGTGCCGTGATTCACCCGACAGCGCGTTTCCGGTCAACAGCGTCGCGAGATCCGCCACCATCGCGGCCGGCGCGGTGGTGTCGCGCGGATCGTCAGGCAAGGCTTCGTTCAATTCCGGCTCGATGCGGTCGAGACGCGTCACCTCATCGCCGAGCGAGCGCGCGTAGGCCGTCAGCCCGGGCGGGCCGTCGATCGAAGCGAGCAACAAGTTGCCGGCGGTATTGTCACTCATGGTGATCGCCGCCGCGCAAATCTCTTCGAGCGGCATGCCCACGCCGACGTGGTTCTGCGTGACCGGCGAATACGTCACGAGATCGCGTTGTCCGAAACGAACGTGCCGGTCGAGCCGCTCTTCACCGGCATCGACCCGGGAGAGGACCGCGGCCGCCGCGAGCACTTTGAACGTGCTGCACAGGGGAAAGCGCTCGCTCGTGCGATGACCTGCCTGCGCACCGGTGGCGCTGTCGAGCACCGCGACGCCCAGCCGGCCGCCACTCGCCGCCTCGATCCGCGCCAGATCGGCCGGGAGCGCTGGCGCGAGAGCGCTCAGCGGCCGCATCGGCGTCGTGGCGAGCGCACATCCGCACGCGCCCTGAACAAAGCCACGCCGGGAAATCATGCGATGCCCTCATCTACTTGCAGCGGAGCGAGCGTTGTTAACCAGACGAAGCGCGTGACAGATTGACGCTTGTCATACCTTCCACGCATACGCATAATGCGGTAAGCGAATAGGTGGGCCGCCGTGCCCTGCGCCGCAATGTGACGATCGGAATGCGCCGAAACGCCCCTCCCCCACGCTACGGCTTCGCTCCGTTCGTCGCCAGGATAAGATCAACGACAAGTATCATCATCTAGGGAGCCTGCGATGGGATTCGGAGGAAATAAACGAGGCTGGTCGCGACGCGATTTTCTCAAGACCACGAGCGCGCTCGCCGGCGCCGCCGGCTTGGCGCCTGCAGTCGGGGCGCCGTTCGTGTCGACCGCGCTCGCGCAGACCAAGACGCTGAAGATCATTCAGTGGAGCCACTTCATCCCCGAATACGACAAGTGGATCGATGCTTTCGCCAAGGACTGGGGCAAGCAGAACGGAATCACCGTCACTGTCGACCACATCCCACACCTCGAGATTCCCGCCCGCATGGCGGCGGAGGTCTCGGCGCAGGCCGGGCATGACCTCTTCGGCATCAACGGAGCGGGCGGCCCGCACCTCTACGCCAAGCACGCATATGATCTCACCTCGCTGGTGCAGGAGATCGAGAAAAAGTACGGGAAGGCATTAGATATAGGCAAAAAGATCGCCTACAACGAGGACAGCAAGACCTGGACTGCGTTCCCGGATTATTACATCGACTTCCCCGGCCTCTACCGCAAGGACTTGTGGGACGAGATCGGGATGGTCCCCGATACTTGGGACAAGATCCGCACCGGCGGCGCCAAGCTGAAACAGAAGGGCTTCCCGGTAGGCATCGCGCTCTCTCACTGCGTCGATCCCAACAACTCCTACAGCGGCATCCTGTGGAGCAACGGTGCCTCGGTGTGCGACGAGACCGGCAAAAAGGTCACGCTCGATTCGAAGGAAACGCTCGAGTCGGTCAAATACGTCGCGGCGCTCTACAAGGAGGCGATGGATCCGGAAGTGCTCTCCTGGGACGACGCCGGCAACAACCGCTTTCTGGCGTCGGGCCGCGGCAGCTGGATCCACAATCCGATTTCCGCCTACCGCTCGATTCAGAAGTCCAATCCGGAACTGGCGGACAAGATCTTCGTGCTCAAGACGCCGTCCGGCAACGTGCGACAGCTCGCAGCAAGCGCGCCGAACTCGTACATGGTGTGGAAGTTCGCGCGCAACAAAGAGGCGGCGGTCGAGTTCCTGCGCTACTACGCCGCCCACTACACCGACGCCTTCAAGGCTTCGACCGGGTACGACCACCCGCTGTTTGAGAATCTGGTGCCGCCCCCGATGCCGATCTTCTCCAGCGATCCGTCGTCGCATCCGGCGGACAAGCTCAAGATACTGGAGACCGCCGGCGAGTGGTGCACGGTGTTCGGCTATCCGGGACCCGGTACGCCCGCTGCCGACGAAGTGGCAAACAACTACATCCTGCCGGACATGATGGCGAACGCCGCGACTGGCAAGATGACGCCCGAGGATGCCGTCAAATGGGCCACCAAGGAGGTCCAGGGCATCTACGAGAAGTGGGCGACGCGAACATAGCAGGGATCAGGGATCAGGGGATCGGGGATCAGGTGGCCCACACCTGATCCCTGATCTCTATTATCTGCCTGATTCCTGATACCTGATCGCCGATTCCTGATACGCGGAGGACGCTGTGGCTTCGGTTGCTGCCAGAGATATCAAAAAACAATTTGCCGAAGTGACCGCGGTCAACGGCGTCAGCCTGGAGGCGCGTGACGGCGAGTTCGTGGTGCTGCTCGGGCCTTCCGGTTGCGGCAAGACCACGCTGCTGCGCATCATCGCCGGACTGGAGAAGCAGACCTCGGGCGACATCCTGATCGGCGGCCACGTCGTCAACGACCTGCCGCCGCGCGCCCGCGGCATCGCCATGGTGTTCCAGAGTTACGGCCTCTATCCGCACCTGACCGTGTGGAACAACATCGCTTTCCCGCTCAAGACCCAGGGCACGGCGCGCAACGAGATCAAGCGCAAGGTCGAATGGTCCGCGCGCCTGCTCGGCATCGAGCGCCTGCTGCAGCGCAAGCCACGCCAGCTCTCGGGCGGCGAACGGCAACGGGTCGCGCTGGCGCGCGCGCTGGTGCGCGAGCCGACCGTGTTCCTGCTCGACGAGCCGCTGTCGAATCTCGACGCCAAGCTGCGCGCCAGCGCGCGCAGCGAGATCAAACAATTCCAGCTGACGGTAAAGACCGCGACCATCTATGTGACCCACGACCAGGTCGAGGCCATGGGCATGGGCGACCGCATCGCGGTGATGGACCACGGGATCGTCAAGCAGATCGGCTCGCCGACGGAGATCTACGAGCACCCGGCGGACGAGTACGTGGCGACCTTCCTTGGCACGCCGCCGATGAACCTGGTCGAGCGCGACGGCGGCAGCCTCGGCTTCCGCCCGGAAGCTTTCCTGCCCAAAGAACTGCTCAACGGCTCGGCGCTGCAGGAGTTCAACTTCCGTGTCGATCGGATGGAGTATCTCGGCTCCGAGCGCATCCTCTACGGCGACATCGAGGGCCGTAAGGCCAAGCGCGAAGTGACGGCGAAGCTGCCGGCCCACGTGGCGCTCGACGGCATCACCGCCGGCGCCTGGCACCCGTTCGCGGTGCGCCAGCGCGAGCTGCGCTACTTCGATGGCGAGGGCCGGCAGACAATTAAGCGCTGAGACACACCAATGACCGCAATCGCCGAATTTGCCCCGCGGGCCCGCCATCGTTTCCTGTTCGATCGCGCCGAGGTTCTCGGCCCGCTGTTCATCGCGCCGGCGATCCTTTACGTGCTCTTGCTGGTCGCGCTGCCGTTCCTGCTCGCCATCTATTACAGCGTCAGCGCCTTCACCATCTTCGACCCGAGCTACAAGTTCGTCGGGCTGAAGAACTTCTTCGACGTCATCGAGAGCGACATCTTCCGGCGGACCCTCGCCAACACATTCATCTTCACCATCGGGGCGCAGATCATCGGCCTGTTGCTCGGCAAGTTCGCCGCCATGCTGCTGATGAAGGAATTTCCCGGCCGCGGCATCGCCCGCGCGCTCGTGGTGCTGCCGTGGGCGGTGCCGGTGTCGCTCGCCGTGCTCGCCTGGCAGTGGATGTTCGATTCGCTCTACAGCGTGATCAACTGGACCCTGATCGCGGCGGGCCTCGTGGACGCGACGCATCCGCCCCAGTGGCTCGGCCAGCAGGACCTCGCCATGCTCGCGGTCACGGTCGTGCACGCGTGGCGGCTGTTTCCGTTCGGCGTGGTGATCTTCATCGCCGGGTTTACCTCGGTGCCGAAAGACGTGCTCGACGCGGCGACGGTCGACGGCGCCGGCTTCTGGCGGCGCAACTACCAGATCATCCTGCCGATCATCGCGCCGATCGTGGTGATCGCGCTGATCTTCGGTACCGTGTTCACCTTCACGGACCTGAGCGTGGTCTATCTTTTGACCAAGGGCGGGCCAATCAACTCGACGCAGGTGCTGGGTTCGCTCGCCTTCCAGGTCGGCATCCTCTCAGGCGACGTGGCGCACGGCGCGGTGATCTGCCTGTTCCTGTTCCCGTTCCTGCTGATCGGCGTGATCTTCATGCTGCGCGCCCTGCGGCGGCGGGAGATCTGACGTGCGCCTCGCCAAAAAGCTGCTGAGCGAGGGCTCGTTCTACGGCGCCGTGCTGGTGCTGGTGACGTTCGCCGCCTTCCCGTTCTATTGGATGCTGATCACCACGTTCAAGACGGACGGCGACCTCTACAATCTCAAATCCAATCCGTACTGGTTCAACGCCGCGCCGACGCTCGAACACATCAAATATCTGTTCGAGGAGACGCTGTTCGTGCAGTGGATCGGCAACACGGCGCTGATCGGCGTATGCGTCGTGGCGATCACCCTCGCGGTGGCGCTGCCCGCGGGCTACAGCCTCGCCCGCATGCCCGGGCGCAGCGCCGAGAGCCTCGGCATCGGCATTTTCCTCACCTACCTGGTGCCGCCGACCCTGCTGTTCCTGCCGCTGTCGCGCGTCATCGCCCTGCTCGGGCTGCAGGATTCGCTGTGGTCGCTGGTGCTGGTCTATCCGACCTTCACGATCCCGTTCTGCACCTGGCTGTTCATGGGCTTCTTCAAGTCGGTGCCGCGCGAGATCGAGGAGGCGGCGGTGGTCGACGGCTGCACCGTCCTGGGCGCATTCGTCAAAACGGTGCTGCCGCTCTCGGTGCCGGGCATTCTCACCGTCGTGATCTTCGCGTTCACGCTCACCATGCAGGAGTTCGTGTACGCGCTCACCTTCATCTCCTCCTCGGACGAGAAACCGGTGACCCTCGGGGTCGCGACCGACCTCATCCGCGGCGACATCTTTTACTGGGGCGAGTTGATGGGCGCAGCGCTGATCGCCAGCGTCCCGGTGGCGATCGCCTATAATTTGTTCCTCGATCGGTTCATCGCCGGCATCACCGGCGGCGCCGTGAAGGGGTAATCACTCCGCCGTCATTCCGGGGCGCGCCGAAGGCGCGAGCCCGGAACCCATGAACACAGAGCAAGCCAATTTGTCCGCGGCCGGTGTTCATGGATTCCGGGCTCGCCGCTGCGCGGCGCCCCGGAATGACTGCCGAGTTTGCTACTCATCGATCACGCTCACGTGGGCGGCGACCACGTACCAGCCGTCGGGAAAACGCACCCAGGTCTGCATCTGGCGGCCGATTTTGCCGGGCGTGCGGTGGAACAGGGTCGAGGCGACGCCCAGGTCGCGGCCGTAGGTGGTAATCACCGTGCGCGAGATGGTGCGCCCGATCCCGACCGGCGAGCGCGCCGCCCGGAAGCCCGCGATCTCCGCGTGCCCGTAGAGATTCTCGCCCACGCCGTAGCGGATGGTGCGCGGGTCGTCGCGGAATATTTCATTGAGCGTCGCAACGTCGTTTGCCATCAGCGCGCGTTCGTAGCGCTGGAACGCGGCGGTGACTTCGGCGACGATGTCGGGGAGATCGACTTCCATTTCCCGGCTCCTAGCAACGGCGAATAGCGAGTAGCGAGTAGCGAGTAGCGAATAGAAAGAGAAGCAAGCTCGCTTCACCATTCGCTATTCGCCATTCGCTATTCGCGGTCGCGGAGCTTTGGCGACTCCAACCTGCTCCAACGTATGCGCCACCGCCAGCGCCACCTCCTCGCGCCAGGGCGCCGCGATGATCTGCACGCCGAGCGGCAGTGGATCGAGCGGCACCGGCACGGCGACGACCGGCAGGCCGATGAAGGAGATCGGCTGGGTGAAGATGCCGAGGTTGGCCCGGACCGGCGTCTCAACGCCGTCGAGCGCGAACATCTGCTGGCCAATCAAGGGCGCTGGGCCGGGCGTCGCCGGGGCAAGGATCACGTCGACATCAGCAAACAATTCGAGCACCCGCGCCCGATACCAGCGGCGGAATTTTTGTGCGCTCTGCACCAGCGCCGCCGGCACCAGCGCGCCCGAGAGCAACCGGTCGCGCACCGCCGGATCGTACTCGTTAGCGCGCGTGCGCAGTCGGTTCAGGTGCACGCTCGCGCCTTCGGCGGTGGTGATGACAAAGGCGGCGGCGCGGGCGCGGCCCGCTTCCGGCAGCTCGAGCTCGCGCGCGGCGCCGAGCGCCTGCGCGACGCGTTCAACGGCGGCGACCGACTCGGGCGAAGCGCCGCGGCGGAAGTAGCCGCCGGCGACCGCGATCCGCAGCCCCTTGGTGTCGCGGGTAAGCGCCCGCAGCGACGGTTCGACCGGCCGCCGCGCACACACCGGATCATCGGGATCGTGCCCCTGCATCGCGTCGTAGCTGAGTGCGAGGTCGCGGGTCGTGCGCGCGAGCGGGCCTACGTGGTCGAGACTGCCGACGAATGGAAACGAGCGCGCGCGCGACAGGCGCCCGTATGTCGGCTTGAAGCCGAACAGCCCGCAGAATGACGCCGGCACGCGGATCGAGCCGTTGGTGTCCGAGCCGAGCGCAATCGGCACGAGCCCGCCGGCGACCGCGGCGCCGGATCCGCCGGAGGAACCGCCGGTCATCCGCGTTGTGTCATGCGGATTGCGCGACGGGCCGTCGTGCACATTCTCGCCGGTGAAGTCGTAGGCGTATTCGCCCATGTTGAGAGCGCCGACGAGCACCGCGCCGGCGGCTTCCAGCCGCTCGATGAGCGTCGCGTCGCGCACAGCGGGCGCGCGGTCGCGGTTGATCTTCGAGCCGGCGAGCGTCGGCAGGCCCGCCACGTCGAACAAATTCTTCACGGCGAACGGCACGCCGGCGAGCGGCCCGAGCGGCCGGCACTTCGCGCGCGCTTCGTCGAGCGCGCGCGCCTTGGCGCCGGCGCGTTCGGCAACGACCGCCGTAAAGGCGTTGAGCGCCTTGCGGGCGGCGATGCGCGCGAGCGCGGCTTCGATCACCTCCGTGGCGCTGGCGCGGCCGGCGGCGACCGCGGCCGCGATCTCGCCCGCCGATGCCCAGGCGAGGTCGACCCGCGCGTCCGATGCCACGTCCGCCATGACGTTCACGCCTCGAACACCGGCGCCGCATCCGCCTCGTCGGGCAGCGGAAACGCGGCGACCACGGCGGCAAGCCGCAGGGTCAACTCCAGATTGGCGCGCAACTCCGGCTGCCAAGCGGGATCGATCGGCAGCTCGAGCACGCGCGCCGCGGCGGCGATGTAATCGTCGAGGGGGGCGGGATCAGGCATGGATGGTTCTTTCATCGCGTCATTGCGAGGAGCGAAGCGACGAAGCAATCCAGGGCGTCACGCGTTGCCCTGGATTGCTTCGCTTCGCTCGCAATGACGTTTTGCACCGCCGTGCGTGGGACCTCAAGCACCACCGGCGGCGAAATGACACGCCACTTCGCGGCCCTCTGCGGCACGGCGCAGCGGCGGCATTTGCGTGCGGCAGATATCCGCGCCACGCGGGCATCGGCCGTAGAAGCGGCACACGTTGGGGTCGGGATCGATCGGGCTCATCGGCTCGCCGGAGAGGCGCAATTTCGCGAGGCCTATGCCGTCGAGCCGCGGCACCGCAGCAACCAACGCCCGCGTATAAGGATGAAGCGGATAGTCGAAGACGGCGCGCGCGGGCCCGGCCTCGACGATCTTGCCGAGATACATCACCAGCACGCGGTCGCACAGCAGGCGCACGACGCTGAGGTCGTGCGAGACGAACAAATAACTCATGCCCAGCTCGGTTTTGAGCCGTGCCAGGAGCTTCAGGATCACCACCTGAACGGAGACGTCGAGCGCGGCGGTCGGCTCATCGAGCACCAGCAGTTCGGGCTCGACCGCAATGGCGCGGGCGATGCCGACCCGGGCGCGCTGGCCGCCGGACAATTGATGCGGATAGCGCCCGAGGAGCTCGGTCGGCAGCCCGCATTGCCTCGCAGCCTTGTCGACTGTTTCAACGAGCGCCAGGCCCGATAGATGTTTGAGCCGGCGCACCGGATCGGCGATGGCGTCGAACGCGGTGAAGCGCGGATTGATGCTCTCGCCCGCGTCCTGAAACACCATTTGGATGCGTCCGCGGTCGCGGTCCTTGGCGAAGTCGCGCGCGGGAACCAGCGAGAGATCGCGCGTTGAAAAGCGGATGCTGCCGGCAGTCGGATCGAGGAGGCGCGTGAGCGCGCGCACCAGGGTCGACTTGCCGCAGCCGGATTCGCCGACGAGGCCGACGGTCTCGCCCTTGGCGATGGTGAAACTCACGTCGTCAACCGCGTGCACCTGCGACTGCTCGTCGGCGGCGCGGGTGAAGCGCCGGCGCAGATTTTTAAGCGTGCTCCCCGACGCCGCTACCGGGAAGCGTTTGCTCAGCTCGGCTACATCGAGCAGCGGCGTCATCACAGCGGGTTCCAGCAGGCGACGAAATGCTCGGCGAGCGCCGGGCGCGGCAGCGGCGCGTCGCAGCGCTCGACCTTGCGCGGGCAGCGTTCGGAGTAACGGCACGGTGGCAGATCGGCGCGCCGCAGATCGGGCAGCGATCCTGGAATCGAGGCGAGCGCGTCGAGGCTCGCGGCGGAATCGGGCGTCGCCGCGATCAGCTCCGCCGTATAGGGATGGCTCGGGCGCGCGATCAGCGCGCGGGTCGCCGCGTTCTCGACCACGTGGCCGGCGTGCATCACGACGACGCGGTCGGCACGCTGGCCGGCGAGCGCAAGGTCGTGCGTGATGAAAATCGTCGCCATGCCGCTCTCGCCGGCCAGCTCCGCGATGATGTCCATGATCACCGCCTGGGTGGTGACGTCGAGCCCGGTGGTGGGTTCGTCGGCGATCAGCAGCGCCGGCCGGGCGGCGAGCGCGATTGCGATCATCACGCGCTGGCACATGCCGCCGGACATTTCGAACGGATAGGCCTTGGCGCGCCGCGCCGGATCGGTGATGCCGACCGCCCGCAGCAGATCGACCGCGCGCGCGGGCGCCTCGACGCGCGGCACGTTGCCGTGACGCATGAGCACGTCGGCGATCTGCCGGCCGACCGGGCGGATCGGGTTGAGCGCGGTGCGCGGGTTCTGAAAGATCATCGCGATCTCGCGCCCGCGCACGTCGGCGAGCTGGCTCGCGCTTGCGGAAATGAGATCGAGGCCGCCGAGGACGGCGCGGCCGGCGGTGATGCGGCCGGCAGGATCGAGGATGCCCATGAGCGCGTAGGCGGTGACCGATTTGCCGGAGCCGGATTCGCCGACGATAGCCAAGGTCTCGCCCTTGCCGACCGCGAAGCTCACGTGCTCGAGCGCCTTGACGACGCCGGAGCGCGTGCGGAACTCGACCGAAAGGTCCTCGACCGCGAGCGCGGGAACAGCGGTCACGTGCGCCTCCGCGGATCGACGATGTCGCGCAGGCCGTCGCCGAGCAGATTGAAACAGAACACCGCGACCATCAGGGCGAGGCCGGGAAAGAACGCGATCCACCATTCCCCCGACACCATGAAGGCGGCGCCCTCGGCGACCATGATGCCCCACTCGGGCGTGGGCGGGCGCACGCCGAGGCCGATGAACGACAGGCCGGCGGCGTTGAGGATGGCGTAGCCCATGGTGAGCGACATCTGCACCACCAAGATCGGAAACACGTTGGGAAGTATTTGAAACGCGAGAATGCGCACGTCGCCGTTGCCGGAGAGGCGCGCCGCCTCGACGAAGCCGGCCTCGCGCCGCACGTTGGCCTCGGCGCGTGCGACGCGGGCGTAGAGCGGGAAGTTCACGATCGCGGTCGCGATCACGATGTTGGTCACGGTGTTGCCGAGCGCCGCGACGATGCCCATGGCGAGCACGAACAGCGGGAACGCCATGATGGTGTCGGCGACGCGGCCGACGATGCGATCGATCCAACCGCCGAAGAAGCCGGCAGCGACGCCGGCAAGTCCGCCCATGACAAACACGAGCACGACCGACCACACGGCGATGCCGAAATCGAGCCGCGTCGCCACCACCACGCGGCTGAAGATGTCGCGGCCGAGCTGATCGGTGCCGAACCAATGGCGCAGCGACGGGCTTTTCAGCGCCTCGACGGTGTCGCTCGCTAGAGGATCGATCGGCACGATGTAAGGGCCGACAAGGGCGACGAACACGATCAGCACGAACAGCGCGAAGGCGAGGCCGGTGACCGGGTTCTCACCGATGACGTAGCGCGCGTGGCGCACGGTGCCGGCGAGCGCGGTCATGAAATAAACTCGCCGTCATCCTGAGGAGCATAGGCGGCCTTCGGCCGCCGTTCTTGATTTGAAGAACGCCGACGCGGAGCGTCGGCTATGCGAAGGCCGGCGTCTCGAAGGATGGAAACAAACTCGGTGCCTGTGGCCATCCTTCGAGACGGTTGCACGCAAACGCGCGCGACCTCCTCAGGATGACGGTTGTGTTTGCTGCTCGGGCCTATCATGCGTCGATCCTCACGCGCGGGTCGATCAGGCCGTAGAGCACGTCGATCATCAGATTGAGCGCCACGTACATCACCGCCATGGTGAGCACGAAGCCCTGCACCGGCGCGAAGTCGGAGGCGATCAGCGCCTCGACCGCAAACGAACCAATGCCCGGCCAGGCGAACACTTTCTCGACCAAAACGTTGGCGCCGAGCAGGAAAGAGAACACCATGCCGAGCGTGGTGACGACCGGCAGCATGGCGTTGCGAAACGCGTAGGTGACCGTGATGGTGAACGGGCTCAGCCCCGAGGCGCGGGCGGTGCGCACGAAATCGGAGGAGAGTACGGCGAGCATGGACGCCCGCGTCATGCGGGCGATCGGCGCGAGCGAGAAGATGCCCAAGGTGAGCGCCGGAAGCACCAGCTGATTGAGGCTCGCCAGGAAAAGCTCGCCGTTGCCCGCGATCAGACTGTCCATCAGATAAAACCCGGTCACCGGCGGCGGCGCGCTGAAGAAAATGTCGAGGCGGCCGAGCGGCGCCGGCGCCCAGCCGAGCAGATAGTAAAACACGTAGACGAGGATCAGGCCGGTGAAGAATACCGGCAGCGACACGCCGGCGGTGGCGACGACGCGGCAGGCGTGATCGATCAGCGAGCCCGGCCGGGTCGCGGCCAGAATCCCGAGCGGCACCGCTACGCCCATGGAGACGATGAGGCCGAGCAGGGTTAGCTCGGCGGACGCCGGCAGCCGGGTGCGGATTTCGGAGACCACCGGCTGGCCGGTGGTGAGCGAGGTGCCGAGATCGCCGCGCGCGAGATCGCGCACGTAGCGCACGAATTGCTCGGGCAGCGATTTGTCGAGGCCGAGCTTCACGCGCACCTCTTCCACCGCCTCCTTGCTGGCGGCGGGGCCGGCGAAATAGGCGGCCGGATCGCCGGGCAGCGCACGCGTGAGCAGGAAGGTGACGATGACCACGCCGATCAGGCTCGGCACCGCCATCAGCAGCCGCTTGAGGATGAGGGTAGCCACCGCGGCTCTCTCACGCCTCGTCATGCCCCGCGAAAGCGGGGCATCCAGTAATCGGTGCCTTACAAATTGAGTCGCGGCTGCGCACTATTGCTTACCCTGTGGTTACTGGATCGCCCGCTTTCGCGGGCGATGACGAAGCGGAGATGTCACCCCTTCGCGAGCGAGCGGTAGTCGAGGCGGCGGTGGAACCAATAGCGATAGCCAGTCATGCTCTTCTGCATCGCGACGTTGAGATAGGGCTGATAGAGCGGCACGCGCGGCACGTCGCGGAAAGCCAGCTCGACGAAGCCCTTCACGTCCTTGGCGTAAGCCGCGGTGTCACCCGCCGCTGCCGCCGCGCGGGCGCCGTCGATGAGCGCGTCCATGTCCTTGTTCTGATAGCTCATCGTGTTGAACACGGCGTTCTGGCCGTGATAAGCCCAGAAGAAGAAATATTCCGGATAGTCGAGCCAACCCGAGAACACGTTGGCGATCAGCGGCAGCTCCTTCTTGAGCAGCTCGTTGCGCCAGTTGGCGCCGGGGATTTTGTTGATCGTGGTCTTGATGCCGACTTGCCCCAGGCTCTCCTGCACCAGCACGCACAGCGGCTCGTTGACCACGGCGAAGCCGAGATCGAACGAGAGCGTGGTCTCGAACCCGTTGGGGTAGCCGGCTTCGGCAAGCAGCGCCTTGGCCTTGGCGAGGTCGGTGTTATAGGGGTGCGGCTGCGGCCAGGCGGTCGAAAGCGGCGCCTCGGCAGCCGCGCCGAACATCGGCTTCGCCTGGCCGAACATCACCGCATCGAGCGCTTTCTGATAGGGAATCGCGTAGGCGACCGCTTGGCGGACCTTGAGATTGTCGAACGGCGGCTTGGTCACGTTCATGCCGATGTACGCGATGCCGTTCGAGATCGGCGTCGACACGATTTTCAGCTTCGACTCCTGCTTCATTTCGGCGAAGTCTTTGGGCGGCAGCTCAAAAGAGATATCGGCATCGCCGCGCTCGAGCAGCGCCCGCCGGTTGCCGGCGGACGGCACCATGCGCCAGATCACGCGCTTGAGCTTGGGCAGCGGACCGCTCTTCCAATCTTCGTTGCGCTCGTAGATCAGCTCGGTGCCGGGCTGCCACTTCGTCACCCGATAGGCGCCGCCACCCGCGGTGTTGGTCTTGGTGTAGTCGAGGCCCCACGGATCGTTCGGCCCCGCCTTCGACTTGATCAGCTCGGAATGAAAGATGCACGGCACCACGACAGCGAGGTCGGGAACGGTGAGTTTGTCCTTGCGGATGAAATCGACCCGGAAGGTGTGATCGTCGACGGCGACGAACTGCTCGGGCTTTTCGAGCGAGCCGGCCTTCATCTGAAAGGTGGGAAAACCGCCGACCGTCACCGCGCGGTCGAACGACCATTTGACGTCCTTGGCCGTGATCGGCGTGCCATCGTGGAACTTCGCATCCTTGCGCAGCTTGAAGGTCGCCGACGTATCGCCGATGGTCCATTCCTCGGCGAGCTCGGGCGCGAACGTGTCGCGATCGTAATATTCCGAGCCGTCGCCCACCGGCTTCATGGCGTGGCTGATGAGCCGGTCGTAGCAGTTCCACGACACCTCGTAGCTCGGCACGATCGCGCCGACCGTGTGGATGTCGAGACTGTTGGGGCCGCTTTCGGTGATCACCAGCAGGGTTTCCTGGCGCGACTGGGCGTTGGCGGGCGACCACACCGCGGGCGCCGGAAACAGGCTGCCGGCCGCAACGGCGGTCATCGACTTGAGAAATTCACGACGCTTCATGGCCGCCTCCGCGCGGATGCGATTGTGGTTGCCGCGGAGTCCGCAAGGCCCATGCCAGCGGCCGCGGACGCGACGCGGCTGGCGTAAGGCCTTCCGTGATATGAGGAAAATCATAATCGGGCGCCGACGCGGAAGACCCGCATGCGGCGGCTGCTTAGCCCGAGTCCATGTTTGAACAAAAATTAGGCAGTCAAATCAGCAGTCGGATCGCAACGATGAACAGCACCGCCGCCAGCGTGAGCCGGAGCACGAGATCGGGCAGCCGATAGGACATGTAGCTGCCGAGCACGATGCCGGGCAGCGAGCCGACCAGCAGCGAGCCGAGCAGCGGCCAATCGATCGAGCCGAGCGCCCAATGGCCGACGCCGGCGACGAGCGTGAGCGGCACGGCGTGGGCGATGTCGGAGCCGACGATGCGGGCGGTCGGCAGCTGGGGATAGAGCAGCAGCAACATGGTGACGCCGAGCGCGCCGGCGCCGACCGAAGAAAGCGTCACCATGACGCCGAGCGCGGCGCCTACCGCGATGGTCAGCGTCGACGTGCGGCCGGCGCTCAAACTCTCGATCCGCCCCGCATAGCGGGCGAGAATCTGCCGTCGGAACACGAGGGCGAACGAACTCGCCAGCAGCGCCAGCCCAAGCAAGGTCGTGATCAAACGATTAGCGCCATGGCCGTGCATGTCGAAATAGGAGAGCGCCAGGATGGTGAGCCCGGTCGCCGGCACGCTCCCGGCCGCGAGACGGCGGACCACGCGCCACTCGACTGTGCGCAGCCAACCGTGCACGATGGTGCCGCCGGTCTTGGTCGCGCAGGCGTAGAGCAAATCGGTGCCGACCGCGGTCGAGGCGTGAATGCCGAACAGAAGAATCAGTAGCGGCGTCATCAACGAGCCGCCGCCGACGCCGGTCATGCCGACGAGAGCGCCGACCACGAATCCGGACAACGAGTAGAGGGGATTGATCGCGTGGATGAAGTCCATGGATCGGCCGTGCCGCTCGTCCAATCCTCCGCACCGCCGTCATCCTGAGAGCGCGCGAAGCGCGCGTCTCGAAGGATGGCCCCACGCACGGAGCTTGTTTCCATCCTTCGAGACGCTCGGCGCTTCGCGCCGAGCTCCTCAGAGCCCGCCCCCGCGCAGGCGGGGGATGACGGCAGAGATGCGCTGATTATAGCAGAGAATCGCGCTCCAACGAGTCGCGCGCCGGGCGACCAACGCGCGACGCGCGGGCGGTGACGCGGCCGTCGCCGGTCGGCTGATAGAACACGCTGTAGCGCCGGGCGGCCTGCGCGAAGGCGGCCGCGTCGGCGTCCTTGGTCACCTCGAAGGCGTCGAAGCCGGCGCGCAGCATGAACAGGAACTGATCGCGCAGCACCTGTCCGGTGGCGCGCAGCTCGCCGCGGAAGCCGTGGCGCTCGCGGAGGAGACGCGCCTGGCTGAAAGCGCGGCCGTCCCGGAAGACCGGGAACACCAGCCCAACCAGCGCCAGCCGGTCGAGGTAGGGCGCCAGCTCCGCCACCCGGCGGTCGTTGGGCCACACGACGCCGGTCGGCGCCTCGCGCGCCGCGAAAGCGTCCGCTTCGGCGAGGAAGCGCGCCGCCGGCACGATCACCGGCAGGCGGTCGGGCACGGGCGCGTCGTCGGCAACGCGGGCGAAACCGTCTTCGACGATGCGGCCGCCCTTAATGAGTTGCATGGACGCGCTCCTTGAACGGCTCGATACCGATCCGCTTGACCGTGTCGATGAAGATTTCGCCGGGGCGCTCGCGCAACTCCACGTAGGCGGCGACGATATCCTCGACCACGTTGGCGACCTCGCCGTAGGGCACCGCCGGGCCGATCAGTTGTCCCAGCTCGGCCTCCTCGTCGGCGCGGCCGCCGATCGTGACCTGATAATACTCTTCGCCGTTCTTCTCGACGCCGAGGATACCGATGTGGCCGACGTGGTGATGGCCGCAGGCGTTGATGCAGCCGGAAATGTTGATGTGCAGGCGGCCGAGATCACGGGCGAGGTCACCGTCGCGGAATCGTCGGCTCAAGTCCTGAGCGATCGGAATCGAGCGCGCGTTGGCGAGGCTGCAATAGTCGAGGCCCGGGCAGGCGATGATGTCGGACACCAGGCCGACGTTCGGCGTCGCGACGCCGATGGCATCGAGCGCGCGCCACAGCGGGTAGAGGTCTTGTTGGCGCACGTGCGGCAGCGCGAGATTCTGCTCGTGGCCGACGCGGATTTCGCCCGAACTATAGCGGTCGGCGAGATCGGCAATCGCGTCCATCTGCGCGGCGGTGGCATCGCCCGGCGTTTCGCCTTCCGCCTTGAGCGACAGCGTGACGATGGCGTAGCCGGGCAACCGGTGACGCGCCACCGCGCTGCGGTGCCAAGTCTCGAAGCGGCGGTCGCCGGCCCGCGCCTCCTTCAGCTCAACCGGGTCGTCGGCAAGCCGCTCGTAATCCGGATAACGGAAGCGCGCGGCGATCTCGGCGACGGCGGCGTCATCGAGCGCCAGCGCGCCGTCCTTGATCGACTGCCATTCCTGCTCGACTTCGCGCCCGAATGCCTCGGCGCCGAGGTCGTGCACCAGGATCTTGATGCGCGCTTTCCACGCGTTGTCGCGGCGGCCGAACTGATTGTACGTGCGCAAGACCGCTTCGACGTAGCTGAGCACGTCGTGCTTGGGCAGGAATTGTTTGATGGTCTTGGCGAGGAACGGCGTGCGGCCGAGCCCGCCGCCGACCATCACCTCGAAGCCGGCTTCGCCCGCCTCGTTGCGATGAAGCCGCAGCGCGAGATCGTGGATGCGCAACGCCGCGCGATCGTGCGCGGCCGTGCCGACCGCGATCTTGAACTTGCGCGGCATGAAGGTGAACTCGGGATGCAAGGTCACGTGCTGACGCACCACTTCGGCCCATACGCGCGGGTCTTCGATCTCGTCGGGCGCGACGCCGGCCCATTGGTCGGTGGTGACGTTGCGCACGCTGTTGCCGCTCGTCTGAATACCGTGCAGCCCGACGCGCGCCAGATCCGCCATTGCGTCCGGCAAGTCCTCGAGTTTGATCCAGTGGAATTGAATGTTCTGGCGGGTGGTGAAATGCCCGTAGCCGCGGTCGTAGCGCCGCGCCACATGGGCGAGCATGCGCAACTGCGCCGACGACAGCGTTCCGTAGGGAATGCCGATGCGCAGCATGTAGGCGTGAAGCTGCAGATAGACGCCGTTGAGCAGCCGCAGCAACTTGAACTCGTCTTCGTTCAATTCGCCGGAAAGCCGGCGGCGCACCTGATCGCGAAATTCCTCGACTCGCTCGGCGATCAGCCGGCGGTCGAACGCATCATGCACATACATGGACGTTGGCCGCTTCCGGGGCCGGCAAACGAATGGTCGGCCCCGCGGCGCGAATGCGCTCGCGCAAGTTTCCCGGCCGGGGTTTCCCGTGCGAAAGATCGACCGGCGCGACGTACGCATCGACGACGCGCACTCCTTCGGCACGCGCGGCCGTGAGCAGCGCCATGGCGGCATCGCTCGTCGTCACCACGGCGGCGCCGGGAAGTTCGGTCGTCCATTGCCCGCTCGCGGTGCGGTAGATCACCGCGCCGTCGGTAAGCCGGTTGGCAGTCACCACCACCGGACCGGTGACTTTGATTTTTTGATGCAAGGGCGAGGTCATGCGGCCTCCTGAACAGGCAGTGCGATTGTGAGGGCGGCGACGCCGGGCACGCGGACGATGGCTGCGCCGGCGGCGCGCAGGAACGGGAAGCGATCGGCATCGGCATCGCCGCGCACCAGCACGACGACGCGGCGTCCGGCGCGGACGGCGGCGTGCACTTCCTGTTCGGCGGCGCCGGTGATGACGACGCGCTCGGCCTCGCGCCGCGCGCAGTCGAGCACGGCGGCGCCTACGTTTTCGTGAAAGATGACGTCGGCGTCCTGGAGCGCATTAAGCGCGCGCAAGGTGAGAAGATCGGGATCGCCGAGGCCGGCGCCGATCAGCACGATGGGAGAGCGCGGGTTTTCCGGTTGGGTGTTTCCGATCGCGCGCGCGAGTGCGGCCTCCGCCGCGAGCGGGCGGCCGGCAAGCAGCGCCGCGCCTATCGGTCCATCGACGATGCGCTCCCAAAACCGACGGCGTGCCGCGTAAGTCGGAAGCGCGCGGGCAAGGCGCGAACGATAGCGGCCCATCAGCCCGGCAAGCTCGCCGATGCGCGCGGGCAGCAGCGCCTCGATGCGCGCGCGCAACCGCCGCGCCAGCACCGGCGCGAGGCCGCCGGTGCCGATCGCCACCACCACGTCGCCGCGGTCGACGATCGCCGGCACGATGAAAGTCGACAGCTCGGGCCGATCGACCACGTTGACGGGGATGCGCAAGGCGCGGGCGCGCGCGGCGACCACTTCATCGGCGGGACTGCCTTCGGCGGCGACGACGGCGACGGCATCCGTCAGGTTAACCGCGTCGGGCGCCACGCCGGAGATCACTTCGTGGGCCTCCTCGCAGGGCGGGGCGGCCCCGTCGTTGCGATACCAGCGCACGCGGGCGTTGGCGGCCCGCAACAGCCGCAGCTTGGCGAGCGCCGCAGCGCCGGAGCCGACCAGCACCACCGGGCCGGCCACAAGGTCGAGGAAAACCGGGAAATAGCGCATTTAAAAGCCCTTCGGCGTAGCTGGCAACTTTCTTCTATATAAGACGGTATTGCTGGGCACAAAAAGAAGAATATTCTGGCAAATTTGCGGAGACGCTAAGCACATTTCATGAGCAAAGCAGGCGAAAAATAGACGACCGTTCTCTCGCGCCGTTCCCCCGGGCGCGGCGCAGCGCAAAGCGGCGCGCTGCATCACTTCGTGCTGCGTCGCGCCCGGGGAACCCCGGCTTAAACCATAGCCCCGCGTCGCGGTTGCGCCGGTGGCTGCCGCATCGCAAAATTCGGAGCAAAAGAGGGCACTAGTGCCGCGAACCCGAAGTTCGCACTTCAATTGCAGCGAGTCCGGTTGCGAACTTCGGGTTCAAAGCGGCACTAGTACCCGCTTTCGCGAATAGGTGATTCAGGGGCATACTAAAATGACGAGACTTTTGAGTCACATAGCAGGTCCCCTCTGCCCACCTATTCGTGATTCCGGGTACTAGAATTATAGATTTGCCAAGTGTCCTTCGATTCCGAGGTTCGCTTCGGAGGATGCGGCAAGCACGGGCGAACTTCGGAATCGGGACACTTGGTGCCGCGTAAATGAAAGCCATCATCGTCGGTGGCGGGGTGGGTGGGCTCACCGCCGCGCTCATGCTGCATGCCCGCGGCATCGACTGCGAGGTTTACGAGCAGGCGGAGGCGGTGCGCGAGCTCGGCGTCGGTATCAACACACTGCCGCACGCCATTAAGGAACTCGCCGAGCTCGGATTGCTCGAGCGGCTCGACGCGGTCGGCATCCGCACTTACGAGCTCTTCTACACCAACCGCTTCGGCCAGGAGATCTGGCGCGAACCGCGCGGGACCGACGCCGGTTACGAGGTGCCGCAGTTCTCGATCCACCGCGGAAAACTGCAAGGCGTGATCTATCAGGCGGCGCGGGCGCGGCTCGGCGAAGGGCGTATCCGCACCGGCCACCGGCTCGGCGCGTTCCGCGAGGACGAGGCCGGCGTCTCCGCTTATTTCTTCGACCGCAGCGGCGCGCACTGCGCAACCGCGCTCGGCGACGTATTGATCGGCGCCGACGGCATCAACTCGTTCGTGCGCGAGCGGCTCTATCCCAACGAAGGGCCGGCGCGCTGGAACGGCGTGATGCTGTGGCGCGGCGCTATCGATTGGCCGCTGTTTCTCACCGGCCGTTCGATGATCGTCGCCGGGGGCATGGCCGCGAAGCTCGTGCTCTATCCGATCGGCGAAGGCTCACGCGATGACCGGCGCCTGACCAACTGGGCGGTCGCCGCCAAGACGGGCGACGCCAACACGCCGCCGCCGCGCAAGGAGGATTGGTCGCGCCCAGGACGGTTCGAAGACTTGATGCCGCACCTGCAGCGCTTCCTCATTCCGACGGTCGACGCGCGGGCGCTGATCGAGGCGACCAACGAGTTCTGGGAATATCCCATGTGCGACCGCGATCCACTGCCGCGCTGGTCGCATGGCCGTGTCACGCTCCTTGGCGACGCCGCCCATCCGATGTATCCGGTGGGTTCGAACGGCGCCTCGCAGGCGATCCTCGACGCTCGCGTGCTCGCCGACCGGCTCAAAAGCGCCGAGCATCCCGTGCAGGCGCTGTGGGCCTACGAGCAGGAGCGCCTGCCGCCGACCGCCGAGGTCGTGCGGCTCAACCGCCGGGGCGGTCCGGAGGGCGTGATCGACGCGGTCGAGGAGCGCGCGCCGGACGGCTTTGCCAATATCGACGAGGTGATGTCGTTCGAGGAACGCAAGGCAATCGTGCGCGGTTATGCCTCGGCGGCCGGATTTGCGCGCGAACAGGTCAACAAGGCGGCGTGATGTGTTTTCTTGTCATTGCGAGGAGCCCGTAGGGCGACGAAGCAATCCAGCGCCGCGCGTGTTGCTCTGGATTGCTTCGCTACGCTCGCAATGACGAAGAGCGTATTCGGATCGATGTAATGCAGAAGACCAGTTTGGCGCTCAATAATTTACGCGGCTACGCCATCATCATCGTGGTCGCGTTCCACTCGTGCATCGCCTACATCGCCAATCAGCCCACGGCGAATGCCGCGTTCAACGCGCCGCCGTTCGATTGGCTGGCGCACCCCATCGTCGACTCCGACCGCTTCGTCGGCTTCGATTTGTTCTGCGCGCTGCAGTTTCTCTACATGATGCAGCTGATGTTCTTTCTGTCCGGGCTGTTCGTGTGGTCGAGCCTGCGCCGCAAGGGGCCGGGACAGTTCCTGTGGGACCGGTTTCTGCGCCTGGGCTTGCCGTTCCTCATCGGCGTCTATTTGCTGATGCCGTTCGCCTACTATCCGGTCTATCGCGTGACCGCGGCCGACCCGAGCTGGTCGCAATATTTCGCGCATTTCTACGCGCTGCCTTTCACGCCGACCGGACCGCTGTGGTTCCTCTCGTTCGCCTTCGCGCTCAACATCTTCTGCGCTGCGCTCTATTGGCTGGCGCCGCGCACCGGCGAGGTGCTGACGCGGCTCTCCACCAAGGCGGCGGACCATCCGCTCGGCTTCTGTCTCGTGCTCGCGGCAGCGACGGGGCTCGCCTACATCCCGGTGGCAAGCGTGACGACGCCCTGGCAGTGGATCACATTCGGGCCGATCGCGTTCCAGTCGGGGTTCGCTTCGCAGTATGCCATTTATTTCTTCGCCGGCATGGTCATCGGCGCGGTGCCGCTCGACCGCGGCGTGCTGCGCTCGGACGGCCCACTGGCGCAACGGTGGGGCCGCTGGGTCGTGGGCGCGCTCGCGGCCTTCGTGCTGTGGATCGTGCCAACCGCGCTCAGCGTGCAAGGGCCGGGCACGACTTTACCCGCTCTGCCGATCGCCGCCGACTTTGGCGTCGTGCTCTACGCGGCGGCCGCGTGCCTCGCGCTCGCGGCGATCTTCCTGCGCTTTGCAGCCGTGCGCCGGCCGATTTTCGAGGGCGTCGCCGAGAATGCGTACGGCATTTATCTGTTCCACTATTTCTTCGTCATGTGGCTGCAATACGCGCTGCTGCACGTCTCCGTGCCGGGCGTGGTCAAAGGCGCGGTCGTGTTCGGGGGCACGCTGGTGCTGAGCTGGGGCCTGTCGGTTGCCGTGTGCCGCACCTGGATCGGCAATCGCCTGATCGGGGGGCGGCGTGTCGAGGCGAGCGGCCGCCGGCGCGCGGAAAGCAAACAACCGGCCGAGTAAGGCCGGCGACTAAACAGCATTCGGGGACGGGGCATGGACGCGCAATACGCGGGCGAGTTTGGGCCGGACGCGCTGGCAATTAGGCACGCGCTGCAGTTTCCGCCCGAGGTCGTGCGGCGCGAAACAACGAGCGGCCGCTGGAAGGACGAGACCGCCACGACCTATCTGCGCCGCTGGGCGGGCGAGACGCCCGATGCAATCGCGGCCGAGGCACCCGGCTACCCGCCGCTCACCTTCGCGCAGGCGCTCGATCGGAGCGAACGTTTCGCCGCGGCACTCGCGGCGCGCGGGATCCGGCGCGGCGACGTCCTCATGGTGCAGCTGCCGAGCGGCCCGGATTTCCTCATTGTCTATTACGCGGCGGCGCGGCTTGGCGCGGTGCTCTCGACCCTGCACATGCCCTATGGGCCGGTCGAGGCGGATCCGCTGCTGCGCCATGCGCGCGCCCGCGCGGTGATCTGCGGCGCAGCGACGGAGAAGACCGATCCGCCGGCGATGTACAAAAAATTGCAGGCCGGGTTGCCGAAGCTCGACCACGTGATCTCGGTCGGCCCGCCGCGCGACGGCGTGCTATCATTTGCCGATCTCATCGCATCGGGCGACCGCGCCGCGCTGCCCGCCGAGCCGCGCGCCGACGATCCGGTGCTCATGTGCTACACGTCGGGCACCTCGGCCGCGCCCAAGGCGGTGCCGCACTCGACCCAATCGATGCTGGCGAACCCGCGCGCCTGCTCAGCGATCTACAACATCAGGCCGGGCGATCGCGTGCTCTCCGCGCCGCCGTTCTCGCACGCGTTCGGCATTTATATTGCGAACCTCACGCTCATGCAGGGCGGCACGCTGATCTGCGTGCCGGCGTTTACGCCGCCGTCGCTCGCGGAGTTGTTGGAACAATCGCGGCCGACCCACGCGTTCCTGGCGCCCGCCCACGTCGCCGCCATGCTGCATGCCGGAGTGCTGGAAGGGCGCGGTCTTTCGAGCCTGCGGCTGATGATCATCTCCGGCTCCTATACGGCGCCCGGCCTGAAAACCGCGATCGAAGCGAAGCTCCCCAACGGCAAGGCAATCGAGCTGTGGGGCATGACCGAAACCTTCGCCCTTCTGATGGGCGATCCGCACGAGCCGGCGGAGCTGCGTCACGGCTTTATCGGCCGCGCGACTCCCGGCAGCGAGACGCGCATCGCAGGCAGCGACGGCCGCGTGCTTCCCGCCGGCGAGGAAGGCGAACTCGAGGTGCGCGGCTGCTCGGTATTCGCCGGCTATTTCGACAACGAAGCCGCCAACGCCGGCGCCTTCACGGCGGACGGGTGGCTGCGCACCGGCGACCTCGCGGTGATGAATGCGAGCGGCCACGTGCGCATGACCGGGCGGCTCAAGGACATCATCAACCGCGGCGGCGTGAAGTTCAATCCGTTCGACGTCGAGGCGCTGATCGAACGCCATCCCGCGGTGCTGCAATGCGCGATCGTGCCGATGCCCGACAAGGTGCTGGGCGAGCGCGCCTGCTGTTTCGCGACCGTGCGGCCGGGCCACTCGCTGACGCTTAACGACGTGACCGGCTGGCTCGAGCGGCACGAGGTGGCGAAGCTCAAGTGGCCGGAACGGCTGGAGGTGATCGACGCTATGCCGCTCACGCCCACGCGCAAAATCATTAAGGGCGAGCTGATGAAGCTGCTCGCTGCACGCCTTGAATGATGATGAATCTCGTCATCGCCCGCGAAAGCGGGCGATCCAGTAAACAGAGGGCATTCAAATAAACCATGGTCCGTGTTTACTGGATGCCCGCTTTCGCGGGCATGACGAGGCTGGAGGTTTGATCGCGGCTCACGCGGGCGGTGGCGGGAGGAAGACGACTTCGTGCTTGGCGGAGAGCGCGACCACCTCGGGCGGCGATTGTTCCTTCATGCTGTGGATCGCCCAGAACAAATCGTAGAGCCGGCGTGTCGGCGTTACCCAGAAGAAACACTTCACCGCCTGGTCGGACTTGTTGAAAATCCCGTGCGGAATTTCCCGCGGCAGGCGGATGAGGTCGCCCGCGGTGGCGACGAACTCCTTGCCGTCGAGCACCAGGTCGAAGCGGCCCTCGAGCATGTAGATGAACTCGTCCTGGGTCGGATGGATGTGCGGCGGCACGAAGGTGCCGGGCGGAAACGTCGCGTGCCAGGAGAACGAGTCCTCGCTCACCTGTTTCGGCACGTAGGTCTGGCCGAGGATGTTCCAGACGATCCCGTCGATGCCGGTGCCGGCCTTGGTGATGCCCGCCGTCATAACTTGCATGAAACGCGCCCTCCGCAATGCTCGGCCCATTGAACCATGAAGTGCGTACCGCCGGAACCGGCCCGCGACACGATTTGCCTTTAGCGTAAACCTCGACCTGGAGGCCGATGGGCTTCACTTCTCAATCGCTTCCAGCCTAAATAGCCGCCACAAATCGCCCAAACGAGGGGTCTCACATGAAGCGTATCGGTTTCCTCGTCACGGTTGCGCTCGCGGCGCTGGCGCTGACGCCCGCGCAGGCGCAGGACAAGCTCAAGATCGGCATCATCACGACCTTGACCGGCCCGCCGGCGGTGCTGGGCGGCCAGTTGCGCAACGGCTTTCAGCTCGCGGTCAAGGACCTGGGCGGCAAGCTCGGCGGGCGCGAGGCCGAGATCACCGTCGCCGACGATGAGCTGAAGCCCGACGTGGCCGTCTCCAAGGTCAAAGGGCTCGTCGAGCGCGACAAGGTCGACTTCGTGGTCGGCCCGATCTTCTCCAACATTCTCCAGTCGATCATGAAGCCGGTGGCGGACGCCGACACCATCCTGATCAGCCCGAACGCCGGCACGTCGAATTTCGCCGGCAAGGAATGCAACCCCAACCTGTTCGTGACTTCCTATCAGAATGACCAGGTCCACGAGGTGCTCGGCAAATACGCCCAGGACTCCGGGATCAAGAAGGTGTTCCTGATGGCGCCCAACTATCAGGCCGGCAAGGACTCGCTCAACGGCTTCAAACATTATTTCAAGGGCGAGGTCCTCGACGAGGTCTACGTCCCGCTCGGCCAGCTCGACTATCAGGCGGAGTTGACCCGGATCGCGGCGGCGCAGCCCGACGCCATCTTCGTGTTCCTGCCCGGCGGCATGGGGGTCAACTTCGTCAAACAATTCCGCCAGGCGGGACTTGCCGACAAGGTCAAGTTCCTCTCCGCCTTCACGGTCGACGAGAGCACCTTGCCGGCGCAGCAGGACGCCGCGCTCGGCTTCTTCGGCGGCGCTAACTGGGCGCCCAATCTCGACAACCCGCAGAACCAGGCGTTCGTCGCCGCCTACGAGAAGGAATACAACGCCGTGCCGGCGACCTACGCGTTCCAGGCCTATGACGCCGCGCAGCTCATCGACAGCGCGGTGAAGGCGGTCAACGGCAACCTCAGCGACAAGAACGCACTGCGCGCCGCGCTCAAGAAGGCCGACTTCAAATCGCTGCGCGGAAAGTTCACGTTCAACAACAATCACTACCCGATCCAGGACTTCTATCTGGTGAAGGTGGCCAAGCGTCCGGACGGCAAGTTCCAGACCGAGATCGCCGAGAAGGTGTTCACGGACTACGCCGACCCGCACGCGAAGGATTGCCCGATGAAGTGAGCCGAGGTTCGTCATTCCGGGGCGCGCCGAAGGCGCGAGCCCGGAATCCATGAACCCCAGACCGTGCAGAAGCGAGTTGGCCGGTGTTCATGGGTTCCGGGCTCCCTCGCTTCGCTCGGGCCCCGGAATGACACGTTCAGATCTGTCGCCTGACATCCGTCATCCCAATGTCGTCTCTTCTCTTCGTGCAAATCCTCAACGGGCTGCAGCTCGGGGTGCTGCTGTTCCTGATCGCGGCCGGGCTCACCCTGGTGTTCGGGGTGATGGACCTCATCAACCTCGCGCACGGCGTCCAATACATGCTGGGCGCTTATCTGGCGGTGACGTTCTACGGCCTCACCGGCAGTTTCCTGGCGTCGCTGGTGCTGGCGCTCGTCGCGACGCTCGCGTTCGCGCTCGCGCTCGAATTGCTGGTGTTCCGCCAGCTCTACGCGCGTGACCATCTCGACCACGTGATGGCGACCTTCGGCATCATTTTGTTCGTCGACCAGGGCGTGAAGCTCGTGTGGGGCGCGGCGCCGCTGAGCCTGCCGGTCCCCGAGCTGTTCTCAGGCTCCGTGACGCTCATGGGCGGCCTGCTCTATCCGGTCTGGCGGCTTGTCATCATCGGCTCCGGCCTCGCCGTCGCGGTCGGGCTCTACGTGCTGGTCGGCCACACGCGCGTCGGCATGCTGGTGCGGGCCGGAGCCACCAATGCGCCGCTCGTCTCCGCGCTCGGCGTCAACATAAACCGGCTGTTCATGCTGGTCTTCGGCTTCGGCGCCATGCTGGCCGGCTTCGCCGGCGTGATGATCGCACCGATCCTCTCGGTCGAGCCCGGCATGGGCGACGCGATCCTGATCCTCGCCTTCGTGGTGATCGTCATTGGCGGCATCGGCTCGATCCGCGGCGCATTCGTTGCCGCGCTGATGATCGGCCTCGTCGACACGCTCGGTCGCTCGTTCGCCGTCGATGTACTGCGCCTGTTCATGGGGCCATCGCCCGCACGTACCGTGGGCCCGGCGCTCGCGTCCATGCTGATCTACGTGCTGATGGCGATCGTTCTCACCCTGCGGCCGGCGGGCCTGTTCCCGGCCGCGGGACGCTGACGTGGTGGAAGCGGCGCCCATCGAGACGCGCGCCATAGCGGCCGCCGCGCGCGCTGGCGTGGCAGTACCCGGGCTGATTTTCGGCGTGCTCGCCGCCCTGCCGGCCGCGGCCGTCATGGCCCCGGAGAATTATCTCCTCGCGCTCGGCACCCGCATCATGACCTTCGCGATCGCCGCGGCCGCGCTCGATCTCATCGTCGGCTACGGCGCGCTGGTGTCGTTCGGCCACGCCGCTTTCATCGGCCTCGGCGCCTACGCGGTCGGCATCCTCGCCTCGCACGGCATCGGCGAATTACTCATCGCTTTGCCAATCGCGCTCGCGGCTTCCGTTCTGTTTGCGCTCGCCACCGGCGCCGTGAGCCTGCGCACGCGCGGCGTCTATTTCATCATGATCACCTTGGCGTTCGGGCAGATGATTTTCTTCACAGCATCCTCACTCGCGCCCTACGGCGGCGACGACGGGCTCACCATCGCGTCCCGCAACACGCTGTTCGGCTTGCCGATCTTCAAAGATCCGCGCACGCTTTATTACATCGTGCTCGCCGCGCTCGCCGGCACGTTCTTCCTGTGCCGGTCCATCGTCGGCTCGCGCTTCGGCCGCGTGCTGCGCGGCGCCAAGGAGAACGCGACCCGCATGGCGACATTGGGTTTCGAGATCTATCGCTTCCAACTCGTCGCCTATGCGATCTCCGGCGCGCTGTGCGGGCTCGCGGGCTTCCTGCTCGCCAACGCCAACGATTTCGTCAGCCCGGCCTATATGTCATGGCAGCGCTCGGGCGAGTTGATCATCATGGTGCTGCTCGGCGGCATCGGTACTCTCTATGGCCCGATCATCGGCGCCGCCGTCTATTTGCTGATCGCGGAATTTCTCTCGCAATGGACCGAATACTGGCAGGTGATCTTCGGTCCGTTCCTGGTGCTGGTCGTGCTGTTCGGCCGCGGCGGTCTCGTCGGACTGTTCGCGCAACTTACGGGCAAGCGCCATGGCTGAGCCGGTGCTGCGCCTCGAACATCTGCACAAGAGCTTCGGCGGGCTCCTGGTGATCGACGACCTGTCGCTCGAGGTCGCGCCGGGCGAGCTGCACGCGATCATCGGCCCGAACGGCGCCGGCAAGACCACGCTGATCAATCAGATTTCCGGGCTTATTTCGCCGGATGCCGGTCGGATCCTATTTGCGGGGTGCGATGTCACCGCGCTGCCGGCGCACGCGCGCGCCGTCGCCGGCCTCTCGCGCTCGTTCCAGGTAACCTCGATCCTGCCGGGGTTCTCCGCGCTCGAAAACGTCGCGCTCGCGGTGCAGGCGCGCTCGGGCTCGAGTCTCAGCATGTTCGGCCGCGCCGCCGAGGAAGACGAGCTCAACGCGCCGGCGCTCGCCGCGCTAGGCGAGGTCGGGCTCGGCCAGCGCGCGCACGTGCCCGCCGCGCAGCTTTCGCACGGGGAGAAGCGCGCGCTCGAACTCGCGATGGCGCTCGCCATGGCGCCGAAGCTCTTGCTGCTCGACGAGCCAATGGCGGGCACCGGCCGCGAGGAGACCGCGCGCCTCGTCGGCCTGCTACGCGGGCTCAAGGGCCGCTTTCCCATGGTGCTGGTCGAGCACGACATGACGGCGGTGTTCGCGCTCGCCGACCGCATCTCGGTGCTCATCTACGGCCGCGTGCTCGCGAGCGGCACGCCGCAAGAGGTGCGCGCCGATCCTAAGGTGGCGGCGGCCTATCTCGGCGACGAGATGGAGTGATTCAGATGACGGAGGACGGAGGACAGAGGACGGATGAAGGAAGCGCACATCCGTCGTCCGTCGTCCGTCGTCCGTCCTCCGACTTGCTCTCCGTCGCGCATCTCCAGGCCGGATACGGACCAGCCCAAGTGCTGTTCGACGTGAGCTTCGCGGTCGGCGCCGGCGAGGTGGTGACGCTGATCGGCCGCAACGGCATGGGCAAGACCACGACGATCCTCGCCGTCATGGGCCTGCTGCCGCCGGCCGGCGGCACCGTGACGTTCGAGAAGGCCGCGCTCACCGGCTTGCCGCCCTACCGCGTCGCCCAGGCCGGCATTGGCCTCGTGCCGGAAGGCCGGCAGGTGTTTCCCACCCTCACGGTCGAGGAGAACCTGGTGGCGACTGCGGCGGCGCGGTCGGGCGAGCGCTGGACGCTCGCGCGCGTCTATGAGTTCTTCCCGCGGCTCGCCGAGCGGCGCCGCAACTACGGCCATCAGCTTTCCGGCGGCGAGCAGCAGATGCTGGCGATCGGCCGCGGGTTGATGACGAACCCGAAGCTCCTGATCCTCGACGAGGCGACCGAAGGCTTGGCGCCGCTCGTGCGTGCGGAAATCTGGGCGTGCCTCTCGCGCCTGAAGGCGGAAGGCCAGGCGATCCTGTTGGTCGACAAGCATCTCGACGCGCTGCTCAAGCTCGCCGACCGCCACGTGGTGATCGAAAAAGGCCACGTGGTGTGGACCGGGACCTCGGGCGAGCTCGCCGGCGATTCGACGGTGCGCGCGAAATATTTGCAGGTGTGAACGTAGCCCCGCATGGGCGACCCCCGGCCTGTCCCCTGAGATGCCACGCATGAATGCATTTCGACGCGACCATGCCCGCGTGGAAGTTGAGGCAAGGTGTTGCCGGGCAATATTCCGATCGATAAACAGCAGGGGAAATACGTCCCCACGCCCATGCGCGAGATCGTCCTCGATACCGAAACCACCGGGCTCGATCCCCTAACCGGCGATCGGGTGGTGGAGATCGGTTGCATCGAGCTGTTCAACCGCATCCCGACCGGCCAAACGTACCACCGCTACATCAATCCCGAACGCGACATGCCAGCGTCGGCCTTCGAGGTGCACGGGCTTTCGGCCGAGTTTTTGAAGGACAAGCCGCGATTTGCTGACATCGCTGACGATCTGCTCGCTTTCATCGGCGATGCTCCGCTCGTCATTCACAATGCCGCCTTCGACGCCGCTTTCCTAAATTCCGAGCTTGAGCGGGTCGGCAAGCCGCTGATCGCGCGCGACCGGCTGGTCGATACTCTGCTTTTGGCGCGACGCCGGTATCCAGGCGCATCGAACCGGCTCGACGATCTGTGCGCGCGCTATGGTATCGACAACTCAGGGCGCACACCGGGGCCCTGCTCGACGCTGAACTTTTGAGCGAGGTCTACATTGAGCTGTTGGGTGCTCATGAGGTTCAGATCGATCTAGTCCGTGCTGAACTTGCTGATGCGGCTAGCCCGGCACCTTCTCTTGCCCCGGACGGACGGCTCAATGCTGGACCGAATTCGGAGTACGACGTACCTGTCGTCGATGATGATCTTCCTGAACTACCTATCCGTCAGCGCGCGCTCATAAAAATTCTTTTAAGCGACCTACCTGGAAATGCGCCGAAGCATCTAAAGACAACCCTAACCAGCTATGACGATGAGCTCAGGGCGCGTGGTGTCCAACCGTTATTGGGTTTGTTAAAGGATATGGCAGCAATCATCGAAGCTTCTGTTGGAGCTACTGGTGCTGCCCGAGAATGGCTCGCTGAAGGAATGCAAGCCGCTTTCCAACTTTTCATGGAAAATCACGCTCTCTTTATAAAATATTTTCCGCTCGATCTGAGGCGCGAGGAACTTTACGCGCGGACAAGCGTGGATGAAACTAGCGCGGCAGGCCTCCGGCTGAGTGCACCGTTCCAAGATGTCGCTGATGCTAGTCTGCAAGCAAATAAGGCCGGTTTAGCAACCGACGACTTCGTCAAGATCGTCGACAAACTTGCGGAATACGCCAAGATCATCGCGAGTCTTCCGGTAGCGCCTCCTACGCCCACAAAACAAGCTGTTGAAACTAACGCCGAACTCCCACCGCCGATTGTTGTCGTGACTGACGACGATAGAATTATGCCACCTACTCCGCCTGTCAGTGCAAAAAAGAGAATGCTTCTGTCGGGTTTCGGGTTCTTCGAACGCGCTTACAATTTGCTAGGCTCGACTGCTACTCTCACTGGTGCTCCCGAAGGCAATGCACTACTCAAAGTGCTTCATGACGCCATTACCAACATGCTGAAACTAATTAGCCCATAGGACACCGTCACTCCGATTATCTCGTCATTGCGAGGAGCGCCGAAAGCGCGACGAAGCAATCCAGGAGCAACAAGCGCGGTGCCGGTTGCCCTGGATTGCTTCGCTTCGCTCGCAATGACGACGTGCCCTACCCCACCCCGCCGCTGCCCAGCACGATCACCTTGGCGCCGACCGGCACGCGCTCGTAGAGGTCGATCACGTCCTGGTCGATCATGCGGATGCAGCCGGAGGAGACGCTGCGGCCGATGGTCCACGGCTCCGACGTGCCGTGGATGCGATAGAGCGTGTCCTTGTTGCCCTGCCACAGATAAAGCGCGCGGGCGCCGAGCGGGTTGCGCGTGCCACCCGGCATGCCGAGGCCGCCCTGCAACTCGCTCATGTGCGCCATCAACTCGGGCTGGCGCTCAAGCATTTCCTTAGGCGGGTACCAGTCGGGCCATTCCTGTTTGTTATGCACGTTGGCGGTGCCCGACCAGCCAAAGCCCTGGCGACCGACGCCGACGCCGTAGCGGATCGCGAGCCCCCCTTCCTGCACCAGATAAAGGTAATGATTCTGCGGATCGATGATGATCGTGCCGGGCGCTTCGCCGGTGCGATAGCTCACGGTCATGCGAATGAAGGCGGGATCGACATCCGCCATGCGCACGGTCGGGAGCGCATGGGCTTCGCCTGACCCCGGCCCATAAAGCGAGGCGAAGCGGCGCGCCAGCGCCGGATCCTGACGGTAGGCCGGATTGGGTTCGCTCGGCCGAGCGACGGAAGGCGCCGCGCGCTGCGGCTCATCCGGCGGATAGGCGTACTGCCGGGACCCGTAGCCTTGCTCGTAGGGTGACGGCGCGGCGTAAGGCAAGTCATAGGGCTCGCGGGAACCGTAATACGGACGGGCGGCCTGGTAGCCTGGATAGGTCTGATAGCCCGGATAGGCTTGTTGGTAACGCGGATAACCCTGGTAGCCATAACCGGGCTGGGGCTGCGCATACCCCGGTTGCGCATACCCCGGCTGGGCGTATCCCGGCTGCGGTTGCGCATAACCCGGCTGCGGATAAATGCGGCACCCGTACGCATAACGGTCGCAGTCCTGAGCCGCGGCGCCCGCAGCAGAGGCGCCGGTCAGGATGACGGCGAACGCAAACGTGCGATAGTTCGGCATGGAGGCTACCTCGCCCACCTTACGCAACGCTGCCGGCCCGGGGCAAAGCCGGCACGCGGTACCATAAATTCTCGCGCGGGAACTGGCAAAATTAGGACGCATACCGCTCCCCTCCCGCCCTTCCGGGCCGACCACGTCGGCAGCCTGCTGCGGCCGCCGCGCTTGAAACTCGCGCGCGAGCGCCAGCTTGGCCCGCAGACCGCCGACCGGCACCTCGGCCCGCATGACGATCCCGATCTGCGGCGGGTCGAAGACGAATGCATCCGCACCGCGATCGCCATGCAGGAACGCGCGGGGCTAAACGCGGTCACCGACGGCGAGTTCCGCCGGCGCAGCTGGTGGCTCGAGCTGATCATGAATTGGGACGGACTGGCGGCAGATCGCGCCGGCAACAGCGACGTGGTGTGGCGAAATCAAAGCGGCGTGCAGCAGGCCGCCTCACGGCTGTGGATCAACGGGCCGATCCGCTGGCGCGAGAGCCCGATCGTGCGCGCCTTCACGTTCCTCAAGGCGAATACGCGCCGCACGCCGAAAGTGACCATTCCGGCGCCGATGATCCTGCACATGCACGCGGGCGGCGACCACGGCGTGCGCGAGGGTCACTACAAAGACGTGGAGCAATTCTGGGACGACGTCGTCGCCGCCTATCGCCAGGAGGTCGCGGCGCTGGCGGCGGCAGGCGCGACCTACATCCAGTTCGACGACACCTGCTTCGCGATGCTGTGCGATCCGCTCTACCGCACCACCGTGCAAAAGTGGGGCAACGATCCCGACCGGCTGGTGATGGAATACGCCGAACGCACCAACCAGGTGATCGCCGCGCTGCCGGACGGCGTCACCGTCACCTTGCACCAGTGCCGGGGCAACCGCGAAGGCAATTGGATGGCGGAAGGCGGCTACGACCCGGTCGCCGACGTTCTGTTCAACTGGATCAACGTCGACGGTTATTTCCTCGAATACGACACGCCGCGCGCCGGCTCGTTCGCGCCGCTGCGCCTGCTGCCGCGCGGAAAAAAGGTCGTGCTCGGGCTCGTAACGACCAAAGATCCGCGCATCGAGAGCGTCGAGGGCCTCAAGCGCCGGATCGAGGAGGCGGCAAAGTTTGCGCCGCTGGAACAGCTCGGCCTGAGCCCGCAATGCGGCTTTGCCAGCTCGATCCAGGGCAATCCGCTGAGCGAAGCGGACCAGGAAGCAAAGCTCGCGCGCATCGTCCAAGTGGCGCGCGAGGTGTGGGGAAGCGGGTAATCTCGTTTATTTGGTGCAACGCGCATGGCCAACGCCCGCCTCGCACTGACCGGCGGCACCGGGTTCATCGGGCAGCATCTGCTGCGCGCGTTGACGCGGCGCGGCTATCAGGTACGCGTGCTGCTGCGGCGGCCGACGATCCTGCCGGCCGATTGCACCAGCGCGGTGATCGGCGACATCGCGCGGCCGCAGAACATGGCGCAGGCGCTCGCCGACGTCGACGCGATCATCCACTCGGCCGGCCTGTCGGTCGCGGCATCAGGCCGGCCGGAGGACGACTACCGCGTGCTCAACGTCGAGGCGACGATTGGCTTGGCGCGCGCGGCGCAACGGGCCGGCGTGCGGCGGTTCGTTTTCATTTCCTCGCTCCGTGCGCAATCGGGACCTACCGACCCGCGGCCGCTCACCGAGAAGATGGAGCCGCAGCCGACCGATGCATTCGGGCGTTCGAAGCTCGCGGCCGAGCAAGGCTTGGCCACAGTCGGGCTCGACTGGGTGGCCTTGCGGCTCGCGACCGTCTACGGCCCCGGCGTGACCGGCAACATGGCGCGGCTGATCCAGCTCGCGCGCTCGCCCTGGCCGCTGCCGTTAGGCGCGCTCGCCGCCCGGCGCTCGCTGCTCTCGCTCGACAACCTCGCCGACGCAATCGATTGCGTACTCAAGGTCGATGGTACGCTGCGGCGCCCGCTGATCGTCGCCGACCCCGGCGTACTCACGGTCGGGGAAATGATCACGGCCATGCGACGCGGGTTGGGACGCGGACCGGGGCTGGTTCCGATGCCTCCGCCGATACTCAAGGCCATGCTGCGAGCCGCGGGCCGCGAGGAGGCGTATGAACGTCTCGCCGCCCCCCTGACGGCAGTTCCTTCAGCGTTGGTGCACCTAGGTTGGCACCCGGCTGTTACGAGCGCAGCGGGCCTCGAACAGTTGATGCGCGGCTCCCCCTGAGGAAATCGTTCGTACTCTGCTCTTGTATTATCACGCGCCGGATCAACCGGCCAATCGAGGAAGCGCCATGATGTCGTCATCGCCCTACCGTCTTGCTGCAAACATTGCGTCAGTTCTGTTTGTTTGTGCCATCGCGCCGAACGGCGCCGCAGCCGATCCGCCGCGGCTGCCGGTGCCGACTGTCGACCAATCGGCGGTCGCCGCGCGCGGCTATTTCTACGTCGGCGGCCGCTACGTCGGCGATCCCGGCAAGGAGACGATGCAGGGGCAAATGTATGTCGAGGTGCTGGCGCCCAAGGACGTCCGCCGTCCCTACCCGCTCGTGCTGATCCACGGCGCCGCGCAGACCGCAACCAACTGGATGGGCACGCCGGACGGACGCAAGGGCTGGGCCGAGTTTTTCGTCGAGCAGGGCTACGTGGTCTACATGGTCGACCAGCCGATGCGCGGTCGCTCCGCCGCGCACCCGGGCGATGGCGCGACGCGCATGTTCACCGCGCCGCAGGAAGAGGGCCAGTTCACCGCGATCGAGCGCACCGGCACCTGGCCGCAAGCGAAGAAACACACGCAATGGCCGGGCGAAGGCGAGAACAAGGGCCGCCACGGCGACCCGATATTTGATGCTTTCTATGCGACCCAGGTCGAGACGGTCATCTCGAACGAGGAAACTCAGTTGCGCAACCAGGCGGCCGGCGCGGCGCTGCTCGACAAGATCGGGTCGGCGATCATCCTGACGCACTCGCAATCCGGACCGTTCGGCTGGCTGATCGCCGACGCACGGCCGGCGCTGGTGAAAGGCATCGTGGCGATCGAGCCGTCGGGACCGCCGTTCGAGAACACCATCATCAGCAGCGGCAAGGGCCGCGCCTGGGGCGTCGCCGACGTTCCGCTCACCTATGATCCGCCGGTCAAGGATCCCGCGGAACTCGCCGTCGTGCGCGACGAAACGTCTGATGGGCCGGACCTGTTCGTTTGCTGGATGCAAAAGACGCCGGCGCGTCAGCTCGTGAACTTGAAGAATATTCCGGCCGTCGTGGTCGCGGCGGAGGCCTCGTATCATTCCGTCTACGACCACTGCACCGTGAAGTACCTCAATCAGGCGGGCATGAAGGTCGAATATGTGCCACTCGCCGAAAAGGGTATCCACGGCAACGGCCACATGGTGATGCTCGAGAAGAACAATCTCGAAATCGCGCGGCTGCTGGATGATTGGATGCGGAACAACGTAAGTCGGTGATCGGCGACCTTGCAAGCCCGGATGATTATTCGCTCGTCATTCCGGGGCGCCGCGAAGCGGCGAGCCCGGAATCCATGAACACCAAACCGTGCAGAAGCGGGTTGGCCGGTGTTCATGGGTTCCGGGCTCCCTCGCTTCGCTCGGGCCCCGGAATGACGGATGTAGACAATAACGCCCGAGGCAATCAGCCGGATTCCGCGTCACAGATTGCTGATTACTGAGATGGAGATTCTTTTCTACGTCATCCCGGCCGCGCTGTTTTATGCGTGGGTGATCGGGCTCGGCTGGTTGGCCATCAAGCCGGCCCAACCGGGTTCGTCGCGCATCGCCTGGAGCATTCTCGCGGCCGTGCCGCTCGCCTGGTACCTCAGCGGCTTCGTCACCGGGCAGCTCGACTACGCGCGCCACCGCGCACATATCGCGGAGCTCGCGGGCGTAGCGCGGCCGAAAGATCCGCCGCGCACCCTGGTGGTCTGGGGTAAACGCGAGCCGTGGCAGGAGCAACTGGTCGAGCTCGGCGCGTTCGACGCGATCTACGTCAGCAATCACAAAACCGGGTACCGCGAGCGCGGGCCGTGGATACGGATCGCCTATCTGCGCTCGCCACGCTGCCTCAACGCGCACACCAAGGGCACGGACGCGATCGCACTGCGGAGGGCGCAGGCCGCTTTCGTTGCCTGCGCGGTTACCGACGAAGTGCCTACGGCGCCCGCCGAAGGCCTGACGTTCAACATCGGCGAACGCTGGCATCTGTCGCGGCGGGAGATGTGGGAATCGAGCCTCACGCCCTACGAATTATACCGGACGCGGGCCGGACAGGAGGACGAACTGGTCGGCTATTGGGAACAGGCGAACGGCGGTTTGCCGATGGTGCCGCCGGTGCTCACGTTGTTTGGTTTCACGCAGATGGAGCTTGCCGACCGGCAGAACCGGAAGCCGACGCCGGAGGCTTTTCTGCTCGACCGCCTGTCGCTCGATGCCGCGACGCTGCGGCCACACGAGGAGCCGAGCGAGGCGGAGCGGCGCGAGCAGTTCGTGCGCCTTGCGCGTTCGGCCGACATCCGCGACCGTGAGATCGCGCTGCGCATCGCCACTGTGACGGGTGACACCTTCCTGGCGGGAGAGGACGTCGACGACCTGCTGACGCAGCCGGACGTGATGAGCGCCCTCGTGAGCCGAGCGCGCGACTTGTCATTCTGTTCCGACACCGGCCGACTGTGCCGCTTTGCGGACCGCATCGGCGCCGCCTGCCGGGCGAGCGACGCCGGCGCGACGCAATGCGATCGGCTGGTTGAGGCGTGCCGCGCTTGCCCCGGCGCGCGCTGAGTTTCAGGCGCAGCGGATCAATCAAACTTTCGGCTCGGTCGCGGTGGTGGGATCGGCCTCGAGCGAACGGCGCAAGGCACCGCGGTCGACCGCGATCTTGACGCCCGCGCGCTCCTGTTGCAGCTTCAAAACAACGCGCGAGTCCTTCTGCGCCCAGCCGCGGTTCATCGCCTCGGTCATTTCCTCGAGCGTGAGATTGGAGAGCCGCATCGGCACGCCGACCTCCTTCGCCAGCGCGGTCGCGAGCGACACATCCTTGTGGGCCAGGCGCAGCGCGAAGGCGGGCGGATCGTAGTTGTCGGGCAGGAACTGATCGATCAACGCGTCGTAGGTGCGCCTGCGCCCGCCGGCACCCTGGCGGACCGCTTCGAACAGCGCGAGCGGATCGACGCCCGCCTTCACGCCCATGGTGAATGCCTCCGCCATCGCGACGGTGACCGCATAGCCGGAGCAATTGTGCACGAGCTTCGCGACCGTGCCCTGGCCGATCGGCCCGATGTAGCGCGCCTGATCGCCGATCGCGTCGAGCACCTTCTTGTGCTTGTCGAACACGGCGCGATCGCCACCCACCCACAGCGCGAGCTTGCCGGTGAAGGCGCCGCGCGGCCCGCCGCTCACCGGCGCATCGAGCACATGCGCGCCCTTGGCGGCGAAGGCCGCGTGGACCTTCTGCACCAGCGAGCGCGCATTCGTCGACAAATCGAAATAAGCGGCGTCCTTGGCGATACCCTCGATCAGCCCATCTTTGCCGAGCGCCACCGATTCGACCTCCGGCGGTCCGGGCAGCGAGGTGAAAATCACCTCGCAAGCGGCGGCGACCTCGCGCGGCGTTTGCACCCACTGCGCGCCGTTGGCGATATGCGTCGACGCCGCTTGCCGGTTCAGGTCGTGGACGACCAACTTGTAGCCCGCCTTCTGCAGGTTGGCCGCCATGCTGGCGCCCATGGTGCCGAGGCCGATGAATCCGACTTGCATTGTGTTTCCTCGCAGTGGTTGGGAAGATGCGGCGCTTCGCGATGGACTCGACGGAGCGGGCGTCGTAACCAGCGGAACGCCGCCGATAGGACCTCGTAGAATACCGGTTGAGGGAGGAAACGCCATGGCTGAGATCAAAACCGAGCTGTTGTTCAAGATCGTGCTCGAGGTGCCGTCGATCCTCGATCTCGGCGAGACGCCCTACGGGAGTAGGCGCATTGCGCGCGTGGGTGGCGGGACCTTCGAGGGGCCGAAGATGAAAGGCCGCGTGCTCGACGGCGGCGGCGACTGGCTGCTGCTGCGCCGCGACGGCGTGCTCCAGCTCGACGTCCGGCTCACGCTCGAAACCGAGGACAAACAGCACGTCTACATGACCTATCGCGGCTATCGCCACGGACCCAAGGATGTGATCGATCGGCTCAACCGCGGCGAAGCGGTCGAGCCCAGCCTCTATTACTTCCGCGCCACTCCCTATTTCGAGACGGCCTCGCAGAAATACACCTGGCTCAACGGCATCTGCGCGGTCGCCACCGGCCTACGCGAACCCAGCGGCCCGACCTATCACGTGTTTCAGGTGCTGTGACATTCGTCATTGCGAGGAGCCGCGCAGCGGCGACGAAGCAATCCAGGGACATGCGCGTTGCCCTGGATTGCTTCGTCGCTTCGCTCCTCGCAATGACTGCTTACAACGGCCGCTTCTCGATCTGGCCGCTCGACGTAACGTACCAGCGCTCGGACGCAAACGGTTTGCCGGCGAGGCGGTCGGCCATCCAGTCGGCGACCAGGATCGCCGGGAACGGGCCGAGGTTCGCGGACGGCACGTTGCCGACCGAGTGCCGCGATTCCTGATAGACCACCATCTGCTTCGGCCCGTTGAGCGCGGCGACGAGCCGTTCGGAATGTTCGAGCGGGCTCAGCTCCTCCGCCTCGCCGGCGACGCACAGATAGGGCACGCGGATTTTGTCGGCGTGGCCTTCCCAGGTGATCGTCGCGCGGAATTTGTCGAACGCATCCTCATCGACGATACCCGACATGTACATGAAGCGTTTCTTGAACGTGGGCGACGCTTCCTGAAAGATCGTGTGGCAGCCGGGCTCGTGACACACCGACATCACCGCGCAGGCACGCACGCGCGGCTCATGCGCGGTGAGCACCGTGCCGAAGAACGAGCCGAAGCTCGTGCCGGTGACGCCGATGCGACCCGCATCGATCTCGGGACGCGCCGCGAGCCAGTCGACCACCGCCGGCCCGGTTTCGACCCACGCGTCGGTGCTGAAATAAAGCCCGAGCATCGGCGCCTCGTATTGGCCCGGCCCATCGATCGCCAGCACGGCGATTCCGCGGTTGAGCCAGCGGTCGCCGTAGAGCGCGACCATCGCCTCCTTGAAGCTGTCCATGCCGGGAATGGAAATCACCACCGGCACGCGTCCGCCCTGATAGCCGGGCGGCAAATGAAACCACGCGGGGATCGCCTTACCGCGGAATGGAATCCACACCGCCTCGACGCGATGGTCGGCGAGCGCCGCGTATTCGGCGTAGCACTCGCGTTTCTTCTCATTGAGCGCGATATTGGGCTCGTCGTTCTGATCGTAGGGCCATTGCGCCGCCGCCCAGTGGATCGCCGCCATGAAATAATTATCGCGCGCGGTGACGAGACGCCCCTCCGCCTGCGCCGCCTTGGCTTTCGTCTCGCGCCGCCGCGCGACAGTCGCGAACGCCGGCCCGATGTCGGCCATCTTCTTCACCCGCTCGCGGACGCCGGCGAAATCCGCGTTCGCCTCGATGCCGCACGGCGCGTTCAAATAAAGCGAGCGCGGCTGGTCCCAATCGATGCCATTGGCGCGGATGACGTTGTCGAGCAGCCAGCGTTGCGCGTTGAAACGGCGCACCTGCGGCTCGCCGCGCTTGTCGAGGATGGGTTTCGGGCGATCCATAGGCTCCTCCCGGCGTGTTATGGTTTAGGTCGGGAAAATACTGGGGCGCGACGGATGAAAACAGTGGGGCACACATGAACCGGCCGGAGATTGCGTTCGCGGCGATCGGGCGGCCGCTGCGCCGCAAGGAGGACCTGCGCCTGATTACCGGCGCGGGGCAGTTCAGCGACGACTTCAGCCTCGACGGTCAGGTCTACGCGGTGATGGTGCGCTCGCCGCATCCGCACGCGCGCATCGTCGCGATCGATACCGCGCGCGCCCGCGCGATGCGGGGCGTGCTCGGCGTGTTCACCGGCGCCGATATCGCCGCCGAGGGCCTCAAGCCCATTCCACACGACCCGCTGCCGAAGACCCGCACCGATCTCAAGCTCACCGGCCCGGGCGGCGGCAGCGTTTTCATCGGCCCGCACGCGCTGCTTCCGGCCCACAAGGCGCGTCACGTCGGCGAAGCCGTCGCCATGGTGGTGGGAGAGACGCCAACCCAGGCGCTCGACGCGGCGGAAGCGGTTGCAGTCGAATATGAGGAACTGCCGTGGGTCGCGGAGGCAAATGGCGCGATCGAGCCCGGAGCGCCGGCCGTATGGGACGAAGCCGCCGATAACGTGCTCGTCGACACCATGTTCGGGGATCAAACAGCGACTGAGCGCGCCTTCGCGGCGGCCGATCACGTGGTGCGGTTCGACGCCCACATCGGCCGCGTCACCGCGGTGACGATGGAGCCGCGCGCAGCGCTCGCACAATACGACGCGGCGATGGACCGTTACACCCTCTACGCCGGCAGCGGCGGCGCGGTGCGGCAGAAGCGCGAGCTTGGCGCGGTGCTCGGCATTGAGCCGGCGCAGCTGCGGGTGATCTCATACGACGTCGGCGGCAACTTCGGTGCGCGCAACCGCCCCTATGTCGAGTTCGGCCTGGTGCTGTGGGCCGCGCGCAAGCTCGGCCGGCCGGTCAAATACACCGCGACCCGCTCGGAGGCGTTTCTCACCGATTATCAGGGACGCGACCTCGTCACCTCGGTCGAACTGGCGCTGCGCGCGGACGGGCGGTTTCTCGCGTTGCGCGCGTCGAATATCAGCAACGTCGGCGCGCGCTGCGTGTCGCTCTCACCGCTCGGCAAGGGCTCGGCGCTCGTCACCGGCCCCTACGCAATCCCGGCCGCGACCCTGCGTTCACGCGCGGTGTTCACCAACACGATGCCGACCAACGCCTACCGCAGCTCCGGCCGCCCCGAGGTGACCTACGCAATGGAGCGCCTGATCGACCGCGCGGCGGACGAGCTGGGCTTCGACCGCGTGGCGCTGCGCCGGCGCAATCTGATACGACCGAACGCGATGCCCTACGTCAACGCGGTCGGCGCGCCGTACGACAGCGGGCAATATGCGGCCAACATGGATCTGGCGATGCGCATCGCCGACTGGAAAGGCTTTGCGGCGCGCCGGCGTGAAGCGAAACGGCGCGGCCGGTTGCTTGGACTTGGCCTCGCAAATTACGTCGAGTCCTCGATCGGCGCGCCCAACGAGCGCGCGGAAGTCACGGTCACGCCCGCAGGCCGCATCGCCGTCGTCATTGGGACGCAGGCGAGCGGCCAAGGGCATGAAACAAGCTTCGCGCAAGTGATGTCGGATCTGCTCGGCGTGCCGGTCGAGCGCATCGACATCGTCGCCGGCGATACCGACGTGGTCACCGTCGGCGGCGGCTCGCACTCGGGCCGTTCCATGCGCCACGCCGCGACCGTGTTCGCCAAGGCGACGACCGATCTGATCGCCAAAGGGAAAGGTATCGCGGCGACGCTGCTCGAAACATCGGCCGACGCGATCAGCTTTGCGGATGGGCGCTTCGGCGTGGCGTCGAGCAACCGTAGCTTCGATTTTTTGGAGCTAGCGCATGAGGCCGCCGCGCAGGGCCTCGGGCCGCTCGCGGCGGCGGCCGACAACGAGATGCACGACCCGGTTTTTCCCAACGGCTGCGCGGTGTGCGAGGTCGAGGTCGATCCCGAGACCGGAGGGGTGGAACTGACCCGTTACGCGGCGGTCGACGACGTCGGCCGCTGCATCAATCCGATGATCGTGCACGGCCAGACCCACGGCGGCATAGCCCAGGGCGTGGGCGAAGCGCTGTGGGAACAATGTTTCGTCGATCCGCAGTCCGGCCAACCGCTATGCGGCTCGTTGATGGACTATGGCATGCCGCGCGCGAACACGATGCCGTCGTTTGCAACCGAAATCGTCGAGGTGCTCTCGCCCACCAATCCGCTCGGGATCAAGGCGGGCGGCGAAGGCGGCACCACGCCGACGCTCGCCGTCGTCGTCAGCGCCATCCTCGATGCGCTGAAAGGCTACGGCGTGCGCGACATCACGATGCCGGCGACGCCGTTCGCGGTCTGGCAAGCCATCCGCGGCGCGCAGGCAAACCGCGCAGCGACGGCAGCGTGAACGCAATCGCGAGCAGAACAACGCCGACGGTGCGATGCGCTAGTGAGAGCGCCGAGGGCACGCCCAGGACGAGCGTCGCGACACCAATTGCCATCTCGATTGTCAGCAGTCCAAACAATGCGGCCGCGGGAATCACGCTTTGCCGTCGACGGCGGATCGACCAGACCAGATACCCGAGCGCCGCAATCCAGAGCACGGCCGACAGGCGACGATGTATGACCTGGATCGTGTAGGGATTGAACACGAAATTAAGCCAGAGCGGCTGATAAGAGATGAAACGCTCGAGCGGAAGCTCAGCGATGCCGGGCCATGAACTCCACACCGCCGCGGCATCGCGCGCCATGAACAGCGCACCAAAGGCGATGTTGATGAGAATTGCGCCGGCCCAGAGCCAAGGCACAAGGCGAAAGACACCCGAACGCCGTCGCGGCTGGGGCGGTGCGAGCACGGATGCAAGAACGGCCGCAACCGCGGCGCTCGCAAACGTCACGTCGACCGCGTGGCGATATTGCCCGACGTTGAAGCGCGCGAGGTCCTCGACATTCGTGCCGGCGAAAGCGACGAGCCAGCGCGCCAGCACGTAACCGAGCGCGGTTAGGCAGAGGCCGATGACGCGTGGCAGGGCGAATCTGAATCGGCCGATCCCGGCCGTAACCGTCAGGCCGCCGAGGGCTGCCGCGCCAAGAAACAGGACGCTCGCCCGGCGCGCCCATTCCCACCAGTACAGCGTCTGAAATTCGTCGAGCGACTGCGAGCCGCCGCAGGCGGCATAGATCGGATCCTGCTGATGAAGCGCGAAGGCGGCGAGCCATTGCTCGCGCGCGAGCGGCGGAATCCAATCGACCGGCGGCGGGTACACGAACAGCCCGCCCGGGAAGCGTCCTTCGACCCCCAGCACGAAGGCGGCGAGGCCCACGACGAAGACGGCCGCGAAACAGACCTGCATCTGGCGCACGGCACGGGGCACGCCGGCCAGAGCCGCCGCCCGCGCGCCCATCGCAAAAGGTACTTCCGCGACCGCCATGGTCATTGAGCCTGCATCGACGAGGAAATGTACACCTAAATCGAACGGAAACGATCAAAGCGCCCCCCACCCCTGACCTCTCCCCCATTCGCTGCGCGAATGGGGGGAGGGGAACCGAGAGAGCTGCGGATACCGCTCGGCAGCGGGATTTGCGCTGGCCCTTGCCGGGCATCTGGGCAATAAGGTGCCGGATTCGGGGACGGGGAGCCCGCATGGCCGGCTTGCGCATCTACGGGATCGCCAGAACGCGTGCGTTTCGCGCCAGCACGATCGCGCGGATGAACCGGCTGTGAGGGGGCCGCGACAATTATTGACTGTCGTCCGAGTTGCTTCGCCGGTCGGCTGTTGGGGAAAATAGAAGGGGGGAAAGGAAGCCGATGGTGGCTGTCCGCGAGGCCGACCACACGACGACCGAAGGTGCCGACCAGGTCGCGCGCACGCGCGAACTGCCGCCGATCGCGTTTCATCTGGAGCGAATCGGAATCATCCCGTTGCGCTTCCCGTATGTCGCACTGCTGATCCTGGTCGCGCTTGCGATCGGCGCGGCGTTCGGCGTCGATCGGCTGAAGGTCGACGATTCGCTCAGCCAATTGTTCCGCAGCAACACGCCCGAGTTCAGACAATACGAGGAGGTAACGCGGCGGTTTCCCTCGAGCGAATACGACGTGCTGCTTGTGGTCGAAGGCAAGACGCTGCTGGAGCGCAATTCGATCGAGAAACTGCGCGACGTCGTCACCGACCTGCAACTGATCGACGGCACGCGCGGCCTGGTCTCGTTGTTCTCGGCGCGCCAGCCGCCGCAGGGCAACAACCTGCCGGCGCCGCTGTTCCCCGACAAGCTGCCGGAGGGCGGGGCCTACGACGCGCTGGTGCAGCGCGTGCTCTCGAACGAAATCATCCGCGGCAAGCTGCTCTCGGAAGACGGCACGCTGGCGCTGGTCGTGCTCGCGCTCGATCCCGCGCTCGTCCAGACCGCGACGCTCAACGACACGGTCACCGAAATCCGCAAGGTGGTGAAGAACGATCTCGAAGGCACCGGGCTCAAGGCGGAACTCTCCGGTGTGCCGGTGATGCAGCTCGAAATCCGCAACGCAGTCGAGCGCGACCGCATCGTCTACAACGCGGTCGGGTTCATCGCCGGCTGCCTCATCGCCATCGCGTTCTTCCGCCGCGTGTCGTTCATGATCGTGGCGGCCGCGCCGCCGCTGATCGCGATCCTGCTCTCGCTTGGCACCCTCGGCTGGCTCGACTTCCGCCTCAACATGTTTCTCAACGTGATGACGCCGCTCATCATGGTGATCAGCTTCGCCGACAGCATGCAGCTCACGTTCGGGTTCCGCTCCCGGCTGCTCAACGATGGAGTTTCCCGTTACGAGGCGATGCGGCGCTCCGTGCTGGTCATCGGGCCTGCCTGTGTGCTCACGCACGGCACCGCGGGCCTCTCGTTCGTCGCGCTGCTGTTCTCGGATTCCGACCTGATCCGCACGTTCGGCGAGGCCGGGCTGATCGCCTGCATCATTGCGCTGATCGCGGTTCTCACGCTGGTGCCGCTGCTGGGCGTGCTGCTGGTGCGGCGGGAAGCGGCCTTCGTCGCCAAGGTGAAGGGGGCGGACTTCGCGGTCGACTTGCTCACGCGCTTCTGCGCCTGGATCGCCGCCCGCATGGTCCGGCACGCCGGCCTCTATAGTCTGATGGCCGTGCTGGTGGTGGCGGGGCTCGGCGCCATCTACGCCAACCTGCAGCCGCGCTATCGCCTGGCCGATCAGGTGCCCGACAAGCAGCAGGCGGTCGAGGCGAGCAGCCGGCTTGATGCGAAACTAACCGGCGCCAATCCGATCGACGTGCTGATCGAATTTCCCCAGGGAAAATCGCTCTACGATCCGGAGACGCTGGCGACGATCGCGGCGGTGCATTCGGCGCTGGAGAAACAGGCCGGCGTCGGCAACGTGTGGTCGCTCGAGACGCTGCGGCGCTGGCTCGCCGAAAAGGCCGGCAAGGCCGACGTGGCGACGCTCAAGCAATACGTCGACATCCTGCCCGAGCATCTGGTCCGGCGCTTTATCTCGGAGAACAAGGACGCCGTGGTGGTCTCCGGCCGCATCCCTGACAAGGACGCGAGCCAGCTGCTGCCGGTAGTCGATCAGCTCGACGCCACCCTCGGCGCCGTGCGCGCGGAACACCCGGGCTATGAGATATCGGTCACCGGGCTCGCGGCGATCGCCGCGCGCAATAGCGCGCTGATGATCGGCAAGCTCAACCGCGGCCTCACCATCGAGTTCATCTTCGTTGCCGTGTTCATCGGCATCTGCTTCCGCTCGTTCGCCGTGATGCTGATGTGCGCCATGCCGGGAATATTTCCGGTGCTGCTTTCCGGCACGCTGTTATGGCTGCTCGGACAAGGCCTGCAATTCGCGAGCATCGTGGCGCTGACGGTCTCGTTCGGCCTCGGCCTAAGCGCGACCATCCATTTCCTCAACCGCCAGCGGCTCGAGGATCGTCCCGAGGACGATCCCGCGGTCGCGGTCGAGCGCGCGACGGTGCTGGTGGGCCCGGCGCTCATTCTCACCTCGGTGGTGCTCGCGTGCGGGCTTGCCGTGACGGTGTTCTCGGATTTGCCGTCGCTGCGCCTGTTTGGGTGGCTCAGCGCCTTCGCGATGCTCGCGGCGCTCACCGCCGACATGCTGATCCTGCGCCCGACCGCGATGTACCTGCGGCGCCTGAGCCGGCGTCTGCGCAAGCAGCCGGTGTCGCAGCGCTGACAATTCGCTAGCGCAACAAACACAAACGTCATCCTGAGGAAGCCGCGCGCACTTGCGCGCGACTGTCTCGAAGGATGGCATCAAGCTCGGTGTGTGGGGCCATCCTTCGAGACGGCCGTGCTACGCACGGCCTCCTCAGGATGACGGCGGAGTGAGTTTATTTATGCAAATTCACCGTGACGTCGGTGATTTCGGTGCCGCCCGGCTTGATGTTGATCGACTGCGAGCGGCCGCGCGTATTGACCGCGATGCCGGCCTGAAAACCCTGCGCTTCAACCATCGCCGAAATATTCGGCCCACTGATCTGCCCCGATAGACTTCCGGAGACGCCGCGGGTCGCCTCCGACCACGTGCCCGTCACCTTGGTGCCGTCGGTCTCGACGTTGCTGCTGATGTCGACTTTGTAGCTGTCGCTCGCGCAGGTGAGCGCCTGTTGGAACGCGCGGCCGCCCTCGCTCACCGTGTATTTGGCACGGCAGCGAATGCGCTCGCCGCCGCCGTTCGAGGTCGTGATCGTTCCCTCGCCCGACCACGTGCCGGCGAGAGGCGCAAACGGTCCGGTTTGCGCAAACGCAGGAGGGGCCGCAAAGACAAATCCGGCCACAACAAGTGCACAGCCGAACGGCGTAACCGAACGCAATGGCATGAGATGCTTCCCGTCTTTTGCCGGCCATTGGATCGCCTGGCCGGCTTCGTCCCCGCCCGGAATTTACGGATGCCGCCTGCGGTGCACAAGCCGTCATTGCGAGGCGCCGCGTAGCGGTGACGAAGCAATCCAGGGCAGCGTGCACGGCCCCTGGATTGCTTCGTCGCTTCGCTCCTCGCAATGACGGCGAGACTCACTCCGCGGCGATCTTCCAGGTGTCGGCGTGCGGCTTGGGCTTAGCCTTGAGCCGCAGCTCGGTCATCTGCTCGCGGTCGCGCGCGGCGTTGCGGAATATCTGTTCCTTGCCGGCGAGGTATTGCGGCGGGCAATGAATACTGTCGGCGCCGTACCACGCCGCCGCCTGCACGGTGAACGACGGATCGACGAGATGCGGCCGCGCCAGCGCGACGAGATCCGCGCGCCCGGCGGCCACGATGGTGTTGACCTGATCGGCCGTGGTAATGGCGCCGACGCACATGGTGGCGAGCCCGGCCTCGTTGCGAATCTGGTCGGAGAACGGCGTCTGGAACATGCGCCCGTAGACCGGCTCGGCATCCGGCACCGTTTGACCGGTAGACACATCGATCAGGTCGCAACCCGCCGCAGCAAATAGGCGCGCCAATTCGACGGAGTCCTCGCCAGTCAGGCCGCCCTCGGCCCAATCGGTCGCCGATATGCGCACCGACATCGGCTTCTCCTGCGGCCACGCCGCGCGCATGGCGCGGAACACTTCGAGCGGAAAGCGGGCGCGGTTTTCCAGTGCGCCGCCGTACTCATCGCTGCGCTTGTTGGTGAGCGGCGAGATGAAGCTTGCGAGCAGATAACCGTGCGCCGCGTGCAGCTCGACCATATCGAAGCCGGCGCGCTCGGCGCGTTTGGTGGCGGCAACGAAATCGGCAATGACATCGTCCATGTCGGCGCGCGACATTTCCCGCGGCACCCGGCTGTGCGGGAAATAGGGAATGGCCGAGGCCGCCAGCGTCGGCCAGCCGCCGTCGGGCAGCGGCTCGTCGATGCCTTCCCACATGAGCTTGGTGCCGCCCTTGCGGCCGGAGTGACCGAGCTGCATGCAGAACTTCGCGGCCGAATGACCGTGCACGAAGTCGACGATGCGCTTCCACGCCGCTTCGTGCGCGTCGGTGTAGAGCCCGGCGCAGCCCGGCGTGATGCGCGCGTGCGCGGACACGCAGGTCATCTCGGAGAACATGAGACCGGCGCCACCGACCGCGCGCGAACCGTAGTGCACCAAGTGCCAGTCGTTGGGCAGGCCGTCCTCGGCCGAATACTGACACATCGGCGACACGACGACGCGATTGGCGAGCGTCATGCCGCGCAGCCGGAACGGCTGGAACATGGGCGCGGCGGGGCGCAGCTCGTCGACAGCGAAGCCGTGCTCGCGTGCCTCATGCGCCACCAGACGGTCGACTTTGCGCACGAACTCGGGCGCGCGCAGCGCGAGATTATCGTAGGTGATCGCCTTCGACCGCGTCATCAGCCCGAAGGCGAAGCGGGTCGGATCCATGTTCCAGAACCGCCGGACGTGCTCGAACCAAACGAGCGACACGTCGGCGGAATGCTGCGTCTTCTCCACCTCCTCGCGCCGCTCGGCCTCGAAGCGGTTGAGCGCCGCCGCTACGCTGCGGCCGCCAGTCTTGCTGAACGCTTCATAGAGCGCGATGGCGTCTTCCATGGCGAGCTTCGTGCCCGAGCCGATGGAGAAATGCGCGCTCGCCTTGGCGTCGCCGATCAGCACGACATTGCCGGCAGTCCAGCGGGCGCAGCGCACCGTCGGGAAATTGCGCCACAGCGAGCGGTTGGTGATCAGTCGCTTGCCTTGGAGTTCCTGGCTGAAGGCGCCCTCGAGATATCGCGCGGAGCCAGCCTCGTCCTGAGGATCAAGCCCCGCGCGGGCGAAGGTCTCGGGGTCGGTCTCCAAAACCCAGGTCGAGCGTCCAGCCTCGTACTGATAGCAATGGGCGATGAAAATGCCATGCTCGGTCTCGCGGAAGAAAAACGTGAAGGCGTCGAACGGCCGGGTCGAGGCCATCCAGCAGAATTTGTTCGGGCGCAAATCGATCTGCGGCTGGAACTGCTCGGCGAAGGTCTCGCGCACGCGCGAATTGATGCCATCGGCGGCGACCACCAAGTCGGCGTCGCGGATGAGGGCGCCGATGTCGGTCACGTCGGTCTCGAACTCGAGTTCCACGCCCAATGCGCGAGCGCGCTCGTGCAGCATCCGCAGCAGAATGCGGCGCGAACAGCCGCAGAAGCCGTTGCCGCCAATGCGATTCACGGTACCGCGGAAGTGAATCTCGATGTCGTCCCAATAGGCGAAGTGATCGATGACGGCTTGGTAGCTTTTGCGGTCGTAGGCCTGGAAGTACTCCAGCGTCTCGTCGGAGAACACCACGCCGAACCCGAAGGTGTCGTCCGGCCGGTTGCGCTCGTAGACCGTGATGCGCCGGTCGGGCCAGGCCTTCTTCATCAGAATCGCGAAGTAGAGGCCGGCCGGGCCGCCGCCGATCACGTTGATCTTCATGGGCGCCTCGCTCGCTCGACCGCTGTAGGATCGCCGAACCGCAGCCTGCTTTCCGGACATTACTTTAAGCTTAAAGTATCTCGGTCGGCAATGGTTCCGGCCTTGTCCTCACAAAAATTTTAAGCTTAAACCTTTTCGCGGCACTACCGCAGCGAAGCCGGGAGGCCGGACATGGCGGATTTAGCCGGGCGGCATGCCCTGGTAACGGGCGGCAGCCGCGGGATCGGCCGGGCGGTCGCGGCGGCGCTGACCCAGGCCGGGGCTACTGTGACCGTGCTCGGCCGGGATCACGCCACCTTGGCGGAGGCGGTCGCCCGAGGCGCCGCCAGCGCGTTCGTCGTCGGCGACGTGACCGACGCGGCGGCAGTCGGCGCGGGGATTGCCCGCGCGGCGGCGCACCACGGGCCGGTCGATATCCTCATAGCCAATGCCGGCGGGGCCGAGAGCGCGCCGTTCGCCAAGGCCGATCCCGAGCAGTTCCACCGCATGTTCGAGCTCAACGTCATGGGCTCGATCCATGCCATCCGGGCGGTGCTCGACGGGATGGTGGCGCGGAAATTCGGGCGCATCGTCGCGGTCGCGTCCACGGCGGGTCTCAAGGGTTACGCCTACGTGTCGGCCTATTGCGCGGCCAAACACGCTGTGGTCGGCCTCGTGCGCGCGCTGGCGCTCGAGACCGCCACCACCGGCGTGACGGTGAACGCGGTCTGCCCCGGCTACACCGACACCGACATGGTGCGGGAGAGCGCCGCGCGGATTGCCGCGAAGACCGGCCGCCCGGCCGAGGAGGCGGTCGCCGCGATGGTGCGGAACAATCCTCTCGGCCGGCTGATTACGCCCGACGAGGTGGCGGAAGCGGTCGTGTTCCTTTGCTCGCCGGCGGCCGCCGCGATCACCGGAACGGCCCTGACCGTTGCGGGCGGCGAGATTTGACCGATCCATACCTCCCCGCTTGCGGGGAGGTCGCCCGCGAAGCGGGCGGGTGGGGTTCTTGTTGCAATCTTCGGCGTTTACCGCAAAGAACCCCCACCCTACCCCCCGCAAGCGGGGGAGGGATGAGAGACCGCGCGCATGAGCGACAGCACGACTATCCCGCTCGATGCCGAGACGCGCGTTTCCGAGCGTCCGCACGACCACAAGGCGGAGCTGCGCCTGTGGCTGCGGCTGTTCACCTGCAAGACCCTGATCGAAGGCGAGGTGCGCCGGCGCCTGCGCGAGACTTTCGACGTGACGTTCCCGCGCTTCGACCTGATGGCGCAGCTCGACCGCGCGCCCAATGGCATGACCCTGGGCGAACTCTCCGGCCGCATGATGGTGTCGAACGGCAACGTCACCGGCCTGGTCGAGCGCCTCACCGCCCAGGGCCTGATCGACCGGAAGCCCTCGCCCAAGGACCGGCGCGTGCAGATCGTGCGGCTGACCACGGAGGGCCGCCGGTTCTTTCGCGCCATGGCCCGCGCCAACGCCGACTGGATCGCCGAGGCGTTCGCCGACCTCACCCCGGCCGAGATCGACGCGCTGATGCGCCTCCTTGGGAAAACCAAGGCCTCGACGCGCCGCGCAATCGATAAGGGAGCGGCGCGATGATCCGCTCCGGACACGTGGACAGCTTCGCGCGCGACAACCTCCCGCCGCAGGCGCAGTGGCCGGACTTCGTATTCTCACTTCCCGAGCTGCAGTATCCCGAGCGCTTCAACTGCGTCACCGAGCTCCTCGATCGCTGGGTCTCGGCCGGCCGCGGCGGCGAGCCGTGCCTACTCTCGATGGTCGAGAATCTAAGCTACGCGGAACTCGCCGAGCGGGTGAACCGCATCGCCAACGTGCTCACGCGCGATCTCGGCATGGTGCCCGGCGACCGCGTGCTGTTGCGCGCACCCAACAATCCGATGATGGTCGCGGCCTATCTGGCGGTGATCAAGGCGGGCGGCGTCGTGGTCGCCACCATGCCGCTGCTGCGCGCCAAGGAGATCGGCTACCCACTGACCAAAGCGAAAATCCGTTTCGCCTTATGCGACGCGCGGCTTGCCGAGGAGATGGAGAAGGCGAAGGCGGCGGCGCCAACGCTCGAGCGCGTAGTCTATTGGGGCGGCCGTGCGCCCGATAGGCTCGACATGCTGATGAAGAAGCCCGGCTACGAGGCATTCACCGCATGCGACACGGCGAACGATGATGTTTGTTTGATCGGCTTCACCTCGGGCACCACCGGCGAGCCCAAGGGCACCATGCATTTTCACCGGGACATGCTGGCGATCTGCGACACCTATGGGCGCCACGTGCTGCGCCCCGGGGCCGAGGATCGCTTCATCGGCTCGCCGCCGATCGCCTTCACGTTCGGGCTCGGCGGCCTCGTGCTGTTTCCATTGCGCGTTGGCGCGTCAACGGTCTTGCTCGAGCGCGCGACCCCGGATGATGTAACGACCGCGATCGCGCTGTGGCAGCCGACGATCCTGTTCACCGCGCCGACGGCTTATCGCGCCATGCTGGCGAAGATCGGCCAGCACGATATTTCCTCGCTGCGCAAGTGCGTCTCGGCGGGCGAGGCGCTGCCCAAGGCAACGTTCGACGCGTGGCAGGCAGCGACCGGCCTCAAGATCATGGACGGCATCGGCGCGACCGAGATGCTGCACATCTTCATCGGCTCGCCCGAGGAAGACGTTCGTCCCGGCGCCACCGGACGCGTCGTGCCCGGCTACGAAGCCAAGGTGATCGACGAGAGCGGGCATGAAGTTGCGCCCGGTACGATCGGCCGCCTCGCGTTGCGCGGGCCGACCGGCTGCCGGTATCTCGCCGACGAGCGCCAGCGCAAATACGTCGAGAACGGCTGGAACGTCACCGGCGACACCTACGTCATGGATGACGACGGCTTCTTCTGGTACCAGGCGCGCTCCGACGACATGATTATTTCGTCCGGTTACAACATCGCCGGGCCGGAGGTCGAGGCGGTGCTACTTGAGCATGCGGCGGTCGCCGAATGCGGTGTCGTTTCCGCGCCCGATGCGGAACGCGGGCACATCGTGAAAGCCTATGTGGTGCTGCGCGCCGGCCATACTGGCGACGCCGCGCTGACGCGCACCTTGCAGGAGCACGTCAAGGCGACGATCGCGCCCTACAAATATCCGCGCGCGATCGAATACGTGTCGACGTTGCCGCGCACCGAGACCGGCAAGCTGCAGCGCTTCGCGCTTCGCCAGCTGGCGGCCGAGGGCGCCGGCCACAAGCTCGCGTCGTGATGATCTAACAGAAGCTCAAATAACAGCCTGAGAGTGCGTGCAACAAACTCAACCGTCATCCTGAGGAGGTCGCGCGCTTGCGCGCGACCGTCTCGAAGGATGGCCACAAGCACCGAGCCTGCTGCCATCCTTCGAGACGGCCGCTGGCTTGAGGCCAGCGGCCTCCTCAGGATGACGTGGAGTTTGTTGCACGTGCTCTCTTAATATCGAGATGGATAAGGAGAGCGCAGTGTCTGCCGCATCAAGCGATAAATCCTCCGCGCATACCGTGCTGCAGCCGGCCGGGTGGCCGGCACCGAAAGGTTACGCCAACGGCATCAAGGCGCGCGGCGAGATGGTGTTCGTCGGCGGCATGGTGGGCTGGGACGAGCATGAGCGCCTCCCGGCCGGGTTCGTCGCGCAGACGCGTCAGGCGCTCGTGAATATTCTCGCCGTGCTGAAGGAAGCCGGCGCCGGCCCGCAGCACGTTACGCGCATGACCTGGTACGTGCGTGACATGGACGAATACCTCGCCGCGCGGCCGGAGCTGGCGAAAGTCTACCGCGAGACCATGGGCCGCCATTTCCCCGCCATGGCGCTGGTCGAGGTGCGCCGCCTGGTCGAGCCCGACGCGCGGCTGGAGATCGAAGCCACGGCGGTGGCGCCGGAAGGGTGAGCCACTTATCCCTCCCCCGCGAGCGAAGCGAGCGTGGGGAGGGTGGACGCGCGCGCAGCGCGCGGCCGGGTGGGGGCGTTTTCTTTTGCTCCGCCCGCGAACGGCCCCCACCCGGCTCGCTTCGCTCGCCACCCTCCCCCGCTTCGCGGGGGAGGGATAAGATCGCGTAACCCATTGTGAAATAATGGCCGCTATGGTGGCGGCATGAATATCCGGGTCGCCACCGACACGGCCCAGGTGCGCGCCTGCACGCCGGACGACATGCCGGCGGTAGCGGGGCTGTTCCAGCGCACGTTCCGCAACGCGCGCGTCCCGGCGCCCTCCTCGCTCACGTCCTATCTGCGCGAGCTTTATTTCGCGCATCCCTGGCGCGATCCCGCGCTCGCCTCGAAAGTCTTCGTGGCGGACGGCGCGGTGCGCGGCTTCATCGGCATCCTGCCGCTGCGGCTCGCGTTTCGCGGCGCAACCTTGCGTGCCGCCGTGGCGGGCTCGCTCATGGTCGAGAGGCCGCAGGAGAATCCGCTCGCCGGTGCGCGGCTGCTGCGCGCCTACCTGTCCGGCCCGCAGGATGTGTCGCTGAGCGACAGCGCGAATGCGGTCTCGCGCGGGATGTGGGAACGCCTCGGCGGCAAGGTCGTGCCGACCCAGAGCATGGAATGGGTACGCGCGTTCCGGCCGTTCGCGACGGCAGTGGCCTTGGCCGCCGAGATCGTGCCGGCGGCACGATTCGCGCGGCCGCTCAGCAAGGTTGGCGACGGTATTGCCGGGCTCTTCAGTCGCGACTTGTTCGGACTCCAGCCGCTCGAAGCGGTCGCGCAGGACCGCGACGCAAGCGTGGACGGATTGATCGGGCTCATCCCCGAACTGGCCGCGGGCTACGAGGTACGGCCCGCGTGGGATGCCGCGACGTTGCGATGGATGCTCGCCCACGCGGCGGACAAGAACCGCCACGGCCCGATGGTCCGCCGCATCGTGCGCGGCAGGGACGGACGCGTGCTCGGTTGTTACATCTATTACGGCCGGCGCGCCGGCGTCGCCTGGGTGCTGCAGCTCCTGGCGCGCCCCGATGCCTTCGGGGCAGTGCTCGACCATCTGTTTGCCAGCGCCTTTGCGCTCGGCTGCGTGGCCGTGCGCGGGCGCAGCCAAGCGGCCCTGCTCGATCCGCTGCAGCGGCGGCACTGTATGTTCTTTCACCGCTCCGCCACGGTGGTGCATTCGCACGACGCCGAACTGGTGGCGGCGATCCGCGGCGGCGAGGCATTGGTCACCGGGCTGTCGGGCGACGCCTGGACGCGGCTTATTGGCGATACGTTTACTTAGAAAAACAATTCCTCATTAAGCACAATAGATCAAATTTTATTCGAAAAGTTTACGGCATCTCCGAACCTCTTTGATAGTCGTCATTCCGGGGCGCGGCGAAGGCGCGAGCCCGGAATCCAAGAACACGGACAGGTCGGTGTTCCTGGATTCCTCGCGGGCTTCGCCCGCGATCCGGAATGACAAGCAGAGGGACGGAGCGGCGTCGATGTGCGGCATTGCCGGAATGTTCGGACGGGCGAGTGCCGCCGTGCCGGCGCGCACGCTCGTGCGGCGCATGATCGGCGCGATCGCTCACCGCGGTCCGGACGCCCAAGGCTTCTTCGTCGGCGATGACATCGCGCTCGGCCACTCGCGCCTGAGCATTCTCGATCTCGCCGGCGGCCAGCAGCCGATGGCCAACGCCGACAAGACCCTCTGGATTTCCTTCAACGGCGAGATTTTCAATTACGTCGAGCTGCGCGAGGAGCTGATCGCGCGCGGCCGCCGCTTCGCGACCAACTCCGACACGGAAGTCATCCTCCAACTGTATGAAGAGCTGGGCACCGATTGCGTGACCAAGCTCAACGGCGACTTTGCCTTCGCGCTGTGGGACGCACGCCGCCGCCGGCTGATGCTGGCGCGCGACCGCATGGGCGTGCGGCCGCTGTTCTACACGCGCCACAACGGCACGCTCTATTTCGCCTCGGAGGTCAAGGCACTGCTCGAAGTGCCGGGCATCTCGGCCGAGCTTGACCCGATCGCGCTCGATCAGATTTTCAGCTTCTGGTTCCCGCTCGCGCCGCGTACGGCGTTCAAAAGTATCGAGGAAGTCAAGCCCGCGCATGTGCTGATCGCCGATGATCACGGCATCGCCGTGCGTCCGTATTGGACGCTCGACTATCCGCGCCTGGGCGAGGAAGGCCCGCACGACGCGCGCGCCGAGGCCGCGCTCGCCGACGAGGTCGAGCATCTTCTGCTTGACGCCACCCGGATCCGGCTGCGCGCGGATGTGCCGGTCGGCGCGTATCTCAGCGGCGGACTCGATTCCTCGCTCGTTGCGGCCGCCGCCAAGCGCTTCGTGCCGGAGCGGCTGCGCACCTTCTCGCTCACCTTCGAGGCCGCCGAGTTCGACGAGAGCGCGTATCAGCAGCGCATGGTGCGCGCGCTCGGCACCGCGCATGAGAGCGTCGCCTGCACCACCGCCGACATCGCGCGCCTGTTTCCGCAGGCGATCAGGCACGGCGAAAAGCCGATCCTGCGCACGGCGCCGGCGCCGCTGCTCGCGCTCTCCGATCTCGCCCACCGCAACGGCTTCAAGGTCGTGCTCACCGGCGAAGGCGCCGACGAGGTGTTCGCCGGTTACGACCTGTTCAAGGAAGCCAAGTTGCGCCGCTTCTGCGCGCGCCAGCCGGAATCGCGCCGGCGCCCGTTGCTGTTCCGCCGCCTCTATCCCTATTTGCCCGGCCTGCAGGCGCAGTCGCCGGAATATCTCGCGGCGTTCTTCGGGGCCGGCGTCGGCCCGCTCGACGATCCGCTGTTCTCGCACCTGCCGCGCTTGCGCAGTACCGCGGGCGCCAAGGCGTTCTTCTCGCGCGACCTGCGCGCGATGCTCGGCGGCTACGACGCGCTCGGTGAATTGCGCGAGAGTCTCCCGGCCGAATTTGCCCGCTGGCACCCGCTGTCCCAGGCGCAATATCTCGAGACCGCGTATTTGCTGCCGGGCTACATCCTTTCTTCGCAGGGCGATCGCGTCGCCATGGCGCATGCGGTCGAAGGCCGCTTCCCGTTCCTCGATCACCGCGTCGTCGAACTCGGCGCGCGCATTCCGCCGCAGCTCAAGCTCAACGGCCTGCGCGAGAAGCACATCCTGCGTAAGGCCGCCGAGCGGCTGGTGCCGAAGGCGATCGCGAACCGCACCAAACAGCCCTACCGCGCGCCCGATGCCGCCGCATTCATCGGCCCCGACGCGCCAGACTACGTGACGCGCCGCCTCGCGCCGGCCGATCTCGCCGCCGCCGGATACTTCGACGCCCAGGCGGTCGAGCGGCTGGTCGCCAAATGCCGTAACGGGAAATTCATCGGCTTTCGCGACAACACCGCCTTCGTCGGCATCCTGTCGACCCAGCTTTGGCGCCGCGCGTTCGCGGCCGCCGGGGCCGGCTCAATCATTGAATCCGCAGTCGCCTAGGGGGAGGAGTCATGCGCGCAGATACCGAGCGCAAGGTGCGCAAGTTCATCGAGGATAACTTTCTGTTCCGCGAGGATCGCGCCGAGATCGACGATCAGGAATCGCTGATCGACGCGGGGCTGATCGATTCGACCGGCGTGCTCGAGCTGGTGGCGTTCCTCGAAGGCGAGTTCGCCTTGCGCATGGCGGATGCAGAGATCGTGCCGGAGAATCTCGATTCGATCCGCGCCATCGTGCGGTATGTGGAGAGCAAGCAGGCAGTAGCGGCGGCGTAGATGGCCACGGAGTCACCATCCTCGTCATCGCCCGCGAAAGCGGGCGATCCAGTAATCAGGAACCGATGGGGCTACGCCTCACTGGCGCCGTTTACTGGATGCCCGCTTTCGCGGGCATGACGAGACCGAGAATTGGGTCGCTTGTCATATGCGGATAGAACAATTCTTGAGACAGAGCGCCCGGCGGTTCGGCGACAAGGTCGCGCTCGTCGCTGGCGAGGCGCGCGTGAGCTACCGCGAGCTTGACCGCGCCTCCGACCGCCTTGCCGGTGCACTCGTCCAACACGGCCTCGCGCGCGGCGACCGCGTGATCGTATACATGGACAACTGCCGCGAGGCGGTGATCGCGATTTTCGCCGCGCTTAAGGCGGGCGCCGTGTTCAGCCCGATCAATCCGTCGACCAAGGCCGAGAAGCTCGCCTATGTGATCAACAATTGCGGCGCGCGCGCGCTGATCACGCACGACAAGCTGCGCACGGTCGCGGGCGCCGCGCTGGCCGAGACACCGTGCATCGCGCTCACCATCGTTGCCGGCGGGCGCGGCCCGAGCCTGCCCGGCGCCGTGAGCTTCGAGGCGGCGCTTGCTGCGGACGCCGAGCCACCCGGCAATCCCGGCATCGAGCTGGACTTGGCGATGCTCATCTACACGTCGGGATCAACGGGTTTCCCCAAGGGCGTGATGATGACGCATCAGAACGTGGTCGCCGCCGCCACGTCGATCACGACTTATCTCGAGAACACGGCCGACGACGTCATTCTCAACGTGCTGCCGATCTCGTTCGACTACGGGCTTTATCAGGTGCTGATGGCCGTGAAGCTCGGCGCCACCCTCGTGCTCGAACAATCCTTCGCCTTTCCGCAGAAGATTTTCGCGAAGATGACGACCGAGCGGGTCACCGGGCTCCCGCTGGTGCCCACCATGGCGGCGATCATCCTGCAGATGCGCGACCTGAAGCCCGATGCCTTTCCGCACCTGCGCTACATCACCAACACGGCGGCGGCACTTCCACCTGCGCACATCGCGCGGCTGCAAGCGCTTTTTCCGACCGCCCGCCTCTATTCCATGTACGGCGTGACCGAGTGCAAGCGCTGCACTTGGTTGCCGCCCGACGAGCTTAGCCGCCGGCCCGGTTCGGTCGGCATCGCGATCCCGGGCACCGAGGCGTACGTGGTCGACGAGCAGGGCGCGCGGGTTGCGCCCGGCGTCGTCGGCGAACTCGTCATCCGCGGCGCGCACGTGATGAAAGGCTATTGGAACGATGCGCAGGCGACGGCGCGCGCGCTGCGCCCCGGCCCATTCGAATGGGAGAAGGTACTGCACACCGGCGATCTGTTCCGCGCCGACGCGGACGGCTTTCTTTATTTCGTCGCGCGCAAGGACGACATCATCAAGACGCGCGGCGAGAAGGTAAGTCCGAAGGAAGTCGAGAATGTGCTCTATGCGCTGCCCGGCATTCGCGAGGCCGCGGTCGTGGGCGTGCCCGATCCCGTGCTCGGCCGCGCGCTCAAGGCGGTGGTCGCTGGCGACCCGCGCGCCAAGCTCACCGCGCAGGACGTGATCCGCCACTGCGTGCGCCATCTCGAAGATTTCATGGTGCCGAAGCTCGTCGAGTTCCGCGACGCCCTGCCGAAAACCGAAAGCGGCAAGATCAGCCGGCGGCTGGTCGCGGCCGATACCTTGGAGCCCGCCGCATGAGCGACGTGCAAGAGCATGATCCCGAAAAGTGGAACCCGGTTTTCGGAGAAAGATCATGCTCAAAGAAGAATCTAGAGCGTGATGACGATTCGAAGAAAAGTCATCACGCTCTAGTGCGCCCGCACGTCGCATTCTCGGCGGACGCCCTGCGCATCGACGCGGCCGCGACGGCCGATCGAATCGCGACGGCAATCCGCGAGCAGGTGCCGCGCCGGCTGCGCAAGCGCGGCGTCGTACTGGGCTTGTCCGGCGGCGTCGACTCGAGCGTGACCGCGGCGCTGTGCGCGCAGGCGCTGGGTCCGGAGAAGGTTTTCGCGGTGCTGATGCCGGAGAAGGATTCCGATCCGGAAAGTCTGCGGCTCGGCCGTCTGATGGTGGAAGCGCTCGGCCTTCCGAGCGTCATCGAGGACATCGAGCCGATTCTCACCGCGGCCGGTTGTTACCAGCGGCGCGACGCGTTCATCCGGCAACTGGTGCCGGCGTTCGGGCCCGGCTGGGGCTGCAAGGTCGCAATTATCAGTGCGCTCGCCGGTGACGGCTACAGCCTCACCCAACTGGTGGTGCTGTCGCCGGATGGCGCGCAGCAGAAGCTGCGCATGCCGCTCGAGGTTTATCTCGGCATCGTCGCCGCCACCAACATGAAGCAGCGCACGCGCAAACAAATCGAATATTACCACGCCGACCGGCTCAACTATGCGGTTGCCGGCACGCCCAACCGGCTCGAATACGACCAGGGCTTCTTTGTGAAGAACGGCGACGGCGCCGCCGACGTGAAGCCGATCGCGCATCTCTATAAGACGCAAGTCTATCAGCTCGCCGAATATCTGGGGGTGCCGGAGGAAATCCGCCGGCGCCCGCCCACCACCGACACGTGGTCGCTGGCGCAGACCCAGGACGAGTTTTATTTCTCGCTGCCCTACGAGCGCATGGATCTTTGCCTCTACGGCCTCGAGCACGGCGTCCCGGCCGCCGCGGTCGGCCGCGCCGCGGGCCTCACCGAAGATCAGGTCGAGCGCGTGTGGCGCGACATCGCGGCGAAACGCAAGGCCACGCGCTATCTGCACGAGCCGCCACTGTTGGTGGAGGCGCTCTGACGTCTCTCGCCGTCATTCCGGGGCGCCGCGAAGCGGCGAGCCCGGAACCCATGAACAGCGGTCGGTGCAAAATTTACTCGGTCCGTGTTCATGGGTTCCGGACTCGCGGGCTTCGCCCGCGATCCGGAATGACGAGGTGTGATGAGTGCCGCAGATCAAATCACGTGCATGCGCACGCGGGCGACGCCGGCGCCGGTCATGCCGATCGCACGCGCAGCGCCGGCGGAGAGATCGATCGAGCGGCCGCGGATGAACGGCCCGCGATCGTTGATGCGCACGACCACCGTGTGTCCGTTCGCCAAATTGGTGACGCGCACGCGCGTGCCGAACGGCAAGCTGCGATGGGCGGCCGTCATGCCGCTCGCGCTGTAATAGCTCGCGACGCCGATCGAACCGCCAACGCGCGCCTCTTGGAGGGTCCTGTTGCGGGCTGCGGCAAATCGACCATGTCGGGAACCCAACGAGCCATGACGGTGGATGAGCGAGGCGACGTGCGTGCCGCCGGTGCGCTTGCCCCGCTCGTGCCGCGGATGGATTGCGGCAATACGGTGGCGGCGCGCACTGCTGCGTTCCGATGCGATGTGTTTGCTCGCCGATGCATCCTGAGCATAGTGCTTTGTATGAGCTTGTTTTTCAGCGTGGCGGGCAAAGGCAGGCGGCGAAAATGCGAAGGCGAGAATGCACGTCGTGACCATCCATGTCCATTTCATGGCATCGTCCCTTTGAGGCCAGAGCAATGATGACGGCGCGACGATCGCCGCGCCGGTCCCGTCCACCAGCCCGATCAAACAATGCCGCGTTCAATTCGTTCCCAGCGACGCGCGGAAAAATTGCGACGACGCAGTCGCGCAAACGCACAACCGTCATCCTGAGCGGGCGCCGTAGGGTGGGCTAAGTGTGAACTTTCAGGAGGTTGTCCATTCGGTCCCGACGAGGAACGCTGAGGTCGCCAGACAACAGCGATTCGCGGGGGAACCGAATGGACACGCACAAGAATGCCCCTCTC